>Ga0074046_10003373_pt1 | contig 13395 bp, 12 predicted proteins | sample BogForMeECP23OM3_FD_94441 | JGI IMG/M metagenome (GOLD analysis project Ga0074046, IMG submission 94441) | Bog forest soil microbial communities from Calvert Island, British Columbia, Canada - Bog Forest MetaG ECP23OM3 | ecosystem: Environmental > Terrestrial > Soil > Wetlands ...
CGAAGTCACGAGCGGCGTCCTCTTCCGAGATGTGGATCACAGGGTCGCGCATGGCGGGATTATATCGTCATTCGTTGTTCGCGAGCGACAGCCTGCTCGCGTGCGGAACGAAGCCGGGTTCGCAAAAGGAGGAGCGGACAGGGTACGAGACTAGCCGGGTTACTGATGAAATGGCGATATTACGACAGTTATCTCAAACGGGAGGCCCACACTTGGTCGTTGAACAAGCGATAACACCGGAGGTGCAGGGCACTATCAAGAGCCAAAGAGCGAACGGACTGCCCTTATTCTTTGGGCTTGATAAACCAGAGCGGCTTTCCGTCCGGAATTTCGCGAAGCATAAACTGAACGAGATTTTTCAAATTGAAACTTCCAGCCCTGTGAGTTGCTTCGATCTCGATATCAAAGACGACCTCGTTCAGCTTGATGTAAGTAAGATTCGTCATTTCAGGGCCTAAGAATGTGGGATGTTCGAAAGCATGAACAACCTTCTTCTCTGTGACATTTTCTTTCCTTATAACCTCAAGCTCCTGGCGAAGAATCGCTTCGAGATTGCTGATCGGTCTTTGCTGGTCATCGTAAAGGGTGACCTCGGGCAGCAGCCTTGGCCCAAACCGTAGGTTGGATATGTCAATGTCCCTTGTCGAGGCATTCTTATCGAGCCATGCTTTATCAATGTCTAATGTGACATTCGAAATTCGGGGGTGAAACACGGTTGTACTGAGTCTAAGTGCAGTAGGTAATTTCCCTCGATTTTGGAAGCCCCTGACTTCACCTTTAAATCTTACCCAGTCTCCCACCGTCGCAGTTATGTTGGGTTCGTAAGATTCTTCAGGCTCTTCACTTAACTCGTACAAGGTGATGCCATGCGCTTGCGCGTATTCCTTTGCCCCATCTTGGTAGCCAGTGCGAGTTACGAAAACTCCTCTGGGTTGTTGCGGTAAATCGTCCAAAACACTCTTGAACTTTAACAACTCGCCCTGTACTACCGGAGTAGCCCAATCTTTGGCCTGCACAACCGTGCGGTATCTTATTCCACCTTTTTCGAACTCCCAATACACATCAACTTGATGTGTCGTAGTTTTCCCCTGCAACGTCACATTGTGCTTGACGTCAATATTTTCGACTTCGTTTTGGTTCAAAAGAACATGAAATATCTCTTGAACAAGAAGTTCGTACCTCTTCCCGCTGTTATCTTGGTCGGACTTCATAGACAGAGTGTCACATTCAAACAGGGTGTTAGGTTACAAACCAGCCTTGGTGGAACCGCGCTGATCGACCTCAGTTTGCGCCCTGTGCTGCCGTTCGTTCAATGATTCTGCGACAGGAAACCAAGCGCGTTGTTGTTCTGGCAAGCGTACCAAGAATTTCCGCAACTCGCTCAACATGAGAATCAACATCACTGAGCTGTCCCACCAGTGATCGCCTGCTTCAATGTAATCAAAGCGCGAATAGCTGACGTGCGCCAGCATTTTGTCTAGTCGTTCTTTATCAACGTTGAGTTTATCGCGGTCGCCTACGTCCGACCCATCATACTTTCCGAGAAAATCACTCGCCAGCACGTCATCATCCGTCTGTCGCTGGATTGAAGGACATAAGAATGCACGCAGGTTTCGGAAGTGAAGCAGGAATGATTCGAGCGCCATCTTCTTTTCGTTGCCCTCCGGGTAAGCCATCGGTGACGAATACCAACCGCCCAAATGTTCAGCCGAATAACCTAGCATGTCGGTTTCGTAACTAACCTGTTCCGCAGCGTTTTGTAGCTCTTTTATTGTTCTCGGACGTCGAGACATGATTCACGGTCCCCTACTGTTGGCGATAACAGGCCTTATCATACGACCCGCAGCCCCCACCCAAGCGCACTTGGGTTCGTTTGAGCGGGGAACTCGACGATACGCCCGTTCGATCACGCCAGAGGGCGTACAGGTTCCTTACCCTCCCTCGCGCACCACGTCCCACTGTTTATCGAGACCCAGCTTCCGCACCCAGTTCTCCACATAGGCGACATCCAAGTTGTCCGCTTGGGTGCTGACTATGCCTGCTGCGTCCTGCAGTTGCCGCTCAGAGCCGCTGATTTTCGCCCACCGCAACTTGGCGATGAGAACGTCCTCGGCCGAGGCAACGTACACGGCATGTCCAGCCATATCGATTGCCTTGCGGCGCCCCAGGGCAGTGCGGCCGTATTCAGAATCCTCCGCTATGATGAAGTCCACTTTCCATCCGGTCGCGTGATCGATGATATTGAACTGGCTACGTCGTATCAGGGCTTCGAGTGCCTGTTGCTCATCGGCGTAATAGTCGGAGCTGGGGAATTCGCGCATCAACGCCAGCAGTTGTTCACGTGTGGGCGCGATGACCATATCGAGGTCGCGTGTGGACCGGGGCGTACCATGGGCTGAGCTGGCGACAGAGCCCGTGAGCATGTAAGGCACCTGGACGCGTTCGAGTATGGGAACCAGGCGCAACAGCAGATCTTCCAGTGTCACGGCCGAGGCGCCAACCCATACATGATGCGGACCAGTTCGCGAGATAAGGCATTTGCGTCGAGGTCGGGACGGCGGCTGCGCAAACCCGCCAGCGTGACGTTGCGTAGAGATTCACTCATTTCCAAGGCCAAACGGAGCCGCTGTCCCGTCGTCATGGCGCGGAAAATCCTACGCTGGAAAGCGGTCGCTTTGGAGTCATCTGCCAACATGGTCCCAAGTATGCCTTAACCCGGTGCAGAATGATTGCCAACCGACGATTCTAGTGCATTTTCAGTACCGGTGCGTTGGGTCGATCATCGCTTCACGGCTTGCGGAAAAGGCCGGAAAAGCAGATTCCCCGCGGCCTGAAGGCCGCGGGGAATGACAAAAAAAACTGCTTGTACGGCACAGCTAAAGCTGTGCCCTTTCAAAACGTCATCCGAGCGAGTTTTTTCGCAAGCTGCGAAGTCGCGCCGTGACACAAGCCTACGCCAGCGCGTACAGATACTCGACGAACGATCCCACTGCTCCATCCAAACCCGACACCTTCGGGTTGGTGGAATCGATCAGGTAGTACTCATTCGGAGCATGAGCGCCCGTTCCATGACCAAGTCCAAAATGTCCCGCCGGGAGATTCAGCGGCGCATTCGTGAAGATGTACCCCGGCCACGATCCGGCCGAGCGCGGCCACAACAAGGGATCCTGGCCGAGCTTTTTGTACGTCGCCATCTGCGCCTGGATCAGCTTCGTGTCGGGCGAGGTCTGGTTAGGATCGTAGCCTCCGCTCATGTTGACCTCGATATCGCCGAAGCCGTGCTTGGCGAGGTGCTCCTTGAGCAACGCCAACGTTCCCTCCGCCGTCATGTCGGGCACCAGCCGCATGTCGATTTTGGCGACGGCGCGATGCGGCAGAACGGTCTTGCCACCCGGGCCTGTGTATCCGGCGACCAGGCCTTCGATGTTGATGGTGGGCTGCGACTCCAGCGCGATCATCGCGTCCACCCACTGCTTGTCGCCGGCCCAGTGCTCTACGCCGAGCTGCTGTTTCATGATGGCTTCGCTGCGCCGGGCTGCAACGGCCTTAATCATCTCGACCTGCGCCGGCGTGAGCGGCTTCGCCTTGTCGAAGAAGCCCGCCACGGCCGGTGTGTGACCGTCCGGCATGATCAAGGTATTGAGGGCCTGCACCAGGTGCCACGTAGGACTGTCCACGCTTGCTTCCAGGCTGGAGTGAACATCATGCTTCGGACCGCGCCCCCATTTCTCGCCGGTGGAGACCAGTTCCAGCTCAACGACTCCTTTGGCGCCGAGATCGATCTCGACGTTGCCGTCTGCCCCTTGTGCTGCTGAAGGCATGAAAACGCCGATGGATTTCTGCAGCGCGGCCGTGACCTTGGGATTTCGAACAATCTCGGGAAAGTGCGGCGAGCCGATCTCCTCTTCACCTTCGCACACCAGCACAAGGTTGACCGGCAATTTCTTTCCTGCCGCTTTGAATGCGCGCAGAGCACCCAGGAACGAAGTCTCGGGACCTTTCTGGTTTACGGCGCCACGACCGACGCAGACATGTCCCAGACCTTCCTTGTCGACGATCTTGCCCTCCAGCGGAGGCGAAGACCACTCGGCCGGATCAAACTGCTTTACGTCATACATGAAGTAAATGCCGACCGTCGTGGGCGCTTCGGCATCGATGACTCCGAAGACCCCGGGCTTCCCCGAGGTTGGAATGATTTCGACGTTCGCGAAACCGGCCTCGCGGGCCAGCTTGGCCATGTATTCCGGACCCTGCGGGTAATTGAGATCTTCAGCGGCGATCGAAGGCAGCGCGATCCACTCCTGCAACTGCTTTACGTTTTCATCGTGCATCTTCGGAACTTGACTCAGCACCGCCTGAAGGTCCGGGTTCTCCGCTGCAAAAACGGAGACCGGCAAGGTTGCGAGTGCGGCCCCGGCGAGTACGCCCTGGATGAATTCCCGGCGATTGAATGGGCGAAGCTCAAAATCAGTCACGAAAGCTCCTTTTGGAATGTCACTGCAGGATTTCGAGGATACGAAACTTCAATCTGGGACTACTCACCCATCCACGCCCCGTAAGGCCGCAAGCGCGCGATGTTGTCGCAGATGATCTTTAGCGCACCGGTTAGCGGTACCGCGAGAATCAGTCCCATGGCGCCCCACAGCCATCCCCAGAACAGCAGGGAGATGGTGACGGCCAGCGGATTCAATTGCAGCCGCTTTCCCAGCACCATGGGATAAAGCACGTTCATGGCGAACAGGTGCAGGCCCACCACAATGGCACAGGTGAGGATGACGGTGGAGGTCGTCAAGTAGCCGAGGCCTACGATTACGGGCGGGAGGATGGCGAGAACCACCCCGAGATACGGAATCAGGCTGAGAAAGCCGCTCATCACACCCAGGAAATAGAAATACGGCAGTCCCAACAACCCAAACGCCGCTATGCTTGCGGCGCTCAGGAACAGACCAATCACGAAGTTTCCGACAATGAAGGAGCGGATCATCGCCGCGATGAGACTCAATGTTACGTAGGCGGTGTTGCGATTCTCCATGCTGAAGAGCATCACCGAGGCAGCGCGCACATGGTCGCGCCAGCTCAACATGAAGAAGATCAGAAAGGGAATGAACGAAATTGCCAGGAGCGTCTCGGAGAACGCACTCATATAGTGGCTGACGAAGTTGCGCAGGCTGTTTTGTTCCCGAATGGTCACAGCATTCTTGTCTCCCGGCTCAGGGGGCAACACTGTCTCGGTGCTTTTCTCAAATTGCTCAGCCCGTTCCCGGATTTCGTTGACGATGTGCTGCAGCCGGATCCTGTATTGCGGCATCTGCCCCATGAATTCGAGAGCGCGGGCATAGGACAGATACGAGACGATCGCAATCGTGGCCAGCATCAGCGTGACGGCCAGGAACGAGCCGAGCGGACGCGGAATGCGGAGATTCGAAAGGGCGTCCACCACTGGCGCCAGGACAAACGAGAACAGGATCGCCGTCAGGATGACGACGAGAATGAGCTCCGCTACATACATCAGGCTCAGCACCGCGGCAGTGGCGAGGATGACCAGCGCGGTGGCCTGAACTCGTTGCACGCGGTCGCGGTCGGAGGCTGCGGGGCCGGGTATGTGTTCTGCGCTCGCCTGAGGCGACGGCTGCAGCCCGGGCGGACCAGGCGGCGGATATTCGTCAGGCCCTTCCGGTACGCGAAGGTCGTCGATGAGTGGGTCAGCCATCTCGCCTATCGTACTCGCACGGCTATCAAGTGGGAATTAGGATACCCTTGCTGGCACCAATATGGAAAACGTATCCTCCCCGAGGTCGGTAACATCGGGAGTTACCCGAATCATGGCCATCGACTATGGTGCCCGGCGGATCGGGCTCGCCGTGACGGACGAGCTGGGCATGACCGCGCAAGGCCTGCCTACCTTGCACCGCACCAACAAGCGGAATGATTTCGATCATCTCCGGCGCACCATCAAGACTTACAACGTAGGGGAGATCGTGGTCGGTCTGCCGCTGCGTATGAGTGGAGAGACGGGGATTCAGTCCGAAAGAGTCCAAGAGTTCGCCGATGCGTTGCGGGCCCGGTTCAAACTGCCTATCCATCTGTTCGATGAACGGCTAACCTCCGTAGAGGCCAATCGCGTGCTCGATGAAACCGACATGAGCGATCGCCGCCGGCGAGACGTTGTCGACCAGCTCGCGGCGGTCCTCATCTTGCAGACGTTTCTGGGCTTCCGCGCCTCGCAAAGGGATTGATGCGCTGCCGGCTCCGGCCATCATCTAAACTGCTGACAGCGAAGATGGTGTAATCAAATCGTGCGCACTTTCCTCATAATCATTTTGCTGGTCATGGTGTCGGTTGGTGCGTGGTTCACCTGGGCGGCGTTGCTGCCGGTCAATCCCGGAGAAGCCAAATTCGTGTTGCTGCGTCCCGGCTGGAGCGCCCGCCACATCGCCCAAACCTTGCAACACGAGGGAATTATCCGCAGCGCTACCGCGTTCTTAGTGGTGCATTACGCGATGGGAAAAGGGACCCTGAAGGCGGGCGAATATAAGTTCGACGTCCCGGCGAACACTCTCCAGGTGCGCGACCGCATACTGCGCGGCGACGTCTTTGCCCGCGCCGTCGTCGTTCCCGAGGGCTACAACCTGTACGACATCGCAACTGTGGTTGAGCAGGCGGGATTGGGCCCGGCCGCAGATTTCATCGCCGTCGCAAATCACGACGTGGCGCTGTTGCGCGACATCGACCCGCAGGCAAAATCCCTGGAAGGGTACCTCTTTCCCGATACCTATCAGTTCACGCGCATCGATTCGGCCCACGACATCGCAGCCGCCATGGTGCACCGTTTTCGCCAGACGGCGCAGAAGATCGGCCTGCTGGGCAACCCTGACATCCACCGCATCGTAGCCATGGCGTCCATCGTCGAAAAGGAAACGGCCGTTCCGGAGGAACGGCCTCTGGTGGCGAGCGTTTACTACAACCGGCTGGACAACAACATGCTCCTGGGCGCCGATCCGACCGTGATCTACGCCGCGTTGCTGGCCGGAAGGTATCGCGGAACGATTTATCAGTCGGACCTGCAGTTCGAGTCGCCGTACAACACATACAAGTACCCCGGCCTGCCGCCCGGGCCGATCGCTAATCCTGGTGCGGGGTCCCTGGAGGCCGCCATGCATCCGGCAAAGAGCGGGTTCCTGTACTTCGTCAGCGACAACAACGGGCACCATCGCTTCGCCCAAAGTGCGGCGGAGCATGACAGAAACGTCGCAGCATATCGTAGAGCGGTCTCGGCGCAGCACTGAGAAAGGACCTCGAGACCAGGCGTCCCTGCCCGGGTGTACCAGACAAATCCGGTCGGCGGGGACTATACTGAGTGGTTTGAAACAGCCATTTTCCCGTCCTCTATGAAGCCCCCCTGCGCATTCCTTGCAGCCGCACTGGCGCTCGTACTTACCTGTGCCGGCTGTCTCTTCCGCACCCGCACGGTTGAGGTGAGACTGAGCACCGCCAAGCTGCAAACCGCTACCCAACAGGAGTTAATTGATCGTCTTAACCACGATGCGGCTTTGGTGAAGTCCTTAAATGCGACGGTGGACATTGATACTTCATACGGAGGCGAGAAGCGCGGCAAGGTAACGGATTTCAAGGAGATTCGCGGATACATCCTGGTCAGCAAACCCAACATGCTGCGCATGATCGGACTCTACCCAATCGTGCGAAACAAAGCCTTCGACATGGTCAGCGACGGCCACGAATTCAAACTCTCGGTTCCGGCAGCGAACAAGTTCTATATCGGGCACAACGAGGTCGTCAAAGATACCGGCAGCCCTCTTGATACTCTGCGGCCCCAGGCCATCTATGACGCGTTGCTATTGCAAGGTGTTGATCCGGAAAATGAGATTGCGGTTCTCGAAAGCAGTCAGGAGATGATCGTCGATGCGCAGACCCACAAGCTGGTCCAACAGCCAAACTATGTGCTCGACGTGCTCCGGAAGACCGACAATGGCTGGATCCTGGCGCGCAAAGTGGTCTTCAATCGCGTCAACCTTGTCCCCCACCGTCAGATCATCTACGACGTTCACGGCAATCCGGTTACGGATGCCAGGTATCAGGCCTTCAAGGACTACGACGGTGTATCGTTCCCCGGCTACATCGAAATCAAGCGGCCGCAGGAAGAGTACGACATCAAGCTGTTCATCGTGAAGCTGACCATCAACCAGCCCATCGCCGGGGACCAGTTCGCGCTGCAGCAGCCACCGGGGTCCTTACTCGTGAACCTCGACGACCGCAATACGAATGCCGCAGGAGCTGGGCCACCCTCGGCCCATCCCGCGGCAGACCCCACCTCTCCGCACTGAGAATCCGGCGCCCGCCAGTCCCAAGAAATTGAAAAGGCCCCAGTCCACCGAGGAACCGGAGCCTTTCGAATACCGCGACCCGAAAGCCAGAATTACCGCTTCGACTGGCCTCGTGCCATCTTCTTGACTTTGCGCTTGGCCGACCCCCGGGCATGAGTCCGGGCAGCCTTTGGTGCAGCCTTTTTTCGTGCTGCACGCTTCACTTTCTTGCGCTCTATTTTGTCGGTGATGCTTTTGGTATTTGCCATGAATTCCGCGTTCCTTTGTGATCTTGGATTCGTGATCTTAAATTCGAAAGCTGCGCTTCTGACGCTCCACAGGCGCAAAATCCAGGCCTGCAATCCTTCGTTTAGGCCCCTGGAGGGCTTACGCCTTCTCCAGTTGGGCGTATTTCTCGACCAGCTTTTTGAAGCCGAACCTAGGAAATTGTACCGTAATCTTGGCGTCGTCTCCGTCGCCCTCGCGTTTGTAGACCAGTCCCTCACCGTATTTGGGATGGCGCACTCTCTGCCCGGGCCGAAATCCAGTACGCCCGCTTGGCCCGACAGGCTCGATTTTCGGCAGCGAAAACTTCTTTCCTCGCGACGCAAAAAACTCTGCGATGTTGCCGACGGAGTTGTAGGTCGTCCCGCGATATATGTTGCGCGGGCTTGATCGAGGCTGTCCATACTGCGGGCGCTGGTCCTCGTCTTCGTAGGAATAATGCGACGGCGTCGAATCCTCGGCGACACTTCTCGATGACTGGCGCCGCGCACTTCCAATGTCCTGCAACAACTCCTGGGGAACCTCCTCCAAAAAGCGTGATGGGATGCTCCCTTCCGGCATGTCGGTGCCGTAGCGGCGGCGATAGCGCGCGTGCGTCAGGATGAGCGTGTCCATGGCGCGCGTCATGCCGACGTAGCACAAACGCCGCTCTTCTTCGATGTCGTCAGGCGTCATCAACGTGCGTGAGTGGGGAAACAGCCCCTCTTCCAGCCCCACCAGCAGCACCAGCGGAAATTCCAAGCCCTTGGCGGCGTGCAACGTCATCAGCGTGATGCGCGAGTTCTCGTCGTAATCGTCCGCGTCGCTGACCAGGGCCGCGTGGTCGAGAAACTCGTTGAGTGTCTCGCCCCGGTCGCGCGAGTCCATGGCGGCGTTCACCAGTTCGCGCAAGTTCTCGATTCGCGATAGCGCGTCGGGAGTGTCTTCATCCTCGAGCTGCTTGATATATCCCGTACGGTCGATCAGGAACTTCAGCAGCTCGGCAGTCGAAGCACCGTCGCCCGGAGTGCGGAAACCCTCAACCGCGTCGGCGATCACGTCCTCTGGATCGTCCCCGGATCGGACTTGGGAAGAAAACGATTCCGGGCTGAAATCTGCAGCGTCGTCGCCGGTGAACGTCTCCGGTAGGAACTCAATGGCGTGTTGAGCCGCGGCCTCATTTTCTGTCGGCACCGGGGCTGCGGTTTCTTCTAGGTGCTCACTGAACGGCCCCAGGTATGCCGCACGGGCGTCGTCCATAAGCTGCTCGAAGCCCTTCAGCGCGGCGAGCGCCCGCGGCTGGAGCAACTCGCGGCTGATGGCCTGCTGAATTGCTCCCCACAACGAGAGGCCAGTTTCCAGGGCGATCCGCTCCAGGGTCTCCGTAGTGGTCTTGCCGATTCCGCGTGCAGGCGTGTTGATGATGCGCTGCACGGCAATCGAGTCATCAGGGTTCTGGATGGTCTTCAGATACGAGATCAGGTCCTTGATTTCCGCGCGTTCATAGAAACTGAAGCCTCCCACAACGTGGTACTTCAACTGGTAACGGCGCATCGCTTCTTCCAGCAGGCGAGATTGCGAATTGGTGCGATAGAGCACCGCTGCCCGTGGCGGGTGGCCGCCATCCGCTCGGGCCTGTGCGAGGTACTTCGCAACCCAGTCGGCGGCAAACAGCGCCTCATTCTCGCCATCAGGAGCTTCGTAATACCCGATCTTGGCGCCGCCCAGGCGGTCGGTCCACAGGTTCTTGCCCTTGCGCCTCACGTTGTTCGCCACCACAGCCGATGCCGCCTGCAAAATATTTTGCGTGGAACGGTAGTTCTGTTCCAGGCGAATAATGCGGGCGTCGGGGAAGTCCTTCTCGAATTCGAGAATGTTGCGGATGTCGGCGCCGCGCCAGGAATAAATGCTCTGGTCCTCGTCGCCGACGGCGCAGACATTGTGCTCGCTGCCCGCCAGCATCAGCATCAACTCGTATTGCGGGCGGTTGGTGTCCTGGTATTCGTCCACCAGGAGGTGTTGATAGCGCCGGTTATAGCGCTCGCGGGTCTCGCTGGAAGCCTTCAATACGCGAACGGCATAAAGCAGCAGGTCGTCGAAGTCGAGCGCGTTCGATTTCGCCAGCTCCTGCTTGTAGACCTCGTAGATGTGCGCCACGCGCTCGGTATTCGGATCGGCGGACTGCAGGTAAACCTCCTGCGGATCGAGCATGTGGTTCTTGGCCCAGGAAATACGAGACAGCACACCCCGGGGGGTTAGCTGCTTGTCGTCAATTCCCAAGCGCCGCATGGCCGCCTTGACCACACTCTGCTGGTCGGTCTCGTCGTAGATGACGAAATCCTTGCGGTATCCCTTGCCGCCGATTTGCAGCGTCTCGATATCGCGGCGCAGCAGGCGTACACAGAACGAGTGGAAGGTGGAGATCAGCGGCTTAGCCAGCGTGCGCGCTCCTACCAGTGACTCCACGCGGCTGGCCATTTCACTGGCGGCCTTATTGGTGAACGTGACTGCGAGAATTGAATTGGCCGCCACCCCAAGGTGGTCGATCAGGTGCGCGATCCGGTACGTTATGACGCGCGTCTTGCCACTGCCCGCACCGGCCAGTATCAGTACCGGCCCGCTAGCGGTTTCGACGGCTTCACGTTGCTGGGGATTCAACTGCGAAAGGTACGACAAATCTTGGTTACCAAGCTCTTCTTCGTGGGGCTCACTCGCCCGCACTTTCAATGATTGTCATCCTGAGCGCAGCGACCCCGCTTAGCGGGGGCGCGGAGTCGAAGGACCCCTCTACCCACGATGAATATGGACCTACCGCACAAACCCTCATCTTCGCCCCATCAGTTGGGCTTTCTGCCCGTTGCTCCGGCAGCTTCCATCAGCCGGCGGGCCCTACATTCCTGGCATGGGCAATGGTCGCGCAGAAAGTCCCATGAGTAGATGCCGTGCTGGTGGCCGTCGTTCCAGGTGAACCGGATGCCGTATTTCCCCACCGGTTCCACCTCGGTCGGCCGGGCCAGGGCCTTGAAAATCGGCAGCGTGCCGGCCACGGGCTTGAGCGGATCTCCCGGCTCGCGGCCATCCTTCCCGCGTTCTTCCTCACACAGTGCGCAGGGACAGGCGTCGCGCAGAAAGACGAAACTGTACGAGCTGCGATGGCCATCTTTCCACTCGATGTCCATGCCGGTACCGGTGGTCTTGTTGACCTTAACCGACTTCGGATCTGCAACCGGTTCCATGATCGTGAAGTTCCCTGGGAGGCCTGCCTCGCTAGCCAACACTCTAGTATCGCAGAAATCGGAATGCCGGATAACCGCGACATGACATTCGGCAGAGCGAGATGAACTGCTAAGCTGATAGATTCGCAAAGCATGCGTTCTCGGGAGACCACTCCAATGCCAGACGTACGCAGAGGACTCATCATCGTGAACACCGGACCGGGCAAGGGCAAGACCACCGCCGCCATGGGAACCGCCCTGCGTGCTGTCGGCAACGGCATGAAGGTCCTGATGCTGCAATTCCTGAAAGGCTCCTGGCACTATGGCGAACTCGATGCAGTGAAAGCGTTCGGTGACAACTTTGTCATGAAGCAGATGGGGCGCGGCTTCGTGAAAGTCGGCGGGGCGGAAACCGATCCCGAAGATGTGCGCCTTGTCGAAGAAGCGTGGGCCGAGGCCGAAAAAGAAATCCTCTCAGGCTCGTGGGACCTGGTCATCCTCGACGAGATCAACTACGCCATCAGCTACAGAATGCTCAATCCCGAAAAGGTCGTCGCAGTCCTGAAGAAGAAGCCGGTGATGGTCCACGTCATCCTCACTGGCCGCAACGCGCATCCCAGCATCGTGGAACTCGCTGACACCGTCACCGAGATGAAAGAAGTCAAGCACGCCTACAGCAAAGGCATCGAAGCGCAGCGCGGAATCGAGTACTGAGCGGCGACAACTGCGACATCTGTCAGCTACACTGAGGAGCGACTATGGCATGGTTCAAGCGGGAACAGGCGGAGATCGACGCCTCGGGAGAGAAACGCGTCAAGACCGAAGGCCTCTGGGTGAAGTGCGACCAGTGCCGCCAGATCATCTGGAAGAAAGACCTCGACCAGAACCTGAATGTCTGCCCCAAGTGCGACCGCCATTTCCGCATCGATGCCCGCACGCGGCTTGCCCTTCTGCTCGATGACGGCCAGTATCAGACCGAAGACGGCAACCTGGTTTCGACTGACCCACTGAAATTCACCGACTTGAAGCCGTATGCCGATCGCCTGCAACGGGCGCGTACCGAAACCGGCCTGAATGACGCCGTTATTAATGCTCGCGGCAAGCTGAACGGCAAGCCGGTCATGGTGAGCTCGATGGAATACGCGTTCATAGGCGGCTCGATGGGCGCCGTCGTAGGCGAGACCATCACCAGGGCAATCGAGAGAGCGACAGACGAAAAGCTGCCGCTGATTATCGTTTCGGCCTCGGGCGGCGCGCGCATGATGGAAGGCGTAGTCAGCCTGATGCAACTGGCGAAGATCTCCGCCGCACTGGCACGCATGGATGACGCAAAAGTCCCGTACATCTCCGTCCTCACCGATCCAACAACCGGCGGCGTCACCGCGTCGTTCGCGATGCTGGGCGACCTGAACATCGCTGAACCGGGCGCGCTGATTGGTTTCGCCGGGCCGCGCGTGATCGAACAGACCATTCGCCAGAAACTGCCAGAGGGCTTTCAGCGCAGCGAGTTCCTCCTCCAACATGGGATGCTCGACGCGGTGGTCCATCGCCGCGAACTGAAAAGCTATATCTCGCGCGCCCTGGACTTCATGCAG
>Ga0074046_10003374_pt1 | contig 13394 bp, 9 predicted proteins | sample BogForMeECP23OM3_FD_94441 | JGI IMG/M metagenome (GOLD analysis project Ga0074046, IMG submission 94441) | Bog forest soil microbial communities from Calvert Island, British Columbia, Canada - Bog Forest MetaG ECP23OM3 | ecosystem: Environmental > Terrestrial > Soil > Wetlands ...
CCGGCACCTCAGCGGCCGGCACCTCAGCGGCCGGCACCTCAGCGGCCGGCACCTCAGCGGCCGGCACCTCAGCGGCCGGCACCTCAGCGGCCGGCACCTCAGCGGCCGGCACCTCAGCGGCCGCGGCCTCAGCGGCCGGCACCTCAGCGGCCGCGGCCTCAGCGGCCGGAACTTCGGCGGCCGGGGCCTCGGCGGCCGACTCGGCCTTAGCCTGGCCCTTGGGGGCACTGTCCATAGCGGCGCTGTCCCTGGCCGGGGTGTCCTTGACTGGCTTGGCCGCCCTGGACTGCGTCCCGGCCTTGCTCTGGCCGGACCCTTTTTCCTTGGCTTCCTTGCCGGCCTGGCTCTCCTTGGCGGCGGCCGTGAAGCGCTCCTTCTTATCAGCGCGCGGCTCGGCCGTGCGGAGTGTGCCCTCCGCGCCCGGCTCTCCGGTGAACTTCTGCCAGTCCCCGGTGATCTTGAGCAGGACCAGGACCGGGTCGGTGGGCTTCGCGCCCACCGAGAGCCAGTGCTGCGCCCGCTCGGAATTCACTTCGATGAGCGAGGGCTCGGCCTTCGGGTAATACTTGCCGATCTCCTCGATGGCGCGCCCGTCACGCTTGGTGCGTGAGTCTGCGACAACGATCCGGTAGTGCGGTTCCCGGATTTTGCCCAGGCGCTTTAGCTTGATCTTGACAGCCACGACTGTGGTCTTCTCCCAGCGATAGATGTGAAGCGGCGGACCCGCGCCGACCGGGGAACAGCCGACGGGACCGCACAGATGAGCCAGACCGGGCGAACGAGGAGAGGGCGTCGCTTGGCCTAGCGGTCAGCATCACATTGTGCCAGACAACCATCGCTGACTAGTAATCGCCGCCCGAACCCGGGCGCGCCGGAGGTCGGCAACCACAGATTGTTGACAATTTTGTCGAACATTTCTAGGATCGCCCCGTGGAAGGGCGCCCTGACGCAGCGGTGGCCAAGGCCGGGCCGGCCGGGGCCGGCCGGGACGCACGGCCGCCGCTGCGCGGAGCCCGGGGGCGGCGGCTGGCGGGTGAGCGGTTGCGGCAGGCGATCCTGGCCGGGGATATGGCGCCCGGGCAGCGCCTGGTCGAGGAGGAACTGGCCGGGCGGTTCGGCGTGACCCGGGCCAGCCTGCGCGCGGCGCTGTTCGACCTGACCGCCGAGGGGCTCACCGAGCGGATCCCCAACCGCGGCGCGCGGGTCCGGGCCGTCACCGCGGAGGAGGCGGTCGCGATCACCGAGTGCCGGATGGCGCTGGAAGGACTGTGCGCGGCCAAGGCGGCCGAGCGGATCACCGGCCCACAGGCGGAGCGGCTGCGGCAGCTCGGCCGGGAGCTTGAGCGCACCATCGTGGACGGCGAGCCGCTGAAGTACTCCGCGCTCAACCACGAGCTGCACCGGCTGGTCCGGGAGATCTCCGGCCAGCAGGTCGCCGCCGCCCTGCTCGAGCGGCTGAACGGCCAGCTGGTCCGGCACCAGTTCCAGCTGTCCCTGCGCCCAGGGCGCCCTCAGCAGTCGCTGCCCGAGCACCTGGCCATTATCGCCGCGATCGCTGGGCGGCGTCCCGCCGAGGCCGAGGAGGCCACCCGCCGCCACCTGCGCAGCGTCATTACGGCGCTGCTCGATCAGCAGCAGCCTGGAATTAACAGCGCGGCCACGGGACCAGTCCCGTCACCATGAAATGCCACCCGTCTGCAGGGTCCGCTCAGGCCCGCTACCTAGGCATCTCACATTATGAAACAGTTACCTAACGTGCGTTGACTATCGCCAAACGAGCATCCTAGCGTTGCCATACTGTTCAATATATGTACGTTCGTTCGCAGAGCGCACACCAGCGGTGGTACGGCAGCCGGGACGCACTCTCATGAAATGATAGGAGTCCGCATATAAGGCATCCCGCCCCGAGGCCCTCGGAAACCGATGAGGCCAAGCGCGCTTCTTTCACTTCTGGTGCTACCTCATTGGGATTTAGGTGGTGTTAGCCTCGTGACGCCGCAGCACCTTGAGTCCAGGATCCGCAGGGATCGCACGGTGTCACCTCAGACGCGGTCCCGCGCCCACGGCGCGACCTCAAAGGAGATCGATTGCACATGAGTGACCAGACTGCGCAACCCGAGAGAACCGCAAGGGGGGTCTGGGGGGATGGGTCCCTCCCAAGGGAGGTCCGGGGGGATGGGTCCCCCCGGGAGAAGGAGCGGGGGGGTCTTGGGGGGTCGCCCCCCCGGCCAGCAGCGGTTAGCCGACGCGGCGTGCTGCGTGCGGCCGGGGTCGGCGCGGCCGTCGTGGGGGGCGGCGGACTGCTCGAGGCATGTAGTTCCAGCATCAAGGGTGCCTCCTCCTCCTCCTCCTCCTCCTCATCTTCTTCCTCTTCTTCGGCCACTACCGGCGCAAGCACCCAGGACATCCTGATCGGCTTCATCCACCCGCTCACCGGCGCCCTAGCGGACTTCGGCACCGCGGACAACTGGGTCGTGAGCACTATTCAGGCCACGCCGCAATACAAGAACGGGTTCAAGATCGGCGGAAAGGTCTACCAGGTCAACATCAAGTCCTACGACACCCAGTCCGACCCCACCCGCGCCGGTCAGCTGGCCAGCCAGGCCATCCTGTCCGACAAGGTGGATCTCCTCCTCACCTCATCTACACCGGAAACGGTCAACCCGGTTGCGACCACGGCAGAGAAACTGGGTACGCCACTGATATGCGGCAACGTCCCGTGGCAGGCCTGGTACGCCAACCTGGGCGGCAACCCGACACCGGGGAAGTCGACGTTCAAGCCCACTTGGACGACGATGTATTTCCTCGGTGTCAACGACCTATGCAATGCCTTCATCCCGATGTGGAATAAGATCCACGCCCAGCTGAACACCAACAAGGTCGTCGCCTGCATGTTCCCCAACGACTCGGACGGCAACGCCTTCCGCGCCGCGTGGCCGCTGTTCGCCGGGCCAGCCGGCTACACGCTGGTCGACCCGCCCGCCTACACCGACGGGCTCACCGACTACACCTCGTTCATCAGCGAGTTCAAGGCGAAGGACTGCCAGTTCTTCACCAATGTGCAGCTGCCGCCCGACTTCAACGTGTTCTGGAAGCAGGCCGCGCAACAGGGCTACAAGCCGAAGCTGGCGACCGTCGCCAAGGTGCTGCTCTTCCCGTCCGACGTCGCCGCGCTCGGCTCGCTGGTCAACAACGTCGCCACGGACGCGTGGTGGACGCCAAATATGCCCTGGAAGTCCTCGCTCACCGGGCAAACCTGCGCGCAGATAGCCGCCGCGTTCACCTCGGCCACCGGCTCGCAATGGGTGCAGTCGCTCAGTAACTACAGCCTCTTCGAGGTCGCCTACGCGGCGCTGACCTCGGTGAACAACCCGCACGACAAGAGCGAGGTCGCCGCGGCCCTGTTCAAGGTGAACATCGAAGGCCTCGCCGGGCAGCTCAACTGGACCTCGAGCAAGAATCCCGCTCCGGGTGTCGTGGACATGCCCTGCGTCGGCGTGCAGTGGAAGCCGAACTCGAAGTACGGCTGGTCGATGGAGGTCGTCGACAATACGCTGATGCCCGAGGTTCCGCTCACCGGAACGCTCGAGCCGACGAACAAATGACCGGATGACGGATCGACTGCTTGAACTGGACCACGTGACGAAACGGTTCGGCCGGGTCGTCATCGCGGAGGACCTGTCGTTCGCTGTCGGGCCCGGGGACACGGTGGGGATCGTGGGGCCGAACGGAGCTGGCAAGACCAGCCTGTTCGGCCTCATTTCCGGTGACCTGCCCCCGGACGCCGGGGAAATCTCCTTCGTCGGGCGCACGGTCACCAAGCTGGAGGCGGCGGCTCGGTGCAGGCTCGGCATCGGCCGCACCTACCAGGTGCCACGGCCCTTCGGGGACATGACCGTATTCGAGAACGTGCTTGTCGCCGCGCAACAGGGCGCCGGGCTACGGCGCCAGGCCAGCTACGCGGCGGCCGTAGAAGCGCTCGAACGGGCCGACATGACCGGCGAGGCAAACCTGCCCGCCGAGCGGCTCGGCCTGCTGCAGCGCAAGCGGCTGGAACTCGCCCGCGCGCTCGCGTCGCGGCCGAAGCTGCTGCTGCTCGATGAGGTGGCCGGCGGGCTGACCGACCCGGAGGTCGCCCAGGTGGTGGAGATCGTCCGCGGCGTGAACGCCGAGGGCATCGCGGTGATCTGGATCGAGCACGTGGTCCGGGCGCTCACCCCCGTGGTGGACCGGCTGATCTGCCTCGCCGGCGGGACATTCGTCAGCGATGGCGACCCAGAGACGGTGCTGGCCAACCCGGCCGTCCGCGAGGTCTTCCTCGGCACCCAGGTCACTGCCTCCCTGAGCGGCGGCACCTTGACTGAGGACCTCAGCCTGGGAGACCCCCCATGAGCGAGCCGAAGGGGCGCGGCGACGCCTGGACTGAGGAGCGAGGAACGAGCGACGAGGGAAGGCGACGCCCAGAGGCGCCCCAGAGGCGAGCGGGGCAAACAGAGCGAGCGGAAAGCACAGCCCTGCTCGAGGTCCGCGACCTCACCGTGCACCACGGTCAGCTACGAGCCCTGGATCACATATCGCTGCGCGTGTTCCCCGGCGAGGTGTACGCGATCATCGGCGCGAACGGCGCGGGCAAGTCCACGTTGCTGCGCACGATCGCCGGCCTGCACCAGCCGACCGAAGGATCGATCGTGTACGACGGCAAGGACATGACGAAGGTCCGGCCGGAGCGCCGGGCCACTGGAGGAATCGTCATGGTGCCGGAGGGTAGGCGGCTGTTCGGATCGCTTACGGTCGAAGAGAACCTGCAGGTCGGCGCGACATACGCGCGGAAGGGACCGTGGACGATCGAGCACGTGTACGAGCTGTTCGGCTGGATGAGGGACCGCCGGACCCAGCGCACGGCGCAGCTGTCAGGCGGCGAGCAGCAATCGGTCGCCATCGGCCGGGCGCTGGTCGCCAACCCGCGCGTGCTGATGCTCGACGAGCTTTCCCTCGGCCTAGCACCGGTGGTCGTGCAGCGCATCTACGCCATGCTGCCGCAGATCCTGGCCACCGGGCTCACCGTGTTGCTGGTGGAGCAGGACGTCAGCCAGGCGCTCCGGGTGGCGTCGCATCTGCAGTGCCTGCTCGAGGGTCATACCACCCTTGAAGGCAGGCCGTCGGACGTCACTCCGGAGCAGGTGGAGGCCGCGTACTTCGGCCTGGCCACAGCAGCGCCCGGAGGGGCGGGCAGCCCCTCCCAAGGGGGGTCTGGGGGGATGGGTCTCTCCCAAGGGGGGTCCGGGGGGATGGGTCCCCCCGGGAGAAGCAGCGGGGGGGTCTGGGGGGGTCGTCCCCCCGAGGAGATACAGAGCAGGGGGGGTCTGGGGGGGGTCGTCCCCCCCGAGGAAATGGAGCAGCCGTTATGGCCTGGGTCAACGCCATCATCCAGGGAATCCTGATCGGCGGCCTCTATGCGCTGTTCGCGTGCGGGCTCTCGCTGATGTTCGGGGTCATGAAGGTCGTCAACCTGGCGCACGGCGACCTCGCGATCATCGGAGGGTACATCGCGGTCGGCGTCATCGCGGTCACCCACATCCCGGTGCTGTGGTCCTTCGTGATCGTGGTGCCGCTGATGGCGCTGCTCGGCTACGTGCTGCAGCGGACCGTCATCCAGGCCTCGCTGGACCGCAGCATCCTCACCACGCTACTGGTCACGTTCGGGCTGTCCGTGGTGATCGAGAACGGCCTGCTGGAGTTCATCAACGCCGACAGCCATTCGCTCGGTGTCGGGAACGCCATCATCACCAGCTCGTTCTCGATCGGCTCGCAGATCACAATCGCCTACCTGCTGCTGCTGATCTTCGTGGTGGCCGTGGTGGTGCTGCTCGGCTTGCAGTACTTCCTGTCCATGTCGAAGTACGGGCGGCTGATCCGGGCGGTGGCCGACGACAAGGAGGCGGCCCAGCTGTCGGGGGTTGACTACCGGCACGTGTTCGGCATCGCGGCGGCGATCGCGTTCGGCACCGTGGCGCTGGCTGGCATCGCGTACGGCATGTACTCGCAGTTCTCGCCGACCACCGGAACCGACACGATCCTGCTGTTCGCGTTCGCCGCGGTGGTGATCGGCGGGCTCGGCTCGCTCTGGGGCACGCTGGTCGGCGGCGTGGTCCTCGGCGTGGCCCAGCAGATCGGCGCCCAGATCAACCAATCCGACCAGCTGCTGGCCGGGTACATCGTCTTCCTCGCCGTACTGGCGCTCCGCCCGCAGGGCCTGGTCGCGCGGAGGGCGCAGTCATGAGCGTGGCCACTGAAACCACCGCCCGTTCGGTAGAAAAATACCGGGTAACACGGTCGCGGAGAAACGTGGCCTGGACCGGGCTCGGCGCGCTCGTCGTCGTTGTGGTGCTCGCGCTTTTCCCCTACATCGTGTATTCCGGCACCACCAGCATCATGGTGCAGGCGTTCATCGTGCTGATACTCGCCAGCATGTGGAACATGCTGGCCGGCTACGCGGGCCTGGTATCGGTGGGGCAGCAGGCGTTCGTGGGGCTCGGTGCGTACTTCGTGCTGATCCTGAACATCCACAGCATCTCGATGTTCACCGCGCTTCCGGTCGCGGCAGTCGGCTGCGGGGTCGCCTCCCTGCCGATGTGGTGGCTGGTTTCCCGGCTGCGCAGCGGGTACTTCGCGATCGCCACCTGGGTGCTGGCGACGACCGTCTTGCTGATCATCGAGAAGTTCCCCTCCATCGGAGGCGGGACGGGCATGTCGCTGCCGCACGCCCCCAACATCAGCGCGGCACTGCTCGAAGCCGAGACGTACTGGATCGGGCTGGCCGTCACGGTCCTCGCGCTAGTCACCGTCTACCTGCTGCTGCGCAGCAGGCTGGGCCTGGTGCTCACCGCCATCCGCGACGACGAGATGGCCGCGCGCAGCTCGGGAGCGCGGGTCGGCCTGGCCAGGATGCTCGTCTTCGTGGTGGCCGCGATCGGCTGCGGTGCGGCCGGGGCGCTGCTGGCGATCAGCCAGCTCATCGTGCAGCCGAGCGCTGTGTTCAGCGTGCAGTGGACCGCCGAGATGGCGTTCGCGGTGATCATCGGCGGGCTCGGCACGATCGAGGGGCCGATCCTCGGCACCATCGTGTACATAGTCCTGCAGCAGACGCTGGCCTCCTATAACGCCTGGTACCTGATCATCCTCGGGCTGGTGGCGATGTTCGTCGCGCTGTTCGCGCGCCGCGGGCTGTGGGGGCTCGTCGATGAGCACCTGCACATCCGGCTGTTCCCGGTCGGGTACTGGCTATGGGCGCCTGGTAGCAGCGGCCGCCGCCGCCGAGACTCAACAGAGCCGGGACGGCGCGGGATCAGCCTGCGCCGCCGGGGCCGGCATAGCTGATCCGTCCAGGCAGAATGGTCGGGTGCTGCTTACTGAGATCGCTGAGGTGTCGCGGGTCGTGGCCACCACCGGGGCTCGGCTGGCGAAGATCGAGACGCTGGCCGGCGCGCTGCGCGAGGCCGGGCCGCTCGAGGTGCCGATCGCCGTGGCCTACCTGTCCGGTGAGCTGCCGCAACGGCAGATCGGCGTCGGGTGGGCCACGCTGCGGGACGGGTTCCCGCCCGCGGATACGCCCACCCTCACCCTGAGCGACGTAGACGCGGGCTTCTCCGCGATCGGGGCGCTTTCCGGGAAGGGGTCGGCGGCCGCACGCAAGGCGCTGGTCAGCGAGCTGTTCGGCCGGGCCACCGAGGACGAGCAGCGGTTCCTGTATGGCCTGCTCTCCGGTGAGCTACGCCAGGGGGCGCTGGAGGGAGTCATGACCGAGGCCGTGGCGCGGGCGGCTTCGGTGCCGGTGGCGGAGGTCCGCCGGGCCGTGATGCTGCGCGGCTCGCTGGCGGCGGTGGCCGCCGCCGCGCTGGCCGGCGGCAGCGGCGCGCTGGCGGCGTTCGGCCTGGAGGTGGGCCGCCCGGTGCGGCCGATGCTCGCCTCCAGCGCGACAACGATCTCCGAAGCGCTGGCCAAGGTCGGCGGCGTGGCCCCGGTGGAATGCGCGGTGGAATGGAAGCTCGACGGCATCAGGATCCAGGCGCACCTGGCCGAGGGGAACGTGCGCCTGTTCACCCGGACGCTCGACGACATCACGGCCCGCCTGCCCGAGGTGGTGGCTGTCTTGGCCAAGCTGCCGCTGTCCAGCGCGGTGCTGGACGGCGAGCTGATCGCGCTGCGCGAGGACGGCAGGCCGCTGCCGTTCCAGGACACGGCGGCCCGCACCGCCAGCCTGGAGGGCAAGGGTCCTTCGGTCTCGCTTTCCGTGTTCCTGTTCGACGCCCTCCACCTGGAGGGCGCCGACCTGATCGACGCCGAAGACCAGCATCGGCACGCCGCGCTGGCCCGGGCCGTCCCCGCCGAGCTGCTCATGCCGCGCCTGGTCACATCCTCGGCCGAGGAGGCCATGACCTTCTTCTCCGATGCGCTGGCCCACGGCCACGAAGGCGTCGTGGTCAAGTCGCTCACCACCCCGTACGCGGCGGGCCGCCGGGGTGCCGGGTGGATCAAGGTCAAGCCGCGGCACACGCTCGACCTGGTGGTGCTGGCCGTCGAGTGGGGACACGGGCGGCGCCGCGGCTGGCTGTCCAACCTGCACCTGGGCGCCCGCGACCCGCAGACCGGCGGCTTCGTCATGCTCGGCAAGACGTTCAAGGGGCTGACCGACGAACTGCTGACCTGGCAGACCGAACGGCTGCTCGCGCTGGAAGACCACCGGGACGCCTGGACCGTCTACGTCCGCCCCGAACTCGTGGTGGAGATCGCCTTCGACGGCGTCCAGCGCAGCCCCCGCTACCCGGGCGGCCTCGCGCTGCGCTTCGCCCGCGTGCTGCGCTACCGCGAGGACAAGAGCGCCGCGGAAGCCGACACCATCGACACCGTCCGCGCGCTGGGCCAGGCCTTACGACAACGATGGAGCATTGATGCCGCTGCGGCAGCATCGATGTTCCATCGTTGCGGTTACTGCCGCGGGCGGGGAGGTGGATCCAGGTTCTGGGGTGGGCGCGCGGGGCTCATGGGGCACGATCACTTCTTCTTGCGCTTGTTGCCGCCGCGGAACGCGGCCGGGATGTTGCCCTGCGACGAAGGCGGGAAGTTCAGCCCGGGCGGCATGTTGGCCAGCCCGTCGGCCAGGCTCTCGGGGAAGCCCTCCGGCAGGCCGCCGCCAGGCAGGCCACCGAGGCCGCCCAGACCGCCGGGACCGTTGCCCGGGGCGCCGGCGCCCTGGCCGCCCTGCCCCTGACCGGCGCCGCGCGTGACCTCGGCGGCACGCCGCGGGTCGCCGCTGCGCGGTGCCTTCTTCTTGGCCTTCTTGCGCGCCTTCTGGCCCGCCGCGCGGCGGGCCCCGCCGAGGCCGGGCATCGGCGGCATGCCGGGGATGCCGCCGCTGAACATCGCCTTCATCTGCTTCTGGCCCTCGAAGAAGTTCGAGACCAGCTGGGAGACCTCGCCGACGGCGACCCCAGAGCCCTTGGCGATGCGGGCCCGGCGGGAGCCGTTGATGATCTTCGGGTTGCGGCGTTCCTCCGGCGTCATGGACCGGACGATCGCCTCGGCCCGGTCCAGGTCCTTGTCGTTGACCTGCTCGATCTGCTCCCGGTACCGGCCCGCGCCCGGCAGCATGCCGAGTATGTTCCCGATCGGCCCCAGCTTGCGCACCATGGACAGCTGCTCGACGAAATCCTCGAGCGTGAAGCCCTCGCCGGAGGCGAGCCGCCCGGCCAGCGAGGCGGTCTGGTCGGCGTCGAACGCCTTCTCCGCCTGCTCGATCAGGGTGAGCATGTCACCCAGGTCGAGGATCCGCGACGCCATCCGGTCCGGATGGAACATGTCGAAGTCCTCGAGCTTCTCACCCGAGGACGCGAACATGATCGGACGTCCGGTCAGCTCCACGATGGACAGCGCGGCACCGCCGCGGGCGTCACCGTCGAGCTTGGTCAGGACCACGCCGTCATAGCCGACCCCGTCCAGGAACGCCTGCGCGGTCGCCACCGCGTCCTGGCCGATCATCGCGTCGACCACGAACAAGATCTCGTCCGGCTGGGTGGCGTCCCTGATCGCGACGGCCTGCGCCATCATCTCCGCGTCGACGCCCAGGCGGCCCGCGGTGTCGATGATGACCATGTTCTGCTGGCGGCGCCTCGCCTCATCCAGCGAGTCCCGCGCGACGGCCACCGGGTCGCCGACGCCGTTGCCGGGGGACGGCGCGTAGACCGGAACGCCCGCCCGCTCCCCCAGCACCTCAAGCTGCTGCACCGCGTTGGGCCGCTGCAGGTCGGCCGCGACGAGCATCGGGGTGTTGCCCTGCCCCTTCAGCCACAGCGCGAGCTTGGCGGCCAGCGTGGTCTTGCCCGAACCCTGCAGGCCGGCCAGCATGATCACGGTCGGCGGGACCTTGGCGAACCGCAGCCGCCGCTCCTCGCCGCCGAGGATGCCGATGAGCTCGGAGTTGACGATCTTGATGACCTGCTGGGCCGGGTTCAGCGCGGCGGAGACTTCCTCGCCGTTGGCCCGCTCCTTGACCCGGGCAATGAACTGCCTGACGACCGGGAGCGCGACATCCGCCTCGAGCAGGGCGATGCGGATCTCCCGGGCGGTGGCGTCAATGTCGGCGGCGGACAGCCGTCCGCGACCGCGCAGGGACGAAAAAACCTGCGTCAGCCGGTCAGAAAGGGTGTCAAACACAACACCCAGGTTACCGAACGGTCCGTGGTACCCGGGTCCTGTCGCCGCTAAGCCCGGTAACCACGTCGCCCCGTGCCCTCAGTCGCCGGTGTTAGTCACCGAGCGCGGCCAGGACCGAGTGGATGATCGAGCGGCGCAGGTCGTCGGCGGCCAGCGGCTTGCCGTCACCGTCGGTCACGTAGAACACGTCGACGACCTCGGCCCCGAGCGTCTCCACCCGGGCCGCGCGCACGTCGAGGCCGCACTCACCCAGCGCCCGGCCGACCCGCCAGAGCAGCCCGGGCGCGTCGTGGGCGCGCACCTCCACCACGGTCGCGGTCTCCGAGGCGTCATCGATCAGGCTGACCTTGGGCGCGGGAATCGTGGCGCCGCGCGGCCGGACCGCACGCGCGCGGCGGTCGAGCCGGTCCTCGACGTCCAGCCGACCCTGCAGCATCCGGCGCAGGTCCGCAGCCACCAGCGCCGCGTCGGGCGGGTCCCCGAACTCCGGTTCCACGTCGAACACGGTGACGGCCGTGTTGCCGACCGATGTCGCGTTCGCGCTGCGCACCGCCAGCCGGTGCGAGGCCAGCACCCCCGCGGCGCGCCACAGCAGGCCGGGCCGGTCGGGAGCGACCACGGTCACCTCCGACTCGCGCACCGTCGCCGCCGGGCTGCCGTCGGCGGCCAGCGCCAGCTGCTCGTCGCGCAGCGGCGCGGGTCCGGGCGTCGGCTCGCCGTCCAGGACGGCCTCCACCCGCCGCACCAGGTCCGCGACCAGGGTCGCCTTCCAGTCGTTCCACGCGGCGGGCCCGGTCGCCAGCCCGTCCGCGATGGCGAGGGCGTGGAGTAGTTCGAGCAGCGCGCGACTGCGCACGGTCGTCGCGACCTGCTTGACGGTCACCGGGTCGTCCAGGTCGCGCCGGGTCGCCACCATAGGCAGCAGCAGGTGGAGCCGGACCGCCGAGGCGACCAGGTCCACGTCCGGGGCCGGCAGGCCCATCCGCCGCCCGACGTCCCGCGCCACCACCTCGCCGGTGACGCTGTGATCCCCCGGCCAGCCCTTGCCGACGTCGTGGAGCAGCGCGGCGAGCAGCAGCAGGTCGGGCCGGGCCACCTCACGGGTCAGCGCGGCAGCGCGCGCCGCCGCCTCGGCCAGGTGGCGGTCCACGGTGAAAGTGTGCAGTGGGTTGCGCTGCGGCCGGTTCCTGACCCGCTCCCAGTCCGGGATCAGCGCGGTCACCAGGCCCTCGGTGTCGAGCGCCTCCCATACGCTGACCGCGGCCTGACCGGCCCCGAGCAGCGAGAGCAGCGCGTCCCGGGCGGCCGCGGGCCAGGGGACGGGCAGCGGCGGGCATTCGGTCAGCCGGTCCAGGGTCCGCGGCGCCAGCGGCAGCCCGGCCTGCGCGGCCGCAGCCGCGGCCCGCAGCACGAGGCACGGGTCGTTGGCCGGGTCGGCCGCCCGGGCCAGCACTACCTCGCCGTCTTGTTCCACGATCCCGTCCGCCAGCGGGCGGCGCTCGGCCTGCCGGCGGCGCAGCCGGCGACCGCGGAGCCGGTCGGCCTGGCGGAAGGCGTGATCGACCGCGTACGCGACGGTCCGCGCGGCGCCGGCCAGCATCCGGAGCAGCACGTCCCCGTCGAGCAGCCCGAGGGCCCTGGCCACTTCGTCCTGCTCCTCGAGCACGAGCCGGTCCAGGCGCCGCCCGGTGACCTCGTGCAGGGCGTGCCGGGCGTCGAGTATCTGCTCGTACGCCGTGCGGACCTTGGGCCCGGGCGCGGGCGCCACCCAGGCAGCCGCCACCGCCTGGATCGCGTGCACGTCCCGCAGGCCGCCCCTGGCCTCCTTCAGGTCGGGTTCGAGCAGGAAGGCAAGTTCCCCGCTGGTCCTGGTCCGTTCGTCGTGGGCGGCGTGCAACTCGGCCAGCCGCGCGGGCGCGGCCGACCGCCAGTCCTCAAGCGCCCCCGCCCGCAGTCGTTCGGTCAGGTCGGGATCGCCGGCCACGTGCCGCGCGGACAGCAGCCCGAGCGCGACCTTCAGGTCGGCGCGCGCCACCCTCCTGGCCTGCGGCACGGTGCGCACCGCGTGGTCGAGTTCGGCACCGGAGTCCCAGACCGGGTACCAGATCCGGTCCGCGATGCTCGCGATGTCGTCCCGGCCGCCGTGCAGCAGCAGCACGTCCAGGTCGCTGCGCGGCAGCAGTTCCCGGCGCCCGTACCCGCCGACCGCCACCAAGGCCACGCCAGCCTCGGCACCGAGGAGTTCCGCGAGCCATCTGTCGACTTGCGTAGTCCGGCGAGCACGATCCGCAGCGAACAAGGTCATTGCTTCCACGCGTCCCCCGGACTACTCCTAAGATGCCCGTCAGATCGCGTCCGGCCCGCGCTCTCCAGTGCGCACCCGGACTACTGTCTCGACTGGAACCGACCAGACCTTCCCGTCGCCGATCCGGCCGGTCTGCGCCGCCTTGACCACGACTCCGATCAGGTCGTCGGCGTCCTCGTCTTCGCACAGGACCTCGACGCGGACCTTCGGCACCAGGTCGACCTGGTACTCAGCACCGCGGTACACCTCCGTGTGCCCGCGCTGCCTGCCGTATCCGCTTGCTTCCGTGATCGTCAGGCCATGGACGCCGAACGCCTGAAGCGCGGCCTTGACGTCGTCCAGCTTGAACGGCTTGATGACAGCGGTGATGAGCTTCATC
>Ga0074046_10003375_pt1 | contig 13391 bp, 9 predicted proteins | sample BogForMeECP23OM3_FD_94441 | JGI IMG/M metagenome (GOLD analysis project Ga0074046, IMG submission 94441) | Bog forest soil microbial communities from Calvert Island, British Columbia, Canada - Bog Forest MetaG ECP23OM3 | ecosystem: Environmental > Terrestrial > Soil > Wetlands ...
CGTAGGAGGCGGACGTGTAGTTCGACAGCGGCAGGTCGATATATTTGTAGATCTCGCCCTCCTCAAACATCGAAGCGAAAACTTTCAATACATCTTCGTGATTCCAGGCGAAGGTTACCTTCCTGCGTTGAGGCTGGCCGGACATTTTTTCGAGCGCTTCTCTCCCGATGAAATCATGGTCGAATTTGACGAATGGTCCGTAGCCCAGAGCATACGGCGACATGTAATAGTCCTCAATGTCGTCGGATTCGAAGCTGCCGCCGATTGAACCCGTTCCTTCATAACTGGTGGCCGGCAGCCACTGTCTGTAGGCCTTCATCTTTTCTCCGGTGTAGACCGCAGGAAGAGGAGATGGTATCCATCCCGATTCGAGCGTATTCGTCGCGTAAGCCCTGGCCCCGACTTCGCGAAGGCCAAAGTCCCTGCCCGCCTCAACGATCGCCGCACGAATCTCGTCGCGCTCTTCGTATGGCCCCCAGATCTCGAGCCCCGGTGCGCCGGCCATGCCGTGGCGTAGCGCGCGAACTTTGCCCCCGGCAATAGTGATCGCGCCCATATGGAAGAACTTGATCTCCGGAACCGGTCCGCCGTTCAGCTTTTCCAGAATTTGCGGAGCGTTGGGGCCTTGTATCTGGTAGCGGTAACAGGTACGCACAACCGCTTTGCCTTTGGGATTAGACGGCGATCGGTCGTCGTTCTCGACTTTCACATCATAGCCGCCGGTTTGGGCGTGAAATTGGATCCAGCTTCCGGCCGGGGCGCGACCTACATACACGAAGCGATCTTCTTCCAGATGAAAAAGAATGCCGTCGCCGATGACAAAGCCGTCGTAGGTGGAGGGCGCGAAGTGTTTGGCGCGGTTAACGGGGAAGTTTGCGAAACTATTGGTTGCCAGATAAGAAAACATCCTTAGCGCATCGCGGCCTTGAACGTATAGGTTCACCATATGGTGCGATTGGTCGAAGAGAACCGCGGTCTCGCGCCAGGCGCGTTGCTCGTCGCGCCAGTTGGAGTACTCGTACGGGACAACTGGATAAACATAAGCGCCAATCTGTGAATTGCGCAACATCTTGACCGGGTTCTCCGCGGTCTGAAGCAACTCTTCCAAACTCTTCGCTTTCATCTCAGCCCCCATCCCTCGGCATCGTATGCGAGAATCCAGGCAAGGCGACGTTCAGTATACGGAACATGAAACCATCTTGTCATATGCTAAAGATTAGAGATAAAGAAATGAACGGACACACAGCCGCATCAACAATCGTGACACTCGATGTGCTCGGGCCTGTGGGGCTGATTTGCATCGACAACCCGCCAGTGAACGCCATCAGCCACTCTGTGAGGCAGGGACTCGTGGATGCCATTGCGCGCGCCGAACAGAACCCCGGCGTCCAGGTGTTGTTAATCATGTCCAGCGGCGAGATGTTCAGCGCGGGCGCCGATATCACCGAATTCAATCGTCCGCAAGGTGAACCCTCTTTTCAGCAAGTTCAGAGCAAGATTGAATCCTCTCTTATCCCTGTCGTCGTCGCGGTACACGGACTCGCTGCAGGCGGCGGACTGGAATTGGCCATGGCCTGTCATTATCGCCTCGCGCACACAAACGCAAAACTCGGAATGCCAGAGATCACGCTGGGAATCATTCCGGGCGCTGGCGGCACACAACGCCTCCCAAGATTAATCGGCGCCCACGCGGCGTTGGATATGATTCTTTCTGGCGCACCGATTTCCGGGCTTGACGCCAAAACCAAGGGACTGGTGGATGAGGTTGCTGAAGGCGATCTGCGCGAGGCCGCGCTCGGTTTCTGCAAACGCGTTGTGGACGCGCAACTCGGCCCGCGCCCGACCTGTAATCGCACCGTCGTCGACGCCTTCGATGAAGCCGCGATTGCCGCTATACTGCTTCGTCATGCCCGCGCGCTGAAGGGACGCACAACGCAGGATCTGGTAATCGAAGCCATCAAAGCTTCCAGGCTGCCGTTCTCGCAAGGCATTGCCATAGAGGCCGCTCTTGCACAAGAGTCATTGGCTTCGCGCGAGAGTCTGGCGCTGCGGCATGTATTCTTCGCGGAGCGCGAGTCCGGAAAATTACCCGGAGCGTCTTCTATCAATGTCAGACAAACTCAGCCGCCGGCGATCCGGCGCGTGGCGATCATTGGCGCCGGGACGATGGGCAGCGGCATCGCTATGGCTTTTGCAGACGCCGGGCTCGAAGTGCTGGTCAATGATAACGATCCTGCTGCCCTCAATCGCAGCCGTGAGTTTGTTCAATCAAGCTACATGTCCAGCGTTAAGCGTGGCCGCATTACCCAGAGCGTCGCCGATGAACGTAACCAGCGCATCAGAAGCAGCCCGGCTTTGGCCGAGGTGGCCGATGCCGATCTTGTAATCGAAGCTGTATTCGAAGACATGGAGTTGAAAAAGGATGTCTTGTCGAAGCTCGACTCTCTTGTTCCTTCTCCGCGCCTCATCGCCAGCAATACCTCTACTCTTTCTGTGACCGAACTGGCCCGTGCTACGGCGCATCCAGAGCGCGTATTGGGCCTGCATTTTTTTGTTCCGGCACAGGCGTCGAGGCTGTTGGAGATCGTGCGCACTTCCGATAGCTCTTCCGACAGTCTTTCAGCAGCATTGCGCGTCGCAAAAGTGCTCAAGAAGATTGCGGTTATTTCGCGTGATGCCTTCGGCTTCATTGGGAATCGGATGATGCTCGATGGCTACTGGCGTGAAGCCGAGCAGTTGCTGCTGGAGGGAGCCACACCGGCACAGGTTGACAACGCGCTCGAGAACTTCGGCTTCGCCATGGGACCGCAGCGGGTAAGCGACCTGGGGGGCAACGATGTCGGTACCAAGGCGCGCCTTCAGCTTTTCAAAAGGGAAAGCCGTCCTGACCCGTACTTCGTCATCGCCGACCGCCTTACGGAGATGGGCAGGCTTGGCCAGAAGACTGGTCGCGGTTTCTATCGTTATGAAACTGGCAGCCGGGAAGCTGTGCCCGATCCGGAGGTGATCACCATCGTGGAGAAACTTGCTTCCGAGCGAGGTATTTCGCGGCGGGAAATTAACGATCAAGAGATCGTTGAGCGATGCTTGTTGTCGCTGATCAATGTCGGGGCCATGGTGCTCGAAGAAGGGATCGCGGCACGCGCCGCCGATGCTGATGTGGTCTGGACCAGCGGCTACGGTTTTCCACGCCACCTGGGAGGGCCGATGTTTTACGCCGATACGCTGGGACTTCCCCACGTGTTAGAGCGGATTCGCCACTATTATGAAACGCTCGGTCATTATTGGCGCCCGGCCGCCTTGATTGAGCGCCTTGCGGCCGAGGGAGCGAGCTTCGAACAGTGGGACAAGAAGTCAACCTCGCAGTAGGCGATCGTATGCTTCACGATCGAGACGATCCTGATTGAGATCTAAGCGAGTGCCGCACGCAGCACGCGTTCATCTCGATCCCCGAACAAAGCGTCGAGAAGCTCAGGCCGGTTGCGCTGCAAGGCGCGGCTGTTGACCGTGCCTTTCTCCGTCAGTTCGCCGGTCGCGCTCGATGGCGCGTTTTCTACCAGCAACCCCGCCACGATGCGGTTGGAGCTGCCGGTTCCAGCGGAATAGAGTCTGGCGAGACGTTCCTCGAACATCGCCCGGACGATTGGGTTAGCGGCGATTTGTGCGGGCTTGGCGGCGCCATCTAAGCCGGCAGCGGCAGCGCATACTTCCCAGTCGGGAAAGATAAGAATGCGCACGTCTTTGCGGTCAGCTCCGGCGACCGCAACTTCCTGGGCCAGGGGACGCAGTATGTCCAGCGCGTCGAGGCGCAACTTGCCGGCGCTGACCTTGGTGCCCGAGTCCAGCTTGAAAACTTCATTCATCCTTCCATCGAAACGTAATCCTGCCTGCGGACGTTGCGGATCGATAAAGCTCAGCAGGTCGCCGGAGCGCAGAAAGCCTTCCTCATCGAAAGCGGCCTCGGTGGCCGCGGGATCGCGCCAATAGCCCGGGGTGACATTTGGACCCCGATAACGGACTTCGAAGCTGTTGTCGTCCGGGATGAGTTTGAGCTCGACGCCCGCGACCGGTATGCCAACCACGCCGGGGCCGCTTGCCTGTGCGTTGCCGAAGAGCGCAATGGGTGCGGTCTCGGTCATACCGAGGCCGCTTACGGTTAAAATCCTGTGCCCAACCGTTTCCACGGCAAGCCGTTCGAGATCGAACCAGGTCGCCGGTTGCATCGAAGCCGCGGCATACCAGAGAAACTTCAGACGTCGGAAAAAATGCTCGCAAAATTTGCGGTCGGCCTCCAGGTGCGGAAGCAACAGTTCGTAGCCGCGAGGCACATTGAAGTAAATGGTCGGCGAAACCCGCCGCAGCAGTTCCAGGCTTGCGGCAAACTTTGCGGGAGTCGGTTTTCCAGGATCGATATACAGCGTTCCGCCATTGTGGAGAATGATGCTGAAATTGCTGTTGCTGCCCGCGGTGTGATTCCAGGGAGCCCAATCGACCATCACGGGCGGTTCTTCCTCCAGGCACGGCGCAACCTGGCGCTTCATCTGGGAATTGCAACAGATCATGCCATGCGTGTTGACGACAACTTTCGGCATGCCGGTCGAGCCGGAGGTAAACAGAAACTTCGCGATGGTTTGCCGATCGACCCGCGCCGCTGCCGCGCGCACTTCGCCGTGATGACTGCCATCGCCCCGCAGCGATGCAAGATCGCGCCATTTGGCAGCGGCTGACGCGTTGCGAAAGGCGATTACTGGAATATCGGTTCTGAGAGCGTGTTCAATCGGCTGGCGATAAAGCACGCCATCGTCGACCACAACCAGTCCGGGGGTCAGCAACTTAAAAGCATAGGAGAGCTTTACGTAATCGATCGATTGCAGGGCGTAAGCAGGAGCAATGGGAGCAACCGGAATGCCCACGTAAACCGCCGCCAACATGACGAGAGCGTGATCGATCCCATTCTCGGCGAGAATCGCGAGTGGCCGCTCCGGACCCAGTCCGTAGAGGAGCAATCCCTCAGACAGCAGCAGCACCGTCTTTAAAGCTTCTGCGTAAGAGATACATCGCTCTCCTGTTGGAGTCTGCTCAACAATGAAGATACGGTCTGGCGCTTCCCGCGCCCACCGGTCCAGCCACTCCCCGATGCGAGAGTTGTAATCCCCCAAAGGCTCCACGGAGCGCATCAGCAGACTGCCGTCGGCACGGCGGGTTAGTTCAACATCCGGCGAGAAGAAGCGCACTGGCCGTAGCGGTAAACGCTGAGAATCCGTACTATGGTTCAGTGTACTCAACGGGACGAGCTTACTGGATGCAGTCCCGCGCCGCAAGCGCTGGGAAGCGCCCACATCTTCTCTTACAATAGGGCCAGCATGAGCCTTACTCCCAGACGATCCACACCCAAGCTTCGCCGTAGCAACGGGTCTATCGGCGAAGTGTACGACGAACCGGGCCACTTAATTCGGCGCGCCCAGCAGATAGCGGTTTCGTTGTTTCACTCGACCATGGGCAATGGTGTAACCCCTATCCAATATTGCGTGTTGCGTGTTCTTCAGGAGCATCCGGGGATTGATCAAGTCACGCTGGCGAAATTTTGTGCCCTCGATACTTCCACCGCCGCGGATCTTGCCGTGCGGTTGGAGGAGCGGGGACTTGTCCGCCGGATGATGCCGATGAAGAGCAAGCGCTTCCGCCTGCTTCATCTGACTCCGGAAGGGGCTGCCCTCCTGAAAAGACTTACTCCCCGCAGCGCGGTTCTCGCCAGCCGCCTGCTTCAGGCGCTGAACCGGGAAGAGCAGAGGATTTTTATGCAGCTCCTGAAGAAATTCGTTCACCTGAACAACGACGAAAGCCGAGCACCTCTTGATCGAGGGTTCGCCGGGTCGCGAAACGGAAGTCGATAATCTGGATGGCAGGCTCCTGCAACTCGATTGGCCGTGCATCCTCGCGAAACCATCTGCAAGTAGTGTGGCGGGGCGGGGTATAATCTCGGGCGCGCGAAACGAAGCCGTCGATCGGAAGGTATGCATGAGCACAACCGTCAACACGAGATGCTTTCCCCTTCCGAGTTCCTTGAAGGTCATCCCGGGCACGGAAACGGCGCAAGCCGCCTATCCCTACTACATGCAGTTCGCCAAAGAAGATGACGACCGCTTCTGGTTTTACAACTCCATGCACTTCCCGGAGCCCATGAGCGTGTTCGACGTCACTACGGCAGAAGCCGCTTACTGCGCCCTGGGCGCGGCCAACACGCGGGTGCACAGCCTGCCGACGACGCTCGGAATTGATTACCGCATCATCAACGGGCGAATCTACATCGGCGGCAACGCGGTGACCGATCCTGTCGAGATTGCCCGGCGCACAAAGGAATTCCAGCAACGAGCCTTCTACTACTACGAGCACTGGGAAGAATTATTCGCGCACTGGAAAACCAAGATGCTGGCGTTAATCCGGGAAACCGCGGCGCTACCGAAGCTTTCGCTGCCCGAGTTCGAACCCCTGGAGCACGTCCGCGCCGGACGCGGCATTGCGTCCAACCACTACCTCCTCGACACCTACCAGAAGACGCTCGAAGGCTACTTCCGCATGTGGCACCATCACTTCGAGTTTCTCCTGCTCGGCTATGGCGCGTATCTTACTTTCTTTGATTTTTGTAAAAAAGCGTTCCCGGAAATCAGCGACCAGACGGTGGCCCGCATGGTCGCCGGCATCGAAGCGGAAATATTTCGTCCCGACGACGAACTCCGCCGCCTCTCGAAATGCGCCATTGAACTGGGAGTCGATGCCCTCTTCGGCAACGGCGCTGCTCCCGGCGAAATCATGCAAGCTCTGGAGCGGTCCGAATCTGGCCGGAAGTGGCTCGAGGAGTTGGCCGCCTCGCGCGACCCGTGGTTCAACATCAATGTTGGCGACGGCTTCTACCACTACCATCGTTCCTGGAACGACGATCTCTCGATGCCCTTTGCCTCGCTGCCCGGCTACATCGCCAATATGAAAGCCGGCGAACGCATTGAGCGGCCGATCGACAAGCTGATGGCCGAGCGCCAGCAGCTTATCGATGATTATCGCGAGCTGCTCAATAGCGAGCAAGAGCGCGCCGCCTATGACCAGATGATTCAGCTTGCGCATCGCGTGTTCCCTTACGTCGAAGGACACAAATTCTATTGTGAGCATTGGTACACCAATCTGTTCTTTAACAAGATTCGGGAATTTGGTGCGCTATTGGCCGAGCGCGGTTTCTTCCCAAACGCCGAGGACATATTTCACCTGACTCACTACGAAGTTGAGGCGGCAATTATCGATCTCATGACCTCGTGGTCGAACGGCTCCCCGCCGCGTGGCTGCGCGCGCTGGACGCCGATTGTGCAGGGGCGCAAAGCGGCGATTGCCGAATGGGCCAGGCACGAAACTCCCCCGGCTCTGGGACCCGTGCCCGATGTCATTGACGATCCTGCCATTGTCATGCTGTGGGGCATTACGCGTGAAAACCTGGATTCATGGCTGCTCGCTGGCGAGAAGCCAGATTCCAACGAGATCAAGGGATTCGCCGCTTCCAACGGCGTAGTCGAGGGCATCGCCCGGGTGGTGATGTCGGTGGACGAAATTGACCGCCTGCGCCGCGGCGACATTCTGGTCTGCCACATTACCAACCCGAGTTGGGCGCCGGTGTTTCAGAAGATTGCGGCAGCCGTCTCCGACATTGGCGGCTCGATGAGCCACGCCGCAATCGTTGCCCGGGAATACGGATTGCCGGCAGTGGTGGGTACAGGCACAGCGACACAGAAGATTAAAGACGGCCAGCGCATTCGCGTGGATGGCGGCAGGGGCGTGGTTACGATTCTTCATTAGCTTTCTTTGCCGGCATTCGGTGCGAGAGCTTGAACCACCGCAGAGGCAGAGTTAACGGCGCGGCGAAGCCGCGCGAGGAGGCGCATGATGACAACATCGAGCATTACGAGAATGACGGCTCCGCCGTCTACGGCTTACAAAATCGTGGACGTACCCGAAGCTTATAAGGACGTAATCACGCGGCACGGCATCCCGGGCACGTTTGTCGGTTCTTCGGAGCAAGAGAGTCCGTGGGTGCCGTTCGGCCCCAATGCCGCAATTCGCCACCTTCTTTTCGACACCCGCCACAACATTTTCAGTAACATTCTGTGGATAAAGTCTGCCGGCGTGATTGGCACACACAAGCATCGTGGAACCGTCGTAATGATCTGCCTCGAAGGCAGCGCCCGCTATCTCGAATACGATTGGGTTGCCGAACCGGGCAACTTCATCTACGAAACACCGGGACTGGTCCACACCCTCGTGAGCGACCATCCCAACGGCGTCAAGTTGTTCGGTTGGCTCCAGGGACCACTCGAGTTTTACGATGACAATGGCAATTTCGTCGAGACGGTCGATGTCTGGTGGTTCATCAATCACTACGAGAGCTATTGCCGCGAGCACGGCATTCCGATTAACAAACAGCTTTATATCTGAACCGCCGGATTGAACAGCTACGATGCGTCCTACCCCAAACATCAGTTGGTTCGCCGATATCACACTCGCCGATCGCGCTATGGTTGGAGGCAAGGGCGGTTCCTTGGGGGAGTTGACGCGCGCCAATATCGCCGTGCCATCTGGTTTCGTCGTAACCACTCGCGGGTTTGAACGCATCTTGGCCGAATTGGAAAAGGAAAACCCGATCCGTTCGCGTGTAGAGGCGCTGTCGCTACAGGACCTGAGAGGAATCCGCCTGCTCTCGGAAGAACTTCGCACCCGCATCAAGAGCGCGTCGCTGCCGGAAGACGTTGGCGCGGACATCGTAGCGGCGCATAAAGAGCTGTGCGGACCGGATCTCAGTTGGCCATTGGCGGTGCGTTCTTCGGCTACTTCGGAGGATTCAGAGGAAGCCAGTTTCGCCGGACTGCAGGATACTTATCTCTGGGTGAAGGGCGCCGAACTGGTTTTGGAGTACGCGCGATCTTGTTGGGCGAGTCTCTACTCTGTTCCATCGATCTCGTACCGCCTCAAAGACGGCACTCCGGAAAACGGAGTGGCGATGGCCGTCGTCGTCCAAAAGATGGTAGACGCGCGCTCGGCGGGAGTGATGTTCACGCGCAGCCCGCTGACCGGCGATCGCTCCGTGATCACCATCGAATCGGCCTGGGGACTGGGCTCCGCCGTGGTGAGCGGCGAAGTCACGCCGGATCGCTTCGTCATCGGCAAAATTACGGGCCAGATTTCGGTGCGTGACATTTCCGACAAGCGCATACAAGACGTGCCCGCGGAGGGCGGCGGAGTCAAGCATATGGAAACTCCGGAAGAGTTTCGGCGTGCGCCTTCGATTAGCGACGAGGAACTGAAAGCGCTGGCGGAAATTGGCCGCAAAGTCGAACGCCATTACGGTCGGCCTCAGGATATCGAGTGGGCGATTGACCGCCGGGGCGAGATCATTTTGTTGCAGAGCCGTCCCGAGACGGTCTGGTCTGGCAAAGACAAAACCCCGGTGGCGAAGCCGGCGGAGAATCCGCTTTTGCACGTGATGAACATCTTTGGAGGCCGCCGTTGACGCTCACGGCCAAAGATGTGGCCGAGATCATGCGCATCCTCGAGGAATCGAGCTTCGACGAATTATCTCTCGAAATGGATGGCATCAAATTGAAGCTGCAGCGGGGATCTGCGCTGCCGCAGGTTACCGATCTTCAGCCGACACCAGCCTCGCCACCGGATTCACCTCTTCAGCCGCAAGTAAAGCCGCCATCCGAACCGGGCCTGCTGGAAATCACCGCTCCGCTACTGGGGATCTTCTACATCGCGCCCAGGCCGGGTGAGCCCCAGTTCGTGAAAGTGGGATCGAAGGTGGTGGAGGAGACGATGGTCGGAATCGTCGAAGTCATGAAACTCATGCACACGGTTCGTGCGGGCGTAAAAGGCGAGGTAGTTGAGATATTAGTGAAGAACGGCGGAGCGGTCGAGTATGGCGAAGTTCTGATGCGCGTGCGTCCAGAGGCCTGAACTGTGGCGAATATTCAGATCGTTGAGACTTCGCTCCGCGACGGCAACCAGAGTCTTTGGGCGGCGCTGGGCATCGACACGGCAAAAACTCTGACCATTGCGCCCGTCATGGACCGCGTCGGTTTCAAGGCCATCGACTTCACTACCTCGACCCACATGGGCGTTGCGGTCCGCTACAAAAAAGAAGACCCCTGGGAGCGAATTCGACTGATGGCGAAAGCCGCTCCGAATACACCCCTCCAATTCCTCTCGACTGGCTTCCGTTTTATTTCCTGGGAGACGGCCAGCCCTGAATTCATGAGGCTAGCCTTCGCGACTCTGGTGAAAAACGGGATTCGCCGCTTTGCCCTGGCTGATCCGATGAACAATGCCGACTCCAATATCGCCTGCGCCCGCACGATCAAGCAGGTTGGGGGCGAGTATGTCATCGCCGCTTTGGTATTTACGATCACGCCCATCGACGATGACGCGCTCTACGTCGAGCGCGCCCGGAAACTTGCCGCCAGTCCGGATATTGATGCCCTGTATATCAAGGACCCCGGCGGCCTTCTGACGCCGCTGCGCGCCCGCACCATGATTCCGGCGGTCAAGGCCGTGATTGGTGACAAACCGTTGGAGCTCCATTCGCATTGCACCATCGGGCTTGGCGAGTTGGTCTACATGGACGCACCGAACTGGGGCGTAAGCACGGTGCAGTGCGCCTCGGGCGCGGCGAGCGACGGAATATCTAATCCGCCCGCGGAGCGGGTTGTGGCCAATCTGCGTGAACTCGGGCACGAGATCGAGGTTGACGATCAGGCCTTGGCTGAAGTTAGCCGCTATTTCACCCGCCTGGCAGAGGCGGAAGGACTTCCCGCTGGTAGCCCGCAGGCTTTCGATGCCGCATACTTCCATCACCAGTTGCCAGGAGGCATGACGGGCACCATGCGGCGGCACTTGGCGGAAGGCGGCCTCGCACACCTGGAAGGCGCAGTCACTGAAGAATTAGGCCGCGTGCGCCAGGAATTGGGCTGGCCGATTGTCATGACTCCCTTCTCGCAAATGCTGCTGACGCAAGCGGTCATGAACGTGACTCGCAAGGAGCGATACGCTGTTGTGCCGGACGAAGTGATCCGATATACGTTGGGCCGGTTCGGAAAACCCAGTCTGCCGATTGCTCCTGAAGTGATGGACCGTATCGACGCCTTGCCCCGAACTCGCGAGCTTCGCCAGGAACCAGGAATGCTACCTCTTGCCGAGCTGCGCCGACGGATTGGGCCAGAGCTCAGTGATGAAGAATTCCTGCTGCGCGCAACCATGCCCGCCGAGCAGGTCGACGCCATGAAAGCCGCCGGTCCCGCGCCGCAAACTTACAATCCGGACGTCGCCCCGGTGATGCAGTTGCTTCGCCAGCTCACGGCGCGCCGCGATATTGCACGTCTAACGATTGAGAAACCAGGCTTCAGGCTCGAGTTGAAAGGCACGCCTGCGCGGCGCACGGCGATAGCATGAAAAAGAAATCCAACCGTAGCAAAGATGCACGGCTCAGACCTGTAGAGGGTTTTGTGTTCGACCTCGATGGAACTCTGGTCTTGACTGATCGTTCCCTGAGCGGCTATCAGGTGCTCCCTGGTGCTGTAGAGATCCTAAGCGAGTTGAAAGCACGCGGCATTCCTTTTGTCATCCTCACCAATGGAAGTCATTACCCCGCGTCGGAACAGGCGCCCAAGCTGCGCGCTGTCGGCTTGCCGATCTCCGATGATGCTCTGCTTACTCCTTCCAGCGTGGCCGCCGACCTGATGCCGCGCCGCGGCGTCAAGCGAGCTTTAGTGTTAGGGACGCCAGGCGTCGGACAGCCGCTGGCACAGGCAGGAATCCAGACGGTTTTCCCGAACGACGAAGGCACTGACCGGGTCGATGCCGTCTACATCGGCTGGCATCCCGACTGTCGCATGAAAGACATTGAAGCTGCCGCGAAGGCCATCTGGAATGGCGCGGAGCTGTATGTGGCTTCGGACGTACCGTTTTTTGCCACCGCCAGCGGCAAAACCATGGGCTACTCCTACGCCATCTCGGCCGCGGTACGCAGGATCACGCGCTCCCCCATGATTCTCACCGGAAAGCCCTCGCTCCATGCCCTGAGGCTAGTGGCGAAAAGGCTGGCCCTCCCCATGAGCAAAGTGGGGGTTGTCGGAGACGACCCTCTGGTTGAAATGATCATGGCCCGGCGAGGCGGTGCGGTGGGATTCGGAGTCACTACCGGCATTTCGAAGGCACGCGACTGGGTCAACCAGCCTCCGAGCAGAAGGCCACATCGCGTCTTACGCAGCCTTGGAGAGCTACTGGCCGCGCGGGAATCCCGCTAGTCACTGATTGCATACAGTAAGCTTGGTCCATTCGCTTAAGTTCAACGAAAATCAACAGGGATTGAGGCCTATATCGATTCCTGTATACATTTTTATGTTGACAGTAGGCATTCGAACATAGTAATCATATGCGGGCTTTTGGGGGTTCGCGGGGTACTATTTTCAGCTTCACATCTCATAATTGACGGACTGTTAGCCGGGCTTTGTGATCGGCTGTTTGGGCCGTGTCTCTGATCGGGCATTGGATTAAGGATTCGCTCAAGAAGGGGATTTTATGAGAACACGCTTGCCGGGTGTTGTTCTTTGCCTACTCCTTGTACTGGCAACTTCTGCGCCGTTCGCGATGGCTCAGGGCGCCCTCAGCTTCGCTCAGCTGAATGGCACTGTCGCGGACGCTGGAGGGCGGGTCGTGGTTAGCGCGCAAGTGGTTGTGCGTGATCCCGACACCAACCAGACCTTTCAGGCAATCACCAATACCACAGGCTTTTTCGTGCTACCCAACCTTCCTCCCGGGAAATACGAGTTAACCATCACCGTAGCCGGCTTCGCGAAGTATCAGCAGACTGGCATCGTCTTGACTGTCGGCCAAGTCTTCACCATCAGCCCTGTTTTGAAGGTTGCGAGTGCCTCCGAAACCGTTACCGTGACTACGGAAGCTCCACTCATCGAACCCACCAAAACCGAGATTAGCCAGGTCGTCGGGACCGAGCAGATTGAGTCGTTGCCGATCAGCAGTCGCGTATTTACCGACTTCGCTCTCCTCACTCCCGGCGTGGCCTCCAGCCGCACCAGCCTGGGCACAACCTTCACCGAGTTTGAAGTGACGCAAATCTCCTTTGCCGGCATGCGCTCGTTCAGCAACGAGATCACGGTGGATGGAGCCGACTTTGTCAACGCCGCCAGCGGTATCCAGCGCTCCACGCCACCCCAGGAGTCTGTGCAGGAGTTTCGCGTCGTGAACAACAGCTTTGGCGCGGAGTACGGCCGCGCCCTCGGCGGAATCGTCAACATCGTGACCAAGTCGGCACCAACAATTTGCACGGTTCGATTTAC
>Ga0074046_10003376_pt1 | contig 13387 bp, 16 predicted proteins | sample BogForMeECP23OM3_FD_94441 | JGI IMG/M metagenome (GOLD analysis project Ga0074046, IMG submission 94441) | Bog forest soil microbial communities from Calvert Island, British Columbia, Canada - Bog Forest MetaG ECP23OM3 | ecosystem: Environmental > Terrestrial > Soil > Wetlands ...
CCGATGCCGATTCGCCTCAGCGCGGCTGGCATCCGACATCCTCTAGGGTCAGGTGCATGATCCCGTTATTGATGAAGTCAAAGACCTGCGTCTCATCGCCATCATACCGGATCCGGAGGGATCGCTCGTTGTCAACGGTCCCGATCACTTTTGCAGTCATTCCGACACCGGCAAAGAGGGTCGTGAGTTCCTGTATATGATCCGGGCTGGCAGTCAGGACGAATCCCATTCCGGGATACATCTTCACCCACTGCTCGAACGTTATATGATTATCAGCAAGATTGGGCCTGGGGATGAGGCTTAGATCGATCTCTGCTCCTTTTCCACTCACTTCCAGCAGCATACCGAGAGTCCCGATGATCCCCGGGTTGCTGATATCCTTGCCTGCGGTTACGAGATGCCTGTTTCCGATCATTTCCAGCAGGCCGATCTGGGCCCTGACCTGAGCCGGTGTCTTCATGGTGACAGAGTCCCAGTTGAGTGCGCAGGATGGATGGACGCGGCCATCCAGGTCGATTGCGGCGACTACGCAGTCACCATCCCGGGCAGTGTGACTGTAGATAATTGAATCCAACCGGGCCGCGCCGAGAATCGAGACATCGATGACGCTGTACGGTGCATCCGGGTGAAGATGGCCGCCAACAATGGGGACACCGAACTGCGCCGACGCATCGTGCATTCCCTTTACTACCTGCTCGAGGGCTGTGGTCTTTGATACTGAAAAGATATCTACCATTGCGATAGGTCGCCCGCCCATAGCTGCGATGTCATGGATATTGACAAGAACCGAGCAGTAACCTGCCCAGTACGGATCGGCATCCATGAGCCTGCTCCAGATCCCGTCGGCAGCAAGAAGGAGCGCCTCGCCATTGTGCTCGATCACTGCTGCATCCTCGCCGAACGCGGCGACAACGTGAGGGGCATCTATCCGCAGGGCCTTGACCATCTCGCCAATGGCATTCTTGCGTTTGACGCCCTCATATTCCCGGACTACTTTTGCAATAGTTTCTGTGGAGCAGCTGTGGACCACGACATCACCTGATATGACTCACGACTAATTTCTTCCGTATGCTAATTGCGTTTCATCAGAGATAATTTATTTGATATCCGGTCAACGTGTTGGTATGGACTGGGCAGAAAAATACCGCCCCGCACATCTCGCGGATATTGTCGGCAATACGACCGCGGTGCGGCAGATTGCGGAATGGGCGAAGAACTGGACGAACAAATCCCGCCCGCTCCTGATCTATGGCAAACCCGGTATCGGGAAGACCTCCACGGCATTCGCGCTTGCAAACGACATGAACTGGGAAGTGATCGAGCTCAACGCAAGCGACCAGCGGACGGCTGCAGTCATTGAACGTATCGCCGGTGCAGGAAGCGTGACAGCAAGCCTGACCGGTGCCTCCCGGAAACTCGTGGTCCTTGACGAGGCGGACAATCTGCAGGGCACGGCGGACCGCGGGGGTGCAAAGGCGATTCTCGAGTGCATCAGGCATGCACAACAACCGATGATCCTGATCGCCAACGACCTGTACGGTATCTCGCCGGAAATCCGGGCACGGTGCGAACCTGTCCAGTACAAGGCACTTCCTGCCCGCTCTATTGCGCCCCGGCTCAAATTTCTCTGTGCAGCGGAAAAAATTGCGTGCAGCGAATCCGCGCTCCACGTGATTGCCGAGAGCGCGGAAGGCGACATCCGCTCTGCGGTCAATATGCTCTATGCCTCGGCAATCGGCAGGGACCGGCTGGACGATGGTCAGGTCCATACCTCGCAGAAAGATGAGCGGGCCTCCATCTTCTCCCTGATCACCGCACTGTTCGGAAAGGCATCCGATGAAGATCTGATGCGCCTTTCTTACGATGTGGACGATACCCCGGAGACCATCGAGCAGTGGGTCGAAGGCAGCATCCATGTGATCCCGGATAAAAATGCGGTGGCGCTGGCATATACGCATCTCTCCCGTGCGGATGAATACCTCGGTTACACGTACCGGCGCCAGTACCACACCCTCTGGCGGTATGCAACGGCAATGATGCTCCTCGGAGTTGCAGACGCGGCGGGGGGGTGTGGCATACACAGCCGGATCATGCCTCCTGAACGATGGCAGAAGATGTCAACTGCAAAGAAGCAGAAAGCAATCCGGATTGCTACGCTGAACAAAATCTCTGCCATGATGCATGTCCCGCAGAACACCCTGCGGGAAAATTACCTGGAAACAGTCTCGATGCTTGTCAACGATGGCCCTGCCGTGTATGCGCGGGAACTGGCATTCGACACGGATCAGCTCAACTTTTTCCTCAATGACCGGGCCAGATCCGCCGAGGTAATCAAAGCCCTGGTGCAGGAAGATAAGGAAAAAGAACTTCAGGCCAGACCGAAGAAAGAACCGAAGAAAGAGAAGGAGAAGGCAAAAAAAGAGGCGATCCCCGCACCCGCTGTTCAGGAAGAATCACCTGCGCCGGCAGCTCCCTGTGAGGAGACGGTCGGCCCTGCAACGGAACCCGAAGAGAAGAAGCCCCCGTCACATACCCAGTCAACCCTGTTCGACGGGTTCTGATCCCCGGTGGTACCGGTGGAGGATCACCCCGCAGTCGATCTTCTCTCCCCCGTCGCCCCAGGACTCGAATCCCAGGTGACAGACAAGGAGATCGCACCCGATCTTTCTTGCGAGTGCAATCATGGGGGGGATCATCTCTTCGGCAGGCCGGATCGCATAGATCACCCCGGTCCCCGCGTAAAGCGAAAGATCGGGATCGAATATATCATCGACAGCAAAAACGATACCGGCAGGTACTTCTCTCCTGTGTATATCGGTACATCGGACGGGCACCCCCGCAGTATGGACCAGGAGTGCTGCGCCGGGGTTGTTCCCGATGCCTACTTCGACCGCGCTGGTATAGTGCTCCGAGATGTACTTCCCGACGCATGTCTCAATATGTTTATAGGAGCCCATTCCAACAGAATATAGCGATGCATGTCCATATTTTTTGGGATGCCCTCTCCCCGGCCGGTCTCCAGACGCCGGTCAGCCGCATGATCTCTTCTGTCCTCGGCGTGACGGCCGATGTCCACGAGAACCACGTCAGGATGATGGGATATGTGGTCAGCAGGAAACAGATCGATGCGCAGGCGCTGCTGGACAGCGTCCAGACCTATAAACACCACCACGGGATAGCGGAACCTGTCCTTCTTGTTGTCAACCAGGATCTCTTCCGGAACGGCAACAGTTTTGTCTTCGGCCTTGCCCGCCAGCAGGTAGGTGCAGCGGTCGTCTCTACTGCCCGTCTCGGCAATGAATATTACGGGCGGCAAAATAACGATGACGACCTGATTGACCGGATCACGAAGGAAGGTGCCCACGAGATCGGGCATCTTCTCGGCCTCGATCATTGCGAGAACAGGGAATGTATCATGTTCAGACCCGATACCCTCGACGAACTTGACCGCAAGAAGAAGATGCTCTGTCCGATCTGCCGGGAGCATCTTACGGTAATACTTGCAGCCCGCTGAACCGGTCCGGTGTTTTTCACACCCGGGATCCTTTGTTCCATCTCTTCTGGTACTTTCCCGGATACCGGTAATGTATCCGGACGTGGTTACCGTATGTTCAGCACGCGCCCGTCGCTCATATCCACCGGAATGCCGGAATGGATAAGACCGCTGTATACACAAAGCCGATAAACCGGGACCGGCAAATAGTCCCGTATCCGATCTGTATGATCCCCGGCGGAGGGAGCAATGGGAAACTGCTGCATTATTGTCAGCCCGGCCAGTGCCGGACACGACCTTCCGTGTCACCCCGAGTGTAACGCCCGGCTCCTGGACGTACTTTCCGGTGTTCTTCCGGATATTCCCCGAAGAATCGCAGGGCCTGCATCTGACGAATCTGTACACCGGGTTCACACGCCGTATTACACTGCATGGCTCCGGCAGCGGTCTCTTTCTGCGGCAATCCCCGGCTGGCTCGATACCGACACCTATGTGACACATGGCTCTTTTATTGCCGCCAGATATGCGGCCGGCGCCGCGATCATGGCCCTCGATTTCACCCTTGACGGTGAGCACGCATTTGCCCTCGTGAGGCCGCCCGGCCACCATGCCGGGCATGACCGGTCTATGGGATTTTGTCTTTTCAACAATGCAGCGATCGCCGCTGCTCACGCCCTTGACTCCGTTGACCGGGTTGCCATCATAGACTGGGATGTCCATCATGGTAACGGGACCGAACATGCATTTTACGGTACTGACAGGGTACTGTACTGTTCAGTGCACCAGGAACATTTTTTCCCCTACAGTGGCAGGATTGAAGATTCCGGTACCGGGGCCGGCGCGGGATATACGATCAATGCTCCTCTTGCGGCCGGTGGAGGACGGGCAGAATTTGCGGCGGTATTCTCAGAACTGTTTGCCCCGGCGCTTGAGCGGTTCCGGCCTGATGCAGTGATCATATCGGCAGGGCAGGATACCCTTTTCGATGACCCGCTCGGGAATATGAACCTGCAACCGGATGATTTTCTCCTGCTGACCCGTGTTATTCTGGATGCCGTGGAATGCCCTCTTGCCCTGGTGCTTGAAGGAGGTTATGGCCTCTCCCACGGCGCGGCGGTTTCCAGCATTCTTGCAGCGCTTTCCTCTTCGGTATCCCGGAATAATGAGGAAAAAAATAAACCCCGCCCCGGTACGGAACGAATGATTGCCGAAGTTAAAAAACGGATTCCCCTGTCCAGATGAGGGATGGATTCACGTTACGGGAAGGATATCAATTTCCATCCTGCTGATCTTCTCATACGTTGCTTTCAGCTGGAGGATAGGCCAGAGCTCGTAGAGGAGGACGGTGACCGGTTCCCACATGGCTGCCCACCCGATGACGAGGAGCGCATTCGCGAGAATCTGGGGAAGGAGGGATTCCCCGAGCGATGAAAAGTACTGCCTGGCAAGCAGCGAGAGGGTGAGGAAAGGAAGGCCGATCAACAGGGTCGCCCTCCCGTGACGGATGCGGGCCCGGTATTTCCTGTCCGCGACAAGCATCTTGTACCGGAAATGGTTGTGGATTGCCGGGGCAATTTTCTGTGCCTGGTCCCCGTAAGCAATGTCTTTTGGGAGATAGATGATTATTTTGAATTCTGTCTTGGCGGGGAAATCCTTGACCGTTTCAACTATATACTGTTCTGCTGCGGGATCAAGCTCTTTCTCATGGAATGGTGCCGGATCGAATGAGTTGAAGAGCTGGATTATTGAGGTGAGTTTGATCTCGAGCAGGATCTTCCCGTCGACCTTCCGATAGAGGGATTCAATATCATCCATGGACCTGTTCCCTTGTCTTAATAGCCCGCGGAAGCGGATAAAACCCACGCGGAAAACTTATCCCATCGATCCCTGGCGGTTGATCGCATCGAGCGCCTCTTTGATGATCTCCTGCGCCCCTTCGTTTTCCATCCTGTACAGGCGCTGGAGCGGGTGAAGCGCCCGGGCATCACCAATCACTCCGAGTGCCCATGCAGCTTTCAGCCTCACGCGGGCATCGTCGTCCCAGAGCGTGCCGATCAGTTCCTCAACCGCATCGGTGTCGCCGATCCGGCCCAGCATCTCCGCCGCTTTCCACCGGGTACTTTCGTTGTCGTCAGAGAGGAGCGCGATGAAATGGGCAAGCCTCTCCCTGTACCCGGGGGATTCTTCTTCCGGACCGGCTGCCTGCGCCTGTTCTTCCGGAGAGACGGGCTCCTGGTCATCCATGAGTACAGGAACGGGCGTATCTACAAAAATATTGCGGATCTAAAAAGAAAGAAAAAAGAAAGAAAAAGAGAACGCAGTTACTCTTTTTCCTTCACATAGAGGATCCCGTCGGGATCTTTATAATCGGTCTTGATAACGAGCGTGTTTGAGAGCCGGTTGAACATCCGGAGTTTGGTATTGGGCATCGCGAGCCATCCGACGAGGCAGTCGAGTGGCAGGATGAACGCCTTGCCGAAACTTTCGATCGCAGCGGTCTTGTAATGTATCTTTGTACCATCCCGGTTGACCACCCTGAGGTTCATCACCATCTTGCCAATCGACTGTCCCCTGCCCTGGAATCCCTCCATGACCGTCCAGTAGGCAAAGAAGAACAGGGTCTGGAAACCGAATTCGAAAGGATCCCAGCGTGTAATATCCAGGTACTGCGGAATATTCCAGATCGGGAGAAATATGCCATGGACGATATTGAGGAAGAGGATGACCATGATGAAATCGATCAGCCACGCCCAGAACCTGGTGCTCCACCTGGCAAGGTAGAGGGTCTGGCCGCGATCCTGGATGATGGGGGAAGTATACTGTATACGTGACGAGAGTACTTTTTGTTCCGGCGCCTGTTCCGGGTTCCCTTCAGGGACAGGTCCTGAATGTTCATCTGCCATTTCAGGATACCTGTTGTCTTCTGTAATGCATGAAGTTTACCCTTGTGCATTCACTGGCACATTCCGGATATACCGGGAACAAACTATTTCCCCCCGGAATCTATAACGTTAAAAAACAGTTCCTGCATCGGATGATCAGGACGTTACGGGGTGACCGGTTGGGATGACAGATGCAGTCATAACCGAATTTTCAGGTACACGCAAGGGGACCATAGCGCGGTTCTACCAGTACGGGAATGGCGGCGTGCGGGTGCTTGACGGTAAAAAGAACGTAAAGAGGCTCTACCAGTTCGATCCGTCCGCGAACATAATGACGGAACGGGATCCGGCGGGACAGGATAAAATCCTCCGCAGGTTCGTTTTCGATCCGTACGGTATGCTGGAAGAGAGCTTTGCTTTCGGCGAGCGGCCCCGGACATTCCGCTACGAGGACGGGGCCCGGAGGATCGCGGTGCGGGAAGGCGGGGATTACGGTGCAGTGGGCAAGCTCTTCACGTTCGAAGGAGACGGGATTTCCGAGACCGCCTGGGGCCGGAACGGGGAGATCGAGCGGGTCTATGTTTTTGAATCCGGTGACAGTGCCATCACGGAACGCTCAGGAGGATGGTTTGGCAATGTGGACCGGACAATCGTCTTCGAGGGAATCCGCGCCTCGGTGTTCCGGGAGCCCGAATCATTCCTCCAGTTCCTGATGTTTACGGAATGGAGCGCCGGCGATCGTGAGGACGCCGTAAATGAACAAGTGGCGAAGATCCGGGATGGGGGGAATGGCGTGCCGGGCCGGAGCCCGTACGGGTATACCGGCTCACGCCTTGCTTCAGCAGATACCCGCGGGTCAACCGGACGTGACCCGCGGCCCCGTACGCCTTCCCGTTCCTCTGATGATTCCGGTATCGATTTTATCCCGGATGCGGATTCTCCCGGGACGGTTGCCCCGCGAGGGCCGGCCGCCTCCACCCGGCCCAGCCGCGAGATCTCCTTTGACGAACGCAGGCCGCGTGGCCGGAATGAGAGCGAGCGGATGCCGGCGGGAAGGAGTGCCGGGATCTCCATTGCGGAACGGTTCGAAGGTGTCCGTGAGAAGGAGCAGCTCTCCCGTGGGGGGAGTGTGGATATCCCGCTTGAGGAGCGGTTCGGGGGTGCGCGGGAGAAGGAGCAGCTTTCCCGAGGGAGGAGTGTCGAGATCCCTCTTGAGGAACGGTTTGGCGGGGCCCGTGAGAAGGAACAGCTCTCCCGTGGGGGGAGTGTGGATATCCCGCTTGAAGACCGGTTCGAGAGTGCCCGGCGCGAACGGGAGAAGTTATCCAGGGGGAAGAGTGCCGATATCCCGTACAGTGAACGACGGGGCGGGAACCGCTGACCCTCAAACCATTTTTTTCACGACAAAACCGAGAACGATTGCTCCCTCCAGGGAAAGGAGTCCTGCTGCTGCTTTCGGCGTCGTCACCGGTAAGGGAGCGGAGGGCTCAGATGATGACGCGGGTCCCGGGAGAGGGACGGTCATGTTTCTGGTCAGGGATCCAAAGAGCACACAGGTTGCCGTGACACTGATCGTATCTCCGGCCTTTGCGGGCAGGGAATAGGTGTAGGTAAAGGTATCGTGCGTGGGCTGGCTGGTGTAACTGGCATTGATCACTACCTGGTCATTGAGTTTCACCAGCACGTTTTTGATATAGTGGACATCAGGGTTCGGGACCGGATGGGTGATGGTCGCGTTCAGCTGCCCTGTCGCGACATTATATGCAAGTCCGATGTCTGTCGGCGGGGTAGCAGCTACCGGTACTGCAATAAGTAATGACAACCCGACGAGCACCGCAACGTACAGTATCACCGATTGCCGGGACAACCGCCAACAGTTCATGGATGCCAAAGGTAAACGGCTCATGCCAATCACCGCACCCTGATAGTAATCGTTCCGGGTGTTAAACGTTACACTCGTGCCACTGCAATGTAAAAAAGGAAGGACCTATTCGTCGCACCGGAGTTTACCGGCCTTGCCGATGTCCTCCAGTTCCTTCTCTTCAATGAAGATCGTGACGAGTTCTTTTTTTACTCCCGTAGTGCTGACCAGCGTCTCGGTAAATTCCTTAACGATCCTGCGCTTCTGTTCGATCGAGAGGCCTTTGCGGCTTTTCATGATAATAACCGGCATGATACACCTTACCGGAATATGGTAGCGGATCGTATTAACTGGCTGCGGTTATGGGGGGGTCGGGCCCTATTCAAAATAAAATGAATAGGGTGTTACCCCTTTTTAAAAATTTTTCAAGAACCTTCTGCCCCTCTTTAAAAAATTTGAAGAGGCCCCTCAAGGTATATTATTGGTTCATGCCGGTTGCGGCCGGAAAAATTTTCTGTGCGATTGCATCCGGCCCGGAAATTTTTTTTGTAAGATCTGATGGTCGGCTCAGCCAAGAATTTTTTTTGAAGTTGTGGTAGCCAGTTCTAGTTATCAGTCTCACCTGTTGGCCGCGTGCGTTGGGGGCGGAGCCGGGCTTGTGGTGGTTGGGCGGACCCGGGACCGGATTCAGTACCGGACCCGTCGTGCTTCTCCGGAATTGGAGGAACTGAAAATTTGCTCATAGACGCGGTTTCCATTTGCCCCGATCAGATTCAGTGCTGCCACGATTCCCGTTTGTTCCAATGAAGAATTCTTTGACCAAATCCAGAAGGACTATGATGGGGTTTTGTTCCGGGAAAGTACATAGATCAAAATTCCCATCTGCCCGATTACGGCTACTATTGCTATGATAAACATCTGGAGGAATGGATTTCCTGCCACGGGAATCCATGGCCTTACATCAAGTGACGGCATATTAACTAATAAAGACCTGAAAGATATCACCGAGGCCAAAGAAGATATCAAAGCCGGGCGTGTCCATACTCCCGAACAGGTACGCAAGAATCTTGGTATCTGATGGGCTACTCTCTTCTCTTTGCTGACAGGCCCAGAAGCAGCTCGGCAAATTATCAAAAATCCACGCTTCCCGTATCATCGATAAGATAGAATCCATCAGAGAGGATCCTCACCGGTATGTGGAAGGGTGTGAAGGATATCCCTATTTTCACCAGCGCATCGGAAATTACCGGGTCATTCTCGATCTGAACGATACGGACCGGGTAATCGAAGTGCTCAAGGTCGGGCCACGGAAGAACGTGTATGACTGGTAAATGGTGGATTCGGATTTTTTTCTCTGGAGAAATCCTCTTTTTATAGTGATGTGATCGCCCCCCTTGTGCCAGCCCAGCCCCCGTTGGGGGGCGGGGGCGCATTGTGATGCGTCGGCATTACCTGTACCGGAAATGTCTAAACTATTGCGTACCGTGGTCGTTTTTCCGGCACCGCTGGGGCCGGGGAACCCAAAGGTCTCGCCTTCAGCGACGTGGAACGTAAGGTTGTCGACCGCGGTGACGTCACCGAATTTTTTCGTGAGGTTTACTGCATCGATCATTCTGTAACACCGGATAGTACTTCTGAAGTTACGAGGAGCATTTTTGTGGGAAACTCACCATGTCATGCATTTTTTTTACCCGAAGCCGGATTTCATAAAATCTTCCCGGATTCATCCGGGCACTGCCATTCATGAAGTTCACCACTTAACGCGGGCGCCTGCACGATCATACCGGGGTACCCAGAACGCTACGAATATTACCATGTACACAATCTCAAAGATGGTTACGATAAGAACAGTGCTGAATGGTGTATTCCCATTAAAATAAAACACACCAAAGTTCATAACGACCACCAATGTCAATACCCATAGGACTATTCTCTTCACGAACGTTATCGGAAGGAATTTTCCAATTTCATCTTTTTTGGCATCCATCGTACATCCTCTCGTTGTGGTAATTCCCATGAAGTCCTGATCCAAAACAATCAGCGTTTTTTGTTTCTTCCTGCACCAGCCGGCCCAGTGCCCGATATCGGAAAGGCCCAGTCTCATACAATCTCCTTTACTCTCGCAAACAACTATTCTGCCATTTTCGTAGCTGTACCAGCTGTAGCTTCAAGCCCTCCCTCTCACAACAAAATAGGCTATAGCGCCAGTTACCCAGGCGATTAACAAGCCGATTCCCACGCCGTGGAAATATTTGTTCCCAGAAATGTACCCGAGCGAAATAAAAATCACGCTTAGGACAAGCTCAAGCCCTACGAGCTTGAGGTATGTCGAGAGCCATTTGTCCATGCCTTCTTTTGTATCTATTTTTCTGTCAGGTGCCTGTTTTACATCCATTGTAAATCCCCCAGTTGTTGTAATTCCCATGAAATCTTGTTCCAGAACAATCCGCGATCTCCGCTTTTTCGGGCACCAGCCAATCCAGTGGCCAATATCGGAAAATGTCAGTTTCATGCAATCTCCTTTACTTTTGCGAATAGTTCTTCGGCCATTTTCGTAGGGTCTGCACTATGAGAAAGGGTAATTCTTAACTCGTCGGAGTAATCCCAGAGCAATTCGATGCACTCTGTATACTCTTCGCACTTCTCACAATCCCCGTCATGTTCGTACCATACCTGGACGCCGTGCTTGCCGGAAATGAAGATGACCGCGTCAGTATCCATCGGAACCGAATGACCGAGGAGAATACCGAGCTGTGGGTTAATTTTCCCTATCGAAATTTTGTTGGCTTTTGCCATGGTGCGAAGTGCTGTCTCGATCTTCCCGTCAATTGCGAGAAGAGCTTTGGAAACAGCTTGCCGGGAGATACCCAAGTTCGTCGCGATCGTGATATTCGATACGTGGTCACGCCGCAGTTTCCAGAATTCAAACCATTTTTCGTTTGTCAGCATTTGTTACAAGTCAACTTACGTGGGTTGACTATAAAAATATTACTTGTTTGGGTTCAGGTTTATTTACGATTGAATGTTCCCCATCGGCCGCGTGCGGTGGGGCGGGGCCGGGCTTGTGGTAGTTGGGCGGACCCGGGGCCGGATCTTTACCGGGGATCGAGAAAATTTTAAAAACAAATACGTTCATACGGCGCAGCATGCTCACCTTAACCTCCGAAGACGGTACGAAAATCGCCTACAAAACAGGGAAGCGGTCCCGCCATCGTCATCGTGTTCGGTGCGCTCTGCGCTCGCAACGGCCCCGTCTGCAGACACCTCTCATGAATTCCGATCCCGATTACTGCGCCTGTTCACCTGTAAGGGCAGGATAGCAGAGATTATCCGGAAACATAAAACCTTAATTATGTGGATGCTCTGATTTTAAAAAGGATAAAAATCCAGATAAATGGGTTGAGACGAAATGGATGCATTACTGGTTTTTCTTCTGATTGTCATAATTATCGTAGTATTATGGTTATTGACATCCGGACTTCACCTGATACGGGCGAATGAAGTCGGCATCGTAACTAGGAAGATGTTCGGACCAACATTGCCCCAGGGCCAGATAATTGCTACGAAAGGGGAGGTTGGATTGCAGGCTGACATCCTGATGCCGGGATTATATTATTATTTTCCGATCCTCTGGAACGTGGAACGGGAAACGGTTGTTACGATAGAATCCGATCATGTCGGTGTCGTATCATCGATCGGTGGTATACCGATTCCTGCCGGCCGGCTCCTTGGCGACGAGGTGAACAGCAATTCATTCCAGGACGCACGATTATTCCTCGAAAACGGTGGCTGCAAAGGGCCCCAGATCGGTATCCTGAAACCCGGAACCTACCGGATTAACACGCGGATTTTTTCCGTTAAGCCCATGCCGGTTATCGCAGTTTCCCAGGGAAAAGTCGGGATTGTTACCGCGCTTGACGGAATTCCCCTCCCCTCGCGGTTCGCCATCGCACCGGGACCGTCAGGGGACCACAGCCATTTCCAGAATGGCCAGGCATTTATCAAAAACCAGGGATACCGGGGAACGCAGCTTGAAACGCTCCAGCCCGGTGATTATTACATCAACCCGCTGCTCTTTGAAGTGATACCGGTCGACATGGCCCTTATCCCTCCCGGGAATGTGGCTGTCATCATCTCAAGCGTCGGCGAGGAGCTGGAAAAATCCCCGGACCTGGCCCCTCCGGTCCCAGCCGAACCCGACCTGAGCCAGCCGGTGCACGAGGATGCGGAGAAAATCCTGATCACCGACAAGACAAAGCGGGGGATCCTCCGGGATCCCGTTGCGCCCGGGAAATACAACCTTAACACCGCGGCGTACCGGGCTGAAATCGTCCCGACCAGCGCAGTGACCATCGACTGGGCATCTGCCGAAGGCTCCAAGGAATCCCTCCAGTTTACGCAGGGCAACGTTCGGGATAATGCAAATGTTGCAGAATTTTTCAAGTTCGCCCAGCTGAAAGTCACCTCAATGGATGGTTTCCAGCTGGAAGTCGATGTCCGGCTTATCATCCGGATACCGGCAGACGATGCCCCGTTTGTGATTGCACGGTTCGGAAGCGTGTACAACCTCATCGAGCAGGTCGCACACCCTCTCATCGATGCATCGTTCCGGAACGAGGCCGGCAATGAGGCTGCCCTCCAGTTCGTGCACAGCCGCACGGAACTGCAGACAAAGGCTTTCGAGAAAGCCCGCGACGAGTTCAGGAAGTACCACGTCGAAGTCCAGGGACTCCTCATCGCATACATCAAGGTGGACGAAGCACTTCTTGAGACCCAGACGAAGAAACAGATCGCCGTCCAGCAGCAGCAACAGTATATCCAGGAAGCAGCAGCCCAGGAACAGCGGATTGCGGTAGCAGAAAAAACGGCACGCGCCAATAAGCAGGGCGATGTTATCGCAGCAAAGTTGTCCATCGACATCGCGAAGGACAACGCGTCGGCGGTCCGTGAGGCTTCATACGGTACACGGGATGCAACAAAAGCCGAGGCGGACGGCCAGAGTTACGCCAACGAGCAGGTCGGGCTTGGTACAGCAAAAGCGTACACTGCACAGAAAGAAGCGCTCGGGTCAGAAAACGTTGCGATGCTCAATGCCATCCAGAAGATCGCCGACGGCCATATCATCATCACGCCGAATGTACTGGTGACCGG
>Ga0074046_10003378_pt1 | contig 13384 bp, 10 predicted proteins | sample BogForMeECP23OM3_FD_94441 | JGI IMG/M metagenome (GOLD analysis project Ga0074046, IMG submission 94441) | Bog forest soil microbial communities from Calvert Island, British Columbia, Canada - Bog Forest MetaG ECP23OM3 | ecosystem: Environmental > Terrestrial > Soil > Wetlands ...
AGTGCCAGATGGGGATTTTCCCTCACATTTGCGAGCGTCTTTACCATGTAGTTGTCCCCGATCCAGATTGTGTCATCAGCAACAATCTGCACCGTGCTCATCGGTGTAACATTGGGTATTCCCTTTTTGGATGCTGTGGCAATGGCATAGGGTTTATTCTTCGCAAATACTTCTTTCATTTCCGCAGTTAGTGTCACCATCGTCTTTCCTTCCTACTGGCATTGAATGCCGTTACACCCTCATAGTGTTTTACTATGCTTATGTTTTGTGTTTGACGGATCGAGCGTGTCCGACGAGCTGTACCGTGCCAAAGTTTCTATCCTCAATAGTGACATGATGTATGTCCCGCTTTCAAGAGCATCGGATGGGTGTCTGCGGCTCCCCGAAGCCCCTGCCCGTCACGGCCCGGTTCAGCGAGACGAGCAGCAGTCACCCGGAAGAACCGCCAGATGCCGTGCCTAAAGCGCAGCCAGAGCTCGCGTGAGAATTCCCACAATCCGATCCGGGAATTATTTTTTATTGCCACATCCGGACCCGGCTATTTTTTAAAAAACCAGTGAGCCACCATAATCCCCGTTTTCGCAGGATTGTACCGGGCTTCCGGCTGCGATGAAAGATCAGAAGAGTTATCAGAGTTCCCTCCAATTCCCGTTGCATGGTGCAGAAAAAGATGTGGACCGGTGCTGCGGTCCTCTTCGTGCTGCTGATGATCTGCCCGCCGGTCTTCGCATGCACTACGTTCATTGTGACCAAAGGAGCGTCGGCGGACGGTTCGGCATACGTGGGGCACACCAACGATGGCTTTGGTGCCGCTGTTGTCGGACCCTCCGTGCAGAACGAGATGAGCCAGCTCATCTACGTGCCGCCCGCGGATCACCCGCCCGGCGCACTGCGTGCGGTCCGTTTCGACCCGAACTCCGGATCGGATGAACCTGCTGCTGCAAAGACCGACGCTGACGCTGCAGTCGCCTACATCCCCCAGGTAAACCATACCTACGGGTACCTGACGGGTGCGTACGGCATCATCAACGAACACCAGCTGATGTTCGGCGAATGCACGGATTATACCAAAGTCCAGCCTTCATTCGATGCCAAAAAACGCATCATGTACAGCTCGGAACTCTCCAACATCGCCCTTGAGCGGACCACGACTGCACGGGAAGCGGTCGAGCTTATCGGGAGCCTCATCGACAAATACGGCTACTATGGGACAGGCGAGACGCTTCCGGTCTCCGACCCGAACGAATCCTGGGTGATCGAGATGGCGGGAGGTACCCCCGATGGCACGGGAGGGCTCTGGGTTGCGGAGAAAGTGCCCGATGGCGAAGTCTTCGTAGCTGCCAACACGTTCCGTATCCGGGATATCGACCCGAACGATCCCAATATCCTGTACTCAAAGAATCTCTTCTCTGCGGCACAGGCAAACGGCTGGTGGGATCCCTCGCAGGGAAAACTGGACTGGTTAAAGACCGTCAGCGGCGGCGAATATTCGCACCCGTATTATTCGCTGGCCAGGGTCTGGAGCCTGTATCACCGGATCGCCCCTTCAGAAAATTTCAGCCCGTTTGTCAATGATACCTACTCGCGGGACTACCCGTTTTCGGTCAGACCCGACCAGAAACTCAGCACAGCCGACACATTCGCCCTCTTCCGCGACCACTATGAGGGAACGGTCTTTGACCTGACGACCGGCCCGGCTGCAGGGCCGTTCGGCAACCCGTACCGCTGGAGAGGCCCGTTCGACAAGCACGATCTCCTTACTCCCGGCGAGATAAAACCCGGTGCATGGCCACGGGCTGTCTCGGAGATGTTCTGCGGGTACAGTTACATCGTGCAGGGCCGCAGCTGGCTGCCGGACCCGGTTGGCGGTCTTGCATGGTTCGGGTTTGCACCGCCGTCAGAGACCGTCTACATGCCGTTCTATGCGGGAGTGACCTCGGTACCGGAAGAGTTCTCGAACACCAACCGGTCGGTGTTTGACCATAATTCGGCATACTGGGCGTTCAATTTTGTCGCCAACTGGGCTACGATCAACTACAACCTGATGAGCAGGGATATCCGTGCACAGCAGCAGCAGATCGAACTGAAGGAACTGGGCAGCCAGCGGGCAACAGAGAGCAAAGCGCTCGCGATCCTCGCAACGGATGGCGATGCTGCCGCCCGGAAGTACCTGACCGGCTATAGTACCACGAACGCAGATGACACCGTGAACGCGTGGTGGCAGTTCTCTGACAGCCTTGTGGTCAAGTACAGCAACCAGATGGTAACTGATGCTGCAAATGGATCCAGCCAGACCCCCGGCTACCCGGACTGGTGGCTCAACGAGACCAGGTACCAGTACGGCCCGCGGGTCTATGATTACGAGGGACTCCAGCATGTCCCCGATCTTGTGTACACGAACCAGACGGTCAATACGACTCCCGGAAACGAACTCAACTACATCATCGAGACCCAGCGGGCGCCAAGTACTGGCGGGCATCCGCTGGTGCCCGGTCTTGATAATTTCCTGAAGTGGCTGGGAAAGTAATACCGGGATGCGGAAAGATCGCAAAGGTGGGTGATGGCAGGATCCGAATATCATTTTTTATTGGATTTAAAAAAATAATTCAATCCTCAGCCCCTACGCCGGCCGCATCACCACCAGATGCCGGAACTTTTACAGCCTCACAAAGTCCGTCGCTTTTGACGAAGATCCAGTTCACAGGATTCAGATCCTTCCCTGTGTTTGTGAGTGCCTCCTGTAATATGAGCGTCACATCGGGTCATATGCCGGCATCGCGTGCAATCCAGAATGGTCTTGAGGGTCATGATGGTATTTGATTGCCAATAACACGAGTATACTCTATATATTCATTGCGATCATTCTCAAAAATCAGATTCCAGAATGTTTCCGCGAAATTTTCCCGGACACCTGATGACAAAATCTCCTGGGCGTTACCGGCGCCGGTTGCCATCCTGTTCTCCCGTTCTGGCCTTGGCCCGGAGATCCCAAAACTGTACCGGCACCAAACCCATCAGATACTGAAGGAGCTCCCCGTCAGGTTGCCGGAGTTCGAATACTCCCGCTGCTCCCAGTAGCCCTTGTAATTCGGATCATCGGAGAGTTCGATCCTGTCGATCCACTTGATCCACTTGTACCCCCACTTGTCCTCCGCCACCAGCCGGAACGGATAGCCGTGTTCGGCGTCGATGGTGACGTTGTTCATCCTGTATGCCATGAGGATATCGTTGTCCATGACGTAGCCGAGCGGGAACGATGTCGTATACCCGTCGGTGGCGTGAAAGATCACGGTGTTCGCCCGGGGATTGACCCCCGCTTCATGGATGAGGTCCCTGACGAGCACGCCTTCCCAGAGGATCGTGGCATCCCAGCCCTCGACACAATCGAGGGTGACGAGTTTGGTGTAGTGCCGGTGGTTGTTGAGGATATCGCCGTACGTCAGGACCGTTGTCGTATAGGTAAGGCCGGTGATAGTGAGCCGGTAATCGGTCCCGTTGATGTGCTGGGTACCGATGATCGCGTTCTCCGGAACATCGCTGATGGACGAGAGGTCCTGCCCCTGGTAAGACCGGACTTCGACAGCAGCGAGTGCTTTCGTAGCGGACGAGCCCGGTCCGGGTCGTGATGCCTGCATCATAAACGTCACTATCGCCCCGATAATTATGACCGCTGTCACGAGTGCGATCATAAGGTACATCCGGGAGTTCATTGCAGGTTACCTGTATCCCCTATCAGATTAAGCTTGGGATTGCGGAACCGCCCCGGTCCGGGTCCGGACGGTGACAGGTATATGGGGGGTCTTCGGGCCTTTCCACAGGTCCTGATGCGTTGAGCGGGGGGCATGGAATTTTTGCGAGCCGGGAAAAGAATCAAAATCCCCCCCAACCGATCCGGCAATTATTTTTTATTGCCGCATCCGGATAGGGCGTTTTTTCAGAAAATGTGACTCTTTGGATATATACCGGAACCGGTGGTACCAAAGAAAACATGTATCGCTACCAGCTCATCCGTCCCGGATGGAGCTGGAGAAAATACCGTTCGGGATACCAGGTCTCCCTGCCGCACCCGGTCCCTGGGATTACCTCAGGATTTCATCCGCCCGTCCCATAGCTCCTGTCCGCGTTCCTGTTCATTCCCTTCCCGTTACGAGAGCGCCCGTGCGTAGGTATCCGCCATCCGCGTCGCAACCAGGCCCCAGAGGAACTGCCTGTCCACCTTACTTCTCCCGCGTTTCCCCAGCGCTACGGCATTGATGGGATGATCCTCGTAATACCTGACCAGTACCTCGTCGCCGTTGGCTACCGGTATGACGTTCGCACCGCGTTTTTCTGCAGCCTTTTTTTCGCATCCTTCCTCCTCGCACTCGATATAAAATTTGAAAACTCGTGAAAAGTTTATATCAAAAAACCACGCATGGCCATAAATCCGGCACCGGATGGTTCCACCTTGTGCAGAAAGGACTGCTTCGGGCCCGGCAGCACGGGTGGACGTATATCCCGGATCCTGTGGAGATCGTTATGACCGGGGAATCGATTCTTATTGTAGAAGATGAAGGATTCATCGCGCTCCAGATCAAGGAACTGCTGGAGAAGAACGGGTACCGGGTTTCCGGTACCCTTGCGTACGGGGAGGACGCCGTGGTGCTGACAGAGAAGGACCCCCCGGATCTCGTCTGCATGGACATCGAGTTGATGGGAAAGATCGACGGGATTGAGGCAGCCCGGCAGATCGATGAACATGCCGATATCCCGATCATTTATCTGACTGCGTATTCCGACAGCCAGCGGCTCGCCCGGGCAAAGGATACCGTATCGTACGGGTATATTGTCAAGCCGTTCAACGACCGGGAGCTGCTCGCCGCGGTGGACATGGCAATTCACCGGCATAAGGTCGACCAGCAGCTTCGGGAGAGTATGCAGCGCTACCGGGCCATCGTCGACAGTGCTGCGGAGGGCATCCTCCTGGTCTCCTGCGGGACCGGGGCGATCCTCGAAGCCAACCCGGCGTCTATCCGGCTGCTCGGGTATACCACCTGGGAACTCTCTGGCATGACCGTTGGCGAACTCGTCGCGACCCGTGACGAACGGGCCGGAGTATGGGAGGAGTCCGTCTGCAGGCAGGAAATCTGGTCGGGAGAGGTGCAGTTGCGGTGCCGGGACGGCTCGCTGCGGGACGTTGAACTCACCTCCCGTATCATCCGCCGGGAGGGAGCCCCTGAGTTATCCTGCATAATGGCCCACGATAGAACGGACCTGAAACGTTCGGAAGCAGCGCTGCGGGAAGCGCACCGGAAACTCAACCTCCTTTCGAGTGTCACCCGTCACGATATCCTCAACCAGCTCACCGTGCTGTACGGGTTCCTCGAACTGTCCGGGCCCGACGTTGCCGGCACCCTGTTGGAAGAGTATGTGAAGAAAGAGAAGAAGGCTGCAGAAGCGATCCGGCGTATGATCAGTTTCACGAAGGATTACGAGGAGATCGGGCAGCAGCGGCCCGGCTGGCACCGGGTGGAGGCGATCATCCGCCAGCTGGCAAGAACCGCAAACCTCCCGGGTGTTGCGCTCGATCTCCGGCTGGGGGATCTGGAACTCTATGCCGACCCGCTCCTCGAACGGGTCTTCAACAACCTGCTGGACAATGCTTTTCGCCATGGAGGGCATGTGAAGACGATCACGGTGGCAGCCGGGACATCGCCCACCGGCCTTGTGATCCGGTGGGAGGATGATGGCACCGGGGTTCCTGATGCGGAGAAGGAGAGGATCTTCGAAAGGGGCTATGGGAAAAATACCGGTCTCGGTCTCTTCCTTGCCCGGGAGATCCTCAGCCTGACCGGCATTGCGATCCGGGAGACGGGCACGTTTGGCAGCGGTGCACGGTTCGAGATCATGGTGCCGGCCGGGGCATTCCGGTATCCCGCAGCGGGATGAGCAGAATTCACCGGATTCTCGTCCTCCTTGCGGGTATCGGACAGGGGATTTGTTTCCGGTTGTCCAGCACCCGTACAACACAGACAGCCCGGTTCTGCGGGGGGGAATTTCCCGAATACCGGTACGATAACGGGATCCGGCCCCTAACGAGGGAACCTCGTGGCAGCCTGGAACAAAGATGATACTCTTTTGAATTTCCTTACGCTCGGTGACGGATACCATCTTCTCACGATTCCGGACAGCAGTCTCAGGCTCCCGGCAACATTCGACCCCGGCACTCTGCAATCGCCCGGCTTCAATCCGGTGAACTTCTTCGCCCGCCACCAGCTCCGGGCAGACATCGGTATACGGCAGACAAATGTACTGAGTTTATTTTCCGGCTGGACAATACGGAAGGTAACCCATGAGCGGAGAGACCATTCTGGTAGTGGAAGACGAAGGGCTGATCGCCCTCCACATGACTGAAGTACTGGAAAAAGCGGGATACCGGGTATCCGACCCGGCTTACTCCGGGGAGATGGCGCTCCGGGCGCTCGAAACGTCCCCGGTACCCGATCTCATCCTCATGGATATCGGGCTTGCGGGAACACTCGACGGGATCGAGACTGCCCGGCAGATCCGGAAGCGGTTTTCGATTCCCCTGATCTTCGTCACTGCCTATACCTCGGAGCGTATGCTCGAACGGATACGCGAAGTTGCGCCGGACGGGGTTCTCAACAAACCGTTCGTTGACGAGGAGCTGCTCGCCCTTGTCGGGAAAGCCGTGGGAAGGGGATCCGCATGATACCGGGTCTGTCGGTTATCCCTGCTTGGAGACATATGCACTGGTTATATGTATCCGGGAAGGAAAAAAGAAACATTCGTGGTGTAATGTATGCCAGAGGAAGTCGTCATTGTTGAAACCACATTCCACCCGGTGAAATGGGGTTCTTTCATTGTCCGTGGACTGATTGCCCTCATCATCGGGATTCTCGTCCTGATCTGGACCGGTGTTGCGGTACAGGCTGTGGTAACCCTCATCGGGATCCTGATCATCATTGCTGCGATCCTCGCGCTGGTCCTTGCCCTCAAGGCGCCTGCCGGTGCTTCGCAATCCACCGTGCTCCTTGTGGTGGGAGTCCTGGGCCTGCTCGTCGGAATCGCGGCCATCCTGTACCCGTGGGTTGCTGCTGCGGGGCTTACGGTTATCATTGCCCTCCTTATGCTCTTCTTCGGGTTTATCGATCTCTCGATCGCAATCTTCCATCCCGAATTCACGAAGCACCGGCTGATGCTCGGCTTTTCCGGTGCGCTTTCGGTAATTCTCGGGGGGGTATTCTTCTTCCTGCCAGTGCTCGGGGCGCTGGTGCTTGTTGCCGTCTATCTCGGGATATTTGCAATCATCTACGGCATCCTGAGCATCGTCATCGGGCTCATGGTGAGGGGTGAGCAGAAGAACGTGACGGCAGGATAACCGTTCACAGGATCCGGATTCCGGATCATTTCCACCTTTTTACCGGAAAGGGCGTCGTATCGAAAAACGGTGCTGCCGGGATTACGGCTGGTGACTCCTGTTTCACCTCATTAAAACGTCCCTGTCAACCATCACCTTCTCAGGACCTCCGCGTCAGTGACCCGATGGCCCGCTGCCGTGCGGGTTCCTGGTGGTCCAGACAAGGAGGAGCGTTCCCGCCGCAGCGATGACAGCGGCGACCATGAACCCGGCGCTGTATCCCACGAAAGTCCAGATGAACCCGATCATCACGCTGGATACGAGATCGCCGACCCCGTTCATGGTGGCGAGCGCCCCGAAACCGAGAGCCCGGGAATCTTCCTCCACCATCTCGCCGGCGAGGGCGCTTTCGAGGGTGTCCTCGGCCGCTATGAAGAGCCCGCACATCGCGAAGAGAACCCCGTACGCAACCAGATTCACCGGAGCGAGAACGAAACCGATGAAGGTCGCGACTGCGATGGCATACCCGAGGATGAGCATCGGCCTCCGCCCGACCCGATCGCCAAGCGATCCGAGGGGGTACGATGCCCCGGCATAGACGATATTCCGGACGAGGTACAGGCCTGCACCCGCCGCGGTCGCCGTCATGAACCCGAGCGAGGGTGTGAGACTGACGATGGCAAATGCGATGAGCAGGGTCTGGGAGAAGTCCGCAATCCCGAAGACCAGCACCGCGGAGAGGAACGCCCTGAACCGTGACGGAAGTCCCTTCAGGGAGGCAGCAAGGGGAAGGGGCCGCGGGTGCGGGGCAGGGTCCCGCTCGCGCAGGAAGAGCCAGATTGCGACGAACGCAAGGATCCCGGGAATGACCGCCAGCCAGAGGATCTCCCGGACACCCATCGATGAGACGAGGACGAGGGCGATGGCCGGCCCGGCCACCGCCCCGAGCGTGTCCCCGGCCCGGTGAAACCCGAAGGCCTTGCCGAGATCCTTCTTTTCCACCGATTTCGAGAGGATCGCGTCCCGGGAAGGGCCGCGGATCCCTTTGCCGATCCACCCGACGAGCCTCCCCGCGAGCACGACATACCACGAGCCGGCAATCGCGATGATCGCTGGGAAGACGGCGGTCGCGACCGAACCTCCGAGGGCAAACTCCCGCCGCCTGCCCAGCTTGTCGGCGAAATATCCCGAGAAGAGCTTGACGAAACTGGATGCCCCGTCACTCAGGCCCTCGATGATACCGAGGGCAAAGACCGGCGCACCGAGGATGATCAGGAACGAGGGGAGGAGGACGGTCACCGACTCGTACCCGAGATCGCCAAAGAAACTCGCTATCCCGGCGCCAAGGACCGTCCGGTTCAGCCATGCCGGCCACTTCATACCCGTACATCGGGCGGGGGTACCTGATAAATGCTGGGGATTCGTTTTGATACATCAGGGGTTGGCGACCAATCGTTCACCTCATTACCATACCCTTGTCAGCCGTCAACGGTCAGTACCACCTCCCCCTTACCTCAGTCTTTTTATCCTCACCATCGCGAGGACGCCCGCAGCCGATGGCAGAGCGGTACTTGCCATCGCTCCCTGCCACCCGATGAGCGGCACGAGGCTTTCGGTGATCAGGGGAGCTGAAAGGGCGGCGAGCCCGACCATCAGGTTCAGGATGCCGGATGCGGGACCGGCATGTTCCGGGCCGACGATCTCCCGTGGTGAGGCAAAGACCATTGCCGGCGTCATCCCCCAGACGATCCCGAGGACGGCAAAAAAGAGTGCCCATGGCAGGAAACCCCGGCCAAGGAAGAAGATCACCGCGCAGAGCAGGAGCCCCGCCGCCATCGATGCGAGGATAAATGTTCTCCGGGTGCAGAACCTGTCCGACACCATGCCGGTGAGCGGGGCTGCCCAGATGATCATCGAGACGGGGAGGATCGCAAGCACGGACGCCGTAAAGAGATCAAACCCGAGAACCGTCGTGAAATACGCGGGTGCGAGCGACGTTATCCCGAGCATGTAATAGTTGACCGCGAACCATGCGACAGCAACGAGCCACATCTCCCGGTCGAGAAACACGGACTCAAGGCAGTCATGGGAGAGGCAGGCCGCCCGCTCATCGGCGAAATACCCCCCGGATCGCATTCCGTCGTCCGCCGGTTGTTTTGCGAGACCCGCCCAGAGGACGAGGGACGCGATCGCGAAGAGCAAGGAGAACCAGAGGACCGACATCCAGCCGGACGAGGCGATGAGCAGCGGGGCGAGTATGAAGATGAGCAGTCCTGATACAGGGAGTGTCGTTGACCAGATCCCGGTCGCAAGGCCCATTTCGTCCTTCCGGAACCAGATGGAAAGGGCGCTCACCGGCCACGTGAATGCCATCCCGAAGCCCAGCCCCGTGATGAACCGGCCGGTGAAGATCCCCCAGAACGTCGGGAACCCTGCTGTGACGACGGTGCCGAACAGGATCGTCCCGAGGCAGGCGATCCCTGCAGATTTCCAGCCGAGCCGGGGGGAGAGGATCGCAAACGGGATCGCCATGATCGAGATACCGATACCAAAACCCGTCATGGTGGCGAACCCGACATCGGAGAGGGAAACACCGAGAAAAACGGTCAGGGCGGGGAAGAGCGGCGGCATCGCAAAGAGTGCGATCGGCCCGGCCATGCCGGCGACGAACGCAGCGAAGAGAATTGCCCAGCGGTACCGGTAACTTTCGCTCCCCTGCACAGACACACCCTGCGATGCAAGGCAATGGTAGCCGGGATTATTTGTAAGTTTCGTCAAACAATGACAGGACCCTGCGGTGCCGGACCGGCAGGTCCCGCCCTGCCCATCAGGCCGCCGGAAAAATCCGGCCCGGAAACCGGATCCGGACAATGACAGGAAGGGGGGATTACCGGGTCTGATTCAGGCGATACGGCACTATCATAACCGGGGGCGCCACGGCAGAAGGGGCAGACCGGAGGCGCAACCCCCTGGCGTGTCAGGGGATTGGACTGTCTCACGAGTTCCGTGTCCATTATCCGGCATAGAACGGAAGGTGAAAATGCAATGAATAAAACAGAATGCCGGTTCCAATCCTTATCCTTACGCCGGCCGGATCTCCACCAGCTTCAGGGGCCGCCCCTTCTCGCAGATGTCCGGGGCATTGCCCATCACCTCGGTGACCACGTACTTCTCTCCCTCTACCACACCGTCGGGGCGGCAGAGCGAAAAGCTCCGGCAGTCACTCTTGTAACAGGAGAGCTCGGGCTTGATCTTGGAGTTGACAATCGCCATCTCGGGACTGATAAGCATCGTCACCGGGGCCTCCATCACCTCGACTGCAGTCGCACCGTTCAGGTGGACATTGCATTCGTGGTGGGTGGTCCGGACCGAGACGATCCGGTATTTCCTTCCCTTCTGGAGGTTGTGGCAGGCCTTCTTCACCTTACAGATGTCGCAGGCAGCGACCTCCCCCTCATAGATGAACTCCACCCCCTGCTTTGCGAGCACGGTCCCCACCAGCGTCACCTTTGTCTTGGATTCTGCCATGCCGTCGTCACCTCACTCCTTGTAGAGCATCTGCACGAGGGTCTCGGCCGACTCCCGCGTGAGCCCCATATCGAGTATAGTAAAGCGCTCAGGACGGATATCCTTTGCCATGAGGAGGGCCTCGACCGCGGTCGCATCATCGATGCCGACCTCCGCGGGCGTCACCGGCGCCCCGATGCTCCTGAGCGAGGAGCGGATGCTGCGCCAGTCGCCCCCGTGGAGGTACATGGTGATGATCGTCCCGATCCCGCAACTCTCGCCGTGCAGCGCCTTCCCGGGCGCGAGCCGGTCCAAGGCATGGGAGAACTTGTGCTCCCCCCCGCTCGCCGGGCGGGACGAGCCCGCGATGCTCATCGCGACACCGCTGGAGACAAGCGCCTTGATCACAAACCATGCCGACTGCTCCTGGTGCGGTTTTATCAGGTTGGCGTTCTTCACCAGGATCTCGGCAGTCATCTTCGAGAGGGCCATGGCGTATTCGCTCATCGGCTCGCCTTTCACCCGGTGTGCAAGTTCCCAGTCGAGGATAGCGGTATAGTTGGAGATGACGTCCGCACAGCCGGCCGCGAGGAGGCGGTGCGGAGCGGAGGCGATGATCCCGGTGTCGGCAACGATGGCAATGGGAGGCTGTGCCTCGAGCGACGAGTGGCCTTCCTCCATGGGGACCGAGGCCCGGGCGGACGCGATGCCGTCATGGGACGCCGCCGTCGGGACCGAGATGAACTGGAGGTCGAGGTTGTACGAGACGATCTTGGCCGTGTCGATCACCCTTCCGCCCCCGACGCCGATCAGGAAGTCCATGCCGGATGCCGCCTTCTCCGCGTCCTTGATGACCCTGGCGCTGATCTCCCCGGCAAGGTAGGGGGTAACCTCGTACTTTTCTGCAAGGACGGCCCTGACCCGTTCGCCGGCCAGCCCCATCGTGCCCCTGCCGGAGACGAGCAGCGCAGAGCGGCCGAGTTTCAGGTCGTTGCAGACCGCGGGGAGCTGCCCGAAGACATCGTGCCCGATCACCACGTCGCGGGGCAGCTGCATCCACTTGGACTTGTCAAAGACCCTGGGTTTGAGTAATTTTATTGCATCTGCGCTCATTGTACTCATGGATGATTAGTGATTTCCTCTACAAATATTACATTGATCCCATACGCTACGAGCAGCCCTATAATACCGTGGAGACCATCACCTACGCGCTCATCCTCATCGTAGCGGTGTACCTTCTCTACCGCTGGTTCAGGAAGTCTGAGTTCCCCCTTGACGGCCCGTTCGTGCTGGCCACGATCCCCTATATAATCTTCGGCGGCGTGCTCAGGGTGGTCCAGGACACCCACATGATCCAGGGGGATATCCAGTTCGCAATCGTCACCCCGTTCATCTATTTCGTGATATTTTTTTACACCTTCGGGATGCTCCTCCTCTCGCGCTCCCTCGAGCGGCAGGGCCTGTGCGACAGTTACCTCAAAGTCTATGCCGGTATCGGTATCTTCTCAATCTTCTGTGCGGCGCTCGTGCTCGTCGCGTGGGCAACGACCCATACCCGGATCGATCTCGTCGTGCTCGCGATCATCCTGCTGATGGCAACGGTATCTACGCTTCTCGTCTTTGCCTGCATGAGATACCTGCTGCGCTGGGAGTACGTGACCGACCCGCTCTACATCACGCTCCTCTTCGGCCAGCTGCTGGACGCCAGCGCAACCAGCTACGGCATCGACTTCCACCCCTCGGTGCACTATATCGAACAGCATGTGGTGGGGTCGGCCCTGATCGACTGGGCCCACACCGCGTTCATCATGTTCCCCCTGAAACTGGCGGTCCTGTTCCCGGCGATCTACATCATGCAGATGTACCGGAAAGAGGCGAACCCCGCGTTCTGGCACCTCGTCCTCCTCGCGATGATCGTGGTCGGGTTCGCGCCTGGCGTCCGGGACATGGTACGGATGGTCATTTATGTCTAATTCCGCACTGACGAATGCCATCATCATCACGTTCCTCCTCTTTTTCACCACGCTTACGATCGGCTGGCTGGGGTCGGCGCAGAACCCCGCGATCGGCCAGAACCTCATGACGCTGTTCGAGAAAGAGGTTGCCGGGCAGATGTCGACCAAGGACAGTGTTGACATGTTCCTCAAGCTCTTCGCAAACAACCTCGAGGCCTGCATCCTCCTCTTCCTTGGCGGAGCTTCCTTTGGCATCCTCACGATCTTCATCATGAGCCTGAACGGGATCGTGATCGGTGCGATCATGGAAATCGTGCACCTTGACCATTCGCCGCTCTTCGTGGCCGCCGCGATCCTCCCGCACGGCATCTTCGAGATCCCGGCCTTCATCATCGCCGGGGCCCTCGGGATCCTGCTGGCCCAGTCCCTGACCGCGGAATGGTACGGGAGCGGGGACGCTGCAGCCGATGCGGGGAAATATGCCCGGACCTTCCTCCTGTACGTCCTGCCGCTCGTTGCCGTTGCCGCGTGCGTCGAGGCATTTATTACGCCGGTGGTCATA
>Ga0074046_10003379_pt1 | contig 13382 bp, 12 predicted proteins | sample BogForMeECP23OM3_FD_94441 | JGI IMG/M metagenome (GOLD analysis project Ga0074046, IMG submission 94441) | Bog forest soil microbial communities from Calvert Island, British Columbia, Canada - Bog Forest MetaG ECP23OM3 | ecosystem: Environmental > Terrestrial > Soil > Wetlands ...
AGGCGCCCCGAGGCGGAGCGGACGCGGAGTCGAGGGAAATTGGGCGAAGACACGAAGTGGGCGCTTCCGAGCGCCGCGCCGCAGGCGCCCCGAGGCGGAGCGGACGCGGAGTCGAGGGAAATTTAAGGTGATGTTGACGCGCGAACAGATCTCCGACGGCCTCGAGCGCGCCTGCTACGTCACCAACGAGCGCGTCGAGACGGCGATCTTTTTGGCGCTCGCGCTCGAAAAACCGCTCCTGATCGAGGGTCCCGCCGGCGCGGGCAAGACCGAAGTCGCCAAGGTGCTGGCGGAAATCCTCCACACCGAGCTCATCCGGCTCCAATGTTACGAGGGACTCGACGAGGCGCGCGCGCTCTACGAATGGAACTATCAGAAACAACTTTTGCGCATGCAGGCCGGCGAGCAGCAGGGGCTGCGATGGGAGGAACTGAGCGAGCACATCTTCTCGCGCGACTACCTGCTCGAGCGTCCGCTGCTCAAGGCGATCACCGCGCCGAGCCGGGTCGTGCTGTTGATCGACGAGATCGACAAAGCCGACGAGGAGTTCGAGGCCTTTCTGCTCGAATTGCTTTCCGACTTCCAGATAAGCGTGCCCGAACTGGGAACGTTGAAAGCCCACGAACGGCCGGTGGTGATCTTGACCTCGAATCGCGCGCGCGAACTGTCGGAGGCGCTTCGGCGCCGATGCCTGCATTTGTTCATCGACTTTCCGGGCACCGAGCAGGAGCGAAAAATCATCGAGCTCAAGGTGCCCGAGCTCGACGCGAAGCTGGCGGACGAGGCGGCGCGTTTTGTCAGCGCGATTCGCAAACTCGGACTTCGCAAGCCTCCCTCGATTGCGGAGACCCTGGACTGGGCGCGCGCGCTGGTGCGCCTGGGCGTGCGCGAACTGGACACCGACGCGGTGCGCACGGCGCTGGGCGTGCTGCTCAAGCACGAGGACGATCGCGTCAAGGTCGAGTCGAAAGCCTCGGCGCTCGCGCCGCGCCGGCGATGAATCCGCGGCGTTGCTAGATGGCCGCGCTTCGCGATCAGCTCGTCAGCTTCATCGCCGCGCTGCGAGCCGCCGGCGTCAGAATCTCGGTTGCGGAATCGATCGATGCGATGAATGCGGTCGCGGCCGTCGGGCTCGAGCGCGAGCGGATGCATGAGGCGCTGGCGGCGGCGTTGATCAAGGACGAAGCCGACCGCGCGATCTTCGACGAATCGTTCAACCGTTTTTTCGCCGCGCCACGGGCAAATCGCGGCGAGCATCCCGACCAACGCGGCGAGCAGGTCTCGGCTGGTAGCCTCCGCGGCCGTCCCGGTGAGGAGCCGTTTGCGTTGCCGCGCGACGATGCGCTCGCGCGCGATCACGAAGAGAAATCGTCACCATCAGAAGCGAAGCCCGCAAAGAAAGCCGCGGCGGCGCGCCGCCATGACACTGAAAAGGGAAAAGACGTCGAAGAAAGCAAAGACGCCGCGCGCAATTCCGATTGGATGCGCGGTCGCTGGGAGCGCGGCGAGGCCCAGACGCGCGACGAATCGCCGACGCCCGGCATCGACGCGGCGCGCGTTGCGCGAATCCGCGCGATCGAGCGGACGGCGTTCGACAAATTCTCCGACCTCGACTACGACGAGGCGCGCGACGCGCTCGCGCCGCTGATTCGCCGCTTCCGGATTCGGCTGGGACGGCGGCTGCGACTGGCGCGCACCGGCAGAATCGACTTCCGGCGCACGATTCGCGCGGCGCTGCAACGCGGCGGTGCGCTGATCGATCTCAACTTCCGCGCGCGGCGTCCGCGCCATGTCGATCTCGTAATCCTGGCCGACATCTCGGGTTCCGTCCGTTACGCGGCGCAGTTGATGCTCGAATTGATGGCGGGCGCGCGCGGATGCTTCCGCCGCGTCAGCAGTTTCGTATACGTGGACCATCTGGCCGAGGCGGACTTCGAGGATGGACACCTGGTAATGACGCCCGCGCTGGACCTGTACGCGCGCTCGGATTTCGGCCGCGTGCTCGGCGAGCTTTGGGAGCGCCGAACCGGATTGCTGACTCGCGCCGCGATCGTCGTGATAATGGGCGACGGCCGCAACAACCGGCTGCCCGCGCGCGCCGACCTGGTCCGCGAGATCGGGCGGGCTTGCCGCGCCGTGGTCTGGCTGAATCCGGAAGATCCTGCGCGCTGGGGCACGGGCGACAGTGCGATCAAACAATATGCGCGCGAAGTGAACGCGCTGGTGCCGTCGCGAAATCTCCGCGAGCTTCAAGTCGCGCTGGCCGCAATCGCCTGACGCTAGGGATGATCAGAAGTCGAACAGCTCGCGCATTTTGGCGAGCAACCATCGATGCGGCCCGCCCTTGCCGTCCATCGTCGAGCCGGATGAGAGCTTTTCCAGACGGTCCTGGTTTCGTGCAGCAATAATATCGCCGATGCCGGCCGCCGCGTCGGGATGCTCTTTGAAGAGGCGCGCGAATCCCTCGCGGTCCATCTCGATCACTTCCAGGTCGGTGATCGCACGCACACTTGCGCTGCGCGGGTCGCCCGTCATCAGCGCCATCTCGCCGGTGAAATCCCCGCGGCTGTAGTTGGCCAGGTGGCGGGTTTGGCCGTCGGCGGTGTTGGCGAAAACTTCGGCCGTTCCCCTGCGCACGATGAACATCGAGTCGCCTTGTTCGCCGGCGCGTATCAGCATCTCGCCCGCGCCGAACTGGCGCACCGCGACGGTCGGCACCAGCAGCCGAAGTTCGTCGTCGTTCAGGCCGCGCAGCCAATCGACTTGGCGCAGGTCGGCCATCAGTTTCCGCTCGAGGTCTGCGTCGGCTCTCTCTTCTTCGTCCTGGCGCGCGTCGCGCACATGGACGGTGCGGGTCGGAAACGGAATCTCGATCGAATGGCGTCTGAGCGCGTACCAGAGGCCCGACGCGACCCGATCGCGCACGTATTCCTGCACGCCGTAGTCCGCGATCCAGTATCTGATCCGGTATTGGACCGAGAAATCGCCATAGTCCCACGCCAGGACCTCGGGCGGCGGCACGCGCAGCACTTGCGACACGTCACGCAGCAGGGTGAGCACGACTTCGCGCACATGATTGGGCGGCACGCCGTAGCTGATTCCGATGGTAATTTCGTCACGCACGGCGCCGGTGGCGTAGTTGAACAGCACGTCCTTGGCAATCACGGAGTTGGGAATCTCGAGCCGCTCGTTGGCGCGCGTGACGATCGTCGTCGCACGCCACGCGATTCCCTTGACGCGCCCGACATGCTGGCCGGTGCGGATCCAGTCGCCCGGCTCGAACGGATGCCCCATCGAGAGCGACAGGCCGCTGAAGATGTTGCCCAGGGTCTCCTGCAGCGCGAAACCGAGCACCGCCGCGAACACCGTCGTGGTGGTCAGGATCGACAGCGGCTGCACGCCAAAGTCGGTGTACAGCACCACCATCAGAACCGCGAACCACAACACCAGCATCAGCAGGTCCTTGCCGATGGTCGAGAAGTGGACCTTGCCGCGGCGCGTCACCGCGTCGACGCCTTCGAGCACCAGCCGGATCACGCCGAACAGGAACAGTACGAAGGCCGCGACGGCAATCTTCTCGCCGATGGTCTCGTTGGGGACGAAGCGCGAACCTGCATCGATCAGAACGCTGCCCGACAGCAGCAGGAAGGTCGTCGCCGTCACCGCGCGCTTACGCCGGCGCACGGCGAAGGCACCCAGCAATCCTGCCAGGACCAGCACGCTTTCGGCGAAGCCGCGCAAATCGCGGTGCAGCGCGCTCAAGCCCAGCATCGCCTGGAGGGGTGTCGGAGCCATCGTTCAGATCCCCGCGGCCACCGCGACTTCGTCGAGCAGTTTCACCGCGTCGAAATACTCCACGGCTATCTCGCGCGCGGCACGGGCATGGCGCGGATAGTCGGCGTTGATTTCCCCGATCGCATCGACAGCCTCGTCCGGCGTGTCGAACCCGAGCAGCCCCGCGCCGGTGGGAATGAACTTTTCGAACCCGGTCCGCTGCGTGACCACCGGACGTCCCGCCGCCAGGTAGCAAACTGTGCGATCGCTGAACCATCCGGTGCGCGGCCTCACGTAGATGTCCTTCGCGACCGTGAACTCACCGCGCGAGCGGCTGATGTACTCGCGATAAGCATCGACATCGAGCGACATCGGCACCGCCGGCGTCAGGCTGAATCCCCCGGCGATCGCGCGTTCGTAGTCGGCGCCGCCAGCCAGGTTGGTGGCGATCTCGATGGGCTGGTGCGCGCGCGCCGCGACTTCGAGCACCTTGCGAAAATTCAGATGTTTGGACCAGTAGTAGGTCTCGCCCGCGATTTCCATGTCACTGCCGCTATTCTGCCACGTGCCGACGGTCGTGAACGCAGCCGGCTCTGCCGCTCCGACGCCCGGACGCCACTGTTCGAGGTTCACCGGCGGACGCGTCGGATGCCATTGGAGGCCGGCGGTGGGCAGCAGGCAATCGGCCGCACCGATATTGTAGCAATACGTGAAGAACAATTTGTGCGATTTGGCAAACGCCGTGGTGGTCGGAATCTTGCGCTTGAGCTCGAGCTGCATCACTCCCGGGTCGGTCTCGAGGTACACCAGGCAGCGGCTGCGCTCGTGCTCCTGACGCGGCTCGGTGGCGCCGCACAGATTGATTATCGCGTCGGCGTCGCGAAACAGATCCATGCATCGTTCGCGCGACATCCCGACGTATTGCTCTTTCACCGAGTCCAGGAAAGCCCACCGCTCGCCGAAGCCAAAGCGCTCGAGCACGCCGCCCAGCACCTTCAGGTTGCGCGACGGATCCGTGGTGGTGCTTTCGATCGTCGGATCGTACACGTAAGCGCGATGATCCTCGATGTAGTAAACGTCGAGACCAAGCTCGCTGAGTCCCAACAAGTGATGAACCAATTGCCAGATCACCCCCGCGAACGGGAACCGTGCTGCCAGATGCGACACGACGACCTTGCCCTTGCGCTTGAGCTTCACCTTTTGCGTGGGCGATTTTAACCCGAGCTCCTCAATCATAATACTTCGGCTCCGCGGCCTGCGGCTATCCGCTCCAGCTCGTCGCGCAACTTGGACACCGCAATCCGCCGCTGGCTGATTTGGGCCTCTTCTTCATCGCCAAGTTCGCCCAGATAACAGTTGCGCCCGGGAATGACCAGTACCGCGCGATACGGAAATCCCGCGCGAATTTTGCGGTACGCGCGCTCGGCGATCGCACCCTCGATTGCGCCCTCCGCCGTCTTCTCGCGGATCGCGCCGCCCTCCTCGTGTATCAGCGCGATCGTGGCGCGAATTCGCGCCGTCCGCCGTCCGGCCTCGACGCCCTTCATCCGGCGGATAACTTCGTCGGCCAGCGCCTCGTCCGAATCATCGCTGCCCGACCCGAGCCATCGATGCGACCGGACGCCGGGCTCCCCGCCGAGCGCGTCGATCTCGAGGCCGCCGTCGTCGGCCAGCGTCGCAATTCGCGCGCGCTGGAAGTAGAAACGCGCCTTGATCAACGCGTTCTCGGCGAACGTCGCTCCCGTCTCCTCGGGAGTCTCGGAAATTCCGAGCTCGGCGAGCGACACCAGTTCGAGCTCGATGCCAACGCCGCGCAGGATCAATCGGTACTCATCAAGTTTCGCCGGATTCGTAGTCGCAATCAGTAGCCGCCGCATCGCCATCTAATCGGCTCGGTCGCGGGGCTTTGCAGGAGACTTTGCAAGAGACTTGGGATGATACGTGATCTTGAGCGAGGCGCGCTCGCGATGCTCTTCGAGCCCAAGCTCGATCAACCGATCGATAAGCTTGGGCAACGGCAAGCCCGACGCCTCCCACAGCTTCGGATACATGCTGATGGCCGTGAAGCCGGGGATGGTATTCACCTCGTTCACGTAGATCTCGCGCATATCGCGGCTCGCCAGAAAATCGACCCGCGCCATCCCGCGGATCGACAACGCCTTGAACGCCGACACCGCCATCGCGCGCAACTTCTTCGCCTTGGCGGCCGGCAACTCGGCGGGAATTTTTATCGCGGAGCCTTCCGGATCGACGTACTTCGACTCGTAGTCGTAAAACTCATGCGCGCCCTTGACCAGGACCTCGCCGGGAATCGACGCTTCGGGACGATCGTTGCCAAGCACCGAGCACTCGAACTCGCGCCCTTCGCACGAGGCCTCGATCAGCGCCTTGCGATCGTATTGGAAAGCGTCGTCGAGCGCGGCGTTGAGATCGGCGGCGCGCTTCACCTTGCTGATTCCGATCGATGATCCCAGCGCGTTGGGCTTGACGAACACGGGATAGCCAAGTTTGCGCGCCAGCCGCGCCCCAAGCTTCGGATTGTCGTGGTAGTCGGACCGATCGATCGCGAAATATCGGACCACTGCGACGCCGGCGTCGCGCAGGATGCGCTTTTGCACGTCCTTGTCCATCCCGATCGCCGAGCCAAGCACGCCCGCTCCCACGTATGCGATCCCCGCCAGCTCGAACAGCCCCTGCACGGTGCCGTCCTCGCCGTAGGTGCCGTGCAACACCGGGAACATCACGTCGAGCGCGCCTGCAATCGCATCTTGTGTGCGCGTCACTTCGCCGCGCGCGCCGTCGGCCGGAGTCGCGACCAGCGATTGTCCTTCCGGATGCGGCAGCAGCGTCACCTGCGTGCCGCCGGCGCCGAGCGCGGCAAGATGCGGCGTCTTTTCGGCGAGCAGCTTGAGCGCGTTGTGCTCGAGATACCAGCGCCCGTCGCGGCCGATCCCAATCGGAACAATCTCGTACCGCGCCGGATCCATCGCCGACATCACGGTCAGTGCGGAGCGCAGCGAAATTTCATGCTCGCCCGAGCGTCCTCCAAACAGGACACCCACCCTCAGTCGCTTTTTTTCTGCCATCGTGCCGGATCGCCGCGCGCCTTGATGGCGAAGATTCTGACACGCCGCGCCCGCACGTTCGAGCGGGTCGCAGCCAGACGCAGTGGGGGAGGAAAATCTGGGGGACCTGAATTGTAGCGAAACCCGCCGTGGGTTGCAGGGGTGACCCCTGCACCCAATGTTAAGGCCGCCCGCCAACGGCGGGCGCGGCCACTGCCAACGGCCTAATACTGCGCTGCCGTCGCCACGGCCAGGGGTCACCCCTGCCATCGTGTAGTCGCGAAAAGATGCGCTGCGCAGATTTTCGCGTCTTCTCACTGCGGGTGCAGGGGCCGCAGCCCCTGCCGAAGGAAGCGTGAAACCCACGGTGGGTTTCACATTCAATTGACTTCCGCGCTGCCGATGCTCAGAACTACTGCCGGTAGTTCGGCGCTTCCTTGGTGATAAACACGTCGTGCACGTGGCTCTCGCGCATTCCGGCGTCGCTGACCTTGACGAAGCGCGCCCGCTTGCGAAGCTCGGCCAGGTTCGCCGCGCCCAGGTAACCCATTCCGGATTGCAACCCGCCCACCAGTTGCTCGATATTCGAGGCCAGCGACCCGCGATGCGGTACGCGGCCCTCGATTCCTTCGGGCACGTGCTTGCCCTCGGGCACGGCGAGCTGCCCGTAACGATCTGCGGTGCGTTCATTGATCGCGCCGATCGATCCCATCCCGCGATAAAGTTTGTACGTGCGCCCCTGGTAGAGAATCGTCTCGCCGGGGCTTTCCTCGGTACCCGCGAACAGCGCGCCGATCATCACGCTGGTCGCGCCGGCCGCAATCGCCTTGGTGATATCGCCCGAGAACCGGATTCCGCCGTCTGCTATCACTGGAATGTTGCGCGGCTCGGCAATCGCGATCGTGTCCATGATCGCCGTGATCTGCGGCACGCCGACTCCCGACACCACCCGCGTCGTGCAAATCGATCCCGGCCCCATCCCGACGCGGAGCGCATCGGCGCCGGCGTCGCACAGCGCCTTGGCGCCCTCGCCGGTCGCGACGTTCCCGGCCACGACTTCGACCTCGGGCCATTCGAGCTTGGTCGCCTTGATCGCGTCGATCACGTTGCGGGTATGCCCATGCGCGGTGTCGATACAAATTACATCGACGCCCGCACGCCGCAGCGCGGCCACCCGCGCCTCGCGCTCCGGACCGACTCCGACCGCCGCGCCGACCCGCAGCCGCCCCATCTGATCCTTGCTCGCGTGGGGATGCCGAATCGCCTTGTCCATGTCCTTGACAGTGATCAGCCCGCGCAGCCGATTCTGGTCGTCGACCAGCGGCAGCTTCTCGATCCGATGCGCTTGCAGGAGTTCCTTGGCGTGTTCGAGGTCGATACCCGGACGCGCCGTGATCACTTTGCTCGTCATCACGTCGCGCACCTGCTTGTCCAGCCGCCGTTCGAAGCGCAGATCGCGATTGGTCAGAATTCCGACCAGCCGCCCGTCCGAGACCACCGGCAGCCCGGAAATCCGGTAGCGCGCCATCACCGCCACCGCCTCGCCGATTTTCTGCTCGGGACTGACGGTGATCGGATCGACGATCATTCCGCTTTCATATTTCTTGACGGTCTCGATCTCGGCGGCCTGCTCTTCGATCGAAAGGTTGCGATGCACAAAGCCGATCCCGCCCATTTGCGCGATTGCGATCGCGGTGCGCGATTCGGTGACGGTGTCCATCGGGCTCGACACGAGCGGGATGCGCAGGCGGATTTTGGGCGTCAGCGCGGTCGAGACGTCGCAATTCGCCGGCAGCAGGTCGGACGACTGCGGGAGCAAGAGTACGTCGTCGAAGGTAAGTGCTTCGCGGAGCTCCTGATGCGCCATAGATTGACCCTCCTTGGGCGGTAAAAAAAGAAAGAGCCCGCGGATTTCCCGCGGGCTCAAGTCGGCCTTCAGTTTTTATACGCAGTCCGTTTAATCAGATGCGCCATATGCGACTTTAGCAACCGTCGCCCTGCCGATCAATACGGGTCGTCGGTACGCACTGGTTCAGTTTGCGCTTTCGGGGCTGTATCGCTGGTTTCGCTAATGTGTGTTAGTGTCCGTTCACTTTAAAAGGGGGTATCTGCCATCAAACGTCTAAATCTATGCTTTCTTGTGCTCCTGATACTTGGTTTTATCAGGACGGCAACTGCTGCAACTCCGAAAATGAAAGCAGAAACCACCGTTTGCGAAAATCCTACGGACGGTTGTTGTGTTTGTGCAGACCAGTCTGCGGTTCCGGTAGGCGGTGGTGGTAGTTGCCCGCTGGGTACATCTTTGATCTATTCTGAATCCGCTGACGGAAACGCGTGGTGTATTCAGTGCCGCTCAATTCAGCCATTCGTTCAATTGAGTACGCCTCCAGCTCCTGACCCGACTTTGGATTGCGTTACAATTAACTTTCCTTGCGACCCTGCCGTCTGCACCGAGCCACCTCCCCCAGAGAACCTCTGTGGAACCGCTTTCGCGGGTGACGGTTACCCCATCATTCCCGTTGAGGTGCAGGTAGTCTGCGCTCGTATCTGTCCACACACCGGCGGCGGCAACTGCAAATGACGAGACGAGTCTCCCACTAGCCGACAATCGCGGCTTTCATTTCCGCGGGTGAGTAATGGGCGGTTTTGAAAACTTCGGTCGGGTTATTCGGGAATTATATCGCTGACCAACACGGCTACAGTTCGATCACGTGCCCATCAGGGTCGGTGACATAGGCGAAGGGGCTTCCGGGCTGGTGCTCTCCGCGCTCTACTAGCGCGCCGCCCGCGGCGATCACTTCCTCAATCGCCCGGTCCAGTTGGCCTCGGTCAGCCAGGCGGAAACCGAAATGGTCGATGTTGCCGGCTCCGCGAGCCGCGTCCGGGCTTTGCTGTAGCGTGATCGTGTCATGGGTGCCGGGCGGCCTCAGAAAGACCAAGCCGGGACCGTCCCAGAACATCTCCTGCAAGCCGAACACCCTCTCGTAAAAGGCCTTTGCCCGGTGGACATCGGCGACCAACAGGTTGATGTGCGTGAGGCCCTGCGTTTCGATCACGGCGCGCCTCTGGTGCGAAATCGGACTTCGCCGGTTTGTTGATCTACCACGTATGCCCGCAGCCCATTGCCAAGGCGGGAAATTTGATAACGTGGCAAAGAATGACCCCAATCGTCATTGCATGCAGACACGCCAAAAGGCAATCCGACGCCGACGACAGAAACAGCAATTTTCATAAACGCCATTGGTTTTCCCCCGAGTTCAGGGATGCCCTAGTTCAGCCTGCCCGCGCCGTCCCTTCCATGCTACGCGATCCACTATGGACAACAGTCAAGACACCCCACACTCGCCCGACTCGCCCGAAAACCGACTGCCCGCGCTTTCGCCGCGCCGGCTTGCGGCGCGCCGTGCCAACGCGATGAAATGTACGGGCCCGCGCACGCCCGAGGGCAAGGCCGTTGCGCGGTTCAACGCCCTCAAGCACGGTTTCTTCGCCTGCGACGTCGTCAACCCCGAACTCGACGGCCCGCTTCGCGCCGAAGAATTCAATTCGATCCTCGACGCTTTGCTCGAAGAGTTCCAACCCGAGTCCGCCCGCGAGCGCATCCTGGTCGACGAGGTCGCCGCATGCTGCTGGCGGGTCCGCCGATTGCTGCGCTACGAATGCCGTGAATCCTGGCTCGATGAGGACGCTTACCGCCAAGACGCCGCTACTGAGGGACCCACCGAATCGCTCCTCGCCTCGATGGGTTATGATCACTACGGCGTTCGTCGGCGCACTGCTCGCAAGCTCCGGCGCAGCGGACTCGACGCCTTTACCCTGCCGAGCTATTCGGATGTGGATAAAATCGTCCGCTTCGAACGAAGCGTAAAGCGCAATCTGTTCCGCGCCCTCGATTTGCTGGAGCGCATCCGGGCCGCGCGCAGTTGTCCGGGATCATCGGACTCAACTTCATCGCCGCGGGAATGACTTGGGCGGCGGACGACGCGCGGCAAAAAATATTTTTGACGGAACGAAGCTAGCCTTGGGTAGTGTCTCAGTTTGAAATCCGCAACCAAGAAAGCTCCATGTACGCCGCGCGCTCTGCATCCTCGGCCGACTTGTACAAACCCGACATATGAGACGGACTCCAGTATGAGATTGGGGCTATGGAAGCGGCTGGCGCATCTTCGGTAACAAATTTCTCCTCTACAAAACGGAACAGATTGTTAGGGGTCAATGTCACGATCATGCGCCGCTGGCCGTCTTGGCTCACGACCCGCGTGATTTCCTTCCACTTGCCCGCGGTCACGCCCTTTCTTGCTGATTGGTTTCCCATTCGTCCACGATTCCGATCGGATCGTCAAACGAGAAAAGATGATTCATAATACCCGATTCCATCGCGGGCGCGACTCGCGCGCAGTTGTCCGGGATCATCGGACTCAACTTCATCGCCGCGGGAATGACTTGGGCGGCGGACGACGCGCGGCAAAAAATATTTTTGACGGAACAAAGCTAGCCTTGGTGGCATACCCGTCGCCGGACCACAACCGGTGGTAGGAATTGCCCCTTTCCGCTCAATCTACCCGTCGCTCAGAATGACAACATCGCAATCACAGTGCCCCGCTTCACCTCCCGCACCACACTGGTTTTCGCTTCTCCAGGAACGCGGCGATGCCTTCCTGCGCGTCCGCCGCCGTCGCATTCTGGCTCATCACTTCCTTCGTGTAGTCGTAGGCCTTTGCCGTATCGAGATCGATCTGCGCGTAGAACGCCTGCTTGCCGATCCCAATGACGAGCGGGCTCGCCTCTACTATCTGCATCGCCAGCTTGCGCGTCTCCGCGACCAGTTCCGCGTCGGACACCACCCGGTTCACGAGTCCCCATTCGGCCGCGATGCGCGCATTGACGGGTTGTCCGGTCAGCAGCATTTCCATCGCATGCTTTCGTCCGACCGCGCGCGTCAGCGCAACCATCGGCGTCGAGCAGAACAGTCCGATCCTCACGCCCGGCGTGGCGAAACTCGCGCGCTCGCCCGCGACGACGAGATCGCACGCCGCTGCAAGCTGGCATCCCGCGGCGGTGGCGATTCCATGCACGCGCGCGATCACCGGCTGCCCAATTGCCTGGATCGTTTGCATCAGTTGCGCGCACAGATCGAATTCATATCGGTAGAATGCAAGGTCGCGCCCCTTCAGTTCGCCGAGATCGTGACCGGCCGAGAATGCGGGCCCCTTGCCCGCGACTATCACCGCGCGCGCATCGGCCCGCTTGCCGATCGCGCGAAGCGCGTCGTTCAGTTCCGTCATCATCGCGGTCGAGAGCGCGTTGCGCTTCTCGGGCCGATTCATCGTAAGCGTGACCAGCCCGGCTTCTTCCTCGACGATCAGATTCTTTTGCGCGTTTTCATTTGCCATCGGTTATTCACCCGCCTTGCATTCTCTTACTTTTTCAACCGCCTGCTAATCGTCCGGATCGTTTTTCCATTCTTCGGGATAGAGCAGCAGCAAATCCTGGCCGAGCGCGCGCACCAGGAATCGCTGCGTCTCGTTGATCGCGCGTTCGAGCGCGCGCCCGCCAATCAGCCAATGCCCGCGGCCGGCGATCGTCGCCAGCTTCGCGCCGATCGACTCTGCAAACTGCGAGGTCCGCGCCAGCGGCGCAAAGATATCCGAGTCGCCCGCTACAATCAGGCGCGGCGCGGCTTTGTCCGGCGCCGCAAACTCGATCGCGCCGGCCATTACGTCGGCGGCGATCGCACCCGAATCCGGCACCATCGCATTTATCAAACCGTCGCGAGTGAACGGATCGGCATCGGCGATCAATTCGAACAGTATTCTGCCGCGCGGCGGCTTGATCGGCAGCCGCCACATCATCGCCAGCCGATTCGCGATTCCGCCCACCAGCGGCGTGCGAAAGCCCGGCGCCAGCGGCGCGTATGCGACCGCGGCCTTCACTCGGCGATGCTCGCTGAGTTTGAGCGCGACCAATCCCCCGACGCCGTGACCGGCCACGACCGCATCGCGGCCAATCCCGTCGATCGCTTCGCCGGCCAATGCGGCCAGGTCATTGAAGCGAAGTTTCTCGATCGGAGGCGTCGAGCCTTTGCCAAACGCGGCCCGCAGATCCGGTACGAATACTTCCCATCCGATCGACGCGAGATAACCGAACACCAGCGCAAGATGCCGCGGCGTGGTGAAAAGTTCGGGCAGCAGCACGATGGGCCACGCGAACTTGACCGGCTCGGGGCGCTCGCATTGCGCGGGGAAGCGGCCCAATTCGACGTCGTCCATTGCTCTGCCGAATTATGCGGCCCGCGACGCTGCCGCCATCAGGCGCGCGAATCTGAACGACGGAAAGGCGGCCTTGTCGATGAGCAAAACGCGGTGCCCGTCGCGCGCGAGTAAAATTGCGGCTGCGCTGCCGGCGACGCGCGCGCCAACGATTATCGCGTCAAAATCTTTTGCCAACGCGGACATAAGGCTTGCGGAACTTCGCGGCGATCGAAGCCTATCATGTTGAACGCGCGCGCCCGCAAGCAAGCGCCAGATAAGGAAAGAGCCCCCT
>Ga0074046_10003380_pt1 | contig 13379 bp, 16 predicted proteins | sample BogForMeECP23OM3_FD_94441 | JGI IMG/M metagenome (GOLD analysis project Ga0074046, IMG submission 94441) | Bog forest soil microbial communities from Calvert Island, British Columbia, Canada - Bog Forest MetaG ECP23OM3 | ecosystem: Environmental > Terrestrial > Soil > Wetlands ...
AATTAAAAAAATGCTATCTTAAATGTAAACCAAAAAAATTAAATTACGGATGTTTACAATTAAATAATGTTAAAGAATACAATTATACTAACTAAGATTAAGAGGCTTATTTGATGGAGGAATCCAGATGAAAAAGATGCATTTTGCTTATATAGGGTTAGCTATCGTGGTTTTGCTTCTGGTAATAGCAATTTTCTTTATCGGCGGCACTCAAAGTGCTCAATCAGAATCATCAGGACAACAAGCAACAAAGGCAATTACGGATATGTCTGGGAGGACGGTTGTAGTTCCTTTGCATATAAACAAAGTGCTTACCACACATCCACGAGCAACGACTCTGGTTTACATGCTTGCTCCGGATAAATTGATGGGGTGGCAGGGAAGTCCAAGTAACAATACCAAATATATGTTAGAAAAATACCGGGATCTTCCTAGTGTTGGGGGATGGTACGCTACTAATACTGGTAATTACGAGACTTTTTTATCGATGAATCCAGATGCCGTTTTTGAATGTTATTTATCTGAGGATCATGTGAATGATATGGATGTAGTTATAGATCGGCAAAACCACCTGAATCCTATCCCACTTATAGAAATTAACGATACGAGTAATATCAGGAATTATACTCCGGCTATTCGATTCCTGGGAGACGTCTTGGATGAACAGGAAAATGCTGATGCTTTGATCGACTTTTACAACAAAGTATATTCCAATGTGACAGATGTTGTTGCAACAATCCCTCAAAGCGAGAAAAAACGTGTATATTATGCGGAGGGTCCTCAAGGACTAAATACCGAACCTCCTAGTTCGTGGCATACCCAGTTAATCAATATTTGCGGGGGCATTAATGTAGCCAATGTATCCCTGCAGACTGGGGAGGGTATGACACCGGTTTCACTTGAGCAGGTATTACTCTGGGATCCAGATGTTATTATAACAGATAATGAAGTATTTTACAAAAATGTATATACCGATCCGAACTGGCAGACCTTAAAAGCTGTCAAAAATAAAGAGATATATCTTGCTCCTTCTGATCCATTTGGCTGGTTTGATCGTCCTCCCGGTATAAATTTGATTATCGGTATACCCTGGACGGCCAAAGTACTGTATCCGGATAGGTTTCAGGATCTTGATATGCAAAATCTGACAAAGGAGTTCTACAGTAAGTTCTACCATTATAACCTGACTGATGAGGATGTGACAAACCTGTTGAGTACAAGTCTGCTGAAATAATGAATTTGGATGGAGTGCTGAAACAGGAGGGGTCTATAAAATTTGATTATAATGTGTAATAAATCAGGAATGAAAATCAGGGACATTTTTAATTTTTTAGCAAGGACGGAGTGACATATCAATGAGTGACTATGAAGAACTGATAAAAAAGGGAGAGAAATTTCACGGACATATCTGCGTTGGTATAGTAATTGGAACGAGAATGACGATGATAGGCATGCGGGAACTGGGAATGAACCCCATGGTGCCCAACAACAACCTGCGTGTATATACAGAGATCGATCGTTGCTATACAGATGCAATGCAGGCAATCACCGGGTGTTCACTGGGACATCGAAATCTTAAATATATGGAGTACGGCAAAACTGCTGCCACATTTATGGATACTAAAACCGAAAAAGCGGTCCGGGTTTCAATAAAAAAACCTTTTATTGTAGATCACTCGAAGATGAAGGAACTCAATGAATTCTATTCACAGGCACCGGAAGAGGAAATCCTGCGGATCGAAAACGTGAGTATAAATGTTATCAGGGATGATGGCCGTCAAACATCAAATAGTCTGGAAATATGCAGCATCTGTAGCGAGGGTGTTCGGGATAACCACCATACCATTGTTGACGGTAAAGTGATGTGTAAAAATTGTGCATATGGATCGTATTACACCGTGTTGGGGGGGTGAGACAACAGCAGACTGCGTATTTGGTGGCCTGCAAGGTTGAAAATATCATTGTCGTTCCCCACAGTCTACGATGAATGCACACTTCGAAAGTGTGACGAAATGAAATACGTATACAATTGCCCTATACGAAACACAAAAGTGACTATCCTAATGAAAGAGGGTTAGAATTGCAGCAAAAAGATAATATTAAACTTTGGGTCGACTACTGGGAGGCATCAATGCGAAGTGCAGACAAGATGACTGAAGACTGCCAGGCCGCCTTCTGGAACGAACGATCTGATGATTTCGCCAAAGATATTAATAAAAAGAAGGGCCGGAAACGAACGGCGGATATTCTCGGGTTTTTAGAGGAAGCGGGTTTTCGTACCCAAGGTGCACACATCCTTGACATCGGATGCGGACCGGGAACATTATCCCTTCCGCTTGCCCGGGCTGGAGCAAATGTTACATCCGTGGACATCGCATCGGGGATGCTTGACCGGCTCAAGGAAACTGCAGACAGGGAAGGGTTGCCTGTAAAAACTACTGAGTGCTCGTGGTGGACGGCAGATATCGAAAAACTGGGATTCAGGAATAAATTTGACCTTGTGATTGCATGCATGACCCCGGCGATAAGGGATGAGGAGACCTTGAACCGGATGATGGCATGCTCTAGGAACTATTGTTATTACATTCACTTAATCCAGAGAGGAGGAGGTACAGCACATCAGGATATCCTTCCGGAAATTTTTGAAATGAGACCTCGCCCCCAGTCGATGGGTCTGCTATTCCCGTTTATGTACCTTTATATAAACGATTACCGTCCTCTGATCAGGTTCCGCCATGAAAGGTGGAAAGAGACGGTGGAATGGACGGAAGTGGCAGATCGTGCAATCGACTTCCTTAAACACATCCATTCCTGCGATGAGGCAACAGAAAAGAAAATCCGAAAATATTATAAAAAATCTGCACAAGAAATGAAATTTCGCCCTCAGCCCGAGGCCTATTCAGGTATGATGCTCTGGACGGTTAGCCACTGACTTAATAGGGAAAAGATCTCTCCTTTTCGCGCTCCCTTTCTTTAAGGCAATGGCGTTTTTCCGTATAGAAACAATATAATTGATATGCACTGTCCGGCCTGATGCTTCACTATATGAAAAAACAAAACATGCCCTTTCGACATTCAACGAATGCCGAGCGGCCAACAATAAAAAAGTACTCATTACCCTATCCATGCCCAAGAAAAGGGCTCATTCTCTCAGATGAACCGACCGGCAGCCCTTACATCTGGCGCCAGATCGAAGTAATGAAAATCATCAGGTCACTCGTGTGTAAACTGGCTGTTTTGCAGTGATCGTTATCCCCGACTTCGATGTATGTTTCCATTCTCATATAATATGCAGTTCAAAGGAGTCGATTAGATGAAAATCTACCTGTAAATAAGAGGGAAATACAAAAATTATTGTAGTTGAGAGAAGTTCCATTGCTCCTTACAAATCAACTTTGGATAACTATATTGGATTTTGATATCATTTTCCCCTTTATGGTATATACTTCCAATGTAATAGATTTCCCGATATTGATCTGGTTGCCTAAATCTGACTGAACTTTCTCCCAGTAGGTACTCGTTGAGTTCATATAATCCGTTGTAGAATAATACGGTGGCCACGTCGAGATAGCATCCAGGTTCAGATCATTGCCCTCGACATACGCCGAATCACCTGGACGGAAGACCATAACTCCCATGGTGCCACTAGCGTTTAACCAGTAAGTCCCCTGATTGTTTTGGATATAAGATTCATTTACCATAATTGGACTCAATGCCCCAATCCCCTGCCCGAAATCATTCGTGGGACGCAGGATAATCTGTATGTCTTTTGTTACCAGCTCGTCCCCCCCGGCATGAGTGATTTGCAGACCGTTCGTTTGGCTGAACTTCCCTGTGATGGTTGCCTGAGGTGCTTTGTCACTGGTCTGGGTCATCCCCCCTGCAAATGCGGTTACGATAGCAGCAATGATGATCGTCACCACAAGCATAAGCATCACCCCCACTACGGGAGATACACCGGACTCTATCTTCCACATATTTTAGGCCTCCACAGTGACAGCGTTCTGCCAGATTGTCTTACCGGAGGGTATATGGATTACCTTGACATTGACAGTATCACCGGGCTGAAGATTGTACCAATCGTTTCCGAGTATTGCCATCATCATATCAGTATCTGACGGTAAAAATTGAGCCTTACCGCTTTGGGTTCCGTACGCATAAGTAAAGGGCTGATATATGCCATACCCCACAGTAAAATTTGTGGGGGCCCCATTGACTACGTATCCCCCCTGATCTGGAGAACTCGTATACCCGAATGGACGGGCAAACATGGTTGTCCCGGAAAGAAGTTCAAAATTTCCAAACCATGAAGCATTGGATAAATGCGCCCAGTCACCTGGAGAATATGTGGCAGGATACGGCGGAGCAGTCGAAAGGATGGTAGCCGGTGTGTATCGGGGAATTCTTGCATGAGCGACGGGCATCGTCCCGGCAGCTGCATCACTGACTCTGACATCAGCATTTGGGATCCCCGGACCATATCCCTGTGGGGAAGTGGAATTCCAGGTACCATACTTCAGTTCACGGTTAGGGGAATAGGTGAGGTTTGTGTTTAGGACACCAGGAATAACCGTTGCTCCTTCCGTTATTATAGTTCCGTTGGATAACATTTTTGTCCAGGAAGTAACGAGTTTTAAATTTGATGTTGAAATTCCTGCATCAACACCCGTTACTTCTGCTGTAAAGTAACTTCCGACCCAGGTGCCACTGTTTGCTATATGCACATCCATCGATAACTGAGGGGCTTTCTGGTTATTGCCCCCAATCAATCCGCCGGAAAACCCGCTGACGACTGCTGCAATGATGATAGTGACGACCAGCATCAGCATCACCCCCACAACCGGCGAAACTGCCATTTCTTGTTGTTTTCTCATTCTTTGTCACCTCGAATAATTTTACTCTTTTTGTTAAGCGGTAATTGTAACATCCGTCTGTGAAATCAGGTCACCCTTCATGTCACTTACTTCCAGCGAGAAAGTTTTTCCAATACTAGTGGAATTCTGGAAACAGTATTGCGGTTCTTGGGAATTGTAAATAATTGGCTGGAGCGAGCTGCAAGAAATGTTTGCAGCATTAATATACAGGGTGTCCCCTGAAGCAAATGATGTAACTGAGGTACTTCCGTATCCGTTGTCCAGATAATTCCTATTCGCATCGGCAATCAGGGTTTTATTCAATATTTGCGATGTTTTTTGTTCTAAATTCGGCCCGAATACCGGATTATTCCTGACTAAGAACACGAGTTCAGAAGTTGCAAGCGCATCACCTCCAAGATGCGTAATCTGCATCCCTTGGGAGATACTGAATGTTCCCTGGATTGTAGCCTGCGGGACTTTTTTCTGTCCACTTATTGTACCGCTGGCAAATCCGCTCACGACCGCCGCTATGATGATAGTGACGACCAACATCAGCATCACCCCGACAACCGGTGAGACTGCGTATTCCTTCTGATGTCCCTTATTTTTCATGATTATCCCTCTGTTACGACGACATCTTTCTGGAAAATGACCTTCCCCGTGGGAACGTGAATGACTGTTACTGTAACGGTATCACCTGTGTTCATGTTCCACCAATTTGCACCAAGAACCGCTGTTGCAGGGTCTATCGTTGAAGTCCCGTACCCCGTTGAGCTTGCCTCCGCGACGAGGCCTGTTCCTTGCTCAAGGGTGTAGTTTCCAAAATACTGGTTCGGTTGCGCTGATGGTGTGTCCAGATTTTGAGTCCCCAAAACCCCGGGTCCGAACCCATACGGTGCAACACTCGTGCCAACGTTTGTGACAAGCGGCTGACTGGTATTTCCACCCGTTTGAGTTATACCTGTATTCCCGTTTCTCGTTGTCCATGATGTCACAATCTTCAGGTTATTCGTCGCTATGGGTTCGCTAACAGACATCACAGTTGCCGTAAAGCCGCTACCGATGTAATATCCGGTATTTGTAATTTTCACATCCATAGTAAGTGAAGGGGCTCTCGAACTCCCCCCGACCAATCCCCCGGCAAAACCACTCACGACCGCTGCGATGACGATGGTGACGACAAGCATCAGCATCACCCCGACAACAGGAGAGACAGCTTCGTCGCCATTTTTTCTTGATAATCTCTTCAGATAATGCATGTTCATTTCCTCTGATCATCAGACCGTAGTTGCAGTGGTGGATCAATTTCCTGGGATCAAACCACCATGCTATCATTCACATTGTAAAAGACTATATTTAACAATTGTCATTTGTTAACGCATTTTTATTAATAGTATCATATTGACATCGATCACGATACGGTACGGCGATAACAGATCGAAACGAAGGCAGGAGAATCCCCCAGCTTTATTCAGGAGGAACCGCAACACATGGTTACTATGAGGTTTACCTGTTACCGGATAGTCAGGATCTGCCGGTACACCGGATTTTTTTCCCGGGGAGACCGGCCGTGACAAAAAATCCCGGAATTTACGTGGATTTCGAATACGGGACACTTCAGGAAGTGGTACTCGGCATCCCGTACACGATCTACCCGGATCTCCGCGTGGCTCACTGGGTCTCGGAAGCGCTGTCCATCCTGCCGGAAGACGAAGCAGCAAAAATTGTCGCCAGATCTACGAAGGATTCGATCGAAACGGGAAAATATGACGCCGTGGAGCAGGAAAACCGGGAATTGATCCGTATCCTCGAAAGGCATGGCGTCAGGATCCAAAGGCCGGATCAACTCACCCGGGAGCAGATCATAAAAAATTTTGGTGAAGAATTCCTCCGGTTCGCCGGCGTCTCGCAACAGTATGCCCGCGATCCGTTCATCGTTATCGGGAACCATGTGATAGAAAACGCGATGGGATCCCTGTACCGCCGGTGCGACATCCTTGGCCTGCGCAGGCTCTTTCTCGAACGGGTGATGGATTCGGGTGCGCGGTGGGTGGCGATGCCGTCCCCCGATTATTCCCGGATGATCGAAAAGGGCGGGTTTGACAAGACGGGTTTTCCGGTCCTTGAAGGCGGCGACGTGATGGTGCTTGGGAAGAAGATCCTCGTTGGCACCTCCCGCAACAGGACGACAGGATCAAGCGAACCGGGGTACCGCTGGTTGAAATCCTACCTCGAACCTTTTGGGTACGATGTTGAACAGGTGCCTCTGCCGGAATCCATCCTTCACCTTGATGTCGCTTTGTCGGTCCCACGGCCGGGTCTTATCATTGTCTGCCCGGATGCATTATGTGGAGGAATCCCTTCGTGGTTCGATGGCTGGAAACGGATCACCGTGACAATGGATGAAGCGCGCAGGCTTGCAGTAAACGGCCTCCCTCTTGACGAAGACCATTACATCCTCGGCTGTAACGATCACTTCTCCGGCACCTCCCTTGAAAAAGCGCTGGAAGCAGAAGGAATTACGGTATACCGGATCCCGTTCGGGAACCATAATGAAGACGGGGGATCCATCCGCTGCAGTACGAATCCGCTGGTCAGGAAATTACCGGGGTGATGCTGCTTCCTGGCGGGCAGAAGCGCACGATCACCGGAATCCCGTATTGGCGGTGTATCCTGGGGCCGGTGACAGCACCCCACGCGGGCTTCAACTGGCGGAGCAGGGCTGAACTTCGGCAACTGAACCGATAACCCAAAAACGGTGCGGGCTCACCGGGACAAAGGTACGGATCTGAATATCCTCAAACAGATTTTCTTTCCGTTCATGCATGGTGTCCGCTTATCCGTGCATCCTGATCAATCCTTCACCCGGATCCTTTATGTCGTGGTCCGATTCCCCTGACCAGGCGTGCGGCGCAGAGAATGAGTGCTATGCCGAGCAGGAAAAAGAGCAGAACGGACAGGGGACCTGCGAGCTGCCCCCCGGACAGACCGAAGACCACCGGACCAAAAAACGATCCTATAGAGGCGATGGTATTGACAAGCGCCGTGCCGGATGCCCGGAGCGCCGGCGGGAAAATGTCGAGGGTCAGGGCAAAGAACGGGGCATAGGCTGCGTAGCACGCCGCGACCGCCCCGGCAAGGAGGAGATAGCCGGGCGCGGTCCCCCCGTGGGGAAGGGAGAGGGCAATGAGCAGCACCGCCGCAAAAACAAACGGCACTGCTACATGGATGCGCCGGTCACCGCTGCGGTCAGAGTGCCGGGACCAGGCGTACATCACGATAACGGCAAGGGCATAGGGGATCATCACGAGAAAGCCGGTCTGTGCAAACGAACCGGACAATCCCGAGGACTGGACCAGCTGCGGGAGCCAGAAGAGGAGACCGGTCAGGAAAAGCCCGACCATGAACGCGGCCGTGCACAGGACCGGAACCATCGGGAGTGATGCGAGCTGCCGGAACGGGATCTTCGGGGGCGTCTCATTCTGCACCCTCTCCCCTTCGAGCCGGGCCGCAAGCCACTCCCGCTCGCCAGGCCCGAGCCATGCCGCTTTTCCGGGCAGATCCGGGAGGCAGGAAAGGATCGCACAGCCAAGGATGATGGCCGGTATGCCTTCGAGGACAAACAGCCACCGCCACCCTGCGACCCCGAACCATGAGGCATGGGAGAGGATGAAAGCCGAGACCGGCGAAGCGACAATCATCGCGAGCGGGATGGCGATGAAAAAAACGGCGAGCGCTTTTGCGATGGTTTCTTTCCGGAACCAGAACGAGAGGTACAGGATGAGGCCCGGTGCAAACCCCGCTTCGGCGGCACCGAGCAGGAACCGGAGTATGCCCAGTTCAAGGGGGGTACGGACAAAGGCCATCAGCACAGCGATGATCCCCCAGCTGACCATGATGCGGAAGAGCCAGAGGCGGGCCCCGGTTTTTGCGAGGATCTGGTTGCTGGGCACTTCGAAAAGGATGTAGCTGACAAAGAAGATCCCCGATATGAGGCCAAAGAGGAACGGGTCGATCCCGAGATCCGTGTTCATGGTGAGGGCGGCATACCCGATATTGACCCGGTCGAGGATGCTTATCACGTACAGCACAAGGACGAACGGAATGATCCTCCACCAGATCTTCCGGTCCAGGGTCGGGACGTCCACATCCGGTAACGCAGCGGTGGTTTTGAAAGAATCCTGATCCATAGTTTCCTTCCTCCCCACCTGGTCCCTCCTGCCGGGTGGCAGCGTACCCGTTGTTGTAGTGTTTTTCTCAAGATTGATAAGTCCGGCAGATCCGGTTCTTCCCCCCATGAACCGGGTCGTCCTGCTGAGCGCGGGCGATGATGGCAGACCCCAGCCGGCAAAGGCAGGAATAATTAACCCGCAGGGATTACCTGATCACTAATTTATCACGTGCGAGCAGGGCAGGCCGGGATCGTACAGGGTTCCGGACCTTGCGAGGCAGTGGAAAACGTATGCTCCTTGTCGATGAACCGTGTGCCAATCTCGATTCGGAAAATTCCCGGATGGTACTCGATCTCTTCCGCGAGATTAACGAGGAGATGCACCAGACAATCGTGATGGTCTCGCACGAAGACTGGCACAAGGACTATTTCCACCGTATTGTCCAGCTCAGGGACGGGAAGGTCATCAGCGACGGGATAAACAGGCCGGATTGATGCAGGGTACAGCGCCTGACACGAACGCGGACCGGCCCTCCCTTGCGATCCGTGCATTATTTCCGTTTCCCCTGCCCACATTCCGGTTACTGATATGTCTGGTGAAAAACGCGATTTTGATGGCGCGGCGGCAACATGGGACGAGAACCCGGGCCGGGTAAAGATGGCGCACGAAGTGGCGCGGGCAATTATCGGGACAATACAGCCGGGACCGGCAATGGACGTGCTGGACTTCGGGTGCGGGACGGGCCTTTTGACCCTCGCGCTCCAGCCCCATGTCCGCACGATCACCGCGGTCGACAGCTCGCAGGGCATGCTCGATGTGCTGGACGCAAAGATCCGGGCGCAGAATCTCGCAAACGTCCGGACCCGGCTCGTGGACCTGGACCGGGGGGACGAGCTCCCGGGGCCATTCGATCTCGTGGTGAGCAGCATGACCTTCCACCACATCCGGGACACCGGGATGCTCCTCGACCGGATGGCCGAGATCCTCAAGCCCGCAGGAAGGATTGCCATTGCCGACCTCGATTCCGATGAGGGGAAGTTCCACGATACAAACGACGGTGTGTTCCACTTCGGGTTCGACCGGTGTGCGATGCTGAAATCATTCGAGGCCGCCCGTTTTGGTTCGGTGCGGAACCGGACTGCTGCGATAATACAAAAGCCCGGGCCTTCCGGGGAGATGCGGACTTTTACCGTTTTCCTGATGACCGGGAAAAAGGGTGCGTGAGCGGGAAGAGCGTGGACTTTTTTTTTATTTTATCCATCGTTAGGGACACCCGTGCCCCTATGCCATCATGAGCCGGGTTTTTACGGTCTGAACAAACCGCGATATCCGGGCCGGGTGCCATGCCCGGCAGGATCCGGGACCCTGCCGGATTTTTGTATCAAAGGGAGAGATTCAAGAGGCCGCAAAGACGATTACACAGGGAATGAAACTCGGCGTTCTCTGTTCCGGGGGCAAGGACTCGTGGTTCGCCTGCCATCTCGCGATGCAGAAAGAAGAGGTCGCCTGCCTCATCTCGGTCCGGTCCCGGAATGAAGAGAGCTACATGTTCCATACCCCCAATACCCATCTCGTGCCGCTGCAGGCCGAGGCTGCGGGGTTGCCGCTGGTCACGGTCGAGACCGAGGGAATAGAGGGGGCCGAACTTGGCGACCTTTCGCGTGCCATAAGCCTTGCTGTAGAACAGTTTGGCATCGAAGGCGTGGTGACCGGTGCCCTCCTCTCCGTGTACCAGGCCGCCCGGGTCCAGCGCATCTGCCGTGACTTCGGCCTCTGGTGCTTCAACCCGCTCTGGTACACGGACCCGGAGGCCTACATGGATCAGCTGGTCGCAGCCGGTTTCCGGTCTATCATCACCGGCGTCTTTGCCGAACCGTTCTCTCCGGACTGGCTGGGTAGGGAGATCGACCGGAAGGCGCTTTCCGGCCTGAGGCAGTACGTGCGGTCGCACCGGATCACCCTCACCGGTGAAGGAGGCGAGTACGAGACGCTGGTCGTGGACGCTCCCCTCTTTGCAAAGAAGATCGTGATCCTGGAGTCGGAAAAAGAGTATGCGAATTTCCGGGGATTCCTGCAGGTGAGGCGTGCCGTGCTGGAGGCAAAATGATCCTTCTTGTCGATCTCTCGTGGAAGGTCCGCTCCCTCTCCCGCGACGAGTTTGTGGGCCCGGTTGCCCGGATCGTTTCACGCGCCGGGCAGGAATGGGGCGAGGCGCATTTTTCGGGGATCCGCGAAGCAGATCTCCGGGATCCGCATGGGATCATCCTCTGCGGGACAGCGTTAAAGGACAACCTCTTTGCCGAAAAGGTGCAGGAATTTTTGTGGCTCAAAGACATCCGCGTTCCGGTCCTTGGGATCTGCGCCGGGATGCAGGCCCTCTGCCTTGTGCACGGGGGCGCACTCCGGCAGGAATGCGAGATCGGAATGACCACGGTCCGGGTCACCCGACCGGACCCCCTCCTTGGCGACCGGCAAGCTTTCACGGCCTATGAACTGCACTCGTTTGCCTGCGACCCGCCACCCGGCTGGGAGGTGACAGCAGTTTCGGACCGGTGCGTCCAGGCCGTCCGCCACCCGGACCGCCCGCTCTCCGGCGTCATGTTCCATCCCGAGGTCCGGAACGATCTGGTGGTGGAGCGCTTCTGCGCTCTCTGCCGGGAATAATGTTTCTTATTTTGGGGAGGTTTTTCTTCTTCCCCTCATGATCACAGATTTTACCCCACGGTCGCGGCGGGGAGCGGGGGAGGTCCGCTAACCTCAATACAATCGCACCGTTTCACCCGCCCAGCCGGAACGAACCGGGAGGAAAATGGTAGAAATACTCCTCATACATCCCGGAAAGAGCGGCCTTTAGGGGAGGTGAATACGGTTTTGGCGTGTAGCCGGGAGCCTTGCGGATTTCCTGACGGACAAAAAACGGGCGGCGGGAGACAATGGCACGCTGGTCCTTTACCCGCATGGGCAGCCGGTGGATATGCTGGTGGCAGAGACCGCAGACCACGAGAATACGTGCCGAGGAATCCCGCACCATCTCCCGGTACAGGCGCCGGGAGATCCGGTGGATCTCAAGGAACGGGAGGGCGAAGTATCCGTAGCAGAGTTCGCAGGTCCCCTCAACGGCAATCTTAATCATTCTCTTCTGCACCCGGGTGAGCCCGGGGCATTCGGGCACCTGCATACACCCTCACTCTTCCCCATAAGATCTATAAATTATTATCACAAACCTTGTTTTGCATGTTTGAATCAGGCAAACCCCCCGTGGTAGAGAACACGGAAGAGAACCGGCAGATCTGCAGGAAATACTGCACCATCTGCCAGAACTACAAGCGCCATTCGCTCGAAAAACACCACCCGGCCGAGCTCTTCTGCGGCTGCGGGACATCCTCGGCCCCCTCCATGAAAGAGATCGGCTGCTTCTGCCCGGCCTGCGAGCTCTTCACGAAGCACCATCTCCGGGGCTGCTACTTCTGCGTCAGAAGGTAGACGAATTTTTTCCCCGTGCGACCATTAATATTATTTTAATCAATCATCGGACGGGGTTCTATCATGTCCGCGAGACAACCTGTCCTCTTTTTCAGTATCCCGGTCCTGCTACAGGATGTCCCCGGCCTGTATCCGTACAGATTCCATCACTTGCGTTCCCGGTCATGAATATGACCGTTCCGTTCGCGCCGATCCCGGGCCCCGGCCAGAACAGGATCAACCTCGCGTACACGCTCGAACTTACTTCTTACGGCGGCCATAACTAACGACAGAAATTTGATTCTGTTCGCCTGTTGGCGGTTGATTTTGTCAATCTTAAAGAGCAGAGCCGGGGGGGGACTGATCCCGGGTCTGGATGGTTTCACTGAAACAGGATTGAAAGGAACTCCTGGAATATCTGAAGCACATCGCAGATATTGCCGGGAATTTGGATGTCCCCGACATGGAATGGCGAAGTGTGCCGAAAATAAATAACTTTCACGATGACTATTAAAAATCGGGTGTTTTATTAAAAACAGGTTTAAGCGTAAAAATTATATAATGAAAATGATATTCACTCTATTATGCCAGACAGTTTGAACGTTATAATCCCGGACCCTAAAACGGACATGCACATAGGAGATCTCAACCTGCTCCATATTATTGTCCAAAATATAGACCAGAATGACATAACGCTTAAGGAATTGGTATGCATGCCGGATGCGGGAATAAAATATTGCAAACCTGACAAAATCTCAACGACAGAAACAGTGGAAATTCATGAAATTTGCGGGACTGTGTGGAGTAAGCTTTGGACCGGGCAGCGATCGACTGCCATAACTACTATCGGTATGGATAAACCGATTCACCCGGGGAATGATGAAAGTCT
>Ga0074046_10003381_pt1 | contig 13376 bp, 10 predicted proteins | sample BogForMeECP23OM3_FD_94441 | JGI IMG/M metagenome (GOLD analysis project Ga0074046, IMG submission 94441) | Bog forest soil microbial communities from Calvert Island, British Columbia, Canada - Bog Forest MetaG ECP23OM3 | ecosystem: Environmental > Terrestrial > Soil > Wetlands ...
ACGGCTACACCTCTTGGTTTTGCCGCGAAGGCGTGTCCGCGGCCGGGCTCGCGCCTTCCGATTTCCGGCAGTGGGTCGACACTGCGGCCGAGCCAGATATCGGTGCCGTAGAAGCCTTCCTGCTCGGGGATTTTCAGAACAGGGGGGAAGTTCCTGTCAAGATCAAGTCCCGTTCTAGCGCAGCTGTCATAGCGATGAACGACACCAAGTCCTTGAGCGATACGCTCGAGCTCTTCGCGGCGGGCGTCGACGATGTCGTCCGCAAGCCGGTGCACGTGCGCGAGATCCTCGCGCGGATCAAAGCGATCGGCCGGCGCATGCAGCTCGATGTGCAAACACCCCTCGCCGGCCGCATCCGGGTCTTCTCCGATGGGCGCGACCCCGAGATCGACGGCGAGCCGCTAACTCTGCCAAGGCGCGAACGGAGAATCCTCGAATATCTGATGGCGAACAAGGGCCGCAGGGTTACCAAATCGCAAATTTTCAATTTCGTTTATGGCTTGTTCGACGATGGCATCGACGAGAATGTGATCGAAAGCCACATCAGCAAACTTCGCAAGCGCCTGCGCCAGAGGCTCGGTACCGACCCCATCGATTCCCAGCGCTTCCTCGGCTACCGGCTGACGCATGAGTGAGTGGAGTCGAGGAGTGGCGCGGTGACTGGGGCCTTAGGCAGCGTGCGGCATGTTTTTAGCCCGGGTTGCGCACCGGAAACAAATCTAGGTTTGTCACATCAATGTAATATTTCGCGGATAACACTATTCGGATTTTAAAAGACTTGTATGCATCATGGGGCGCCTCGGTGACAGTCTTTAAGGGTAGGCGTGGGAGATCCGGCTGGTTTCTCAACCCATGCATTACCTTTTTATGGAGCGCATCGGTCTTGTTCGGGGGCGCGGCCGCGACGCTCGCTCAAGATGCTCCTGCGGCATGTGAAGCGGCTGTGACTGCTTTTAACGACCATGGTTTGGAGCGCATCACGATTGCATCGCCCTGCCGGCGAAACGAAAAAGTGAGCGCAACATATGGCGTGTTCCAGCAAGAAACGGTTTTCTCGGACGAGGGCGTGGCGCATTTCGCGGTTGCCTTAACGAACGAGCAGCGTCCCATAATCGTTCGTTATAAGGATGGCAAGACACACAGCGTCGCGATCGACACTTCAAATTTGCCGGCAGTTTTTCGTATTACTCTGCAATGGGATGCGCCGGTCGACCTTAATCTCCATGTTGTCGAGCCGGGCGGCAGGGTGGGCGGCAGAGGCGATGCCACGCCGGGCCATGCTCCAGAACTCTTCGACCTCAGAGGCCGCATCGATCTTGAAGACGACGGCACAGGGCTAAGCCCCTTCCAGGAAAGCTACGTCTTTCCGAACGGGCTTCAGCGGCCTGCCGGCGAATTTACGGTTTATGTTGAAAACGCAACGCGCGGCCGGATCCCGTCTGGGCCCCATTGCGGCAACGGCGAGTATGCGCAAATCGAGTTTTCGCTTTTAATCATCGATCGGGGCAAAGTCCGCAAGCATCAGTTTAGGACGCTTCCTTTGCCCTGCGGACAGCCTCTGGATGACAGAACCTATTACTTTAAACCTCATCTTTGAGTTGGAGAATAGCGGATGCGTTTCCTGGTCCTGGCCGTAGCCTTTCTTCTCAGCCTGCCCGCAGTGGCAGATGTCGCCGCCCCTCAACCCAATTCTCAAGTCAAAATAACCACCCCGATGTTGACTTACGAAGGCGTCTTCTTGCGGGAGGAGATTTCGGCGGAAACCGTCTATTGGATCGTCCAAACCGATAGCGGCACAACGAGCGTTCCGAAATCGACAGTCACAAAGGTCGAACTCGTAGGATCGGCGGCCCCAAAGCTGCCTGCCGTTGAAAGAAAGGTAGAACCGGCGCTCGCAAAGCCGGGAAGCCTGGACCTTCGCATCCACGGTTCGAACACAATTGGCGCAAAGCTCGCGCCCGAAATCGCGAGAGCTTATGCCGAGAAGTATGGCTTAGCCTCCGCAACAACAACAATGGGCTCCAGTTCCGAGGACTTCGACGTCGAATACACCACGTCCGAAAGCGACCGGAAATATATCTTTCGCTTTCAGGCGCACGGGTCCACGACAGCATTTCAGGATCTCCTGGGCGGCGTTGCCGATATTGGCATGTCCTCCCGGCGCATCAAGGACGAAGAAGTCAAGCTCCTTAAGGACCAAGGCTTGGGCGATTTAAGAGCCCCGAGGGCCGAGAACGTCATCGCGCTCGACGGCGTGGCCGTGATTGTAAATAAGGGCAATCCCGTTGAAGCGCTCTCGCTCGATCAACTCTTCCGCATCTTTTCGGGGGAACTCCAAGATTGGAAGCAACTGGGTGGCACGCCTGGGCCGATCACCGTTTACGCGCGCGACAAGAAGTCCGGAACCTTCGATACCTTCAAGACGCTGGTTCTCGAAGGTAATCCTAAGCGAGAGCTCGCCGGTTCTGCGAAACGGTTCGAATCGAGCGAAGAACTTTCCGACTCGGTCGCGGCCGATCCCGGCGGAATCGGCTTTATCGGCTTTGCCTACATCCGCAGCGCAAAAGCCCTTCGTATTTCGACAAGCTGTGGACTTCGCTTCGCCGCCGAGCCGTTCCCGGTAAAGAGCGAAGAATATCCGCTCTCGCGGAGGCTTTATTTTTACGTCCCAGAAACGCGCCGCACCTCTCAAGTCAATGATTTCGTAGCGTTTTCACTTTCGGCGGACGCTCAGCCCGTCACCTCGGCCGTTGGTTTCATTGGGCTGAATATCGAGGAAGCATCGGCCAATTATACTTTGGAGCGCGGACAGTATAAAAACCTCGTAGGTGCTACGACGTCGGCTTCGGCTCCACGATTGATTAAGCAGTTTTCGGAGACAATCGACGGCGCTCAACGGTTGTCGGTCACATTCCGCTTCAATACCGGTTCGACCGACCTCGATAATAGGGCCATTGAAGATATTGGCAGGCTCGCGGCGTATATTAAAGCTAACCCTGAAATGGCACAACGCATCATGCTGTTCGGCTTTGCCGATCCGCAAGGGAGTTTTGAGCGCAACCTCGAACTGTCCCGGGATCGCGCCCTTCAAGTTGCTAATGCTCTCAGTGCACTTGGCATCGCGGTGCAGCAAAGCCAGACCTATGGATTTGGTGTGATTGCGCCGGTTGCTTGTAGCGACAGCGAGCTTTCTCTCCAGAAAAATCGCCGCGTGGAGGTATGGCTGCGGCATTGATGGATGCCGGCCTGGGCCTGAGCTCGCAATGCGGGTCAGCGTTCCGGCCGTCACTGAGACTGCTGCAAACTTTGCCAAACCGTCCAGCTATTGCCCATAACTCGAGTCCCTTCCCATTTCACAGATGGCGCATGAGCAATGATCCTCTTGGACATTATAGCTGCGATTCTTTTTATCTTATCGTCCGGCGTACTCTTCAATCAGAAGTTTAGAGACAACGCGTTTTTGGTGATAATGGCTGGCGTGATTGCGATCGTCTCGACATATTTTCTCGGGGAACAAATTCTGGAGCGCGCGCAACAGGCTCGCGAAGCTACGAACAGGTTCATCGCGCTCATTCCAAACCCGAGTTGGCCTCGAGGCGGAGACGGCGGCAAAGAAAAGCAAAACGGAACGCAGCCGCCTGCCAAAAGAAGCGAAGAACCCGCCACAAAGAATCGAGACGAAGCACAAACAAAACCCTCCGGCGACTTCATTCAAGACTGCGAGGATTGCCCACGCCTCGTGCAGATCCCGGCAGGACACTATAGAATCGGATCTCCGAAGGATGAGCCCGGTCACGAGCGGGCGGAAGAACCCCTTACAGACATCACCATCGCCAAACCCTTCGCGATTGGCCAGTTTAAGGTTACGTTCGCGCAATGGGATGCGTGTGCCGCTTCTGGCGGATGCAAATATAGGCCTGAGGATTCAAGTTGGGGCCGGGGAGACCGGCCAGTCATCAATGTGAGCTGGGACGATGCTCACGACTATATCTCATGGCTCCGGACTAGAACGAAGAAAAGTTATCGCTTGCCTACCGAAGCCGAGTGGGAATACGCCGCGCGTGCGGGGTCTCAAGGGGCGTATTTCTGGGGCGACAATATATCCCCCTCACAAGCGAACTACAATAACCGCAAGGGAACAGTCCCTGTAAGCATGTTCGAGAAAAACAAATTCGGGCTTTACCAGGTGCATGGCAATCTCGGGGAGTGGGTGGAGGATTGCTGGCGGGACAATTATGCTAAAATTCCCCGCGATGGAACCGGCTACAGGTCGGACGATTGCGAAAAACACGTCGTGCGCGGAGGGTATTGGGCCTTCGGTCCAGAGCAGATCAGGTCGGCAAGCCGCGGGTCCGGGGATCACGCTATCCGATCTCCGCTTTTCGGATTTAGGATTGCCCGCGATCTCTGATCGTGACCAAAACAGTTTTTCAACACAATCGGCCCAATCCGCCAGTTTGACGCCTTCCTCGTTTCCGTCCGCAGCGGGATACGAAAGCGGGCGTGGCGGCCGGCCAAGCTCGGGCCCGCCTTTTCTGACTGCCGGCCGGCGGCCGCCGCAAGAGTGCGCGCGAAGGTTGCAAGATCGCCCCAAGAAGAGCGCCGGGACATGGTTAATCTTCGAATGGTTAATGGGGCCCGAGTTTTATTTCTTCCCGCCGCAAAAATCGCGATTTTTCGCGATTTCACCCCCAAAAGCGCGATTCAAAAAGTCCGTTAATCATAGATTCTTGCGCGCGCCAACCATAAAACCCAATCGCAGGTTGCAAAATCCGTTAACGCCACCGGATTTTTTATTGTGCGTTTTCAATAACTTATGTTCGGCCGGTGGGAAGAAATTCTCGAAATTCCGCCTGTACTGTCATATACTTGACAGTAAAGCAAAATATGCGCTCAGCAACGCTGTATTGACAAGAAAATGTTGATTTTTAAGCGGTTTAGAGCGTGGAGGGCAGATTTTCTGGGGCCTAGAATAGGGCGCAGCTTCTATTGGCCAAGCCCGGCCAAGAGGTTGCAACCTGGCACGTATTTTCTTCCGGCTCCAATCTTCCTGCCGTTTCGCTAGGCTGCGTTCTTTGGAAATAGTGCCGGCTAGCCTGTTGAAGCGCTGCCGGATTTGCCGGTTCGCAGCCGTGCCCGCCGCTTAACGCCCGGATAAGGCGCTATTCTCTACCATGGAGCCTCGGCCGCCGCGGTTCGGTGCGGCCGCTCGCCGGAAGTTGAACGCGCAAAGCTTTCACCCGCGTTTGCGCGTGCCCAGATAGAGCATGAAGCCGGCCGCGTCACCGGCTGGGCGGTAGAGGAGCAGGAAGTCCCGATGGCACTCTTTGGCAAAAGCAAAACGTTAATGCCGGATCCCAAGGCCGCGCTGCCTGGCCGCCCCAATCCGATCCCAACTGCGGCAGCGCATTTCGTTAACGGCGCCTTACTCAAAGGGCCGTACCCGGAGGGCAGCGAAATCGCAATGTTCGGGCTCGGCTGTTTTTGGGGAGCGGAAAAGGTCTTCTGGAAGCTGCCTGGCGTGCATGTAACTGCCGTGGGATACGCCGGCGGCTACACCCCAAACCCAACCTATAAGGAAGTCTGCAGCGGAGAGACCGGCCACAACGAGGTTGTGCGCGTCGTCTTCGATCCCAAGCGAATCGGCTATACGGAACTCCTAAAGGCGTTCTGGGAAGCGCACGACCCGACCCAGTCTATGCGTCAAGGCAATGACGTGGGCACGCAATACCGCTCCGGCATTTACACCTATTCGGAGCGGCAGGACACGGAAGCCCGCGCGTCGAAAGAAGCCTATCAAGCGGAACTCAGCGCGCGCGGCTACGGCACTATCGCCACAGAGATTTTGCCGGCAGGGGACTTCTATTTCGCCGAGGACTATCACCAGCAATATCTGGCAAAGAACCCGGGCGGCTATTGCGGCCTCGGCGGCACCGGAGTGAGCTGCCCCATCGGGCTTGCCGCCCGGCAGCAAACATAGTAATGGAGCTTGGGAGAGGGCGCACGGAAAGCTTCGGGGTTCTAAAAGCCGTGGGCCGCGAGCGAAATCATAATGGCGCCGGAACGGGGGCTCTCTTGCAGACTGCTATCCTTCTGATCGTCCGGATTCGCCGGTGCGAACAGACAAAGCCCAATGCTCGCTACGAGCGCGCCCCAAACGATGCACAGCGCAAGCGTTTGCCGCCCGTGCTGCAGGATCATGTTTTGCAATTTGAACATCTTCGCCAGTCCTGACGCAAAAACCCTGGCCATTACAACCGGTTGGACAGCGCACGCAATCGAAGCGTGTAATTAGCCTTAATGGGTGGTATTTTTCGCTTTTAAGCTACCATGGGTTGTGTTAGATAGTAGACGTTCCGGCTTTAGTTTTGGTCAGGGGTTTGTATGGTGGTTATGTGATGGGGGAGACGGAACTTCGCTGCGTCCAGGCGGGCAGCCGCCAAGGGGGCTCTGTTTCTAAGGTCCCCTTACCTCCGGCCAATGGCGCGCAACGCTGCAAGACAGCTCATAAATGCCGGCACCGCAAGCTTTGGCCCATCCGGGTACCATCCGGCAAGATTTCATAAAATCTACCCATAAAAAGCCAGAATGCGGACGGTATGACTGGATGCGTCTCCGTTCCCAGGCCTGCCTCCTCAAAAGCACCCTCAGTATCCGCCGCAAATAATCCGCCTGTATCTCCGGCGGCCCCACGGGTTGTCCATGAATGAAAACCTTATGGTCTTCGCGATCTCAGGCTTATTTTTTGCTGGCATTATCAAAGGCGCGACCGGGATCGGTTACTCCTCATGCGCCCTCCCATTTTTGGTGGCGGCCCTAGGCCTGAAGGCGGCGATCGTACTCCTTATGGTTCCAGCTATAGCGAGCAACGCCGCTGTTTTGTTCACCACAGGGTCCCTGGAACGGGCGCTGAAAAGGTTTTGGCCTCTCTATCTAGCAACCCTTCCCGGCATTCTCGCCGGTGTGACCTTGCTTATGTGGGTGGATAAGCGAATCCCCACACAAATCCTGAGCGTCATTATCGCCGCCTACGCGGTACAGGCGTGGCTGAGGCCTTCCTTCGTCCTGCAGCACAGGATCGCGCATGCTGTAGAGGTTCCGGTCGGGCTTTTGAACGGGCTGCTCACCGGCTTTACCGGATCGCAGGTTATTCCGCTCATGCCATAGATGTCGCTGAAACTCGACGCCGGGCTATTCGTACAAGCCGTGAACATCGCCGTCGTGATAGCCTCGGTCTTTCTCGGATTTGGACTCTGGGCGACGGGTACCATGCCGGTGGCGGAGCTGGGTCTGTCCATCTTGGCCGTGGTGCCGGCATTGCTCGGCGTGCAGCTCGGCACATGGGCGAGGCAACACGTCCCCGCTGCGCACTTCCGTTCTCTCGTGCTCGCGGTGCTGCTGTTTATCGGGCTCTCGCTGTTGATGCGGGCGTAACACTTTGGCGGTGTGCCGCCAATCGGACTTCTCAAGGACGCCGGAACGTGAAAACCCGCAGGCCAGCCCCAAAACTGTTGCAAAACGTCTCAAAACCCACCACAAACACGGGACCGGTGGGGTGTAGCCAAGCGGTAAGGCAGCGGATTTTGATTCCGCCATTCCCAGGTTCGATCCCTGGCACCCCAGCCAGCCAGCCGGGTCTCTGCGGCCGGGTTTCCCGGTTTGTGAGAAACTCCGGTATTTCCGCGGGTTAGGCCGCTAAGCGGCAGTCTCTGGCGCGCAATCTTCAAATTCTAGCCCGCCGGCCGCCGGCGTTACGGCGGCTGTCTCTGCCCGCCATTTTCAAATTTCCAAGTTGGCGTGCCGGAGACCGGTTCGAGATGGACCAGAGACCGGTTCGGAAGGCTACCGGCAGCGAACGCCAGCTCAAGCGTTATCCGAATCGCTCCGGTCAAGTCCAATATCCCTCTCCTGCTCAGCCCAGGAAAAAGGGAGGGTTTTGGCAAGGCCGGTGACCGTGAGAGGCGCAGGCGGCGTGCCTTCGGCAATCGCTGCAATGATGCGCGGCGACACGAAGGCGAGGCGAGCGAGCTGGCGAATGTGGCGTTCACCCTGACCTTCACGCTCAGCGATCTCTAAGAAGGACGCAAGGCGGCCGAGCCTGAGGTCGTCCATCCATGCGCGAGCCTTGGCTATGGCGGTAAGCAGCGCATCGCGGCTTTCCGGGTTCAGCGTGGCGTTTGCGGACGGGGCATGAACGATGCCCTTCACAGCTGCAAAGCTTGGCGCTGCCCATGGAAGCGTTATTATGGCCGGAGGTTGGCCGGCGGGAACCGGGTCGCTGAGGGCCGCACCATCCTCCGGAGAAACAAAGTGGACGTCCACCGCTTGAGATTTGATGATCACGCGTTCGACGTGGCGCTCGATCAGCTCGCGATCCGTCAGCGCGGGCTCTCCCGTACTTGACGCCATCTGTTTGCGAACGCCTTCGAGCACCAGCGCCTCGATCTCAGGCGCAGGCACACGCGCAACCTCGCCAGCCCCGGTCTTTCGCTTCTCAAGAAGCGCGCGGGAGACATAGTACCGGTAACGCACGCCCCGCTTGTTGGCATGCGTGGGGCTCATGCGGTTGCCGCGGTCATCGAAGATGCGGCCGGTCAGAATGGCCGCAGAGCCCTTAAGCCGGACCCGCCGCGCAACCGCGTTGGCGGCGAGCTTGGCCTGCACCGCCTCAAACAGCTCGCGATCGAGAATTGGCTCCTGCTCTCCCCGGTGCACCTCGCCGCGATAAACGATCTCGCCGATGTAGAATCTGTTCTTGAGCAGATAAGCCAGAACTCCCCCGCCGAAGCGGATATGACCCCGAACGCGGCCATCGGCGAGGCAGCTTTCCTTGGTCCGGATACCGCACCGGTCAAGCTCCCCGATCAGGGCGCCCAGCGAGCCAAGTTCAAGGTAGCGTATAAAGATGAGACGGACGGTCCCGGCCTCCTCCGGGACGATGACGGGCTTCTTGCCGGTACATCGATAGCCGAGCGGGGTAGGCCCCCCGGCCCAGATGCCTTTGCGCTTGAAGGCCGCAATCTTGTCGCGCACGCGCTCTCCAATCACCTCGCGCTCGAACTGTGCGAACGAGAGCAGCACATTGAGCGTCAGCCGCCCCATGCTGCTCGTGGTGTTGAACGACTGCGTGACCGAGACGAACGACACGGAATGCGCGTCAAAGAGTTCGACCAGCTTGGCGAAATCAGCGAGTGACCGGGTCAGCCGGTCGACCTTGTAGACGACGATGACGTCTACTTGGCCGGCCCTAACCTCTGTGAGAAGCTCTTGCAGGGCAGGGCGGTCAAGGGAGGCACCGGAAAACGCGCCGTCATCATAGTGCCCATCGATCAGGCGCCATCCTTCGTGCGCCTGGCTTTTGATATAGGCCTCGCAAGCCTCGCGCTGGGCATCGAGGGAATTGAACTCGAGGTCGAGGTTATGCTCGGTGGATTTTCGCGTGTAGATGGCGCAGCGGAGAAGCGTCTTGCCCGGCTTATCCATGGTCTGAACTCCGGCGGGTGCCGGCCGTCCCGCTTGGGCGGACGGAGGAGCGGTTGCGCTTTGGCGATTTCGCCGCCTGCGGCGGCGATGGCTTTGCTGCTGTTGGCGCCCTTGCCTCCTTGTTGGCGGGAACGCGCAAGCCGAAGAAGCGCGGGCCATTCCAGACCGTGCCGGTAATGGTCCGCGCGATCGTCGAAAGGCTTAAGTAAGTGCTGTCTTGCCAAAGGAAGCCGTCCGGCACAATTGTAACGGTGTGGCGTTCGCCCTGGTACTCGCGCACCAGGACGGTGCCGGCCTTCAGGCGGCGGTTCAGCCCGTCCGGCTTCCCGCCGCGTGCCAACCGGTCCAGCAGCTTGACCGTTTCCCGGCCAAGGCCGCCGGAGGCTTGCTCCTGGATGCGAGACGCGATCATCCGGGCGATGATGTCCTTGGTTAGGCCTTTGGGTGGGATAGCACCGGACATCGAGCGCCAGCGTTGGCGCAGCGCGCCGATGCCGAGGGACCTGACCTGGTCAATTCCGGCCTCGATCACAGCGGCATCTACGGTCCGCTGATCCATGGCTAGGCCGACTCGCCGCCGGCGGCTTGGCTTTTGGCCTTAGGCGTGGACCGCTTGGCAACCGCGACGCGGTAGACGCGGGCACCGATGTTCTTTTCGGACGTCAGCGTGAGACCGAGCTTTTTGCGGACCACACCGGCAAAGAAGCCGCGCACCGAATGCTGCTGCCATCCCGTCTCCTTCATGACCGCCGCGATGGTTGTGCCCCGCTCGCGCTGCAGCATTGCGAGCATGCGGGCCTGCTTCGATTGGCTGCGACCCATTTTGGTCTGCTGTTGTGGAGGCTTGCCCCTCTTCTCCCTTCGACCGGCGGCCGGATGCCGATGATTCTTAGGTGAGCGATTAGCCCGCTGCTTGGCTGCCCCGGCCTCCTGCGGCGTGCCACCTTCAACGCCAATGCTCGCAAGACCTCGTTTGGTAACGCCTAGCGCGAGTGGTCCGGCGTCATCGTCACGGAGCCCAACTGGCAGCGGACCGCCGGCCGGGACTTCTTCGACCAATCCGCCGCGCAGGTGCGTACCTGCAGCTTTGCTGGCTTCGCTGCCCTTGAGATCCTCCAGCTGCGAGGCAGCGGACAGCGGCACAAGCTGTGTGTCTGTGTGTTTCATCGGGATACTCCGTTCGGTTTGCGGCGCCGCGCGCCGTCACCACCGAAGCCCGCACAGGCTGGAAAGCCGGCGGGGCAGGTCCCGGGAAAGCCTATTGGTGCTTCACAAGGTGCAAACAGTGACGCTCTGTTTGGAGGGGAAGTCCAGTCCTTTCTGGGCCGTTATCGCTGGATCCAGCGTGCCAAAGAAATATCTGCCAGCTCGCGATTTGTTCGGGAAAATTGAGAACCAGGGACCTTTTGCGCCCCTGATGTGCTTGCTTGCGGCGGCGGGATCGCACTTAACCGGAAGCGATGCGTACACATAGCGTCTGCTACCTAATCCGCCCCCTGTGAAGCCAGGACACCGCAGCTAAGACATGAAGCTTACCCTCAATTGATTTCAAGGGAGCTTCGGTTCCTCGAAGGCTTCTCAGCTCATGACAAACCGCACTGTCACCTTCGTTATCGCTCGCGTGCCGAATTTGAAGCGACCTCCCGGAGCGGAGATAGCACATAATCCAGAGCCCGGCGGCGGCCCGTTAGGATTTCGACGGTTACCGCCATCCCAGGTGAGAGCGGAATAGGTTTGCCCTCAACGTCGATGACATTCTTGGCAAGGGTAATCGTCGCTGGAAAAACGAGGTTTTGTCCTCTGGAGAGTTCATTTGTGGATGAGGATTGGGGTTTCGCACCGATTTTGGGGTCGCTGAGGGCGCTGGCTTCTCGTTCGTCGACGGCATCGCGGCTCACCCTTGTAACGGTACCGTCGACGGTGCCATAGCGGGTGAAGGGAAACGCTTCGATTTTGACCACCGCAGCCTGGCCCGGCTCGACGAAGCCGATGTCCTGATTCTGGATGAGCGCCTCGATCTCGATCGGCGTCTGGAAAGGGACAATCGTCAGCAAAGACTGGCCGGAGCTTACCACTTGGCCAACCGTGGTGACGGAAAGCTGCTGCACCGTGCCAGCGATAGGCGCGGTAAGCCTTGTCCGCTCATGCTTCGTCGTCGCTTTCACGAGTTCCCCTTTGAGATGGTCTATTTTTCGCAAGGCCTCCGCACGTTTTTGCGTTTGATCGGCAACAAACTGCGCCGTGATTTCCTCGAGCTTGCGGTCGAGCGTTAAAAGCGCGGCTTCGTTTTCGGCAAGCTGGCCCTGCTCGCCAGCCTGCGTGGTCAACTGGGTTTGGTATTGCTGCAGCGTTTCAATAACTTGGGCGCGCGACGCGGACCTCGTCTGATTCAAAACCTCACGCATCTCAACGTGTTCTTTGTCGACAGCGATGAGCTTATCGCGGGCCTGAATGCTTGCTTTCAGCCGGTTGCTCGTTGCGAGGCGTTCAAACTGCTGGGCAAGAATGCTGGCCTTGTTCGAGACAAGCTGGGCGATATCTGCAGCAAGCACGCCATCTTCACGCGCGCGAACATCTTCGCTCATCCCTTCCGGATAGCTAACCTGCGGCGGTTCTCTTGCGCCTGAGCGGGCAGCGGCAATCGCCCCCCGCCTACGCGCCGCCTCGGCCTGCGCCGACTCAAGGTCTCTTTGCTGCTCCTCGCGTTCCGCCGCTGTTTCCCGCGGATCGAGTTCGATCAAAAGGTCCCCCGCAGCGACCCTGCTGCCGTTCTCGACCGCGATTGCGACAACCTTGCCAGGATCCAGGGGCTGAACGATTTTAGAGCGCCCGCTCGGTTGGATACGGCCCTGAGCCACAGCGTATATTTCAAGCCAGCCGAAATAAGACCAAGCCAAAGCGGCAGCGAACATAACGCAAATCAGCCAAATTGCCGCGATCCTAACCGGAGAGGGCGGCGTCTCGTAGAGCTCGAGAGCCGCCGGTAAGAATTCCCGGTCGACACGGTCCATGCGCGTCGCGGGGAGAGAAGCGGCGGCGGCGTTGAGACCTGCAGCTGGGACAGCGCTGCTCCTCAGCGCATGGGCGAACCCAATACGCCATAGGGCCAAGCTTGCGAGCAAGATAACTAGCGCGACGACCAGCAGGGACGCATGTGCCGTCACAAGCCCGCTGAAACCGATGTCGCCGGAGAAAAGTACAATCTGCGGGGTGAGGAGAACGCTACCAAAGGCGAGCAAAAATAAGAGCCGCTTGACCCAACGCATCGGTTAACCATCCTCATCTTCATACTGCATGCGCCAAAGCCGCGCATAGAGTCCATCGGGCTTACTCAAGAGTTCATCGTGAGTGCCGTCGTCGACGATGCTACCGTCCCTAATCGCGATGATCCGGTCGCAGTTCCGGACAGCTGCGAGGCGGTGAGCGATGATGATCACCGTCCGGCCCTTACAGATGCTTCGCATGTTGGCCTGAACGATACGTTCGCTTTCGTAATCGAGGGCACTTGTCGCTTCATCGAAAATCAGGATACGGGGATGTGTGGCCAGGGCGCGGGCGATCGCTATTCTTTGGCGCTGGCCCCCTGAGAGGTTGGCGCCGCGCTCCTCGATCATTGTGTCATAACCGAGCGGCATGCGAGCAATGAATTCATCGGCACCGGCAAGGCGCGCCACGTGAATAACCTGCGCGCGCGGCATCGCAGGATCGGCCAGTGCGATATTTTGGTGGACAGTGCGGTTAAAGAGCATGTTTTCCTGAAGGACCACGCCAATTTGGCGCCTGAGCCAGCCAGTATCGACTTGAGCGATATCGATGCCGTCCATCAGTATCTGCCCGCGTTCGACCCGGTACAGCCGTTGAATGAGCTTGGTCAGCGTCGACTTACCGCAGCC
>Ga0074046_10003382_pt1 | contig 13376 bp, 14 predicted proteins | sample BogForMeECP23OM3_FD_94441 | JGI IMG/M metagenome (GOLD analysis project Ga0074046, IMG submission 94441) | Bog forest soil microbial communities from Calvert Island, British Columbia, Canada - Bog Forest MetaG ECP23OM3 | ecosystem: Environmental > Terrestrial > Soil > Wetlands ...
AACTTTCGGATTCACGTGCTGTCCTTTTGCCACTCGCGCCGCCGCGCGCAGGTCTTCGATGCGCGAATTGGTGCACGATCCGATGAACACTCTATCCACGGCAATGGTTTCGATCGGCGTTCCAGGATCCAGGCCCATGTAGGCGAGCGCCTGTTCTGCGGCGCGCCGGTCGGCCTCCTGCGCGAAGCTCTTTAACTCGGGAATGCGCGCATTCACCGCCGCTACCATCCCGGGATTCGTTCCCCAGGTCACGAAGGGCGCGAGCGCTGCCGCGTCAATGTCAATCACTCGATCGAATTCGGCTCCGGGATCGCTCCCGAGCGTTCGCCAGTACGCAACCGCTTCTTCCCAATCTTTTCCTTTCGGCGCAAAGCGTCGGCCGCTGACATAGGCGAACGTCGTCTCATCGGGCGCGATCAGTCCGGCTCGCGCTCCCGCCTCGATGCTCATATTGCACAGCGTCATGCGGGCTTCCATCGACAATGCACGCACCGCATCGCCGGCATACTCGATCACAAATCCCGTAGCGCCGTCAGTGCCGATGCGTCCAATGATTCCGAGCGCCAGGTCTTTCGCGGTTACACCCTCGGCCAGCTTTCGGTCGACGCGGATCTGCATCGTCTTCGGTTTTTTCTGGGGCAAACATTGCGTCGCCAGCACGTGCTCCACTTCCGACGTTCCAACGCCAAACGCCAGCGATCCGAACGCGCCGTGGGTCGAGGTATGGCTGTCACCGCAGACAATCGTCATCCCCGGCAAGGTGATGCCCAGTTCCGGGCCGATGACGTGGACAATGCCCTGCTCGGCCGAGTCCATATCGAACAATGGAACCCCAAACTCGCGGCAATTTTTCTGCAGCGCTTCGATCTGCCTCGCCGCAATCGGGTCGGCGATCGGAAGGCCGCGCGGGGTGGTCGGGATGTTGTGGTCGACGGTTGCGACCGTGCGCAGAGGCTGCCGCAGACGCCGCCCATTCGCGCGCAACCCGTCGAAGGCCTGCGGCGAAGTCACTTCATGCACCAGGTGCAAATCGATATAGAGCAGCGCCGGCTGCCCTTCGGGAGCAGCGACCACGTGCGAATTCCAGACTTTCTCAAACAGAGTACGAGGAGGCATATTTCCAGTTATGGCCGCGGAGTCTCTACGCAGCAGGTTCTGCTCGATAGTCTACCAACGCAACCTCCCTAAAATCTTCGCGCTTCGACTTTTTTCACCGTGCACTAACGGAGAACCCACAGTCGCTGTGACTGCGGGCAGTTGCCGAGCTGCGCTCGGCTTGGACAGCCGGGGGCGGCTGTCCCTACGCAACCTTGGACGGGCGAGGGCGCCCGTCCCCACGCCAGCGAGTCGCTCCAGCAGAATTGAGCGTTTCCGGTTATGATTCAAGCAGTCCATCGAGGGAAATACCGCATGATCAACGGCAAACGCATTGCCGTCGTGCTCCCCGCTTACAACGCGGAAAAGACGCTGGAAGCGACGGTACGGGAATTGCCCGACCTGGTCGATATTCGCATTCTCGTCGACGACCACAGTTCCGATCGCACCCTCGAAGTCGCGCACCGGCTCGGCGTGCAGTCTTTCGTCCACAACCGCAACTACGGCTATGGCCGCAATCAGCAGACCTGCTACCGCGAAGCTCTGGCTGCGGGCGCCGACGTCGTCATCATGGTTCATCCCGACTATCAGTACACGCCGCTGCTCGTAACCGCGATGGCGAGCATGATCGCTTACGGTGTCTATGACGTGGTGCTCGGTTCGCGCATCATTGGCGGCACCGCGTTGCGCGGAGGCATGCCGCTTTACAAATACATCGCCAACCGCCTGCTGACCGCTTTTGAGAACCTGTTCCTCGGCGTCAAGCTCTCCGAGTATCACACCGGCTACCGCGCTTTCAGCCGCGAGATACTCACCCGCCTGCCGTTGCGAGAAAACAGCGACGATTTCGTTTTCGACAATCAGATGCTCGCGCAATGCGTGTATTTCGGCTTCCGCATCGGCGAGGTTTCCTGCCCCACCAAATATTTCGAGGAAGCCTCTTCCATCAATTTCCGCCGCAGCGTGCAATACGGCCTCGGCGTGCTCGGAACGACTCTTCAGTTCGCACTGCAGCGCGCCGGAATCATCCACATCCCCATCTACAGCGAAAAGGGCAAGACTCTCGAGGCCGGTTCTGAGGCTTACTACGAGGGAAGACTACCGACCGCGTCAGAGCGGCGTTGAGAAAGCTCAGTCCAGACGGCAGACTCGCACCGCCGAATTCTCATAGGGACATTCCAGCCCTGCCGGACCAAGTTCCTTAGGACCAGGCTGCTCCACCACCACCCAACTGACACCGTACTTTTGTCGGAGCCGCTCGAAATCCTCTTTACCGAACTGCTTCCAATTCTTCTGATCCTCCACCTGTTGCAGCCACTTCACTGAAAGCGGCGGAAACATCGAAGACGCACCCTTATCCTTGACCAAGTCCGCCAGCATACTGCGCTCGGCGCGAGCGCGAAATCCATTTTCGTCTTCACCCGGCAGCTCCATGTGCCGGGGATCGAGCGCAAACAGCGCGTCCACCGGCGTGTTCTGGCGAATCCACTCAAAAGCCTGCGCCCACTGGTTGCGGGGCTCGACCCAGGGCCACTCGACGTGAGCGCTCGCAGGAAACAACTGCCGCTGCGCGAAGTACATTCCCAAACTGAGCGGGACGAACAACACCAGCCAGCGCCACACTCGCTGCTGGAGCACCCGCTCTCCGAGCCATCCGCCTCCAATTACCACGAGCAGCATGTAACTGAGCACCAGGCAGCGCAGCGGTTCCAGTCGAGCCAGGGCTTCGAAACGAGCCGGAATCCCGAGAACCAGAGCCGCCGCCAACCCCAGGAGAAGGAACGGCACCATCGCCCGCGAGACCAGTTCCAGATTCTCGAGTCCGCGCCGCCGGCCCAAGCGCGCCAACGACCAGAACAGGACCAGGGGACCGATCACACCCAACCACTCGTACCATTTCCAACGCAAAATGTAGAAATAGGGCTGCCGAAGAGCCACCTCATGATAGGCACGGGGAGGTGGATCGAGAGTGAGGCCGAAGGGCAGCAGAGCCGCAAAACCCAGAACTCGCGGGCGGTACCGGCGGACCACGTTGAGCCACACACAAAAGCCGATTGCGAAGCTCGCCATCAGCGGGTGGATGGCGGCCGCGAAAACCAGCCACAGTACAGCGCTCACATGCTTTCGATGCAGGACCTCGGCCACGGCAAACAGCGCCGCAAACGCCGCCAGGTTCCGCGGATTCAAAAACTGGTCCAGGATGTAAAGCGCCGTCCCGGCAATGGGCAAGGTCAGCAAAGCAGCCATCAAAGCGACCGCCGCCCAGCGCGCACTCTCTTCTGCCGCGCTCTTTCCCTCGAACAAAGCCGACGCCAGACGCCAGCTCGCCGCCAGCAAGAAGAAGATAGAGATCAGATGCCACAGAAACGCGGCCCAGGGCAACGGCAGATGCGTTGCCCGAACCGAAAAGGCAATCAGATTCGGGTACAACGTATGCCGGGCATGCTCGCCAAAGAACTCCGCATTCGCCGGAAACAAGCTGGGATTCAGGATCTTCAGAACACCCGGGAGGTAAATCTCCGCGTCTTCCGCATAGGGATGATAGCCATGAATCAGAAGCGCGACAGCGGTCAAAACCAGCAAGCCAATAAAACTCTTGATTTTCAGAAAGAGTCTCTCCACGCGACTCAGAAGTTGATGTTCTCCAGTGGATTCCGCAGACGTGCCAGGGTCAGGAGAGTCGTTTTAAGAATACCTGCCGCCGGAAGCCGGGGTCAACGCGCCGCCAGCAGTTGCCCAGATCCAGGTCTGCGGTTATCCAGGAAGGACACGAAAGGTACGAATAGAGGACTAGGAAAGCGCGGTGAAGCAGCCGGAGGGCGGCTGACCCAGCGTGGTTAAGAATCAAGTCAGTAACAAGTGGGAAAGAAGGCCTTCCCAAGGCATGATTGAGCACGGAAAATACGCTTTCGCGATCACTCGCCGTGGTCTCGATCAAGGCGGAAGAGCTAATCATGTTCTTGTGTTGAAAAGTATAATTAGGCGCGAGCATGACTCACTTGAGTAAACTAGCGTCCTCAGGGAAAATCGACGCAACCAGCCACCGGAGCCGCGCCGTGGTTCTGCTGAGTGGCGGCATGGATTCCTGCGTGTGTGCGGCGCTCGCGGCACGCGACCACCAAGCCGCTGCCGTCCACGTCAGCTACGGGCAGCGCACCGAAGAACGCGAACGGAGCTCGTTTGAGAGCATTTGCGACCGGCTCGAAATTCATGACCGGCTGCTGGTGCGCAATGAAGCCCTGCGCGCCATCGGCGGATCCGCCCTCACCGATCCGAGCATTGCCGTTCCCGAAGTGCACGTGATCGGCGCCAGCGTGCCCGGCAGCGTTCCTGTCACATATGTCCCTTTCCGCAACGCGCATTTTCTCGCCGTTGCCGTCAGTTGGGCGGAAGTGCTGGGAGCCGAAAAAGTTTACATCGGAGCGGTTGAACCGGACAGTTCCGGCTATCCCGATTGCCGGCCGGAGTATTATCGGGCGTTCAATGAAGTCGTGAAAGCGGGCACTAAAGAAGGAACCATCCGGGTGGTTACACCGCTGATTGCGATGCATAAAGCCGAGATTGTGAGGCTGGGCCTTGAACTGAGTGCCCCGTTCGATTTAACGTGGTCATGCTATCAGCGCGAAGATCGCGCCTGCGGTGTCTGCGACAGTTGCGCGCTCCGCCTGCGCGCGTTTCGCGAAGCGGGCGCGGAAGATCCCATTCCGTATGCGGAAGGCGCCGTGCGATTGAGCTAGAACCGTATTTGGAAACCGCTATTCGATGTTCAGCCCCTAAAGGGGCGTCTGATTTCGGATAACTTGCGGCATCGCTAAAGCGATGCCCTGATACGAAACCAGGGCATAGAGTTCAGTAAATTCAGATGCAATGCCGGGAGGCTAAATCATGAGGAAATATTTCATTCTTCCCCTGCTGCTCGTCCTCGCTGTGGGGCTGTCCGCTCCACTCGCGTTGGCGCAAACCACGGGCACCGTGAAGGGAACTTGCAAAGATTTCGAAGGGAAACCGATCGCTCAGGCCGAAGTGCAGTGGACTGGGACCGAATCCGGCCACAACTACAACCTCAAAACCAACAACAAGGGCGAGTACTTCTCGCTCGGCATCGTCCCCGGCAAGTACAACGTCAAGCTCAGCAAGGACGGCAAGGAACTCTTTCACTTCAACGGTGTCACGGTGAGCCTGGACGAAACACCGTTGGATTTCGACCTGAAGAAAGAACAGGTGGCTTTGGCCCAGGGCCAGGGAATGACCCCGGAGCAAGCCGCCAAGGCGAAGGAGGCTATCGCCAAAGCGGAGAACGAAAGGAAAACCGTCGGTACTCTCAACGAGAAACTCAACGCCGCCAAAGCGGCTTCCGACGCCGGCGACTTCGAGACTGCAATCGCCACCCTGACTGAAGCCAACCAGATCGACGGCACCCGCGATCTGATTTGGTTCAAGCTCGCCGACGCCTACCGCATGTCGGCGCCCAAGCAAACCGATCCCGCCGAAAAAGTGAAGCGCTACGAGATGGCCGCAACCAATTACCAGAAGGCAATTGAGCTGCGCAACGCCTCTGACACGGCACAGAAAGACCCCGACAACAATCTGAAAATGGCTGCTTACTACAACAACCTTGCGGAAGCTTATGCGAAGTCCAACAAAGTCGATGATTCCGTGGCCAACTATAACAAGGCGGCTCAACTGGATCCGGCGCACGCCGCCATGTATCTGTTCAACGAGGGTGCTGTCTTGACCAATGCGGGCAAGGTGGATGACGCGATTGTGGCATTCGACAAAGTGATTGCCGCCGATCCGACCAAAGCCGACGCTTACTACTGGAAGGGAGTGAACTTGATCGGCAAAGCCACGCTCAAGGGCGACAAGATGGTCGCGCCTGAAGGTACAGCCGAGGCCTTCCAGAAATATCTTGAGCTCCAACCCGAGGGTAAGCTGGCTCAGCCAGCTAAAGACATGCTGGCGAGCATCGGCGCGACCGTGGAAACGGGCTTCGGAAAGAAGAAACCGGTGAAGAAGTAGATTCAGTACCTAGTACCCAGTACCCAGAGTAAAGCCGGACTTATGGCGCAGCAGCTGGGTACTGGGTACTGGCAACTGAGTACTGGTTCTGATTACCGAGGTCTATGACCTTATTGTCCTTCGCTCTTCCGCACATCTGGGTTACATTCATTGATAGGTTCCTCCAGCTTCTCGACGTTTCTCCCCTGTGGCGTCAATGCTGATAACTGGGAGTGCATGGAATGGCTGCTCCGGGGAATTCCCCAATTGCGATTGCCTTTGAGGGCATCAGTGGAACGGGCTCGATCCCGACGCCGGTTCTGCTGGCCGGCATGTTGCGGGCTTCAGAGAAGGTTAGCGATCTGATTTTTTCGCCGGGGCGACCGCCCCAGGTCGAGATTCACGGACAACTCACGGCGGTCGAAATCCCCGGGAGCGGCATACTTTCGGCAGATGACACGCGTCGCATCGCGGCCGATCTAATTGGCACCAATAAGCAGGCCATCAATACGCTTCGCGAGCAGGGTTCCTGCGACGTTTCCTATGGATTACCGGGAATGGCGCGGTTCCGCGTCAACGTTTTTATCCAGCGCGGAAGTTGCGCGATTGTGATGCGCGTCATTCCGACCGTCATTCCGACTTTCAGTTCGCTTCATCTGCCCAAGCAATTGGAAGAAGCCGCGAATGTCCGCAACGGGATCATCCTGGTGACGGGCGGAACGGGATCGGGCAAATCTTCGACGCTGGCCGCTTTGATTGACCGCATCAACAGCGAACATTGCTATCACGTTCTTACGGTCGAAGATCCGATTGAGTTTTTGCACAGGCATAAGAAATCGACGGTGCACCAGCGCGAGTTGCACAGCGATGCGCCGAATTTCACGATGGCGCTGCGGGCGGCACTGCGCCAGGCGCCGCGCGTGATTATGGTCGGCGAAATCCGCGACCGGGAGACACTCGAGATTCTTCTCGACGCCGCCGAAAACGGCCACCTGGTTCTTTCCAGCATGCACACCGTCGATACCTCGAAGACAGTGGAGCGCATCGTCGGTACATTCGCTACCACCGAACAGCAATCGGTGCGAGAGCGTCTCGCGAAAACTTTCCGCTACATCATTGCCCAGAGGCTGATCCCGCGCAACGATGGTGGTGACCGCATCCCCGTAGTCGAAATTTTGAAATCCAACTCGCGCACTCGCGATTGCGTCGAACAAGGCGAGCGGCCGGGCCGCACGCTGCTGGACGCGATCAAGGCCAGCGAAAACGAAGGCATGCAGCACTTCGATGGCGAGATCGCGAAACTTGTCCACTCGGGCCTGGTGGATCTGGAAACCGGTCTTTGTTTCGCCAGCAATGCGACGGTGCTGGGGCAGGAATTGGCGCGGTGAGGCAGTACCCAGTACCCAGTTGCCAGTAACCAGTTCTCAGAACAACAAACTTGCTTTCGCCTTTCTCTGCCTGGCAGAATCCCGCGGCGTATGATTCTTTGCATGTCTTCTTCTTCCCATCCCTCTTCTTCCGTAGCGCCTTCGGCTCGGATAGTGAGCTTTGAAGAGGCTCGGCACCTGGTTGAGCAGCATGCGGTTAGCGTGTGTCCCGGAGAGGTGGAGACGGTGGATCTGCTGGCGGGTTTGGCCCGGGTGCTGGCGGAAAGGATTGTGGCGGATCGCGACTTTCCTCCTTTTGATCGGGCTACTCGGGATGGATATGCGGTGCGGGCGGCGGACTTAGCGGAGGTTCCGGCGCGGCTGGAAGTGGTGGGCGAGGTGAAGGCGGGCGACTGGCCAGAACCAGGAGTGTGCTCGGTCGGGCGCGGGCAGGCGGTTGGGATCATGACGGGGGCTCCGCTGCCGGCGGGTTCGGATGCGGTGGTGATGGTGGAAGATACTTCGGTCGCAGAGTGTTCCCACCCTAACGTCGCAAAAAACGCGACGTTAGGATGGGGCACCCTCACCGAGAAATTTGTTGAGATTCAGCGCGGTGTTAGCGGGGGCGAGAACTTTGTTCCTCGTGGGGCGGAAGCGCGCGCGGGACAACTGCTGCTGGATCGCGGAAGGCGGCTCGATCACGCGGGCATTGCAATTGCGGCGTCCGTCGGCAAGAGCCGCGTGCAAGTTTTCCGGAAGCCGCGCGTGGCGGTGCTTTCAACCGGCGACGAAGTGGTGGAGATTGGCGCGACGCCGGGGCCGGCGCAGATACGGAATTCGAATTCGTATTCGCTGGCGGCGCAGGTTCAGAATGCGGGCGGGGAGGCGGTGCGGCTCGGGATCGCTCCGGATGAGCGGGGACAGCTACGGGCTTTGATCGAAGAGGGGTTGGATTGCGATCTTTTGTTGCTGACGGGCGGAGTCTCCATGGGGAAGTACGATCTGGTGGAGCAGGTGCTCGGGGAGTTGAAGGCGGAATTTTATTTCACGGGAGCGGAGATTCAGCCGGGGCGGCCGGTGGTGTTTGGTTCGTGTGGAGCGGGCGCCCTCGCCCGCGCTGACAGCGAGGTTGCTGCCGGCACGCGGCCGAGGGCGCCCGCGCCACACAGGAAGTATTTTTTTGGGCTGCCGGGGAATCCGGTATCGACGATGGTGACTTTCGAATTGTTCGCTCAGCCGATGATCGAAGCGTTGGCGGGGATGACGCGGCAGCGGTTGATTTTTCTTCGCGCGCGGCTGAAATCGGAGATCCGGACGAAGACAGGGTTGAAGCGATTTCTTCCGGCGGTGCTTTTGGGAGAGTTTGAGAATGCGGAGGTGGAGCTGGCGCGGTGGCAGGGGTCGGGCGACATCGCTGCGCTGGCTCGCGCGAACTGCTATGTGGTGGTTCCTCCGGACCGCGAGCGGATTGAGGCGGGGGAGTGGGTGTCGTTGTTGATGCGATGAAACCCGGCGAGGTGCGACGGCCCACTCATCGCAAAAAACGCGATCAGTGGGGCACCCGCGTCGAGCTGCGCTTGGCTTGGACGGGGCAAAGCCCCGCCACCACACGAGTCAGGGCGGGTACGATAACCTGTTTGTGATGGCGAAGAAACTTTCCCACTACGACGCTTGGGGGCAGGCGAGGATGGTGGACGTGTCGTCGAAGGGGCGAACGGCTCGAGAAGCGGAGGCGAGCGCCTTCGTTCTGATGACGCCGGAGGTGCTGCGGGCGCTGCCGGAAAATCCCAAGGGCGACCCGCTGGAGGTGGCGCGGACGGCGGGAATCATGGCGGCGAAGCGGACCGCGGAGTTAATTCCGATGTGCCATCCGGTGGCGCTGTCGCACATTGCTGTGACTCTACGCGTGTGCGAGAATGGCGTTTCTATTGCCACAAAAGTAAAGACTATGGCGGAGACGGGCGTGGAGATGGAAGCGCTGGTGGCGGCCAGCGTGGCGGCGCTGACGGTGTACGACATGTGCAAGGCGCTCGACAAGGGCATCGAAATCCGGGAAGTGGTGCTGGAGCGGAAGTCGGGGGGCAAGAGCGGAGAGTACCGGAGAAGCGGCAAGCGGAAATAGACCTTCAAGGGGCTGCGGAAAAACTCGGATGTCGATGCCCAGCCCCTAAAGGGGCGGTTGATAACGGGCGGACTTGGCATCGCTAAAGCGATGCCCTGATACGAAGTTATGGCGAGCAACGTCAAAATCCTGCTGGTGGACGACAACCCGATGGTGCTGGGGATGCTGCAGCAGGCGCTCTCGGCGATGGGCGAGGTCACGGTCGCGACCGACGCAGCCGATGCGTTGTTGAAGGCAGTCGATGACCTCCCGGACGTGATGATATGCGACTACCGCATGCCGGGTATGGATGGGCGGCAGTTGCTGGAAAAACTGAAGAGCAGGCCGGCAACGGCTGGGATCGCGGTGATCCTGATGGCCAGCAAGGCCGACATCAGCGAACGATTGTCGATGCAGGATCCGATCGAAGACTATCTGGAAAAACCTTTCTTCCTGAAAGATGCCACGCACAAAATCAAGCGCGTGGTGGACCGGATCGCGCTGGAGAAACTGAGCAAGGCGGCGTCAACCGACGGCATATTGCGCGGCAGCCTGTCGCAGATGAACGTGATTGACCTGGTGCAATCGCTGGAGATGGGGCGCAAGAGTTGCCTGCTCACGATGACCAACGGCGACGACAAATGCGAGATCTATTTCAGCCAGGGGCAGGCCAAGCACGCCGCGTATGGCCCGATTACGGGAGACGAAGCGGTTTTCAAAGTGCTGCGCTGGACGGAAGGAAACTTCCAGATCGATTTCAAGGGAAAGTCGGCGCAGGAAACGACGACACTGAATACGCAGGGCCTGCTGATGGAAGGATTGCGGCTGCTGGACGAGGCGCAGCGGGACGCAGCGGCTGAGGGTGAAGATGTCCTCCTCGACACCTGATCGCACGCGGGCGGCGGTGCTGACGGTTAGCGATTCGTGTTCGCGCGGCGAAAAGGTGGATCTGTCCGGTCCGGCGGTGGCGGAAGCGCTGGGGCGGCGCAATTTTCAAGTGGTGTTGCGCAGTGTAGTTGCCGACGAGCGCGGCGCGATTCAGGAAAAACTGATTGAGTTCTGCCGGTCGGCTCGGCTGGTGGTGACCACGGGCGGGACGGGAATCGCTCCGCGCGACGTGACGCCGGAAGCGACGGGCGCGGTGTGCGAGCGACTGGTGGAAGGGATCGCGGAGCAGATGCGATTGCAGGGAGTGCGCAAAACGCGCTTCGCGGCGCTGAGTCGCGCCGTGTGCGGTGTTCGGGGAACAAGCCTGATCCTGAATCTTCCGGGCAGCCCGGCGGGAGCGGTCGAGTCGCTGGAGGCGGTGATTGATTTGCTGCCGCATGCGTTGGAGTTGATTGCGGGCCGGACGGGGCACGAGTAGTCAGTCGTTGGTCGCTGGCTAAACCAGCAGTCGTTAGTCGATGGTCGTTAGTCGTTGGCCAACCGCCTGCGGTTTGTGTCCCGTCGTCGCTCCCACGGTTTGCAGGAGATGCTTTTGCCAACGACTAACGACCAGCGACCAACGACTGCACTTCGTTCTCGCGTAAACTTACTTACTTGAACAAGATCAAACATTTTGTCCACGCTTACGGGGAGTGGATCAAGCACGTTCTTGCGCCTCTGGGGCCATGGGGGATGCTTGCGTTTGCGGCGGTGGATGGCTCGTTTATGGGTTTGCCGCTCGACGCGATTTTCGTGAGCTATGTTTACCACGATCGCTCTCGGTTCCTGATGTACGTGCTGCTGGGTTCGGCTGGGTCCGCGCTCGGAAGCATCGTTCTCTACGTCATCGGGTACACGGGTGGCGAGGTGCTGTTGCGCAAGCGGCTTTCGGAGGAGCGGTTCGAAAGAATTCACGAATCCTTCGATCACCATGAATTCTGGGCGCTGATGTTTCCGGCGATGTTGCCCCCGCCCACGCCGTTCAAGATTGTGGTGCTGGCAGCGGCGGCGTTTGAAATGAACTTCGCGCATTTTCTGCTGGCGATTTTCTTGGGACGGTTCGTGCGCTTTCTGATTGAGGCGCTGCTGACGCTCTGGTTCGGTCCGCAGGTTGTGACGCTAACGGGGAACCTTTTCGCGCACCACATCGGGTGGATTCTGGTGGGAGTGGGAGCGCTGGTGGTGGGGTGGATGGTCTGGCGGCGGGTGAGGCGAGGCCGAGCTGCGCTCGGCTTGGACGGGCGAGGGCGCCCGTCCCTACACGATCCTACCTAGGCGGCTGCGGCTCCGTGGGGCTTGTGCATGGAGCGGGCGATCACGGTGGCGACGACGGGCAATCCAAACATGACTGCGGTGAAGAGCAAATCGCCTGCGAGTCCACGGCGGAAGAACGGCAGGCCGGCGGCGTAGCAGGTCACGAGACCGGACAAGGTTTTGGGATACGTGTTCCAGCACGCCCAGACGGCGAAATTACTCACCACGAAGAAAGAGATGGAACTGGCCAAGGCGGCTCCGCCGACCCGCAGCCAGTTGGTGTTTTCGCGCAGACCTGTGCCGAGCCACAAGATCGCCGCGTACCACACCCAGGTCACGAAATGGTCCCAGGAGAATTGGTAGGAGTACACGAACTGGGTGAGGATGACGTCCGAGGCAGCCAGCAGGACAAACGGCACCCACAACTGCCGTCGCGAACCGCGCGCGCCAAAATAGAGCAGCGCCGCCGCCACCGGAGTAAAGGCTAGAGGATGGGGCATGAAGCGAACCGCGACCGCAAGAAGGACAAATAGATACGCCAGCATAATCACCTCGTCAGGAGCCAAATAGGATTGTTGCGCGAGCGGATGCCGCTGGTCAAGCGACTCCGCTAACTTGCTCCCAGGGTGTGGCGTGTTCATACCAGTCCTTCGACTATCGATCGGCTTTTGGTTTTGCCCTCCCGGCGGGTTTATGCTCGTAACGCGATTCGACAAACTGAGCCAGCAATTGCATAGCCCGTCCGACGCGAGCCCGATCTCCGGTGGCGCAGAGGTCGAGGAGCAAACCCCGAGTGGCGGCCAGGAGCAGAGTCGGCTCGGCAGCTTCGAACTCCGAGCGGCGGCCGGCCTTCTTCGTGAGGCTCTGCCAGTAGGCCAGCGGAGCTTCGAGGACGCCGGGGTAGTCGCGCGGGTTTCGAAGCGCCAGCGCGTACAACTCGAAGAGCAGGCGTACCGCGGGCTGCGCCCGAGGCGCGCTCATCCACTGCCAGTACCAGCGCAGGAACTCGGATAGCGTGCGCGGGCTCTTCCCGGCCTGGAACCAGGCCCTTATGAGCGTATCTCCACGTTCCCGCAGACCCGCAAGGATCTCGCGCATCAATCCTTCCCGCGAGCCGAAGTGATAGACCAGCATCCGCGCGTTGGTCTTCAGGGCTTTGGCCAGGGGACGAAGGGCGAGGTCGCCGACTCCGTGGGAAAGCACGTAATCGACGGCCTGGTTGCGGAGCCGTTCGCGGATGCCGGGATCGGGAGGTCTGGCCATGGGAGAAAACTCCTTGACGAATTAATGTAACATATGTTACGTTAATTGTGAAAATCGTGAAACCGTACCGGCTGTTCCGATTGGTGAATGGCCGGCCATGAAGGTTTCATTGCAAAGGAGAACGATATGCGCAAAGGTCCGCTGGTGCTATTGCTGTTTGCGATCAGCCTGCCGGGTCTGGCTCGGTCCGCCAGCGAGCAGGAGAGAAACAAGGCGGTTGCCCGAAGCTTTTTCGAGGAGGTGCTCAGCCAGGGGCAACTCGACAAGTACGGGGAGTTTCATTCTAAGGATTTTGTGGGCCATAGCGGCGACCGCACTTTCACACTTGAGGAGGATCTGGCCTATGCCCGGGGAGAACGCAAGGCTCTGCC
>Ga0074046_10003383_pt1 | contig 13375 bp, 12 predicted proteins | sample BogForMeECP23OM3_FD_94441 | JGI IMG/M metagenome (GOLD analysis project Ga0074046, IMG submission 94441) | Bog forest soil microbial communities from Calvert Island, British Columbia, Canada - Bog Forest MetaG ECP23OM3 | ecosystem: Environmental > Terrestrial > Soil > Wetlands ...
CCTCGTATGACAGACTTGTTAACAACAGTAAGCGATCATTTGGTGAAATGCTCTCCCGGGCATCCCTTGGCGATGTACTTCGCGTAGCGCGGAAGGCATCCCGCTCGGTTCGTCTGTCATGCGTTTTGGGCCGTCAGCGGGATGCCTTGAAATGTTTCAGGATAGCCTGGTTGGGAAAACCGGTATAATTGCGGTGCAGCGAAGGGGTGATCGCCTTTATGCTGAAGATAACCTCGTCCAGTAAATGTACGGGAGGCATTAGTTTTCCGTTGGTCAAAAGCGAAATAACGCACGATTTTTCATGGCGCAAGAATTCGAGGATCTGAGGAAGAAAAGGTTCGCAGAGGGGCTCCGCTCCCATTAGAAAAACCCGTTTGATTGGCAGGCGGTCCAAAATCTCCAGAGTCCGTTCAAGTGTCAGGAACTCCCGGGGCCTCGGACTCACGAAAGAGGGATCATAAATGCGCAGCCTTGTTTCAAAAAGATGGCAGTCAAAAACTTCTTTCTTGAGAAGACAGATGCGGCACCGCAGGTTACAACCCCAGAAATAGAGAGTGCAAATGCCGTACTGCTCTCCCCATGTAATGTGGTAAAGCGAGATACGGTCGGTTTTGGCCGGCATAATTGCCCCCTGTTTAACGGCTTTAAATCCCGGGGGACCTGTTGGTGATCGAAAGATTCAAGTTCGCTCGACCACTACTGTCACGCATGAAGATATGGCCTGCCGTAGAAATGGACGCTATCGGCTTATTGTATGCGTTTTCTCATAAAGGCGAAATGGATAAAAAGGGCGGTGACTCAATCGGGGGAGTGCAGCACGACGGATTCGCACACCAGCTTACAGGCATCGATTGCTTTTCGTCGTCCCGATTGATCTTCGCCCTCAAAACGGTTGAGCACCTGAATGTGACCGCCTTGCGGGGAGAGAGCCCCATAAGCTCTCCACTTTCCTCAAAAACGAAAGTGCAAGACCCCTTTAGTTTTGGTAGATTCCATAAAGCGATGAGGGCAGCATACCACTTCAGTGGATTTCCGGAGACAAGCTGTGGGCGCTTTCAAAACCAAAATATCTCGAGAGATGGCCGCCGAGTATGGCCGTCAGGCGGTCCGGATCACTGAGTCCGGGGAATACCTGGCGCCTTCCGGTCGAGTAGTCAACGTTTCCCAATTGGTCAAACGATCAATCGATGGAACGGTCTCTTATCCCCCGGGCCAACCTTTTCAGGAATCGGCGAGAGGGAATTATCAGACAAGGATTTCAGTCGAAAACATGACAACTCTTGAGGCTGCACGCCGTCTGATCGCTGAAGGGTGTCGACCGGCAGTACTCAACTTCGCTTCGGCAACGAATCCCGGTGGCGGTTTTCTCGGTGGCGCCAGGGCGCAGGAGGAATACCTGGCCAGATCGTCGGGCCTTTACGCCTGTATCAGGGGCAATGCAATGTATGCGTTTCACCGCTCACGCCGGAATCCTCTTTACACGAATTACGCAATCTATTCTCCTGATGTGCCAGTCTTTCGCTCATATGATGGAAGCCTTCTCGATGAACCATACACAGTTGGAATCATCACGTGCCCGGCAGTAAACGCCTATAAGGTGGATTTTAAGAGGAAAAATGAAATAGGCCCAGCCATGTGGCTGCGTATTCTCAAAGTACTGTCCATTGGGGTAGAGCATGCCCACGACTCCATTGTACTTGGGGCATGGGGTTGTGGAGCATTCGGCAACAATGGCCGTGAAATCGCCGGGTTGTTCTATCGGGCACTCGAACGGAACTTCAAGGGGAACTACAGGCAGGTTGTTTTTGCCATTCTGGACTGGTCCCGGGACCGAAGGTTTATCGGTCCATTTCAGCAGGCTTTCAGGGTGAACTGAGCTGACGGGCTCACCCGGCTACGAATTCACCAGGTCTTGCGTAATGTATCAGCCGTATCCGGGCAGGAAGTGTCGTTTGGCTCTGGTCATGACAAAAGCAACTCCAACCTGCGTTAGATGATCGTTTTTGACCCTCAAAATATGCTTCTAAGCCTCATATAAGCCATGATTTTGAATCATTGTCAGATAATTTTATTAGTAATCGCGGCCCGACCCCTTTTGCACTACTGTCGGTCGTACCACCGTCCTCGCCGGGAATGACTGGAAATCATTCCTCGGCAACGATAGAAGGTGCATTATCACATCCAACCCCTCCCGGTCCCATGGAACTGCTAACCAATCTCTGCCACCGAGAAGCCATTGTCTGGACATGCCCCATATCTAAACACGGCTTTTCAGGACACCGATTTACAGCTAAGAGAGATGTTTCTAAACAGGTTGTTAAGATAATCTATACACAATGAACATGTGGTTACAGTAATAGTCTGGAGGCAATATATCAAGTTTCATCGTAAATAAGCTTTAATGATACACTGATACTTCTCTCACATTCTCTATACACTTTTCGTCTCTTAGGTGACATATAGCGGCCATTACAAAATAGAGTTTGTGGATTTATTTCTTTTAACTTTTCGTTCATTGCACTTCTGATTAATGAAAATAAATCATATTTCCCAGTGCAGTTTTCCTCTGAACATGAGATATATCTTCCGTCCATTAAACCTTCTTTCGTGATAGGCACTATATTTTGAATGCCTTCGTCACCCGGCCCACTATGCTCTTTGTATGTTACCTCGATATTCCTAAGTTCAGAATATAAACTATGGAACATTTCGGAGTTTCTCTTGTGGTATTGTGCAATATCATCCACTATAGTATAAGCTCCTTTTGTGCTTTACGGTCCTGCGGAAAGGCCATTGTACTAAACGATATGATCGAGTTTTCCTGTTTAGAGAGTACTTACTGCGCATCAATGTGATAATCAGTGTCTCTATAGCCAAATAGGTCCATTAACCTACGAATCATTATAACGATATACGGCGCGCTGTACTTCGTCTCTGCGTAGTATTTAGACTCTGGAATTTTTTTCGGTTCCTTGAAATCATGTGGATCAGAACTAAAATAAGTCCTTTTAGTCCCTTTGAGGTCCAGGCACTTAGCAAACTCGCCCGTATGCCTACGATGCAATTCGGCGACCACGGTCACATAAAGCTCTTTCCAACTTTTGGAGTGATAGGTCTCTCCAAAGAAAGTGCAAATACCAGGCTTCTTCTTGGAGTAATCGGGCGACCTTGAAGGGGCTAACGGCACTCTGCCTTCTAATGCTTGGCTTGGCCTTTTTGCGCAAATTGCAATTCGCCCACCGGTATCCGGAAGTGCTGTTGGTGTCACACGGATTTCTACCACCAGTTCCTTCATCGCCTCTTCAACAATATCTTCTCCATAGCCATAGGCCTGCGACTCTTTCTTCAAAAAGTCCTTAGCGCGCAACTTAATTTCATTGGACTGAAGGACACGTTTCAATTCCTGTATTTTCTGGTCCCGCTGAAATCTGTGGATTTTTTCATCTACATATGCGGTAAACTTCTGCGACAGGAAGTTATTCCTCGAAAAGACCTCTACGAACTTAAATCCTCTTTCAGATTTTTCATTGAATTTGATTCTGTCCAGCAGAAATGGCTCATGGGGAACCGGGGAAGATTTACCATCATAAAATACCCGAATTTCGCTTCCAATGAGCAATCCAAAGTCCGCTTTCGTCTGACGCATGTACGATGTTAGTTGCCCCGCACAATCAGGGGTATCGATTGGGTCTATTGGCTTCTTCACCTCTATTGCTATTAAGGGGTGCCGTTCCGGCGAGTAAACTACGAAATCGGGCCGTATTTTACTCCTGCCGCTAGGGAGACTTGGCTCGATCTCGATCTCTTTCCGAAATTGACTCCATCCAAGCTTCTCAATGGCCCGAAGAACTTTGTTCTGAAAAGGGATCTCCATGGTGCTCACCGGCACTTTCAGAATAAAACAGATTTCAGCCCACAAATCTTCAAAAGTTTTTTGGTCCATGGCCCATCTCCGTTTTGAGAGTGAAGCTGACTATATTCATGGCGCAAGTTGGTGGATGCAAAGTTTTAGTACTCTTCAATTTGGCAAAATAGAACTTTATTCAGTTAAATCAAACGAAAAATGGTAGCTGGGGCAGATTTCCACTATACATGTTTGGATGTGAGGAGCGTACAACATTTTGTTCAGGCATAAAAGAAGCTACTACCATAATCTTTTGTCGGAAATTCATTTTGACAAGCTGGTATCAAGGACCGAAAAAAGCTTCGATTCAAATGCTCCGGTTGATGTGCAATTCAGCCAACCTATTGGGGCGCCGGACAGATCATTATAAACCCGGGCTTTAAAAAAAGCATTTACTTGTACCTCTGTTTCGCTCGCACTGAGGCTCTTGACGAATACGTTGAATTTTCCGGACAATTCTGAATATGACTGGAGACTACCGCCACCTCCGCAATCACAGTATTCAGTGTCAACTATCTTAGTGCCGTAACGGGTTGTAAAAGGTACATATTGATCTTCTGAGACCACAAGACCGGAATTCTTGTCCAGAGTCCTTATCGGAACGTTATTTTGAGCAAAGGCTTCAATGATGGATTCCCAGACTTTATCGTAATCAGCGTGGTATACCTTGGAAGGTTCGAACGAGTGCTTTACGGGGGGAGTGCTGGCACAAGCCATAAGAAGAAAACTCAACGAAATGGCCATAAAGATAGGCTTCATGATGGCTCCTGTTTGCTTCCGACTGTCCCACACGGGCGTTTCTCAAGTGAGATTGACGTTTTTGTCGGCCTACTTGCAGGGGATAAACGGTCAGTTTCTGAGATCGTTCTCAACGACAATCTAGACGCAAGTAGTGACACACCAAGCAGAAATCTAGACCGGTGGTCCTTCGGGAAGTCAGGCAAAGCGGAAACAATGCTGTGGGGAAGGGCCAGTGACATGCACCAATCCTTGATTTCCTGTTCATCGAATGTGAAGCCGTGCAGTCGATGGGCGAAGCGATTGCGTATTTTACGTATAAGATTGAGGTCGTCACGTTCATCTTTACTGAGCAGACCAAGGCAATAAGCTGCATTGATTCGGGCAGAGAAAAAGGAAAGCGGACCGTTGTTAGAGTCGTCAAGCAACGCTTTAACGGCTTTAGAATCATCAATCATTTTAGCCTGAAGGAGACGCCGAAGCCATTCATCCAGGAAGGATGCGGCAATAAGTACCGCTGCACGGGGAGTCTCATTCTGAAGCTCCTCGTAGAAACCCTCCCAATCATCAACGGCCTTATTGTTAGTCTCGTTCAAGGACATTTGCTCGGCTCCTGGTAATGAATTCGATGAGCGGTATTCTTCTAATAATCATGCATCCTACAACGTTCATTCCAATTGTTAAAATAAAAAAACTGGTCGATTCGCCGGGCGACCATGAGCAGGTTAAAGGTGAGTTCGGATAGTCTTTAGATTCTGAGCTGGGTGCCCTTCCGTCAATGCTGTTGATGCAAAGGACTCAAGGGATGTGCCAGGGATAGGAGACCTTACTCGATGATTGCTGGTTTGTTAGAAGCGTCGAGTTAGGTCTCCTTGCTCTGGCGCTTCCCTTGAATCCGGAACGTACCTTATTGCTTTTCAAAGGGCCTTCGGGCCGTGTGTCTCTTCAGTCCCTGAGTTCCTTGCCTCGTACCCTTCACAGTGATTCGAGGGTATGAGTCGGGGTGTCCTCTTTGCCGTCTGTCCATCCAAAACGGGTTGCAGTGAAAAACCGAGAAAATCGAACTGAACGACCCAATCCATCAGGTTTTCGGCTTCCCTCTTCGCTCCTCAGTAGTGCGTTCAACCTCGGACCGGCATTGCTCTTCCCTCTCTTCTCTCCAAGTCCTCTGAAGGTCCTCTTCGACCTCATAGGCGGAAACGAGGCGCATGGTGTCCGCCATGGAGTGGGGGTTACCAAAAAACAGGTCTAAGAAATGTGGATGGAACATGGTAGGGTCCTCTCTAGTTTGTGTTTGACTGATAAGTAATTGTTATTCTTTTACATTCATGCAATTTTATGAATTGCCTATAAAAGGATTGTCCTTGGGGCATGGGGTTGTGGAGCATTCGGCAACGATGGCCGTGAAATCGCCGAGTTGTTCTATCGGGCACTCGAACAGAACTTCAAGGGGAACTACAGGCAGGTTGTTTTTGCCATTATGGATTGGTCTCGGGACCGAAGGTTTATCGGTCCATTTCAGCAGGCTTTCAGGGTGAACTGAGGGATGATCCCGGATTTCATGGTCGAAATTTTTCGACTCTCAAAGAAGCGATGCAGGAGCAGTTGCGACCCTCCTCTTTCGCCGCCGCATCTTTGAGAGACAGGTTCCAGGACCAAGCTTCCAAACCTGAAGAATCATGTAAGCAAAGCAATCGGCACATCCACCGTATATGCAGACTGACGGGCTCACCCGGCTACGAATTGACCAGGTCTTTTCCTCGTATGACAGACTTGTTAACAACACTAAACGATCATTTGGTGAAACGCCCTCGAGGGCATCCCTTAGCGATAATCTGGTCATTCAATTTACCGCCTTTAGGCGGAAGGTACATCGCGGAGCGCGGAAGGCCGACCGCTCGAAGTGTCTATCATCCGCGTTGGGTACTTTACGAGAGGCCTTTTACGAGTTCCTCCAGCACATTGTAGGGCTGGGCGCCGACTACCATGCGGCCTTTGGCCACAAACGTCGGGACAGCCCTGATATTATGGCTGCGAGAGTATCTCCAGTCACTATCGACTGCCTCTTTGAAAGTCCCTTTTGAAAGAACCTCTTCTACTCCCTTGAGGCCAACCGATTCTGCCAGCTCCACCAAAATCGGAATCCTGGCAATGTTGAGTCCGTCAGCGAAGTAGGCCTTGAACACTGCCATGTGAAACTCTTCTCCCTTATTCTGGGATTCGGCCCATTTTCCGGCCTCCTGAGCCCGCCGGCTATTATACGTCTTAGTTCTCCCACCGAAGGGCAGGCCGCAGTCGGCTGCCACTGATTTCAGACGATCTAACACGGCGGAAATCTCAATATCCCTTCCGGCGAAAAGTTCATCCAGAGTCAGGCCCTCTTCCGGCGTCTCCGGATGCAGGGGAAAGGCAATCCACTTGACCTCGAGATCGTATGCTTGCTTGAGTTTTTCAATACGCCCGGTAATGAAGTAGCACCAGGGTCAGATGTAATCGGAAAAGACTTCCAAAAGAACTCTGTCTCGTTGGGTCATCATTCTTCACCTCGTCTACAGTCCCACGATGCTCTCCCTGCCGAACTACCCCAACCTATGTTCTCAAAGCCATTTACGATCCTGCATATGACGAATCGCTCAGATCGCATTCAAGAAACGTTTCACCCGATACCGTACTGCTCTTGGACCAATGCGAGCAGACCTGCATCTTCCAGCTTTTTGAGAGGGGCCAGGAATGTGACCTGAACGACCCCTGGAAGACGACCGATTTCAATGGCTCCGGTAATCGTTGCACGGTTCCGAACTTCCGGGACGCTCATCCCCAGGAGCGTGGCTGCACGACCTAAGCCGTTTTCTGTAGCTGAGTTCAAGTCGGGCCCGGTTCCAACAACGGAAATGGGGCCGGATTCCTCGATTTCCTTTAGGCCCCACTGCTTTGCCAGGGCACGAGCCCTTTCCTTTTCCGTGGCATCGAAGGGTCGAGCCAGAAAGGGGAGATCTTCAAGCAGGGGAAAGAGCACAGGCCCCTGAAGCGTTCGCTTTTTCAACACCTGGACTTGTAAGGTCACCGTCCCGGCGACGTCCATAGTGTGACCGGCGATCTCGCCATCTCCCTGGAGCGCGTGCATATCCCCAATATACACTCCGGCCCCGGGTACCTTCACCGGGGCCACAACAAAGGCTCCCGGCCGAACCGCATCAATATCCATGTGCCCGTCTGTGCGCAGTTCCAACTGCTCGGCTGTGATGGCATACTCATGGGGCGCACCGATAAGAAAGGAACCGAAATCGCCCGCGTTATGTGAGTCCGGCATTCTCACGGCCGGGGTTGTTCCCAGCTGCCCGAGAAAAGGCCGCATCCTGGCCACCGTCCCCACAAGATCGTGGGGGGCAAAGAGCAGAACCGAGTGCTGTATGCTGCACTCCGGAAGGTTGGCAAAATGTCTGGCATCCCGGGCAACGCGCTCCGCTGACTCTTTGTCCAGGGTCACGCCGAGGGTCCGGGCATCGTCAAAAACAACCGTGTACCCGTGTACGAACTGAAAGGGTGTGACGGGGTTGCCGCATTTGGCGCACCGTACAGCATCCTGCCCGATCCCTTCTATTCGCGTCTCAGGATAGAGCGTGTCGCACGCAGGACAGCGCTTTGCCACGTATGGATCACCCACAAAGTAACCGTCCACAATGCGATCATGCCCCGATGCCGTTGCGGCTGAGGTGACTTTCACCTCCTTAATCCGGATGAGAAGAGCGTCCCCCGGCTCTGCATTTTCAACAAAGACCGGCTGAGTCACCTCATGGCCGCCTCTGAGCCGTGGGTTGATCATAGGTCCCCAGCACCCCGGCGCCGTAGACGCTTTAATGACACCCCCGTCCCTGACCGGACCCAGCATGGCTTCCCCCGGATCCAGAATCCCGTTGGTGAATGTGGAGACATTAACCTCTTTAAGCGCTTCTTTTATTCCCGTCATCTTTGTCTCCTCGTATCAGGTATTTGTGTAAGACGAGCACAACCCAACGGCGCCGTGAATAAAACAGTAAGCGAGAACCTCGCTCATGCGCTCCGCAAATGCGTTGTGCACATGAGCACATTTTTCCGCGCCGACTCGAAATGACACTTCTCTGACATGCTCTCATACTTAGTTGCGTTCAAGACCGTTCGCCCTGAGGTATCGAAGGGCGGACGATCTGGTCCGTACATGCTTCGATACCTCAGCACGAACGGACATGACATGCTACCTCCTTGAACGCAACTTGGTATCAGAGGACCTGCTGAGCAGTCAGTCCCCGTTTCGAAATGATTATAATCAGACAGCAGCCCGTGGCCAACTACGCGCCGAAGAAGATTATCCTTTATCTAATAATCATATCAAACACGCAACTGGTGTGTCAAGGGGACCGGTTTTGGCAATTTCAGGAGGCACTACCGGCCTCCCAGTTGATGGCCTCGTTTCCCCCCACAAGGGAAACAATCTCCACGCTCCGCGAGGTGCTTCGCGAGGTATGGCAGACCACCCTGGCCCCCCCTGTCAGGTGTAAACGTAAGACAGTTTTCTTATCTCGGGAGGTTTTGGCAGCGGCCCTGCCGCCTTCGTGTTCTGAGCTTGTCCTGAGTCCTTCGACAAAGCCTGTCCTGAGCTTGTCGAAGGGCCCAGGACAGACTCTGCCGAAGGGTGGTGCATAGAATCATGCGCAAAGTGCGGTGGCAGGTTACTGAGTTTGGTCCTGGTCAGCCTTGCGCGAAAAATTGCCATTATTACGATGAGCAAAAAATAATCTCCAAATGGAGATCCGATTAATTATAATATCGACTGTAACGGAACGGAATTGCGATTTGCTGACCCCAATTATGGAAATTAGACCGACCCGGAAAGGAGATCATTATGGCTGCAAAGAAGATTTTGATGCTTGTCGGCGATTATGTGGAAGACTATGAGGTCATGGTACCCTTCCAGGCGCTGCAAATGGTTGGACACACTGTGCACGCGGTGTGCGCCGGCAAGAAATCCGGCGATCAGGTTCGCACGGCGGTACATGATTTCGAAGGGGATCAAACTTATAGTGAGAAACGGGGCCACAACTTCACACTTAATGCAAGTTTTGATGATGTGAAGCCGGAGCAATACGACGCCCTTGTCATCCCCGGCGGGAGAGCCCCTGAGTACATTCGGCTGAACGAAAAAGTTTTGAGCATAGTACAGCATTTTGCAAAAGCAGATAAACCTATTGCGGCTATCTGCCATGCGGCGCAGTTGCTGGCAGCAGCCGGAGTGCTCCAGGGCAAGGCTTGCAGTGCGTACCCTGCGGTGGGGCCCGAGGTCAATCGAGCGGGTGGCAAGTATGTTGATATTGCAGTCGACCGGGCACATGTAGACGGGAAGCTTGTAACAGCGCCTGCATGGCCAGCACATCCCGAATGGCTGGCGAAGTTCCTCGGGGTTCTCGGGACTAAAATCGTGCCGTGATCCACGCGGGATTAGCGGCAATGCTCAATATCGGGAGGCGCTGTGCGTCAATTTCAGAGCACGCGGGCTCATCGAGATTGCTTTCCGAAACCGGAATTCACGGAACCCTGTAGAATACTTCCGCTATGATCCTGGAAGGTTGCGCTTGTGCTGCGGCTCGGGGAGGGCGGGCCCGAGAGTGTCCTGACCAGGGAGCTTGTCCGGTCGACTCCGGCTTTCAGGCGGACATTGCCATGGCCCTGCGCTGCAGGAGTTCCCAGTCTTCGTTCACCATCTGTTGGATCGTGTCCAGATCGCTTTCGGTGAGGTGTTTGAAACGGCCCTGGAGGTGGAAGTATTCTTTTACGAGGTATCCCCTGGGGTTGAGATTTATTGTGTAGCGCACCCCCCCTTCGACTTCGTAGAGCGGAAAGATGTTTGTCTGGACAGCCATCCGGGCGATTTTTATCGACATCTCGGATGGCATCCGCCAGCCGGTCGGGCAGCTCGCAAAGATGTGAATGAATCTCGATCCCTTTATCGCCCTGGCTTTCTTGACCTTTGCGACCAGGTCCTCGGGGTAGGCGATGCTGGCTGTCGCAGCATAGGGGATGCGATGGGCGACCAGGGCTTCAACGATGTTTTTCTTGCGCATCTTCTTCCATTCCCGGCTGGGAGTGGTGGTGGTCCAGGCCCCGTAGGGGGTCGACGAGCTGCGCTGGACCCCGGTATTCATGTAGGCTTCGTTGTCGTAGCAGACGTAGAGGAAATCTTCGTTGCGCTCGACCGCGCCGGAAAGCGCCTGGAAGCCGATGTCGAAGGTCCCGCCGTCGCCCGCCCAGGTAATGACCGTGGTCTCGGTATCGCCTTTTACGTCCAGCGCCGCTCTCACCCCGCTCGCCACCGCACCCCCGGTTTCAAAAGCGGTGTGGATGGCCGGTATTTGCAGCGCGCACTGGGGGTAGGATCCCGCGATAATGGACCAGCAGCAGGCGGGGATCACCATGACGGTCTTTTCTTCCAGGGCCTTCAGGACAAACCGCATGGCAATGGCCGCTCCACAGCCGGGGCAGGCGACATGCCCGGAATACATGTACTCGCGGTCGACGACATCAAGCTCCATCGCTCACCTCGCTGAGTCCCACCCAGACGGCCTCACCTCGCGGGTCGGTGGGCGGGCTGTCGAGATTGTCCCTGGCGCGGCAGTAGATTTCCCTGACAACGTTCTCCGTAACGTCCCGCCCGCCCAGACCCGCAATAAAGCCCAAAACCACCGGCCGCCGCGGCAGGCTGTAGAGGGCGGCCCTGAGTTCCTGCGCAAATATTCCGGTTGCCCCGAAAGAAAAGTTGCGGTCGATGACCGCGACCTTGCGCACGGGTCCGAGCACCTCCCGCACCAGGGCCGCCGGGAAGGGCCGGAAGAGCTTTATCTTGAGGAGCCCGACTTTTTGTCCCTCCGCGCGCAGCTCTTCTACAACCTGTCGCGCCGTGCCGGTGATCGTGCCCGAGGTTGCCAGCACGATATCGGCGTCCTCGCAGCAAACGGCTTCAACAGCTCCGTACCGGCGGCCGAAAAGCTCATCGAACTGCGCATCGAACTCTTCGAACCGGCCGAGCGCCTCTTCCATGGCTTGTTGAATGCTGTAGCGCATCTCCATGTAGACGTTTTGCGGGGCCATCTGGCTGAGGGCGCACGGGGCCGCCGTGCTCAACGCGATCCTTGGCCGGAACGGCGGCAGGAACGCATCCACGGCCTCCTGGTCCGGGATGTCCACCGGTTCGTAGGTGTGCGAGAGAAAGAAAGCGTCCAGGACCACCATGACGGGCAGGTTGACCGATTCGGCCAGCCGGAAAGCCAGCAGCGTGGTATCGAGGGTCTCCTGGCCGGTTTCACAGTAGAGCTGAATCCAGCCCGTGTCCCGCTGGGAGAGGCTGTCGGTCTGGTCACACCAGATGTTCCACCCCGGCGCCAGCGCGCGGTTGACATCCGCCATGACTATAGGGAGCCTCGCCCCCGAGGTCCAGTGCAGCAGTTCGTGCATAAGGGCCAGGCCCTGCGACGAGGTGGCCGTGAAAGTGCGGACCCCCATGCTCGATGCGCCGATAAGGGCCGCCAGGGCGGAATGCTCGCTCTCCACCCGCAAAAAGCGCGCGTTCATGGCGCCCTCCGCGCAAAAGTCGGCAATGCGCTCAACGATATGAGTCTGAGGGGTGATCGGGTACGCTGAGACGACGTGGACCCCGGCAAGCCTCACCGCTTCGGCAACCGCATGGCTCCCTTCGAGGACCTTCCTCATAAACTCTCTTCTCCGTCCGCCACCGAAGGCAGCGGGCAATTAGGGGGCGGCGGCTCGCCGCCCTCTTCGAGCGTCATTGCATTTCGCGGACACTCAACCACGCATATCCCGCAGCCCTTGCAGTAATCGTAGTCGATCGAACGCCCCCAGGGGCTTTGATCGCGGACTACGGCCAGGTCCGGGCAGAAGAGGCGGCAATTGTCGCACTGGTTGCAGGTCCCGCAGTTAAAGCAGCGCTCGGCTTGGCGCATTGCGATACTGGCGGAAATTTTCAGGTCGATTTCAGCAAAAGAGCGGACCCGCTCTGCCTTGAGAAGGCGCGGCTGGGTTAGCCTGGGTGAAAAATGGAAATAATCCGTGTTGATCTCTCCGTAGCGCACGACCTTCGAAGAGCGCCGGGAGCGGGGGCCGTTCATATAGGCTTCAAATGAAAGGGAACGGCCGGGGCCGACCGCGCAGCGTTTCAGCCCGGACCGGACGGCGCCGGGTCCTTCGCGCAACAGCAGATCGAGGGCCATTGCCGCCTCTTTTCCTGAGGCTACGGCATGAGCCACGCTGCCGGGTGCGCATACGAGATCTCCCCCAAAGGCGACGGGAGCCGCAGCCGGCCGGCCGGGATCGCCACTCAAACCTCTTGCGGCGGATGGAGGGCCTTCGGCGGCAGGGGCGGCAGGATCTCGAGGCTCCACGAGACGGGCGCCGACCTCCGTCATGACAAGCACGCCGTAGTTGAGGCGCATTACCCCTTCGTCTCCCTCGGGAGGAAGCATCCACTTATCGGCAGCATCGCCCCGCCCGCGACCGAAGGTAGCGGGCATCCCGGGAGGCGGCCCGGCCGCCCGAGCCATGAAAATCCGGCTGACCCGAAGGATGCGGGGGACGGCCGGGCCGCCTCCCGGAATCTCGACAGCCGGCCCGCCCACCCGCGAGGCGTGCGCCTGCAAGGTGTTCGGCTGGGCGGCGTGTGCCCGATCTTCCCGAAGCGTGATAACAAAC
>Ga0074046_10003384_pt1 | contig 13374 bp, 8 predicted proteins | sample BogForMeECP23OM3_FD_94441 | JGI IMG/M metagenome (GOLD analysis project Ga0074046, IMG submission 94441) | Bog forest soil microbial communities from Calvert Island, British Columbia, Canada - Bog Forest MetaG ECP23OM3 | ecosystem: Environmental > Terrestrial > Soil > Wetlands ...
AGATAGCCACACATCTGCATGACCAGGCACACGGCCAAGAGGACCGGTGCAGCAATAGCCGGGAGGGTCTCGAACGTATCGGCAGCGAGGCATCACACAGCTCATTACAATAGGTGTGAAGCTTTGCGAGCATTGTTACGGGAGAGGGGTGCGGGAGGATGCGCAGGAGGCCGGTGTGGTGTGATGTATTTCAACAATAAATTAATTTATTAACTGGCCTAAGAACGTCTTAATTCGATCGAATGCGATGTTATTGAAATCCCAGTATCCATTTTGAGCTGCACCACCGATACTGATATTTGCTTCTTTTCTTGACGAGAGAAAAGCGTGTAATTTTGTTTTATGAGTATTCTTAGGCTCCGCTAATACTTCCCGCTTATAAAGTGGAGTTAAACAATCAAAATATTGAGTCATACAAGGGAATGCAGGATCCTGATTTACAGATTCTAAAAAAACTATTTCAATTGATCCAGCTCCGGTCTCAGGAGTTATCATTACGGATATTATGGGATTTCCTGTCGTTGATATTAATTGGTTCCGTGGAACATCTAACCCTGATTCTCTCAAAGCAGTTTTCGTCTCTACAAAAGCTGAGTCTGCATTATCTTCTGCATCTCGAATAATCCCTATTTTACGAATTAATTCCGATCCTGTAATATCTTGAATTGCTTTTAAAGTGTCACAAAGCTTGGAAATTCCATCGTAACAAATAACTTGTAAATTGTCTAAATTAGCCCATTCTTCTCTACCGGTTTCTTTTAAAAATTTTCGATAATATCTGAAGAAAATTTCCTCATCTTGACCTTCCACTAATAAGATAATTGGCTTCTTAATCTCGGTTGGGGTAGCCAAATTATCTTACCTCTAAATTAGATTCCATCGCTGTTGCCAATTTTTGTTTATCTAACGATTTATGTAAAATTTTATCATCCATTCTTACGAGACGATGTAGAGTAAAATCGTATTGGCTATTTTCTAAGAGAACATCATTGGCTGCTTTTATACATTCATAACTGTGAGTAGTAGCGAAAATCTGAACATTAAATTTTTTGGATGCCTCAAAAATTACCTTCCAAATATCTTTTAAAATGGAATAATGAAACCCATTTTCAATTTCATCGATTAATACAACACCGTTTTTTGCATTAGCAAATCTTAACAATAAACTATTCAGTTTTCCCATCCCCTCACCCATCAATGGTAAAGGAAGTGAATTGCTAAGGCCGATGTCTCCATGAATCATTACTTCATTGGCATTAGGTATTACACTGAGCCGTTTTATCCGATTATCGACAATTTGTAGAATTTTAACAATCTCTTCAATTTGACTAAAGTTCGATTTATCTATCTTACCGAATAATATTGCATCGTCTTTTGGGGATACTGTGCGCGAAGGAACGAAATGTGTCTCAAATTCAGGATTCATAGGTTTATTGATTTTAATGCCGTTTGGAGTAACCTTCAATTGATAATGAGTAGTTTTATTGTGCCAGATCTCCTCGAAATCAATTACAGGAAAGACATCTGATCCTATTTCATCTCTTGGTAAATTGAAATTTACATTACTTTTAGAGAAATTTCTATCATGCTTAAGTCTAGGTGATGTGGGGTTTAATCGAATTCTAACCGATTTACTTTTTTTTGAATGATCAATACTGTTTAATTCAATTATTTTTGTATGATCCAAATTGAAAAAAAGCGAATCAAATGGATTTGGAGAGAATGATTTGAATTCAAACGTCATATCATTCATACCCCTAAAACCATTAACCATTATTGCCAACTGAGGGTTAGTATTTCCAAAATGTAAAAAAAGTGCCTCCAGTAAAGCAGATTTTCCGACGTTGTTCTTGCCGGATATTAAATTAATTTGGGCTAGATTGTCAAGATTAAAATCCTGAAATCCCCTAAAATTTTTTACAGTGAATTCTCGGATCATATAATCACAAAACTTATATCGTCTTCACTTTCTATTAAAGCGATGGTATTCTTATTCACAAACTTTCATCCTCCATCGACAGAGGGGCATAATAAACACCGTTAATTTCGTAATTATTTTTTTTATCCTTTTCACCTTACGTTTAAATTTTATTCAGCAATACCTATCCGCCCAATTTTACAGATTATTTCATCAGATGACCGTCCCGCCAGCCCTGCTCTCACACGAGAGCACGGAGCATTACACTCCGCAGTACATCCTCGATGCGGTGATCGCATGCATGGGCGCGATCGATCTAGACCCGGCAAGCAATAGCCGGGAAATCCCGAACGTGCCGGCAGCGAGGCAATATACAGCTCAGAACAACGGGCTTGTGCAGCCCTGGGCCGGGCGGGTGTTTCTCAATCCCCCGTTCGGACCCGGCGTGGAGAGGTGGTTTTCAAAATTATACCAGGAGCGGTCCACAGGCCGGACCACAGAGGCGATTGTGTTGTGGAAGTCGGCGACTGAAACTGCAGCGTGGAAGACACTGACGGCGATATCGTGCCGGGGGTGTTTTCCTTCTGCGAGGATTCGGTTTGCCGGTCCTGCCGGCGATAGTGGCCCGGGGCCGACATTTTCACCAGCGTTGTTTTATGTCGGGGAGAGGCCTGAGTGGTTCGAAAAAGCGTTTGAGAGGATCGGGGCGGTATGGGTTGTGCCCGATTGCATAGCAAGCCTAAATATACCCCCCTGCAAGATTAACGTTGATGGCAAACAACGGTGAAGAGCTTGTTTATTGGTATTTACGATTAAACGGATTTTTCCCACTTAAAAATTTTGTAATTCATCGTACACAAAATATCAAATATTCAAGTGATGTTGATATCATTGCTGTTAGATTCCCGTTCGTTTTTGAGGAGATTGGGGGTCAACCTGATGACTGGGATAGAACACTCTTTGATTTATTTGACCCAATCTTGCCAATCGGTTTGTTATCCGAAGTGAAAACCGGTAGAGTTAATGTTCGTGAAATATTCCGACCGCACAATATCTCATATGCTGTTGGAAGATTCGGGTTCGTTGAAGATCCTGCAGAATTAAGGGACCCGGTCTCACAAAACGCATATTTCGTTGAACCTGGGAAATTTCAAATTGCAAAAATTCTTTTCTCCAACCGAGACCACGTACAGAGCGATCAATTTTTCCATATTTCTCTGACTCATGCCCGAAGTTTCCTGCAAACCAGGATCAGGAAATATCCCAAAGAGAAATTTCAGGACCGGTTGCATTTTACCTCGGACTTGATTCAGGATTTGATTGATACCACAGTAAATAACAGAAATGGAGATCCGCATGCAGCCACGTGAAAAAATAGTCGCTGATTTTGCAGAATGGACTGCATTTTCGGCAACCCGATCAGGATGTCCAATAAAATCCAGAGAGGACGTATATCCGCTTATCAGAGTGCCTGACTATCATGTGATTTTGAAGGGCGAGCAGATCAGTAAGAATGAATTCGATGTCTGGCATGAGAATAATACAAAGGCAATTTGTAAATCAGCTCCAATCCTTCCCATCGGGTGGGCTGCAAAGCTCATCAATATTTATCTGAAAACAAGAGTTTACATTGGAAATGAAGGACGGCCGGATCTCATTAAATGGATTCATCCGCCGATAGACGGCGGTCTCTGGAATGGGATATGGGAAAATTATCATAATAACAATAGCATCGTCAGAAAAACGCATATTGTTCAGACCATCAAAGAGATCAAAACCTATGAACGTTATAAAATAATAATTGACGGATGCTCTCTCATTGCTCAGGAACGGGGATGCCTGCTCATCGAAGTTGAAGAATTATGGCAGGGAACAAAAATTTAAAATTTTTAGGTTTTAATTCGTAACGGCATTCAATAATTCTGTATAAGTCGTAACAACATCATATTTCACCGAATCAGAGCTGATCTTTTTGAAATGTTCCCTTGCACACTGAATCTTAAGGGATTCTATGGGGCGAAGTTGCAGAGTGGAGAGATCCCCTTTGGTCTCAGCAACAAAATAGATGTGTTTTACTGACCCCTCGTAAAATGCAATTGCCCAGTCGGGATTATATTTTCCAACCGGAGTATCGATATAAAAACCACCGGGTAATTTGACGTAGACAGCAACATTTTTGTCTTTGTCAACCTCTGCAGCAAATTTTCTTTCAGGCTCGGATTCCGTGATGATGTAATTGTACAGGCTCTTTGTTGCCGGAATTGCATTCTTCCCGATAGTCCCTTTCTTAAGGGAAGGTTCAGTGAAAATGCCGGTGTCATACGAATTTTCCAACAGGTTGTATGCAATGTGTTCTACAATTACTGTCGCTTTCTGCTCATCAATGAGATTCGATGCTTTGATGATGAATTCTTCAGGATTGTTTTTGAATTGATCAAATGTAGTTTTCTTAATCCCTTTCAGGATCGCTGCAACATCCCTTCGGGTGAGTTTTGTTGACTCGGCAATTTTACCAATGAGGTCATATTTTACTCCTGCATTTGCTTTTGCTTCAGCAAGGGTGTCCTCACGTTCCTTCTTCTCAAAGGATTCTCCCTTGAGTATGGATTCCTTATCCGTAATCGTAGCTTTTTGTTCGCCGGATTCTACTTTGTAAAAGATTTTCTGCACTTTGAGATGTTCGTCGAGACGGGTAATGGATTTCCTAATTAGCTCGGTAGAATCAAAGTCAACGATATATGCAGTCCTGGAATTGATCTTTTCCCAGAGGGATTTGAATTCCTTGGATTGTAATTTTTCATCAACAATTTGCAGGGAAACATTCTGGATTCGTGCATCTTCGGGCAGTAATGCTGCCGGATTATAGACCTGATCAAGTAATGCGGATATTGGCGCATTGAATTCTTTGATATCATCAGCAAGAGTGAAATTTCCTGCTCTTGTGTCTTCATAATATTTTTCAGTGAGGACGCCGTCGTCATCAACATAGTTATTTCTAACCAGGTTGTTGTAGATTTTTCTTGCAAATGATGAATCAATGGTGTGCTCAACCCCATTTGCATCAGTTATTTTCCTGTTTTCAAATAGCCCTGGTTCAACAACCCTCGGCCTGTCTGCAACAGCTACTGCCATCTCATCCTGCAAACCCCGTGCAAATTTATCGTAGCTCTCGTTCGCAATGACGGTCAGAACATTGATGGTATGGACATCCCCGGCAAGAACACTTGTATCCATCCGATCGCCATTATTGTTTACACAGAGCCGAAGTCCCCTGCCCACTTCCTGCCGTTTCCTTATCTCTGAACCGCTTGTTTTGAGAGTGCAAATCTGGAATACATTCGGGTTGTCCCACCCTTCTTTTAGTGCAGAATGGGAAAAGATAAACCGGACCGGCTCACGGAGGTCGAGTAATATCTCCTTTTTTTTCATAATGAGGTCGTAGGCATCGACATCATCTGATAATTTTTCCTTTCCTTTTGCTTCACTGTCAATGAATTTTTTACTTTTTTTATCAATGGAGAAGTATCCCTGATGTGTTTGTTCTGCTGTTATTCCTTTCAAGTACTTCAGATACAAATCGTCCCCTAAAGAAAGTTCAAGGTTTTTTATTTCTTCCCGATATTCCTCTTCAAAGATATCCGCGTATTCCCCATTCTCTGGATCTCCTGAATCATTATACATCCGATATTTCGCTACCTCATCAATGAAGAAGAGAGATAACACCTTTATTCCCTTATGGAAAAGGGAATGTTCACGCTCAAGATGGGATTTTATCGTCTCGCGGATCTGAATCCGACGGATATGATTTTCATTAATCAGTCCACGAACCTCTCCGGCAGAAATTGAAATACCATTAGTGAACGTGATGGAATTTGTATTCCCGTTAATTTCCGCAACCGTGAATCCTACCTTATACTGTTCTAATCCTTCGGATTGTTCGTACAGATTAAAACCTTCTTTCACAATGCGAGAAATTTTTCTTGGGGTCTCTCTCCCCCGAATTTCAAATTCGAGGGTAGCAGTTGGATTTTTAGATTGGGATATATTGAGACCTTCGAGATAGAGATACCCTTCCGTTCCGGTGGAGCCGGTAACCGATATTCCTTTGACAGCGATCTTTTTTACGAGACGTTTATTGTACGCCTCCAGTGCATCGAGCCGATAGATGAGATTATATGTCTCTCCTTTCCGGAGGGTCGCGGAATAGCGGAGCATGATTAACGGGTTGAAACTTTTCAGCGCCTCTTTTGTTGCAGGCCCTTCTACTGACTGAGGCTCGTCAATAATCAGTATGGGATTTGTCTGGGCAATGACATCGATAGGTTTGCGGCTCCTGAAAGAATCGAGCTCCATAGTTATACGTCGGGCATCTTTTCCCCGTGCGGTGAATGCCTGGGAGTTGATGATCATCACGTTGATCCCGCTGTCGTTTGCGAACTTGTGTACCTTCTCAAGCTGCTTCGAGTTGTAAATGAAGGGACGGACCTTCTTTCCGTAATCTTCTGCAAAGTGGTCTTCTGTATCCTTGAATGATTTGAACACGCCTTCGCGGATTGCAACTGACGGAACAACAACGATGAATTTAGTAAATCCGAACCGTTTGTTGAGTTCATACATTGTCTTGATATAGGTGTATGTTTTACCAACGCCGGTCTCCATCTCGACGGATAAATTGTAGGTTCCCTGGAGATTCGTTGAAGGCTCTATTTGCAGGCTGCGCTGAATTGTCTGGAGATTTTTGAGGATATAGTCATCAGTTATCCGGATTCTGCTGTTTTTGTAGCCGGTAAAATCGAATTCTTCCTCGTCAACCAGACCGTCACTGCCGAATTTGATCTGCCGGTCCTTTTTGTCGGAGAGGCCTTTGTCAATCATGTATATCGGCGTTACTTTAGGCTGGCCGGAGAAGACATCACATACCGCTTGAGCTGCATCGGCCTGAAACTTCTGGTGTTTGAATTGTAGTTTCATCCGGAAGACCCGCCCGTTAGATCACTCTCAGGTTTGTGTCTGGTGCAATCGTTTTGAAGATCCCCTCGATGTTGAGCTTTCCGGGACTGCTCCGGAACGATCCATCCCTGAATACCGCACGGAGAGGTTTTTTCCCGGCAATCTTCCGCATCACGTTCTCAGGAATGTTAGCATCAAAGCAGGCGATAAGTGCATTCTTGTCCACAATATGAAGGTGGAAGCCGTCAATCTCTTCTATCTCATGCGGGAGATCTAAAGGCAGGCCCCAGTCGATGAGGATCTGATAGAGCAAGTCAAGGCCAGTCCTGTCCGCTTTGACATTGTCAACAAGCCTCTCGATGGTTTCCTGGGAGTAATCCGCAGCGGAATAATAGACCTCTTTCATGTTGGTGTCATCAATTTTAAAGACACGAAAGCCGATATCCAAATATTTTCTCTCATTACCCTCTAGTGTTGCTTGTTCGGAGACTTCTTCGTTCTCTTTGATTATTTGTTCACCTGCACGCCGAATTCGTTCTTTACCAATCTCTGAAATATTGGGAGACAGACCGATCGATCTACAAAATTCATATGCATTTTTTTGTTCCTTTCTTGAGGGATCTAACTCTTCAGGTAATTGAACCATTATAAATTTTCTATTAAATTCATCATTTTGGTTTAAACTAAAAATTGCATGTGCTGAAGAACTCGATCCTGCAAAAAAATCTAAAATAATATCGTCTTTTTCAACTTTAACAAGATTAAAGAGACTTTTTAAGAAATTAATTGGTTTTTTACCATCCCGAAATTCAACATTTCCTTCATGCCTACAATTTCCAAAATTATCAGCAAAATCCCCAAAATTAATTATTGGCGATTCTTTTGAAGTAACTTCACCATTAGCTATGTCTTTTGGAACGCCCTGATAATATTTACCTTTCGTCGCAGTTGCCTTTTTTGGCCCTGTAAAATATCTAAAATTAAAGTTGTCATCCCCAATGTTTTCGACTTTATACAATACTCCGAGGCCATCAAGATCTTTTCTTCCGGATAAGAAATCTCTAAAAAAGCGGCCTGAGGAATTTCCATCTAATATTTTTCCGGTTGCCCATATTTCCTTAAAATTGTTGTATGACGGGGCAGACTCTACGATTTTATAACGTTCTGAATTGAAGATCTCTACTTTTTTCCCCCCCAATAATTCCGTTTTATTGGGCTTCCCAGTTTCAACTATTTTCCATACGAACTTGTCGATTGAGTAATCTTCAACTTTTTTCTGTAAGGAATATGCCGAAGATTTTCCATAAATCAAAACTTGTTCGATTAATTTTTGAAAATCCATATCTTCAACAAGAGTCTTCCCTTCATATCTGACCTTAACATAAAAAGATGTTAAAAAATTCTCCTCTCCAAAAATCTCATCCATCATTTTTCGTAGATTATGAACTTCGTTATCGTCAATCGAGACGAAGATAATTCCGTCCTCTCTTAAGAGATTATGAGCAAGTTTAAGCCGTGGATAGAGCATCGAGCACCAATCGGAATGATATCTGCCCCGATCTTTGCTATTTCTAAACATTCGGTTGCCTTGTTCGTCCACCGCACCAGTTTCTTCATCGTACTCGTCAGCATCCATGACGGAACTATCTTGATAAATGTAATCATTTCCCGTATTGTAGAGCGGATCGATATAAATTATCTTGATTTTATTGAGATAACTCTCCTGGAGGAGTTTGAGGGCTTCGAGATTATCTCCCTCGATATAGATATTCTTTGTATTCTCCCAGTCTTTGCTCTCTTCCATGCAGGGCCGTAGTGTCTTATGAATCGACAGGTTCGCCTCAACTATTGATTGCTTTTTGCCAACCCAAGTGAATTCGTATCGCTCCTCCCTACCCTCAACAAAATCACCGGTTAACTCCTGCTTTAGAACATCAAAGTCAATCCCCTTTCGAATCTTTCCCTTCTCGTCCCGTATTTCAGTGATGACATGTGGGAAGATCTCGGCGATTTTCTCTACATTCTCATACGTTATATCCGGTGTCTTCATCTTCAGTTTTTCTGGCCCTGATTCACTCATGAAATTCACCACAATAATTCAGATATTTTCAAATCTTTCATTCAGGATTTTCTCTGACATGATAGTTTCAAGTTTAATTCTCGCCTCTCGTAACTCACGATTAATGATTACCTGCACATTGAACTGTTTCTCGCTCTTCACCTTTTTTTTCAATGCTTCACAGAGAGCAATCTGTTTCTCGATCTCCTTTTGGAGGGCAATCGTATCCTTCAGGGTTTTCAGCTGAGGCCTTTCTTCAGGGATATATTGCCGTAAGAGATTTTCATAGATCCGATCAAGGTTGAGTCCTTTAAGCTCAATGGCCAGGAGATCTAGTGAGGCCCATTCTGAAAAGTAATATCGCTCCACTCGGTATTTATCATCCTTCTTTTTGATCTTTTCCTTATAACCAATACCTACCTGCGCCTCACCCTTGAAGGTGAGGACGAAAATGATGTGATAGGGAATTCCACGGTCGATGATCTCAAGGATGTTCTTGCTGATGCCTTTCTGATGAAGCTGAATCTCGATAACCTCAATCTCGGTGACTTCTTCTCCAGCAGAGATACTTATCGTATCTGGAGAAATTTTATTCTGCCAGATTATTGTCTCAATTTCATCGACAAACTGCTGTTTAACTTTATTCGGAAGATTCAGGCTCAGGTAGAATTTTGTTTTGGGAATTTTTTTGCCATACTCGGTGTTCTTTGGCAGGTTTAACATTCCAGGTCCCCGGTCACCCTTACTTCACTATCAGGAAACAGATGAGTTCAAAATCATCCATCCCGGATATTTTTGTCTGCAAGGCGGATGTCCCCCCGGATTTAAAGAGGCTGTCAACATCACATGCATCAGTCACATCAATAATCGATGAGATAGCTTTCTCGAGAAGTGTGGAATATTTTTCCATCTTTCGGCCGTCTTTTGTCTCCCGGTTGAAATCCCGGCAGAGAAGATTGTCCGGTTCATTCGCGTCTTTGCAGATGTACCGTATCATATCGAGAGTTTTCTTGGGTGAGAGATGGTTGAAAAACGCATCCCCATCGTCATTCACATAAACAATATAGAAGGGATGGAGGAGATTTGATCTATTTTTATTTACTTCATTGTTGATATTTTTCAGGACAAAAATTACCCCCGGTGGAATATCATCCCCAATCCCCCTGACTACCGCATGCATCCCGAAAGGGGTTCTCTCCAGGTCGGGATTCTCTTTGATATAATTCAACAGATCGATCCTGAATTCATTCAGACCGAGATCCATAATCGAGATCCCGCCGGTCATATCCTCAATATCCACGACCTCATTTTGGAGTCTCTCAAGCTGTTTTTTCCGGTACTCAAGATCTCCTTTCTCTTCATTGATGGGATTGTCGTCACCTGTTGAAGTCATGACTGAGATCCTCATCCGGCTTTCAACCCGTGATTTCAATTTGATATAATCATCAAGAGAGATATCCGGCCAGAAGTTCACCAGCTGAATGACAGCGTTTTTACTCCCAATACGATCAATACGTCCGAACCTCTGGATGATGCGGACAGGATTCCAGTGAATATCATAGTTGATCAGATAATCGCAATCCTGGAGGTTCTGGCCTTCGGATATACAGTCCGTTGCGATCAGGATATCAATGGTGGCCTGCTCTTTCGTGGAAAGGAGATGTCGCTCTTTTGAAATTGGCGAGAAACAGGTAAGAACAAGATTGAAATCCGACTTCAGACCTTTTATCGTTGTTCTCCCATTCACATCACCAGTTATCATCGCGGTATCAAGGCCGAATTCTTTCTTGACCATTTTACTAATGTGATCATAGAGATATTCGACCGTGTCAGAAAATGCCGAAAATATCAGGATCTTTTTATTTCCGTCATTAATCGGGTTGTTGATCTTTCTTCGGACTTCGTGACAAAGCACACGTAATTTCTCATCCGTTTCGGGAGTAATTACAGAGACGGAATCCAAAAGGCCTTCCAGGATCTCTTTATCATATTTCAGGTCGTCATGCCAGCTCTTGTAATCCATATCCCGGAATTCGATTTGGATCTTTCCTGTCGTGAGAAACAAATCCCTATTCTGATCATCAAGATCAAAATCCTCATAGATAGTCCTGTTATTGAATTCAACAGATCCATTCTTCTTGAACTTTTCAATCTGATCAATGGTCTGATTGATATTTTCAAGGATCCTCCCCACCGTGAGTCTGAACGCATACACTGAACTTTCAAGCCTTTTTAGGAGGTTTGTCCTCATCAGTTGCCGGAGGCTGTTCTCACGGTCCCTCTGTTTGAAAGAAGTATGCCGGACCTGAGTATCGTATTTTTGATCATACTTGGCAATTTTACTCTCGTGAATAAACACAGAAGGAGTGTAAATGCTGAGGTTTAAAAGTGACAATTGCTCGTAGATATCATCATAATCGGGTGCTTTTTTTATGGTTGACAAAGGACACTGGATAGAGAGGGGTTTGTTTCTTTCCGGGAATTTTCCTATTGCTGCCGTATTGTAATATCTTTCGATGTGTTTTCTGGATCGGGCGATAGTAACCTGGTCCAGTACTTCAAAAAATTCATAATCCAACATTCCCAGAAGACGTTCAGTTGTCCGTTCATCAGTGTCTAACTTACTCCAAGTATTGAATGCTAGTTGTGCAAATCTGAAAATATCCTCGATGCTCTGTTTGGTCTTCAGTTTTGTATTGATCTGATCCGTATTTCCTTCATAGGCAAGCGCTAGCTGATTCTTCAGATCCGAGAACCGGTTGTTGACCGGTGTTGCTGACAGCATCAGAACTTTTGTTTTAACACCTTTTCTGATCACCTGGTTCATCAGACGTTCGTACCTGTTCTCTTTCCCACCAACATCCTCGTCATCAATTCCATCGCTGATATCCCCCCCATTGCGGAAGTTATGCGATTCGTCAATGACAACGAGATCGTAATTACTCCAGTTTATTCTGTCAAGTGGTATCCCATTTGAATAACCGCTGGTTCGTGAAAGGTCGGTGTGATACAGAACATCGTACCTTAACCGGTCTTTAGCGATTGGGTTATTCAGGAGATTCATTTTAAAAGTATTCCAGTTGTCCGAGAGTTTTTTCGGGCATAATACCAGAATGGATTTGTTGCGGTTTTCGTAATATTTGATGACTGCGAGCGCTGTGTAGGTTTTACCAAGCCCGACACTGTCGGCAAGAATGCAGCCATTGTATGTCTCTAATTTATTGATGATCGATAGTGCAGCATCTTTCTGAAAATCATAAAGTTTGTTCCAGATCTGGCTGTCCTTAAAACCGGTTGCTTCATTTGGGAGGACATCTTCCGATATATCATCAAGAAATTCATTGAAAATGTTGTAAAGAATTACAAAATAGATGAATTTTGCAGAATTTTCCTTATAGACTGTTGAAATATTTTCAATTACCTCATCGGTAACATCTTGCAATTTGTTTTTGTCATTCCAGATTTCGTTGAAGATTTTAATGTATTCTTTGCTGAACGGGGCGTCCAGCCTGTTGACAATATTATATGCATTATTCCCTCTCTCACAGCCCAGATCAACAGTTGTAAAACTGCTTAAAGGTAAATAGGTGAAAGATTCCTTCTCATCATCAACATTGAGAAAACCGCTCATGTTTTCAGTTGTGACATTGGATTTGAATGTCGCTTTTAGCCGGACCCATTCAGCACATTCCTTTGCAATTGCTTTCTGGGTTAATTCATTCCTGAGTTTTATCTCATATTCCGTTCCGTAAAGACTCTTTTCACGTTCTAACTGAGGGATGAAAAATTCCCGTCTCTCCTTCTTTGCTTTTTCAGCTAAGAATGTCGGGGACGTAAAGATAAAACGCAGTTCGGAAATTTCTGATAATTGATCCTTCAATTCCTGAAAAGCGAAAATGGAAAAATACGACGCAGCTATTGCAACCTTGGAATTTTTTTTAATTGTTGCAGTCAGATCGTCTTTGAGGGTTTGATTAATGTTATCGAGTATTTTCAATCTGCTGCCTCCGCGGTGTCAAAACAATTGTTTTTGCCGTGAATAATAAGTCATTGATTCAGATGTTCAATTTTTCCTATTTTCTTCTATTGGAGAAAAACATATACAATGCTCTCACTTTTCTCTGTTCACTGGAAATTTTTCCCTTCAGCAAAGCCTAAGCCCCGCCTCCCACAGAGTATTATTCAGCCCAAGGGCCCAAGGGCGGGAGCCAATGAAAACAATGGCAGATTTCGTACAGAGCAACTAAACCAAAAGTATGGTCCGCAAACTCGCGAACACTATGGTATCCTCTTATAACGTTTCTAACGGTTGAATCAATCCAGAATCATCTACGGTTGGACTGTTTAACCTGGAAGAAACCGGGTACATTGCCATCTTATCCGAAGGGTGAGGGACAAGGACCTCTCTCATCTCTTCGGAAGATGGAGCGTCACCCGACAACCACCG
>Ga0074046_10003385_pt1 | contig 13374 bp, 8 predicted proteins | sample BogForMeECP23OM3_FD_94441 | JGI IMG/M metagenome (GOLD analysis project Ga0074046, IMG submission 94441) | Bog forest soil microbial communities from Calvert Island, British Columbia, Canada - Bog Forest MetaG ECP23OM3 | ecosystem: Environmental > Terrestrial > Soil > Wetlands ...
GCCACCAGGCGCGCGCCCGCTGGCACCACTACCACGCCCGGTTCAAAGCAGTCGCCCAAGCCCCGTTACCCGCAAACGGCAGAAAGGAGGACGCCATGTAACGAACCGGGACTGTAGTACCGGGCCAGCTTCCCCCAGGAGGACGCGCTGAAGTTCGATCGCGGGGCTAAGCTGCTGGACCGGCGGAAGTTCGAGAAGTTCAACAGTAAGGTCCAGGATCGAGCCGCCCGGATCGAAGCGGCCTGGGACAACAAGAACCTCCAAGTCACTCTTGTGATCGTCGTCATGGGCGAGAACGGCGTTCAAGAGCCTACCCGGGAGGTTCTCGGCGAGGTTCTTGACACGTTTAACCGCAGGACCCCGGGGTTTTTGGACTACGACGTCTGGGACATGCCCCGTATCTGGGAGGCGGTCCAGAAAAACTACGCGGAGCCGGCCATCGAGGTAACCGCCCTGCTGACCGAGTGGACAAAGGGCCCCGGCCGCCACGAGTCCTATCAGGGCACGGCCTCCGTCGCCGATGTCGCTGAGTGGTACGAGCGGAATGGTATCCGGCTGTTCGATAAGAACATTCGCCAGCCACTCGGCCTCACCAGGGTCAACAAGGAGATTGTCGACACACTCGTCAACGCCCCCGGGGATTTTTGGTACTTCAATAATGGAATTACCGTGCTTTGCGACTCCGTCGACCTGCGGGAGGTAAGCCGGTCGGAGTATGGCCCCTGCGAGCTCACCCTCTTGGGTGCGAGCGTCGTCAACGGAGCGCAGACCATCGCCGCCATTCATGAGGCGATGAAGAAATCCGAGAACAGGGCTCAGGTAGGGCGGGCCTCGGTGACCCTCAAGGTGATTACCACTCAGAACCGCTCGGCCGACTTCGGCACTGCGGTGACAAAGGCGACCAACACCCAGAACTCGGTAGAGATCCGGGACTTCGTGGCGATCGATGCGGTGCAGCGCAGGCTCCGCCAGGACTTCTCCGTTTACCTCAGGAAGGACTACACCTACCGGCGGGGTGAGCCAGTGCCGACGCCGGAGGCCGGCACCTCAGTGCTTGAGGTGGCCCTGGCGCTGGCCTGTGCGCATAGCAACCCCGAACTGGCCGCCCGAGCGCGGTTCAATGAGGATACGCTCTGGGAGCGTGGCCCCGGCGGGACCTACGAGATATTGTTCCTCAGCGGGGAGCCCACCGCACATCAGGCGTGGAACGCGGTCCAGCTCTTGCGCCACACCCGGGCTTGGCTGGCCGAGACCCGGGCCGACCGCGACGGCCGGGCCAGCGCGATAGCGGACTACGGCAGCCTGCTCGTTGCCCACCTGGTTTTCCGGCAGGTCTCGCTCGATCTGATCAATGATGAGAACTATGACCTGGCCGGCGAGCTTGCCAGGATCCCTGGTTGCGCTGCCCGCGCACTAGGCTGGCTCATCTACCGGACAGACCGAGAGATCGGCCAAGACTCCGCGCTCCGGGGCGCGTTCGCTAACGCCGAGCAATGCCGCACCCTGGCCGACCTAGCCCTAGTTGATCTGCAAGCAGGCACGCCGGTGCCTGAGCTGCCAGCCCAGTACCAGGCGGCCGAGCCAGTGCGCCGCCCCAACACAGTGACCACACTCATCGACGCTGGGCGCATTCTCGAGGGGACAAAGATCATCTTTAGGCCACGGTCCGCGCGTGAGCGCCAGTGGGTTGATCCGTGGCTGGCCGGCAACCCACAGCGTGCCGAGGCGACGTGGGTCAACAGTCGGTCCAAGCCACTGCTGTGGGCGTACGACGGGGAGCGATACTCCCCCACAGGGCTCACCACCATGATCTGGGCCGCGACGGGCTGGCCCAACCACCCGGTTGCCGTACAGGGCCCCCGGCAGTGGTACCTGGAGGATGGAACGTCGCTCTGGGATCTGGCCAGGGAACTACAGGACGACCAGGAAGCCGACGACGAGAGGCCCAGTCGTCCTGCCTCCGGCGGGACAGGGGTAGGCAGCGCTGGTGCTCATGGCGACACCAGCGCTTCGGGGCCGCTCGTCGCGCATTCACGCGGACGGCGGCCGTCAGACGGGTCTAGGCGGCCGGGGTGATCCGCGGCACCGCGAGCCGCGTGAAATTCTGTGCCTCGTGCCCGCTCGGTATCCGACCGCCCCAAGCCTGACGCCACTACAACGATAGGGTCGGTCGCGCGGGCTTGGAGCGGACGAAGACGGGACGGCATGGCAAGCGCTATGGCAGGACCGGAGTACGAGCAGGTTGAGCGGCCACTGCTTCGGCAGCTGACCCGGCTCGGGTGGGCGCACCGGGAGGGGGCATCGCCCGGGGCGGTGACACCGGACGACCCGGCGGCCTCGGGGCGGGCCGCCTTCAGCGAGGTCATCCTGGAGGAGCGGCTACGGGAGCAACTACGCCGGATCAACCGGGGGCCAGACGGTCGGCCGTGGCTGGACGACGTGCGGATCAGCCAGGCCATGGGGGCGCTGAACAGACTCTCGGCCCCCAGTCTGCTAGAGGCGAACCTGCGGGCGACGGAGCTGCTGCTCACCGGGATCACGGTGGAGGGGCTGCCCGGCTGGAACGGTGGCCGGGACCAGCGGGTCCACTTCATCGACTGGGAGAACCCGACGCGCAACGACTTCACGGTTGTCTCTCAGTTCAGGGTGGACGTCCCTGGTACCCAGGGACGCCGGTACATCGTTCCCGACGAAGTGCTATTCGTAAACGGCATCCCCCTAGTCCTCGTGGAGTGCAAGAGGCCGGGGTCGCCGATCGACCAGGCGATCAGCCAGCATCTGCGGTACGCCGACCGGCGGGGCGCCGACGCTCCGGAGGGTAACGCCCGGTTGTTTCACACCATGCAGCTGCTAGTGGCGACCAGCGGCGACGCGGCCGTTCTCGGTTCCGTCTCCAGCCGCCCCGACCATTACGCGCCTTGGCGCGACCCGTACCCGCTGACCCGCGAAGAGCTCGCAGTGCGACTGGGTGTCCCTGTAACCGCGCTCACCCAGCAGGACATCCTCACCGACGCGGTGCTGCATCCCGCCCGGCTGCTAGACATCGTGCACAACTACGTCACCTTCATGACTACCGATAGCGGCACGATGTTCAAAGCGGTACCGCGCTATCAGCAGTACCGGGCAGTCTCCCGAGCGATCGAGCGCCTAGAGCATGGGCCGACCCGGGTTCAGGACAGGATGGCGGGCGGCGAGGGCAAAGACCGGCGCGGCGGGATCATCTGGCACACGCAGGGCTCGGGCAAGAGCCTCACCATGAGCTTCCTGGTGCGGAAGATGCGCACCGTCCCTGGCCTGCGGAAGACGAAGATTGTCGTCGTTACCGACCGCAGTCAGCTCCAGAAGCAGCTCAGCGACACGATGGCGCTAGCCGGCGAGACGGTCGACATCGCCAGGAAGATCAGCAGAGCGCGGCAGCTGCTGTCCCGTCACGGTCCCGGCCTGGTCTTCGTGATGATCCAGAAGCAGCAGGACGAGGAGAAGCTGCGGACCAGAAGTCGGCGGGGCCAACTGGCCGACGACAGCAGGGAGGCCAACACTCCTACCGAGGCCATGCCGGGGGACCTGCCATCCGGCGACATCACCGACGGCTTTGCCACCCTGCCTGCCGAGCTGAACACCGACGATTCCATTGTCGCCCTGATCGACGAGGCGCACAGGTCCCACGAGTCGGCGCTACATGCCCGCCTGATGGCCGCACTGCCGAACTGTGCGCGGATCGGCTTCACCGGCACGCCGATCCTCATGGGCAAGCGCAAACGCTCCACTGAGATCTTCGGCGAGTACATAGACGTCTACCGGCTCGCCGACGCCGAGGCGGACCGGGCGGTCGTCCCGATCTTCTACACCGGACGTGCGGTCAAGGGCGCGGTCCAGGGCGGCCGGGATATGGACGAGGTCTTCGAGGACATGCTCGCCGATCACACCTCGCAGGAACAGGAGCAGATCAAGCGACGCTACGCCACCAGGGGTGATGTCCTGGAGGCGACCGAGCTGATTCATGCGAAGGCCAGGAACATGCTTTGGCATTACGTCACGACGGTGCTGCCCAACGGGCTGAAGGCCCAGGTCGTGGCGCACAGCCGACGCGCCGCCGTGCGCTACCGTGACGCGTTCCTGTCGGCCCGCCACGACCTAATCGCCGAGATCGAGACGCTCCCGGCAGCAACGCGCGACGCTAGCCCGGACGAACTGGTGAACCGCCGCACCGCCTCCCTCGTCCGTGCTTCCCGCCAGCTGGGCCTGCTGCGCGCGCTTGACTTCGTCCCGGTTATCTCGGGCGCCCAGAACGACCCAAAGTCCTGGGAAGCTTGGACCGATCCGGGAAGGCGGGACGCCGTTACCGAGGCGTTCAAGGCGCTGTTCCCCACAGACCCGACTGGGCCCGTACCCGCGTTCTTGCTGGTGAAGTCGATGCTGCTGACCGGGTTCGACGCCCCCGTGGAACAGGTGCTCTACCTGGACCGGCCCATGCAGGGCGCGGAGCTCCTGCAGGCCGTCGCCCGCGTCAACCGTCCTGCCGATGGCAAAAACTGCGGCTACGTCATCGACTACGTGGGCGTCACCAGGCACCTGACGGCGGCGCTCAGGGAGTACGCCGCCGAGGACGTCGAGGGCGATCTAACGGATCTCGGTGCTCAGGTCGCCGTCCTCGACGAGCTGTCCCGCCGCGTGATCATGGTCTTCACCAGCAGCAACGTCATGCCGTCGCCAGACGCCGTTGAGGAGTGCGTCCTGCTGCTGTCTGACGGGCAGCTCCGGGACCGGTTCGAGACCGAGCTCGCCCCGTTTCTGGCCACCGTCGACACGGTGCTGCCGATGCCGGAGGCACTGCCCTACCTTCCGGCCGTGCGGCTGTTCACTGAGATCGCCACACGGGCGCGACGCCGGTATCGGGATGGCGGCGACTTTGACCCGTCGCTGTACGGCGCGAAGGTCCGCGAGCTGATTGACGAGCACATGACCGCCGTAGGTGTTAACGCGATGCTTCCGCCGGTCGCCATCACCGACCCAGAATACGCGGCCAAGGTCGCGCGCCTCGATGGTCCGCGCGCCCGCGCGTCAGAGATGGAGCACGCGATCCGCCACCACATCAGCGTCCATGTCGGCGAGGACCCCACCAGGTACCGGCGATTGTCGGAGCGACTGGAGCAGATCCTCGCCGAGCACGTCGGGAACTGGGAGCAGCAGGCGCTCGCCCTCGGCACGCTGCGCGGCGAGATGCAGGCCGACGTCGCGGGCGAGGATTATGGTCCCGGCGGCTCGCGTGGCCTGGGCCGGCTGGAGTCGGCGCTGTACTGCCTGCTCGTCGAGGAGACCGCGACCGACGCCACTGTGGATAGCGCAGGGAGTCAGCCTCTCGCGGACTTTTGCCGTCGGCTGCACGCGATGGCCGCGCAGCAGACGACCCGGATGGACTTCTGGCACCGCGATGTCGACCAGTACGCGTTTCGTGACGAGGTCACCGTCGCGCTTATCGAGGACGGCATCGGTGACCTGGCTGGTGCCCCCGAGCTTGCAGACAAGCTCCTCGAGATCATCAAGGCAAGGCGTCGCATCAGTCACCCCGGCTAGGGTGGAGCTCATGGAGCTGGGCCAGGTGCCCTCGGGCGATACCGAGGTAATGAGACGGCCTGCCTCGCAGAAGCCAGGGAGGCCTTTTCCCGAAAAACGCGTGGTCACTGTTGACGGCCTGGACGTGCGCGTCCAGGTTAGCGCGCGACGTCGCACCGTCGGGCTTACCATCGAGCGCGACGCCACGGTCACTGCCTTCGTCCCGCCAGAGTTCGATGATGCGGCCCTCGCCCGCATCGTGACCGCGAAACGGCCCTGGCTGTACGCCAGGCTCCGGGACCGCACCGAGACAGGCGCCCCGAGGGCCCCCCGGCAGTTTGTTAGCGGCGAGGGCTTCCCCTACCTGGGACGCAGCTACCGGCTACTGGTTGTCGCCGACTCGTCAGGGATCGTTGGGCTGGAAAGAGGGCGGCTGCGCCTCCGGAGCGATGGCCTCGCCGACGCCACCGGTCACCTGGTGGGCTGGTACCGGGCGGTTGGCGAGCCGTGGCTACGTCGGAGGATCGCGCCCTGGGGGCAGCTAATGGGGACCGAGGCAGCGCTCCGGGTGCGACCGCTCGGCTATCGCTGGGGCTCCTGCACGGATAAAGGGACGATCAGCATCCACTGGGCCACCATGCAGCTATCCCCGGACCTCATCGACTACGTCCTAGTGCATGAGCTAGCCCACGTCCGCCACAGCGACCATGGCATCGAGTTCTGGCGCACCGTTGACCGCGCCATGCCTGGCTACGAGGTCCGCCGTGCCCGTCTCAAGCAAGTTGGCCCCAGCCTCTGGCTCCCTGACCCCCCGAGTTCGGGTCGGGACACTTGAGACACCTCATGCCCTATTACTCGTTTTAAGCGTGAATTCCTGGACATTGTCACCAGCCTGCGCCGAAACGGCTACAAGGGCCACCTTAAACCGAAGTTACGGCCAATTCGGCAGGAGATTTCTGGTCTGACCTGGGCTTTTACCGGGTTGGCCGGGTGGTGTTCTGGCTACTTCAGGTTCAGCGGGATCGCGGTGCCGATGAGCTGGAATGCCTGCCGTTGGGCGCTGGTCGGCTCGGTGAGCATCGGGATGGTGACCTCAGTGCCGGTGAACCGGACCTGGTTGCGGGTCAGGGTGGCCAGGTGCTCCAGCAGGCCGCGGAAGCTGCGGTAGGCCGCCCGGCCTGATCGCACTGATAGGACGCCTTGGCCTGGGCGGCGGCCGGGCGGCGCGCCGGGGCGACGGGGTTGTCCGGGGCGGGCGGGGTCTCGTCGGTGAAGGTCAGTGGCGCCCACGCGTGGCGCAGGTGCCAGGTGAGGTAGCAGGCGAGCATGCAGATCAGCACGTGGGCCTTGACGCGTTCTTCCAGCCGGTGGAACACGGGTCGCAGGTCCAGGTCGTCGGCCTTGATGTGGCGGAAGTCCCGCTCGACGTATTTGAGGTTCTTGTAGGCGGTGACCACGGCGGGCGCGTCGAGCTCGGCGGCGGGGACCGGGGTGCGCAGCACGTAGAACCCGTCCAGGGCGGCTTCGGCGTCGATCCGGTCCTGCCGGTGTTCGACGGCAAGGCTGTCCTCGGTGATGGTGACGGCGAAGTGCTTGCCAGTCTTGAACTTGCTGATCACCTTGCCGACCTCGACCCCGATCGGCCCGGCGGACGGCGGACGGGCAGAACCGGCGGTGCGCAAAACCGCTCCCTTCGCCGATCCGCGCCCGTTTTGTACACTTATGCGGACGCCGGGCTGCCTCGTCTGACTGGGATATATGCAGTGCACCCGGCCGGCTAGGGCTGCCGGCGCTGCTCGGCCCGGCGAGCCGCCAGCGGGACCTGGCCCTGGCCCTGATCATCTCCCGGGTCGTCCAGCCGGGCTCCAAGCTGGCCACCCTGACCTGGTGGGACGACACGCGCTGACCCGGTGGCCGAGTTTCAGCAGCTCGCCCTGGATCCTCTTGTATCCCCAGCTGGTGTTCTCGGTGGCGAGCAGTTCGATCAGCGCGGCGATCTCGGCGCTGACCGGCGGCGGTCCCGTCCGGTCCGGGTAGGTCCACTTGCGGGTGACCAGGCGGCGGTGCCACCGCAGGACAGTGCCGGGCGTGATCAGCCGGTGCCTCCGCAGCCGTGCCGGCAGGAGCCGGATCAGCGCGGCGAGGACCGCCCGGTCGGCCCAGTCGAGCCGGGGCCGGCAATTAGCGCGGCGCAGCACGGCGACCTCGTGCCGCAGCACGAGCAACTCGGCGTCCTTGGAGGCCGATGATCGGCTGAGCAGAGCCAGCCAGCCGCAGAGCCGGACGAAGACGAGATAGAGCAGGCGCAGGGACACGGATGATCATGATGCCGTATGGCTGACCCTGGCCATCACTGCAGCTCACAGGGTGCACGCCCGGGCCTCAGTTGGCCCCACCTGAGATGGCCAAATGCCATGACGGCTCCGATTGGCTCCACCTCATGCCGCCGGGTTGACGGCCTGGCGTCTCCTCTTCCTCGACTGGTGCCGATCTCGCCGGGCGACGAGCCGCATTAGGTGGAGCGCCCGCAGCGAAGCGAGGACGTACGACCTTGAGCTGCGGGGACGGCCGCGATAAGCGGTAAGAAACGTGTCACTGGCCGCAGACGAACGTCTGCCGGGTGGCGGCGCCTGGAGACCAGCGCGGTCATCCCATTCCACCGTTACGGTTGCGGCATGTCCCCGGCCATCAAGGGCCAAGAACGCGGCCCGTCATCAGGCCGTCAGATCGTAACAATGATCCCCTGACTCGGCGCCGCGTTCGTTCGTAGACTCCGCTTATCGGCTTATCGGGTTCCCGCCTCGGGAGCAGAAGGGCAGACAATGCCGCATCGTACCCGCAGATGGATCTGGGCCGGTCGGGTGGTCGCCGCGTTGAGTGTCGCCGGTCTGGTTGGCTGGCTGTCTGCGGTCGGGCTAGGCAATGCGGGGCAGCTCGGCAGCGCGGTGGCCGCGGTTGTGGCGCTGGTTGGAGTGCTGGCTCCTTATCTGCTGCCCCCGCCGAAGCCTCCACCCGCGATAACGGTCACCAAGCTCGCCGATGTGATCGGCAACAACTCGGGGATCATGGTCAGTGCGGTCGGTGACGTGACGGTCAACCAGCCGCCGCGCCTACCGCCCCTGACCTGGCCGCAGGACCCGGTAGGGGAGGTACCACGTCAAGCATCGGCGTTCCAACCCCGCACCGGCCTGCGGGCGCAGATCGAGGCCGCCCGCACTCACGGCAGGGGCGTGGTGCTCACCCAGGTGCTGTCCGGTGGGGGCGGGGTGGGCAAGTCTCAGCTGGCCGCCTTCTACGCCCGCGAGGCCATCAGGCGGGGGACGGATCTGGTGGTCTGGGTGGATGCTGCCGCGCCCGGCGCGGTCACCGCGGCCTACGCGCAGGCAGCCGCCCGAGTCCAGGCTCGCGGCGTGACCGGGCAGGCTGCCGATGTCGAGGCCGACGCGCGGAAGTTCCTGGAGTGGACAGCCGGCACGAAACGCTCATGGCTGGTCGTGCTAGACGACGTCACCGACCCTGACCAGCTCACCAGTTGGTGGCCAAGCGGCAATACCGGCAGCGGGTGGGTGCTGGCAACCACCCGCCGGGGCCGCGCCGATGCGGACCTGACCGGCTCCGGCCGGGAGCTAGTCGACGTCGGTGTGTACAGCCCGGTCGAATCGGCGGCCTACCTGTCCGACCGGTTGACCCGTTCGGGAATGGCGCATCTGCTCGACGAGCAAGCCGGCTCGCTCGCGGCGGAGCTTGGGCACCTGCCGTTGGCGTTGTCCCACGCGACCGCCTACATGATCAACCAGCAGATCGGGTGCGCAACCTACCTAGAACTGTACAACGATGGCCAACGGCTGCTCGACCAGCTGATGACAGGCGACCCCGACGGCCACGGCCGACAGCCCGACGGCCACAGCCGACGCATCACAGTCACCCTGCTGCTCGCGCTGGACGCTGCCGATACCTGCAAACCGGTCGGGCTCGCGCGGCCAGCGATCACCCTGGCCGCCGTCCTCGACCCGGCCGGGCACCCCGAAGCTCTCTGGGCGAACGACGCTGTTACTAGTTACCTGACCAGCAACCGCACCCCGCTCCCCGGCCCTGGCCAAAACGCGGCCAGGCTTGAGATCCGGTTCAGGCGCCGACGGGAGATCCCAGGCCCCATGCCCACCGAGAACGCAGTCCCCGTCACCCCCGCCCAGGCCCGCGCGGCGGTCCTGCTGCTGAGCCGCTATGGCCTGGCCACCTACGACGCAAATTCCACACCGCGCGCGATCCGCGTGCACGCGCTGATCGCCCGAGCCGCCCGCGAAACCGCTCCCGCCGGGCAGCTGGCTCGCGCCGCGATACCCGCCGCCGATGCTCTCGTGGGAGTCTGGCCGGAACGTGACACCGACCATGGCCTTTCACAAGCATTGCGCGACTGCACCGACAGCCTCCGACGCCACAGCGGACAAATCTTGTGGGCACCCGACGCGCATCCGGTCATTTTCCGCTGTGGTTATAGTGTCGGAAACGTCGGCCTGGCCAGGCAGGCCGACGACTATTGGGAAAAAGTGGTCGCCATCAGCACCCAGAATCTAGGCCCCAGGCACCCCACGACGCTACGGGCCCGTCTCCAGCGCGCGGCATGGCACGGGACCGCCGTGGGCGCCCAGGACACGGTGCGCGTCCTTGAGGAACTTCTCGAGGACTGCCGGCGATGGCTTGAACCTAACCACCCGGTAACGCTGGAGACCCGGGTCGAGCTCGCTCGCTGGCGCGGCGAGGCGGGCGACAGCAAAGCAGCTGTGCAGGCCCTTGAAGAGCTGATCGCCGAGCAGTCGCGGACTCTAGGGCCTGACGACCGGCAGACGTTGCACACTCGTCACGAGCTCGCCTACTGGCTCGGATACGACGGGAAAACAGCCCAGTCCATGCAGATGTTTGAGGAGCTCGTCCCCGACGCCCAGCGGGTGCTCGGGCCTGACGACCCGGAAGTCCTGCAAATCCGGGCTGACCTCGCCTACCGGCAAGGCGAGGCGGGCGACCCGGTTACGGCAAGGCAAACCTTCGAGGAACTTGTCCCCGCTTCAGTACGCGTCCACGGCGCCCGCCACCTTACGACCCTCAACTATCGGGGCAACCTCGCCCGCTGGCGCGGAGACGCCGGAGACGCACCCGGCGCGGCCCAAGCCTTCGAACAACTCCTGGCCGACAGCGTGGAGATCCTGGGACCCGATCACCAGCACGTGCTGAATACCAGGAGCGACCTCGCGCATTACAAGGGGAAAGCGGGGGACGCCCCCGGAGCGGTGCGAGCCCTCGAAGAGCTTGAGTCCGAGTATCAGCGCGTGCTCACACCCGACCACTGGGAGACCCACTTCAACCGTGACCGCCTCGCCCACTGGCGGGGCATGGCTGGGGACATGGCCCGGGCGATCCGTGCCTACGAAGAACTGCTCACCGACAGATTGCGGGTCCACGGACCCGACCACGACATCATCGAGAAAACCCAGGCAAAACTCGCCCACTGGCGGCAGCGAGCTAGCGGTCAAAGCCGAGATGCCCAGTGACGTTCGTCCAGCTCAAGCCCACACCTCGCGGCATAAGGCCTTCTGCACCCGTGACACCGTAGCTCACGTCCGGAAACGGTCGAGTGCACAACACGATCGGTTACCGCGTTGAACGCCAACCGGCTGTCATAGCCAGACGTTTGGGCTGATCGGGTACGGCGTGTCGCCTTGGCGCATGGCGAAGCCCCTGGTAAATGAAGCGACCGACCAAGATCCGCATCGTCCGCCAAGGGGCTTCAGATGCTTTTCTACCCTGCCGCGCTGCCGTTGTCCCGCCAGACCCTGACGTACACCGCCGGGATCATCCGCCGCCACCGCAAGCAGATCGGCTCACCCTGGCGCAAGCTCGGCTGCGGGCAGCAGGCCCTGCTGGTGCTGGCCTACCTGCGCAAGGGCGAGACGTTCGCAGAGCTAGCGGCCGGGTTCGGCTTCGGCACCGCGACGGCCTGGAGGTATGTCACCGAGACGGTGGCCCTGCTGGCCGCCCGCTCACCCAAGCTGCGCCAGGCGCTACGGGACGCCAGGAAGGCCGGGCATGCCTACCTAGTCATCGACGACACCGTGATTCCGATTGACCGGGTGGCCGCGGACCGGCCGTTTTACTCCGGCAAGCACCGCTGGCACGGGATGAACCTGCAGGTCATCTCGAGTCCCGGCGGGGACATCGTGTGGGTGTCCGGGCCGCTGCCCGGCGCGGTCCATGACCTGACCGCGGCCCGGATCTGGGGCATCATCCGGGAGCTGGCCGCCAGTGGGCTTGTTGTCTTGGCCGATAAGGGCTACACCGGTGCCGGTGACCACGTGCGCGTGCCGTATAAGGGCAAGAACAAGCCCGCTTCGCAGAAGGACGCCAACCGGGCTCATGCCCGGCTACACGGTCCGGGCGAACGCGCCAACGCCCAGCTGAAGTCCTGGCGCATCTTGCGCAAGCTCCGCTGCTGCCCCTGGCGGGCTGGCCAGCTGGCCAAAGCCATCCATGTTCTTCAGGCCCGCGAAATCGGAGGATGAAAAAGGTTCACTGTGAACCTGTTCCAGTGAAGCCGTACTGGTGAAATCTTCCGGCGTAATCCCCTTGACATTCACGGCGTAATCCGCTTTACGGCCTCGTCGCCCGCCGGCAGGGACCGCAGCCGGCCGATCAGGTCAGCAAGCGCCGGCAGGCCATCAATGGTGAACGGGCAGCGGCCATCCGCGATGACCGCGAACGGATCGGCAGGCGCGACGTCGGTCCACCCGGCAGGCACGGAGAACAGCTCACCGTTCTCATCATGCAGATGGACCCGGTCCTCACCCCAGTTCTGCCGGTGTGCGACGAACTCGAAGTCCTGGCCGGACAGCGGATGGAACCGGTGCGTCACCCGCACACGTCGATACCGATCATCTGGATGGGGCGTCGTTGACAATTGGTCCAACGCTTACGCGGAACGTTTCGTGCTCACCACCCGGACCGAAGTTACCGACCGGATGCTGATCTTCAGCCAGCGGCATCTGCTGCTGGTCCTGGCCCAGTACGCGACCCACTACAACGGACGGCGCCCCCATCGCAGCCTCCAGCTCCAACCGCCCCGGGCCCGACCACCCTGTCGCTGACCTCTCCCGGAAGCGGATCAAGCGCCGGCCCGTCCTCGGCGGCCTCATCAGTGAATACGAGCGGGCCGTATAGAAGCCCAGATCAGGACCCGTAGCGGAGTTTTGGAACCCCACACGCGGTGGGCGCAGGGGATCGGCGAGCGGGCTGAACACCACTGAGGTCCGTGAGTGGGCGAAGGCGCAGGGTATCGAGGTGAAAGACCGCGGACGGGTGTCCGCTGAACTGGTGGTCAAGTTCAAGGCGGCGACCGGCCAGTAAAGGTGCACAGCGCGCCCCGCTCGTCAACGCAATAGCACCTTACTCACATGCCGATGTGAGCGCTCTGGATAGGCGCGTGTTCATGAGGTGACCGGTATCTCCACTCGCAGCCTCAAGAGCGAGCCGCAGTCGGTGGCGATTAGCGGGCATTTGCGCCAACAGGGGGGACTTCAAGGAGAGGAACAAGCGAACTGGTACCATCTCACATCGGGGTGAGTCAAGGCGCCTCATCGATAGGCTGAGGATGGAGGTCCTTCATGCAAGCACAAGAAGACGCGGAAGAATTTACCAATATTGAGCTGACGCTGGAGGACGGGCGGTCGATCACCGTGCGCGCCCTGGATGTCGAGCCGACTGACATCGCGTTCGAGGGTCTCACAGCGAAGTTTTCGGATTTCGCGGACACCGTTCGGGACATCGCGAAAA
>Ga0074046_10003386_pt1 | contig 13371 bp, 5 predicted proteins | sample BogForMeECP23OM3_FD_94441 | JGI IMG/M metagenome (GOLD analysis project Ga0074046, IMG submission 94441) | Bog forest soil microbial communities from Calvert Island, British Columbia, Canada - Bog Forest MetaG ECP23OM3 | ecosystem: Environmental > Terrestrial > Soil > Wetlands ...
ACGAGAGAGACCCGTCGTTTGCGAGTCCCCACCGTCGCGCAAGATGTTCGTAGTGGGCGCGCAGATCCTCAAGCACTTCGATCGCTTCATGCTTGTCCATCCGGTCTCCTCAGCGCTCCTAAGCCTCAGGCAGCGTGCGCTGTCGTGAGAGATCATTTTTACAGCGCATGGCTACTTCGCCTCGTCACCTTGTGGCGCCAGACTCTTCCCTGCCCAACCGACATCCGCCCAAGATGCCACCGCAAGCATCACCACGAGCGAGAACGCTGCGGCACAGGTAAAGGCGAACAGCGCAAGCTGACCCGTCACGAGCGCAGGTCCTTTCGAGCGACGCTGTGGTCTCATCTTCGAGACGAGTCGTCGCCTGGCGAGCGCTGAGTCTCATCCTCACCGCCGCCTCGCATGTCTTGCCTGGCAGTGCCCGAGGCCACGGCCGAGCCGCGGCCTGTCTCTTGGCGAGGCGCATTCCCCTCACGTGGCCTTCTGGCTCGTTCTCGCGCGCGCGAAGATTTGACCATGATCGCGATGGGCCAGGTCGGTCGCTAGGTGCTGATGTTGTCCTCGTCGACAGTCATTTCGACCTGTACGTAGCGGAAGTTTGAGGCGAAGAACTCCTTGGCTCCCGCCGCGCCGGCAACTTCTGGAGTGCGGCCATGTCGCTCGACATTGATTCGGGGAACCGTGGGGCTCTGACGCGGGCCTGGTTGGCAGCGGCCGTCGCGATCGCAAATAAAGATGTATGACATGAAGCTAACGATAGCGCATTCTCGTCGGTGGAGATCTCGGGTTGAAACACGATCTGGACATCAGTGGGGCAAAGCGCCTCGAACTCCGTCGCGCTGCCTGACCGCACGGAAAGATCACACGTGCTCAGCAATCCGTGAGAGCGCACTGGCGTACAAGGGCGGGACGACACTTGCCTCGCCCAACCATAGCGGCTCGATCTTCCCGCCGTCCACGTCGCTTCACGCTTCCCCAGCGCTCGCAGCAGAGTCCTTCAGAAGTGTAGCGGCGGGTCTGAACGCGTCCGACCGCTGCGCAGCACCACACGCCCCGCCCCCCGTAGCCGCGCCCGCCAGCGTAGGAACGGACGTCGCGGGTTTCCTCAGGAGCCATGAGAATTCTTACCACCCGGATGCGAAACGTAGTTATACCCCCCCAACACTGGGTTGGGGAGATGGCGGGTAGCCGCATCTCACCTCTGCTCCCCAACCATCTCCCTAGATCCGTGGAAATCGCAGTGACGCCTCCTGGCGAAGGGGATCATTGCGTCCCGCGAAGGAGGGAGGCCATGATTAAAGGCGATTCCCTACGGCAGCGCTGGACCAGGTCCCGGGGCGGCACGAGTGCGCGCTCATCCGGCGTCCGATCCTTGCTGGCTTACAGGCCGCTTCGCAGCGTGGCGTTGGGCTTGGCCATGTCCCTAGCGGGCGCTGCTGTATCGCGCGCTGCTGTTATCCCCGCTTGCATAACAGGTGCGCTGTCGGGGGTTTACACCAATGCGAATGGTACCGACAACGGCTTTACCTGTGAGATCTCAGACAAGATCTACAGCAACTTCGTGTATGTAACTGCGGGCGCCGATCCTGACGCGGCTCAGGTGAACGTCGCCATCGACAACAATACGTCGATCGCGCAGACTGGCCTCCAACTTACCAGCGCAGTTCCGGGGTTGGTCTGGCTGACTCCTGGTTTCTCGCTGTCATACAATGTCACGGTAGACCAAGCGGCTTGCGCGGCTATATATGGTGCCGGTCATACCTGCACCATCACCGGAGCTCAGGGCCAGTTCCAAGGGGCGTTTAATTCCAATGCAGCTACTTTGGAAGACGTTTTTGCCCCTGGAGGCACGATTATTCTCGACGGAGCGGCCCCAAGCGATAACACCAAGAACCTAAACTTAGGGTCACAGCCTTTGACTTCCACGAACGTCACCATCACCGGCACCGCTGCAGGCCAGACGGATCCGATCGATAGATTTGGCTTGGACCTCTACCAAACCGCCGCTCCGGAACCGGCCACGGTGAGCCTTATCGGTGCTGGCCTGTTAGGTCTCGGCCTGTTGCAGCGTCGTCGGGCAGCCCGCAAGTAAGGTAAATCCTCAAAGTAGTGATTCCTTCCCGAAAGGGGAACAAGTCATCCGCCTCGCCGTCCGACGCGCCATGCGCGCGGCGCCTCGGTGTCGCAAGGTCGACGGTCCGCAAGCTCGTCGCGGGAGAGGTGGCGAAAAGGGTCTCCTCGGGCGAGCCGGAAAACGCAGGCGCGTCGCGGGTCGGTTTGGGCGCGTAGCCCCTGACGAAAACCGAGCGTTTTCTGCCAGTCGAGAGAGCGGCCTCCTCCAAGAAGCCCGTTCCGCCGTCCTTGCTCTCGGCGCCGACGGCCTCGAGCCGTCGAACCTCTCGAGGTTGTTCGCCGCACTCGAGCGCGAGCTCGCGCGTCTTCGCCGCGAGCACAACGGCGGCGAACCCTTCCCGCCCTATCGGGCGAGACTCCCCGGCGGACGCCCGCGGGGCGCGTAAAGCGCGTCACAATCGCGTAGGGAGGCTCCAGGCCACCCCCCAATCCGACCGGGACTCGCCTCGGGTCCCATCGCCGCCGCCGCGGAGGCCCACTCCGCATCCGCGCCGTAGCAAGCGATGCGCGACGCGGAACGCTCAAAAAATTGTAGGTCTACGCGCGCGGCGCCACGGCGGGCGCTGGAACGATTGCCGAATACACCACCTCGGGGCGAGGGTGGACGTCTCCCTGATCGCGGGATTGGACACCCCGGTTGGCATCGTGGTAGTCCCTGTACCCGAGCCGTCTACCCTGCTCGTGGTCGCCACGGGGGTCGTGGGCCTCGCCGTCCGACGTTACCGCGCGTGAGGTGCCTCCCTCGGAGGCTGCGAGTCGCGACTAGTCTCCAAAAATCGCGCCCCACCCTTCCACCACTCGGGTGTACGCTCACGCAAGGGAAGCTGTGAGCACACACTAACCCGCGCACCGCGCCTCGATTGCCATGGGAGTCGCCTCCGCGCGCCGGTGACCTTTCACTCCTCGCGGCGACGCCAGAGTCGAGACGATATTCCCTGTACGTGGTGGGACATTGATCAACGGCACCGCATATCGGATTGTTCTCCTGAACCTCGCGCTTGCCGCCGTGTACCTCGCGACGGGACACCTTGGGCTCGAGATCGCAGGTTACGCGCACAGCGTGACCTTGGTCTGGCCACCGGCAGGAATCGCGTTGGCGGTCCTCGTGCTTGGCGGTCGGAGGTTCTGGCCGGGCATCGCGCTCGGTGCCTTCGTTGTGAACATCACGACGGGGGTGCCGATGGCCGTCGCTCTGGGAATCGCGACAGGGAATACGCTCGGGGCTCTCGCAGGTTGGGTGCTGATCGAGCGAATGGGTCTGCGCCCGACACTCGGCCGGCGACGTGACGTCGTCGGCCTCATCGCCGCTGCGGCCTGCTTTCCCCTCGTAAGCGCAAGTATTGGCGTAGCGAGCATCAAGTTCGGCGGCGTCATTCCTTCCGACCAAACGCCTGGCGCGTGGTTGTGGTGGTGGGTGGGCGACGGTGTGGGAATCCTGCTCATCGCACCTGTGCTCCTCACCTGGCTCTCGCCCAGCTCAGAGAACTTTTCCCCGCGGCCATTTGAAGCGCTCGTGCTAGCCACGCTGGTCGTGGCGACGAGTGCGATCGTCTTCTTGGGTGGTACGGGTGCCTACCACCACGCTCCACTCACGTTCGTCGTTGTCCCGCCCCTCGCCTGGGCAGCTTCGCGTTTCGGCCCACGCGGCGCCTCAATCGCCGCCCTGGCCACAGCGACGATCGCAATCGTAGGGACGCTCACCGCCCGAGGTCCCTTCAGCAACTACCCCCTCCAGCAGGGCCTCCTCTTTCTCGAGCTCTGCATCACCATGCTTAGCGCAATGGCGTTTCTTCTCGCCGCCGAAGTCCGCGAGCGGGAGCAGGTCTCCTCATATCTGTCCGAGGCGTTGAACGAGCATGCACACACCGAACAGGAGCTTCGTCACAGTGAGCAACGCTTCCGTGTGCTCGCCGACCATGCCTCGGACATCATCGCCGAGTTCGACGCTGAGGGACGCATCCTCTACGTGAGTCCGAGCCTCACCACCATCCTGGGGTATCCCGTCGAGAGGACCGTCACCCAAGGGATGCAGACCGTCATCGGTGCGCGGGTGCACCCCGAAGATCTCGACAGAGTCACCGAAAGTTTCGCGCGGGTCACTGCAAACAAGGGTTTGGCCCTCAGGGTTCTCTACCGTGCGCGTCATGCCAACGGCGAATGGCGCTGGCTTGAGAGCCTGACGCAATCCTTCGGAACCGCGGACGGATCGGTGCATGCGGTGAGCGTAAATCGCGATATCACCGAGCGCGTCCGGGCCGAAGCCCGCTTCCGTCTCGCGGTGGAGGCGTCGCCTGCCGGTGCGCTGATGATCGACTCGAATGGCCTCATCGTGCTCGTGAACCAGGCCGCTGCCTCTCTCTTCGGCTATCAGCGCGACGAGCTGATCGGTCAGTCTGTCGAGGTGCTGGTGCCACCCGCGGTGCGTGAAAAACACCCGCTGTTCCGAGCCGAGTTCCTGTCGTCGCCAACCTCGCGCGCTATGGGGGCCGGTCGCGACCTCTATGGCGTCCGCAAGAACGGTTCTGAGATACCCGTCGAGATCGGCCTCAATCCGATTGAGACCGAGGAAGGTGTGTTCGTGCTGAGCTCGATTGTGGACATCACCGAACGCAAGCGCGCGGAGGACGAGATCCGTGAGAAGTCCATGCGCCTCGAACGTTCAAACCGCGAACTCGATGAGTTCGCCCACGTGGTGTCCCATGATCTTAAGGCGCCTTTGCACGGCATCTCGTCTCTCGCCGGCTTTATTCAAGAGGACAGCGCGGGAGCGCTGCCGGAGGCCTCTCGCGAGCACTTCACCATGCTCGTCGAGCGCGTGATGCGGATGAGCGCCCTCATCGATGGGATCTTGGACTATTCGCGAGTGGGCTGGGTCGCGCATTCGCCCGAGTGGGTGGACGTCGCCGCCACGGTGCACGAAGTGATTGACTCCCTCGTACTGCCGGCCGGGATTCGGATTGACATCGAGAGCGAGCTCCCGTGGGTCGTGCACGACCGAGCCCAGCTGACGCAGATCTTCCAGAACCTGATCGCGAACGCGTGCGAGCACATGGGTCGACAGTGCGGAGCAGTCGTGGTGTCCGGCGCCGATCGCGGTGACGACGTCGAGTACGCGGTTTGCGACGACGGCGTCGGTATCGATCCGCGGCACCACGAGCGGATTTTCAAGATGTTTCAGTCATTGCGGTCCGATCGAAAAGGCACGGGTATTGGCCTCGCAATCGTGAAGAAGATCGTTGAACGATGGGGCGGGCGCGTGTGGGTAGAATCGAAACCAGGTGAGGGAACGACGTTCCGGTTCACGGTTCCAAAGCGCAAACCTCTCGTGTAGAGGCGTCGGAGTGCTAGGAAGGCTTCCGGTTCTCCTGGTCGAGAACGACCCCGTTGACACAATGAACCTGCAGCGCGCTTTCGAGCGTTGCAGGATCCCCAACCGTCTCATTTGCACGGGTAATGGCGAAGAGGCCCTTGCATTGCTCAGGTCCGCGCCCGCTCGCGCTCAGCGACCAGGCCTGATTCTCCTGGATCTGAACATGCCCGTGATGAGCGGCCTCGAGTTTCTGGAGATCCAAAAGGGAGACGCGGATCTCAGGAGCATCCCGGTGGTGGTGATGACGTCGTCGCGTCGGGAGTCGGACCGACGGAAGAGCTATGAGCTCGGCGCCGCGGGCTTCGTAACGAAGCCCCTGCAGTTCGACGAATTCGTACGCGTGGTCGATACGATCTACCGCTACTGGGCGCTCTGCGAGCAGCCGTGAAGCTTGCTCCGCGACTTCGCAGACCGTCCAGACACTTTTTGAGCTGATTACGCTCGGTTACCACCAGGACGCGAGGTCAGCCTGCATCGGGACGTCTCGACAATCTCGCCCTGTGCGCGAGAACCCGGGCCCGGAGGCACGCTAATGGAGCTTCGCGCCACGCCGGCCCGCTCGTTTTCGTTGCGTCAACGCTGCGATCTCGCTCTTCGCCAACGCAACTGACCCGCGAATCAACGCTACGGACTTCATTGGCGGACAGCCTCCGCAGAGACGAAGAAGTGCGGCTGATCTGCGTGACTTCGCCTCGGGTCACGGAGCCGAACCGGTGCGGCCTTGCGCACTTACCCTGCAGTAAGAACGGCGGCCGCGGACGGATTCTGGGTCCTCGGCCCCGATCGCCGAGCGAGTTTGACAACCGCGAACCCAGGGCGCCAAGTAGCGCCGCCCGTTTCCACAGCGCGCTCTATCCGAGGACGACCCGCACCCGATGCGTCGCGTCGTCGTCCACGAGGGGAATCTGCGCCAGATCTCCCGACATCGCTTTGCCATCAAGCTCGAGACGCACCACTCCTCGCATAACCCCAAGCGGGTTCTCGACCGTGATGTCGTAGCGCGCGGACCGGAAGCGGAAGGCGATCTCGAAGCCCCGCCATGCCCGCGGTACGCATGGATCGAGCCGAAGCGTAGCGCCCTGTAGCCTGAACCCTAGGATCCCCTCGAGGGCCGTCCGATACATCCAGCCTGCGGATCCTGTGTACCAGGTCCAGCCACCACGGCCGACGTGCGGAGGTTCGGCGTAGACGTCAGCGCACACGACGTACGGCTCCACCTTGTATCGATGAATCGCTTCGCGAGTACTAGCGTGATGGATGGGGTTCAAGATCGAGAACAGCTCGCCTGCCCTGTCGCCGTCGCCAAGCTGCGCGAAGGCGAGCACCGACCATAGGGCGGCATGTGTGTATTGGCCGCCATTCTCTCGGATGCCGGGCGGGTACGCCTTGATGTATCCTGGGTCGAGCGAGATTCCATCGAACGGCGGGGTGAAGAGCCGGATCAGTCCCTCCGCACGACGGACGAGATACTGGTCCATCGAAGCCATCGCGCGGCCCGCGCGAATCGGTTCGGCGGCTCCGGAGATCACGCTCCACGACTGGGCGATCGAATCGATCCGGCATTCGTCGTTCGTGGCCGAGCCGAGCGGCGTTCCGTCGTCGAACCATCCCCGCCGGTACCAGTCCCCGTCCCAGGCTTCCCTGTCGAGCGATCGACTCAAATCTGCGGCATGCCGCCGCCAGGCCGCGGCGCGCGCGCCCTCTCCGCGACCCTCGGCGAGGGGAGCGAAGGCCGATAGCACGGCGTGGAGGAACCATCCGAGCCAGACGCTCTCGCCCTTTCCTTGTACGCCAACGCGATTCATGCCGTCGTTCCAGTCTCCTGCGCCGAAGAGGGGAAGACCGTGACTCCCGACCGGAAGACTTCGGTCGAGGGCCCGAGCGCAGTGCTCGAACAGTGTTGCGTGTTCCTCGGAGACCGACGGCTGGAAGAACGCCTCCTGTTCGTCGGTGCGGAGAGCGGGCCCCTCGAGGAAAGGAACACTCTCGTCGAGGACGCCAAGCTCGCCCGTGACCTCGACGTAGTGCGCCGTGGCGTAGGGCAGCCAGAGCGGGTCGTCAGAGATGCGCGTGCGAACCCCGCGGCCCGACTCTGGCAGCCACCAGTGCTGGACGTCGCCCGGGGAGAATTGCCGCGAGGCGGCTCGCAGGAGATGCTGTCGCGTGCCTTCCGGCTCGCACACCGTGAGCGCCATACCATCCTGGAGCTGATCCCGGAACCCGTACGCACCGCTTGCCTGGTAGAACGCCGATCGCGCCCACACCCGGCAGGCGAGCGTTTGGTAGAGAAGCCAGCGGTTCAGCAGCACGTCCAGGGACCGATCGGGCGTCTTTACCTGAACTGTGTCGAGCAGGAAGTCCCAGCGCCGGGTGACCGTGCGAAAAACCTCGTCGAGGTCTGCGGTCCGGTAGCGCGTCACCAAAGCGCGCGCCTCCGTCACCGTCGCCGCCTGGCCGAGAGAGAAGACGATCTCGGCTCGCTCGCCCGGCCGGATTTCGAGCCGGGTCTGTAGGGCACCGCATGGATCGAACCCGGCGCCGACCCGGTTCGAAAGCGTCACGCCGCGCACGAGTGCCGCCGGTTGATCGAGGGCACCGTTCCGACCAATGAACTCCGTCCTGTCGCCGGTAAAAGCGAGCTGCCGCCCGGCGAGATCGGCGAACGCGACGCGGTCGCCGAAACCTACGCTCCACGGGTTCCGAGCGAGCATCGCTCCAGTTTCCGCGTCGATCTCCGTGATGATGAAAGGAGCGGAGGCTTCCCGCGACGGGCCGAGTGCCCACTCGACGTAGGCGGTGACAGAGAGACGTCGCGATCGTCCGGATCGATTCTGGATGCTGAGTCGTGAGAGCTTGATCTGGTCGCTGTTCGGTACGTATTGCAGGAGGTCGAGGGAGATCCCTTCGGAGGTGTGCTCGAAGCGGGTGTAGCCCTGGCCGTGCCTCGCGACGTAGCGCCCCCTCTCCGCGCGAATGGGGAGGGCCGTCGGGCTGAGGAGCACTCCACTGTCTTCGTCACGGACGTAGATCACCTCGCCGGGCGGGTCCCCGATGGGGTCGTTCGACCAAGGCGTGAGCGGGTTCTCGCGACTGTTCCCCGACCAGGTGTAGCCTCCGCCTTCAACGGATACCTGGAAGCCAAAGGTCGGATTGGCGATCACGTTTAACCAGGGCGCCGGCGTCCACTGTCCCTCGGCGAGGATCGTCACGTACTCCCGTCCATCCGCAGCGAAGCCGCCGAGGCCGTTGAAGAACTCGAGCTCCGGCGGCTGCGGGAGGCGGCCTTGAGGCCCAGTCTCCGGCGAGCGCCTCGCGCGCGGCGCGGCAACCCGCTCCGGCTCCTCGCGGCGCTTGACCTGCTCTGAGAGGCTCCCGCGGTGGCTTAGGAGCACCGCTCGGGCTCCTGCCAGCAGCGCGCCACGCGCTTCGGCGGAGACGAGGTCAGCGCGCACGACGAACGACCGCCCGCGCACTCCCTCCCCATCGGCGGGGAGCCGCGAGGGACTCGCCCGCACAAGAGCCTCCAATGCCGCCTGGAGATCCTGCGCGTAGGACGTGGGTCGTTCATTCAAGATCACGAGATCGACCGCCAACCGCTTCATCCGCCAGTACTCGTGGGCACGGAGGAGCTGGCGAACGATCTCGAGATCCTCGACGTCGTCGATCCGAACCAACACGATCGGCACATCGCCCGAAATCCCATGCGCCCACAGCGCGGGAGGGCCCCCTCGATTTCGGCTCAGGACTGCAGACACGGGGCGTAGCGTCGGGTCGGAGTAGAGCACGTGGTTCGCGAGACGCTGGAACAGGTGCGCTTCCTCGGCGCCGACGCCGAGGTGATGCAGCTGGACCTGCGCCTGGGTCCACGCGAGCGTGACAGCGCGTTCGAAGGCCGCCGGATCGTGGTGCTTGTCGGCGAGATCGAGCGCCTCACCGCGAGAGGGCGCGATCAGCGTCCAGAACGCCACGCGGGCGGTGGTCCCGGGCGGAATCCGGACGCGATGGCGAAGGCTGAAGACCGGATCCAGCACCGTCCCTACCGACCTGGAGAGCGGCCGGCCATCCGTCACGGAGAGCGGCGTCCGGACGTTGTGCCCCCGTCCGAGGAAACGCGCGCGGTCGGTCTCGAACTCTACCGGACCCACGGTCTCGCCTTCAACGACCGCGAGGTGCGCTGCCCAAATCGGAGGCTCGCCGGGCGACCGCGGGCGTCGCGTCGCAAGGAGCGTTTGCACGTCGGCGACGAACTCCGTCTGCACGAAGAGCTTGGAGAATGCCGGATGCGCCGCGTCCGCCGTGGCGGGTGCGAGCACGAGCTCGGCGTAGGAGGTCACCTCAAGCTCCCGGACTCGGCTTCCCAGGTTCGAGAGCGATACGCGACGGACCTCGCCGTCGTCCTCGGGTGAGACGGCCACTTCCAGCGTCGTCACGAGGGTCCCGTCGCGCCGGACGATTTCGGCCCGATCCTCGGAGAACTCGACCTCGTAGTGGTCGGGCTCGACTCCGCGAGGCTGGTATGCCGCCGACCACACCTCGCCGCTGCGCACGTCGCGGACAAAGACGTAGGAGCCGAAGGAGTCGCAGGTGACGTCCTCACGCCAGCGGGTAACGGCAAGATCGCCGAAGCGGCTATAGCCCGAGCCGGCCGCGGTGACCATCACTGCGTATCGGCCGTTGGAGAGCAGGTGCGAGGAGGGAATCGAATCGTGCGGGGAACGGAACCGGCGCAGCATGGGCAGCATCGAGTCGCGCACGTGGGGAGCGACCTTCACCTCTTCGGCCCGAGGTCGGTCGACCGCGACGTCGCGCGGGGTCCGCTCCTGGAGTAGGAGCTCCGTCGCGCGGACGATCGGTTCGGCGTGGAAGCGAGCGCGCATCGCGCCATCCTTCAGCGCGTTCGTGATCGCAACAAGGGTCATGCCTTGGTGGTGCGCCATATACGCGCGGACAATCGCGACCGAATCGCCTTCGGGCAGACGCGTCCTCGTGTAATCGAGGGCCTCGTAGCAGCCGTACCTGCCCCGGCCGCCGGCCGTGGTGAGCCTCTCGAAGTTTTGCGTCGCCGCATGCGGGTCCACCATCGCCGCAAGCGCAGTCGCGTAGGGAGCGACGACCGCGTCCTCGCTGAGGCCGCGTCTTAGCCCGAGCCCAGGGACGCCGAAGTTGGAGTACTGGTACGTGAGCTCGATATCCCGCACGTTGTATGCCGATTCCGAAACACCCCAGGGCACGCCCAGCTCGGCGCCGTACTTTATCTGCCGCCGAACGATGAGACGGCTCGTCTGATCGAGCAGACTTCCCGTTGGGGCGCGCATCACAAGCGACGGCATCAGGTACTCGAACATCGAGCCCGACCACGAGATCAGCGCCGAGCCGCGATTGACCGGGGTGAGAGCGCGCCCGAGCCGGAACCAGTGCCGCACTGGTACGTCGCCCTTCGCAATTGCCACGAAGCTCGCAAGACGCGCCTCGGAGGCCAGCAAGTCGTAGTAGCTGGGGTCGAGAGTGCCGTCCGAGATCCGATACCCGATCGAGAGCAGCTGGCGGCTCGGGTCGAACAAGAACCCGAAGTCCATCGCGGTGAACATGTGTCCCGCCCGTTCCGCCAGCCGCAAGACGCGACGTTCGAGGGATCGCGCGGCGTCCCTCGAGCGCTCAAGCGCGTTGACCAAGGCGTCGGTCCGCGCGAGCGCTTCGGCGTTCGCATCGCCCCGCGCAGCCAGCTCGGCTCGCCGCCGCAGCAACAGCCGGATCGCCGCCTCGCAACGATCCGGCAGGTCTGCCAGATTCGGGATCGCGCCGAGAATCGGGCCTAGCTCCCCATCGTCCACGAGGAGACGCGCCCAGGGCATGAGCCACTCGAGGTCCCGTTCGTGGCTCCGGATGGACGAACGCACCGCTTCAACCCACGTCAGCAACTCGGCGCCCTCACCGTCGCCCTGTTTGTCCGTCAGGGTCCGCGCCATGTCTGTAACCGTGTCCGCGAGGAGTGCGAGTTCCGCCAGCCGGCTCGCAACGCCGTCCGGCGTAGTGGGAGGCGACGCGAGGGGTACCGCGAGACCAGCGAGCGCTTCGTCCAGCTGCTTCCACGTCACCGTCTGCGTCCGTCGGTCGTCGACGAGCGTGCGCAGGGATTGCCGGGCGAGCTCGACCGCGTCTTCGACGCCGGCGTTCCACTCTGGAGTCAACGCGGGAGCGCCGATTCGTTCCCGACAGGCATTCGCGAGGGCGATCAGGTGCCCTGCGAGGTTGCCGCTGTCCACCGACGACACGTACTTGGGATCAAGCGGTCGCAGGCTGCGTGTGTCGTACCAATTGTAGAAGTGTCCCCGGAAGCGCTCGAGGCCGTCCATCGTGTCGAGCGTCGCCTCGAGCCGCTCCGCAGCGTCTACCGTTCCGAGCCATCCGAAGTCGCGGGCGCAGACCACGGACAGCAGATAGAGACCGAGGTTCGTGGGAGACGTCCGGTGAGCGACGACCGGCTTCGGGTCTTCCTGGAAGTTATCCGGCGGAAGCCGGTGATCCTCCGCGGTGACGAAGGTCTCAAAGAACCGCCACGTGCGGCGGGCGATCGAGCGCAGCGCTCGCTCGTCCGGGGCGGAGACGGGGTGGGGACCCACGACGGGCGGCGGGAGACTGGCCCACCGAGCGAGTGCGGGAGACAGCACCCACAGAACGACGAACGGAGCGGCGACGAGGCCCGCCCCGCGTCCCTCGCAGGCGACGAGGAGCGTGGCGGCGGCGGCAAGCGCGACGCCACCCGCCATCCGCTGGTAGAAGCCACGGAGATCCAATCGGGGACCGATGTTCGACTGAGCAGCCGTCATCCACTCGAGTAGCCGCCGCCGGCTCACGCAGACGCGCCACAGCGTACGCGCAATCGCGTCGGTCATCAGCCAGGCCTGATGCGCGAGGAACGAGACCCCGAACGCGATCTGGGACAAAGCCAGCGCGAGGTCCTCACCCACGGAGCGCAGATGGCTCCGCTTCGAGATTCCGGTGCGTCGCGGCACGATCCCGACGAGCAACGGCAGGAGCGCGGGGAGCGCGAGGGTCGAGAGAAGGAAGGCGGTCCACCGCTCGGCGGCCGCAAGGGGCAGCGTCCATCCGGCTGCCAGCGCAAGGAAGGTGACCGGGGCGAGCAGCGTCCGGCGCAGATTGTCGATCATCTTCCAACGGCCGACGCCTGGGATCGCGGGCCGGCACGGCCGCGCGTCCGAGAGACGCGAGTCGGAGCGACGCCCGAGGATCCACGGAAGCAGCTGCCAGTCTCCTCGCGCCCAGCGATGCTGCCGGGCCGCCGCGACGTCGTAACGGGAGGGGTATTCCTCGATCAGCTCGACATCGGACACCAGTCCCGCTCGAGCGAAGATCCCCTCCAGAAGGTCGTGGCTGAGGAGCGTCCTCTCGGGCACCTGGCCTTCGAGCGAGGCCGCGAAGGCGTCCACGTCGTAGATCCCTTTCCCGCTGTACGAGCCCTCCTCGAAGAGGTCCTGGTATACGTCTGAGACTGCGAATGCATAGGGATCGATGCCCCCTGGGCCCGAGAAGACACGCTGGAAGAGCGATCCCTCGCGGCCTATCGGCAGGGAGGGCATGACACGCGGCTGGAGCACGGCATGGCCCTCCACCACGCGGCCGCTGGCGACGTCGAATCGCGGAACATTCAGTAGATGGGCCATCTTTCCCACAAGGCGTCGCGCGGCGCCGCGCGGGAGACGCGTATCGGCATCGAGGGTAATCACGTAGCGGACCCCGCCAGGCACGGCGGGAGGTCCGCCACCAACCCCGAGGAAGGTCGTGTCCGTCGCGCCGCGAAGCCACCGATTCAGCTCGTACAGCTTCCCGCGCTTGCGCTCCCACCCTAT
>Ga0074046_10003387_pt1 | contig 13371 bp, 14 predicted proteins | sample BogForMeECP23OM3_FD_94441 | JGI IMG/M metagenome (GOLD analysis project Ga0074046, IMG submission 94441) | Bog forest soil microbial communities from Calvert Island, British Columbia, Canada - Bog Forest MetaG ECP23OM3 | ecosystem: Environmental > Terrestrial > Soil > Wetlands ...
CCATTTCCCGGAGCGACGACTCGATCTTCTCGTCCATCGCGAGGAGTGCCTGGGATACCCCCTGCCGTGTAATGCCCAGCTCGTTTGCAATGGAAATATTCTGCATCCCGCTGCGCCGCATCTTCCAGAACCTGAACTGTTTCTCGTTCGTGGGTAAGAACATATGTAAATGTATGTGTATTTACAATATAAAATAATCGTCAACCTCTACTTTTTGAATTCCTGAGTACGAAATGATGCATGCGGAATCGACCGGGGCATTCGGGATACTATCATTACTTATCCGTCAGGAAACACCTGGTCTCATTCCGAACCCGGCAGTTAAGCTGACACACGGAGTATGCTGTACTGAGGTACGCGAGTCCCCGGGAACCATGCCAAGCTGCAATCGCCTTCCTTCTTACACGGTTCCTGTTCTTGTAATGTTGAATAAAGAGCGAATGCTCTCAAGAAAATGTCATCATGTCCATATCGGGAGAGCCATGGGTTCACGAGCTGAATGATACATACTTAAAACCCTGTGCTGTCAGCGGCATCGCTGATAGGATCCAGGGGGTCTTTCACCGGACAAAAAAAATTATTGGACTTTAATCTCCTTTTTCCCTGTCCACAGGCCGTGAAGGTTGCAGTACTCGAGGGCATGGATGACGCCGCTCTTTGGCAGCTTCACGCTCAGGATTACTTCCGGCTGTGTTGTGACCGGATTCAGGGATACCTTGCCGAGGAAGACTGGATTGAAGGCCCGGCCCTCCTCTTCGAACATGACCATGATCCACCGGATCGAGTGCTCGACGGTATTCGGATGCGGTCCCACGGTTACCTTCAGGCTGAAGAGTTCATCAGGTTTTACCTGAGCCGGCGCCTCAATTTTCGGCGTGTGGCTCTCCCGCTTACCGAGGGCTTCCCCGGCTGCGGCATCATAGGTATAAATCAGGTTTCCAAATGAATGCTGTCCTGTCATGGATTCACCTGCCATTTCCTGGCTGGACATGAATGCGTCCGGTCTGCCACCCGGCACTGACTCATGTTCCGGTTTTTCGTGCCTCTTTTTAGCACGTGCTATCCTTAACTGAAGATATATATAAAATCTCAGAATGTGGCAAGGATCCCCAGGTAAGAATACCCTGTCCGATCCGTTACGAATTTTTTTTTTACTGATGTGTGGATTTACCGTCAGTGCTGTTACCGTACCTGCCGGGAGTTATCGTCAGGTTCCTGCCGGCGTGATACACGGGCAGACAGGTTATTTCAATTTCCCGGGATCTTGCAGGGCTCAAAAAAGATTAGTGCATTTTTTTTGATGATGTTTCCGCTCCTGCAGACTTCTCCTGCGCCGGCAGCGTTCTGAGAAAGTCCAGCAGCGCCCGGTTGAGCTCGCCGGCATGGGTCCAGTTCAGGCCGTGAGGCCCTCCTTCCACCACGACGAGCCTGCTCCCGGGGATCGCTTCATGGGTGCGCTTTCCCGTGACCCCGAAAGGACAGATCCGGTCAGCATCCCCATGAACGACCAGCGTCGGCACGGCAATTTTCTTAAGATCATTCCGGAAATCCGTGAGCCATGCCGAAACGCAATCCAACGTGCCCTTCGCTGAAGCCGGGGCCGCGATATTCCAGCTGAGCCGGATCGCTTCCTCGCTGATAAGCCTGCCCCTGAAAATATCGGCATTGTAAAAATTGTTGAAAAACGCTGTGAGGAATGCCGGGCGGTCTGCGATAATCCCCTGTTTGATCCCTTCAAAGACGCTGCCCTCGACGCCGGCCGGGTTGTCGGCGGTCTTTAACAGGAATGGCGGGACCGCGGAAACGAACACTGTCCCGCTTACACGCCGTGAACCGACTGTACCCAGGTACCGTGCAACCTCGCCGCCCCCCATGGAAAATCCGACAAGCACGGCATCATCCAGGCTGAGCGTGGTCATCAGCGTATCCAGATCCCTGGCAAGCGTATCATAGTCATAGCCTTTTGCCGGTTGGCTGGAATGGCCGAATCCGCGCCTGTCGTACGTGATGACCCGGTGTCCCGCTTCCAGCAGGGCAGGCACCTGCTTCTCCCAGGAAGCCCCCGAGAGCGGCCAGCCATGGATAAGGACGACCGGCGTCCCCGAACCGTGATCCTCGTAATAGAGATCGATCTCTCCTGAATTTTCCTTTCCGACGGTGATAAACGGCATCTTTTCTATCTCCTTTGGTATATTAAATTGCCCCATGCACATTTCTCAATAAATAGGTATGCGCAATTTCCAGTTTGTGAAAGAACCCGCGATATCCCATAGAATCCTGGCGAAAAATACTGCCGGGATCCCCCAAGAGACCTCTGGCCGATGACCCCAAAAAGACCCCGGGAACGCTTTACCGTATCCGATACATTCTTCTTGTTGAACCAGGTATACGGCATCATGGCAGAGCCGCTCATACTTGTCACGGGTTCAACGGACGGTATCGGAAAAGCCACCGCGGCCGGACTGGCGTCCGGGGGGGCCGAGGTGATCCTCCACGGCAGGAATGAAAAGAAAGGAAAAAAGGTGCAGCGGGAACTGACACAAACGGCGGGGGGTGGTCGCCCCGACCTGATCATCGCCGATTATTCCCGGCCCGATCAGATCCGGCGCATGGCCACAGATCTCATCTCACGCTATTCGCGACTCGACGTTCTCGTCAATGACGCGGGGACCTACCAGAAAAGCCGGCACGTGACTGAGGACGGAATCGAGATGACCTTTGACGTGAACTACCTTGGCCCCTTTCTTCTCACCCACCTCCTGCTTCCTCTCCTCCGGAAGAGCTCCGCGGCCCGCATCGTCACCGTCGCATCGAGTGCCCATGAGGACGTGGATAGGATCGACTGGGACAACCTGCCGGGCGAACCGGCATACGACGCCTGGGGCGCCTATTCACTTTCGAAGTTTGCCGATGTGACGTTCACCTACACCCTTGCCCGGAACCTCGAAGGGACCGGTATCACTGCCAATTGCCTGCATCCCGGAGTCGTGGACACAAAACTGTCCCACGCAGCAGCCCCCGGCATCTCCACCATAACGCCGGAAGAGGGTGCGCAGACGTCGATCTGGCTCGCACGTTCCCCGGATGTGGCCGGTGTATCGGGCAGGTATTTCGACAACCGGCGTCAGATCCGGTCTTCTGACCTTTCGTACGACCGCGACGTGCAGGAGCGGCTCTGGAAGATGGCGGATGCCCTGACCGGGATTTCCGGTGATGATCGCCAGGATGCCGGGTTCGCGATCCTGTGATGAAAACAGATACTATCCGAGCCCCAGAATGTGGATCACCGATCCGTTAACCGGGGTGGAGGGGAGAATCCTGCCCCGGCGCATTCTCCTCGCTCTGCCGGGCCGGGCAGAAATTGCAGATAGAGAAAAAAACTTCTTTTTCCCGGTCCCGGATCAAGCAGTAGAATGTCCCATTCCGATCCTCGACCGCAAAGCCGCCCGGGAATGGCATACCGACCGGATGGCCCGGGGAATCGAGAACAAACATCGTAAATGCGGCCATGAGGTAATAGAAGAGCCGGTGCCGCGGGGCGTAATGGAACGGCGTCCTCTCTGCATGTTCGTCCCAGGTAAAACAGCCCTCCGGGATCATCGCGCAGAATTTTTCGAACGTTTCGCGACCCCGGATCGGATCGCCCGCCTGCGGGAATGCGCCCGACCGGGACATCAGGATGAGCCGGTGGTGAGCCCCGAAGAGCTGTTCACAAAAGAACGGGCGGACCCGGCTGCGGTAAGGCTCGGGCAGGCCGGCCACCTCCATGAAGAGACGACCACCGATCACCTGGAGATCGGCAAGGGTGTACCGGCCGGCTTCTTCAGCGAGCATTATGAGAAGATCGCCCTTTGTTGTTGCTGTTGCAAGCCGGCGTGCCATGGTTGCGATCTCCTCTTTTGCCGGGGGTGGGATGATATCACTGGCAGTCATTATGGTCATCGTCCGCATGGGAGTAATTGTGGTACCGTGTGGGCCGGCACCATATTATTATGCTGAATCCGGCACCGGCTGGTCTGGCGCCTGCAAAAAATCTCCTATTCACCACCCTGCGCCACCATTATTTTAACGATGAGCAGCGGTACATTCCTTCATTGGCATGTCAATTCCCGGAAGATCCCCTGTATCTGGAGGAGCAACGGCCATCCTGATCCTCATATCAGTAGCTCTCCTTATCGGTTCACCTGCGGCCGCGACGCTGGTGTTAACAAACGAATCTTTCTCACCGGCCCCCCCGCTCGTCTCAGGCGACGGGCAACACGCGGTGAACACGATTGCAATTATTCCTGCGGGTGCCACCACCTTCTCCCGGTACCATACGCTCCAGATGCAGACCGATCTCGTGAATGCCCGGTGGAACATTCAGGTTATTGTCAACGGTATCCCTGCTGCACAGCAGTCGGCATCCGGCGCTGTCGCGTTTGTCAACGGGTATCTCCTGTCGTACCCGACAACGAGTGATCTCTCGTTTACCGTGGCCATCAACGGAGCGGTTCCCGTCAGTACCGGGACAAACATGACCGTCCTGCAGGTAACCGAGCTCGATAATGGCGGCGCCCCCGTCCCCGGAAGCAGCATTACGGTCAGTGCCCCTCTTCTGTCCCCGTCTCCGGCGAACAAAACCAGTCCCACGGTTCCGTTCACGACGCCACCGGTGGCGACTACGGCACCGGCCCGATCTGCGGGTTTTCTTTCGGCCGGCAGTCTTTTTGCATCCGTGACTGCGGCAGCGGTATACGGATATGTCCGGTCAAGGCGATAATCCCGACGGACATTCCCTTTTCATTGGGCGTCGTCCCGGCGCGTTTTCTCCCGGTGCCAGGTACTGACCGCCGCTGCACCGGCGCCGCCAGCGCAAGGCAGATTCCCATCACCACCAGCCCGGCATTCGTGCTGCCGTTCGCCTGCGTCAGGTATCCAATAAGTGTCGGCCCGATAAAACCGCCGGCATTGCCGACAGAGTTGATTACGGCGATCCCGGCTGCGGCGGACAGCTCTGCAAGGAAGAAGGAGGGAAGTGTCCAGAACGGCCCGAATGCACAGAATATGCCCACGGTTGCGATGATGATCAAAAGGAATGCTGCGAGCGGTGATGTGACAATCCCCGACCCTGCAAGGGCAATTCCCCCGACAAGCGGCGGAATGGCGGTATGCCAGCGCCGCTCCCCTGTCCGGTCCGAGTGCCGCGACCAGAGGATCATCGCCACGCCTGCGCATGCATAGGGGACCACCATGACCCGGCCAATCGAGGTATTGGACAGGCTTTTGTCCATCGAACGGATGATCTGGGGCATCCAGAACCCAAGCCCGTACAGGGCGATCACGAGCATGCAGTAGATGAAGGCGAGGTGCCCGACCCGCCGGTCAGTGATGACCGAGAGAAGGCCGGTATGGTCTCCCTGTTTCTGCCGCACGTTGTTCTCTTTTTTGATCTCACCGGACAGCCAGTCCCGTTCCTCCGGTTTGAGCCAGCCTGCATCCTCGGGTCTGTCGGACAGGTACCAGTACGTTACGATACCGAGGATGACCGCGGGCAGCCCTTCCAGGACAAAGAGCCAGCGCCAGCCGGCCACGCCGAACCAGTGGATGGAATCGAGAATCCAGGTTGAGATGGGGGCTCCGGCAATCGTGGAGATGGCAAGCGCTGTCATCAGGAGTGCCACAGCCTTTGCCAGTTCCCGCCCGCGGAACCAGTACGTGATCTCTATCCGGGTAACCGCGATTCAGGTACGGGCGGTTTGTCCCGGGGATCAGCTATACAAATCCCCGCACCCCATCCTTTTGTATGAACGATACCGATGCTGCCTGGGACGCACTCCCGGGCACTGCATTCCCTGAAAAACTGGCATCGATCGGGATCGAGTGCGGCAGGATCATCGATATCCGCGATCTGGACGCGATCGGCCGTGATTACGGGATCGGCATCTACCTCTTTTTTGAAAAAGACCTTGCTGTTACCCGCACGCTCGCCGAGATTCAGGAGGAGTTCCGGGATGTGCCCGAGTACGAGCGCCCGTATGTCACGATCGCAGGTTTTCTCCGGTTTACAAAAGAGAACGACCCATCGTTTGCCCGGACTCTTGAGGCATTCCCCCTCATGATTGAGATAGCGGCCGTCGGCGAAATACGCGATCCCGCGACCGGCAAAACCACACCATTTATCACGGGGCTGATGCCGTTTCTGGACGAGTTCGACGTGGATGTTGATCCGGTTGAACAGTCAAAGGAGCAGAACCGGTAAAACACGCACCAGTAACGGTGGCACGTTATCCTCCCGTTTACGTATATGCAGGATTTTTCCTGCGATAAAAATTTCTGCCACTTCGTGTAGCAGTTTGTTATCGGGCCTGGACTCTCCGGGATCCGGACTGCCATCGGTATCGATCCCGAACGTGTCCTCACCGCTACCCCTGCTCTGCCGCCACGATAATTTCTTCGGACGCTGCGACCCGCCCATTTCCATTCGACCCGTTTTCGCAAAAGAAAACAAGACGATCGCCAGCGCATCTCAACACTTTAAATTCCAATACGACAAAAATAACCGGATATGAGTCTGTTTCCCAAGAAAAATCTTATCTGCTATTTTGATACGATAGCACCAAGCAAATATCTGTTAAAATTCAGGAAACTGGCTGTTTTTGAGCCGTTTATGGGATACGATATCGCGAACCGGGGACGACTCTCACACTATGGCTGCGCGGAGCGCAAACAATTCGCATCGGAACTCAGGAAGATCCGTTCCGATACCGACCTCCTCATGGAAGACATCGAAGCATACCAGATCTACATGGCCGCAAAGATCACCGAGAAGGTTCCCGGCGACATTGCGGAAGTCGGCGTCTACAAAGGCGGTTCAGCTAAGATCATCTGTTCGGCCAAGGGCGACCGGGTTCTTCACCTCTTCGATACGTTTGCCGGCCTGCCCAGAGTGGACGAGGTGGATGCGGTCTGGCCCTTTTACGAGGGGAAGTTTGCCGCTTCCTATGACCATGTCAGGACCTATCTTTCCCATGAGAAAAACGTTTTCATGTACAAGGGTATCTTCCCCGACACATCGGACCCGGTGAAAGACAAATGGTTCTCTTTTGTCAATCTCGATGTTGATACCTACGAGAGCACGAAGAAGTGCCTCGAATTTTTCTACCCCCGGATGAGTGCGGGAGGTGTCATCGTATCCCATGACTATCTTACGGCGCCAGGGGTACGAAAAGCAGTGGACGAGTACTTCGCCGACAAGCCCGAGCCCGTGGTCGAGACTGCGGCCTCGCAGTGCATCGTCGTGAAGGTATAACTCCAGATCCGTTTACTTTTTTGGCCAACCGGGAGCGATCCGTTCCACCGGCTAATTAGTGTCCCGCGAAACAAACTAAAATAAAAAAAAAATTATTCCTTGAATATCAGGATCCCGAAGATGATGAGCATCAGGCCGGCGAGGAGGACTACAATGCCAATCAGGCCCTCGATTGCTTCGATCACTTTGGGCAGGAACGCCCAGATTGCATAACCGCCAAGCACTACCAGTACAATTCCCACAATCAATGCCGCAATTCCTGTCTTGTCCATAATTTAGAATCTCCGGATATAATCTCTCTTAATCACATCATATAAATGGTGGTGCCCGGGGAGATTTCAGGGCAAAACAGGCCATGCATTCTTTTGCAGGAACTACAAAAGAAGTTCAGCTCCGCGCCAGCCTGAGGATCTCGACGGCGATCTCCTGAACTTCTTTCGTGTGGAAGGCAAACGACCGTTTTACGGGGAACATTCCGCTGACCCGTCCGGCAATTCTGGCCCTTCCCGCGATGTATGCCTCAACAAACGGTGACGATCCAGCATTGAAGATACCGTACGTGACCGGTGCGATCGCAAGGGCGCAGTCGATGAACGGCCGGTCAGCATGCACATTCTGCTTCTGGGCTCCAAAGGGCGGATTCATGATGACGGTGTCGCAGGGGCCGATCTGTTCGGCAGGGATGGACGCTTTCCCGGAAATATCGGCCACGATACATTCCACGTCAACACCGAGCAGGATGACATTCTTCCCGGCAATACGGACAGCGGCTGGGTCAAGATCGACAGCCCGTACCGCCAGGGCCCCGAGCAGGGCTGCTCCGATGGCAAGAATCCCGGTCCCACACCCGAGATCCGCGACCACTTTTCCCTCAATATCGCCGTTCACGTACGCATCATAGAGAAGCCGGGCTGCAAGGGGGGCCGGTGTCTGGTACTGCTCCCATATGGCATGTGGTTTTTCAAATCCGGCACAGCGCTGCAGTGCCATCTCCAGCTGCCTGAGTTTCATGCGATCTCGTCAATCGTGTAATCGTCCCAGGCCCGGACGCCACAGAGGATCTCGAATTCCTGCGGGGAGAGGACAGGTTTTCTGAACCTCACCTGGTCGTCGTAGGCGAGACGGGGACACGCGGTGTTCACGTAGCAGTCGAACCCGAGATTGAGCAGTTCGTCCGGGCTTACCTCGCGCATGGTGATGATGACTGCCCCGGGCGAAAGTGCTGCGAGCCGTTCCGCGAGCTCCTGGCGCTGCTGGCCGCTTTTCGTGCTCACGATAATGCCAATATGCAGCGCCCGCCGGGCTTTTTCCATGACTGCAAAGCGCCGGCGCAGGAGTGCATCGGCGCTGACTTCCTGTGCAGTGCCGGTGAGCGGATCGAGCGCGATCACCCTTGCCTTCGTGGCAAGCGCAATGCCGATCGGGTGGAAAACACCGGTCCCGACAAACAGGATCTCGTCGGTTCCGGTCAATTTTGCGGCGGCAAAACTGCACCCGAGTACCTGCCCCCGAAGCGGAGTGCGCCCGGTGCCATCCGCAACCCTGACAATATGGCCGTGGGACGCAAGAAGCGATTCCATCGCCGGAATGAGCGGGGCATGCTGAACCGTGGTGACAAGGCCGATCGTTTTTTGTTTAAGCAGAGGCAAGGCCTTTTCAAGAACAGACAGGTCAACGTCCACTGTCCACGGCTCGAAGATGACGTTTTCCCTGTCATCGACAGGCGCATGCCCGAAATGCACGAGCACATCGGCGTCGCCGCAGGTCACGGTATCGAGCGCGAGATCGCAGGCGCCGTAACAGGGATCGCCGCTGATGATTACCTCGAACCCTTCGGTTCTCAGGCCGGTAGAGATGGTCGCGGCCTGCCGCTTGAGCCCTTCAGGGAACTGGAGGGCAACCCGGTGTGCACCGCGCTTCCGGAGTTTACCGGCAAGGTCAGATATGTCGCTCAACCACATGCACCCGGTCGGTGACATCGATCTTCACGAGCGACTTGTACGGTCGCCCGATATCGGGATCGCCCCGCTGGATCACGATGCAGACGTCTTTAATCTCCGCACCTGCAATCTCCAGCGCGGCAAGGAGCGCCCGCATGGTGCCTCCCGTGCTCACCACATCATCGATGATCACAACCCGGTCGCCATTATACACTCCGTTGAGGTACAGTTCCCCTTTCGAGTAGCCGGTCTTCTGGTGGACCGCTACCTCTCCGGGAAGATTGTACACCCGCTTGCGCATGATCGTCATGGGGATGTCGGTCATCACCGAGAGCACCGAACCGATGTGGATGCCCATCGCCTCGACGACCACGATCTTGTCGACACCGTTTAAGTCGAGCACCTTTATCATCGCGCTGCACACGTCGCGGAGCAGTGCGGGTTCAACGAGCGGGACGCCGTCGGTGATGGGGTGGATGAAATAGTTGTACTCGCCCCGTTTCACCATCGGGCAGGTTTCAAGGGATTCTACCAGTCTGTCAAGCATGCATATCACCAAAATCGTTTAGAAATGCCTCGATACGGTCGCGGTGCACGTGCGGCATGCAGACGATCCGCAGATGGCCGTTTCGGGTCCACGAGACCTTCCATGGCTCAGGTACAGTGTCGCAGATAAACGTCGCCACGTTCACGTCCGGCGTGGCGGCCGGCTCGATGCCGAGCGTTCCCATGCCTGCAATGAGCCGCTTTGTGTTCTTCATGCAGCCGGCAATGACTGCCTTCATCCCCTCAACGCCGAGATAGTCGAGTACGGCAAGAGCTCCTGCCACCGGTGCCCCCGGACGGGTGCCTGCGAGCGTGTACTCTTTTTTCACCGTGAGGTACGGAGTGTCGATGTTGAGCGCGTCAAGCATGTCCGGTTCCCGGGTGAGCAGGCAGCCAGCCGGGATGGTGCTCATGCCCATCTTGTGCGGGTCGACGGCAATAGAGGTCACGCTAGGCAGGGCAAAATCAAAAGGGAGGGGTTTATCCAGGAACGGAATCACCATACCGCCAAATGCTGCGTCAACGTGCAGGAAGATGTCGTGCTGGTACGCGATCTTCGCGAGCTCTTTTATGGGGTCGACCATCCCGTACTCGGTAGTACCAGCGACACCGACCATGCAGATCGTATTCTTGTCCACCAGTCCCGCTGCTGCATCTGCTGACATTCGGCGGTCAGGGCCGGGCGGTACGGTGCGCATTTCAAGGCAGAGAAGGTCGCAGGCCTTCTTGAACGAGAAATGGGCAGATTCCGGGACGACCACATTCGGATGGGTTGAATGCCGGAGAGCTTTTGCGAGCCGGAGCGCCTGGATGTTGGACTCGGTGCCACCTGAGGTTGCATATCCGCCGGCCTCTTTATGGTGGAAAAGCGTGCCGAAGCGTTCGATGAGCAGCCGCTCAAGCGAAGCCGTACCGGGAAAAAGCCCGGGATCACCGAGATTTGTCTCCATGAACATGCAGTGTGCCATAACGGCGACAGGGTGAGGGAGCGTGCACATGGAGCTTAAGATATACCGGTGATCGATATCCTCCCTCTTTTTGGAGGATAAAAAAGAGAAGAGGTCGTCTTCTGTGAGTCCTCTATTCAGCATCGCGGTTTCTCGCAGCTTCAAGGATGATGCGTTTCTCGGTCTTCGCGACCGCTTCGCGGATCTTTGCAATGGCATCGATGTTTGCAGAGATGCTGGTGATCCCGTGTTCCACAAGCCAGATCGCCATCTTCGGGTCTGAACCTGCCTGTCCGCAGATTGAGCATTCCACACCATAGGCCCGGCATTGCTGTATTGAGTTGTGGATCAGGGAAAGGACCGCCGGGTGCTGGGGTTGGTACATATCGGCTACATTCTCATTGTTCCGGTCAATGGCGATCGTGTACTGGATGAGGTCGTTTGTTCCAAAGGAGGCGAATTTGATGCCGGCCTTGAGGAAGTCCTCGATCATGATCGCGCTTGCGGGGATCTCGATCATGATCCCGAGCGTCACGTTCTCCACATCGACACCCCAGCCCCGCATCATCTCCTTTGCTTTTATGAACTGGTCGGGATGGGACACCATCGGGAACATAACGCCGAGGTGTTCGTACCCTGCCTTCCAGAGGCGCTTGAACGCTTCGACCTGGAGCCGGAACTGGTCGGGGCTCTGGAGGTCGCGCCGGATGCCTCGCCAGCCGAGCATCGGGTTGTGTTCGAGGGGCTCGCTCTCGCCGCCCTGCATGTTCCGGAATTCGTCGGTCGGAGCATCGAGCGTCCGCACCCAGACGGTCTTTCCCGGGAATGCATCAAGCACGATTTTTATGCCATCGTAGAGCTCTTTTACGAACTCCTCCTCTTTGTGGTTTGCGATGAACCAGCCGGGTGTCTTGTTGAGGCCGAGGATCAGGTGCTCGATCCGGAGGAGGCCGACGCCGTCAGCGCCGGTTGCCGCCGCCCGGGCTGCAACCTCGGGGATCGAGACATTCACTTTTACACTTGTCGCCGTGATGATCGGTCCGCTGCCTCCAGGTGCCGCCGGTACGGCAGCACCTGCCTTTGCCTGTGCCAGGCCGCCAACTGCACCTTCGTAGACAAGTCCCATCTCGCCGTCCACGGTGACGAGCTGCCCGTTCCTGAGCTGCTGGGTCCCTGTCTTTGTCCCGACCACCGCAGGGGTGCCCAGTTCCCTGCTCACGATGGCCGCGTGGCACGTCATACCTCCTTCATCCGTTACGATGGCGGCAACTTTTCTCATCGCCGGCACCATGTCGGGATTGGTCATGCGGGTGACGAGGATATCGCCCTCTTTTACTGCACCCGTGTCCTTTGCATCCCGGATGATGACCACTTTACCGGTCGCGGTACCCGGTGCCGCACCCTGGCCTTTCAGGAGAATTTTTGCATCCTTGTTCTGTCCAAACATGCCTTTTGCCTCTTTCTTCCCGATGGTTGTGATCGGCCGGGACTGGAGGATATAGATCGTCCCGGCAACAATGCCCCATTCAACGTCCTGCGGAATCCCGTAATGGTTCTCGGCGATCTTGCCGTACATCGCCAGCTTTGCGACCTCCGCGTCGGAAAGTACCTGCGCATCCTGCCGTGCCGCATCAACGGCAACCATTTTCGTACCGTGGGACCCGTCAGGAATGATCTCGACCTTCTTGTTTGCGATTGTCTTTTCTCCGCTTGACTCCGTCCGCTGGTCGAAGACGTAGTGGTCCGGAGAGACCGAGCCGGATACGACCGCCTCGCCCAGACCCCATGAGCCCTCGATAATGGTGAGCGGTTCGCCGCTGATCGGGTGGGAGGTGAACATAACACCTGCTTTTTCCGAATGCACCAGCTGCTGGACGACGACCGCGATATTGACCGTACTTTCCTCAAATCCCTGCTTTGCCCGGTAATAGATCGCCCGTGCGCCGTAAAGCGAGGCCCAGCAGTTCTGGACTGCCGAAAGGAGCGCCGCCTCGCCCCTGATATTGAGATAAGTCTCCTGCTGGCCCGCAAAACTTGCATCGGGAAGGTCTTCAGCAGTGGCACTCGATCGCACGGCCACGATCAGGTCTTTGGTCGCCATCTTTTTGTACGAAGTTTTGACGTCATCCTTTATCGCTGCCGGCATCTTTGCCTTTATCACCAGTGCCTTGATGGTCTCGGCAGCCTTTTCGAGAGCTGCATTATTCTCCACGTCAATATTTTCAGAGACCTTGAAGATCTTCTGGTCAAGGCCGGTCTCGACAAGAAATCTCCGGAACGCTTGGGCGGTGACCACAAATGCCGGGGGCACCGGAAGGCCGATCGAAGCCATCTCACCAAGGGACGCTCCCTTGCCGCCGACTGACGAGATATCCTCCTTCCTGATCTCTTCGAGCCATAGAATATTGGGCACATCTTTCATGCTCGCACCACTTATGATCTCACCTCCCCCCTGTTTAAGTATTATCATCTGCCAGTGCCTCCTCCGGGGGTATCGCAGCGGCCCCTTTTCACCGGAACCAAGAATAACCCTGATTAGGTATTGCGCAGATATTGTATGGGTTTTTATGGCAAAAGCGAGAGTGCTCGTCAGCGATCCACTGGCGGAAGAAGGGCTTGCGATCCTCAAAGAGGCGTGTACGGTTGA
>Ga0074046_10003388_pt1 | contig 13370 bp, 7 predicted proteins | sample BogForMeECP23OM3_FD_94441 | JGI IMG/M metagenome (GOLD analysis project Ga0074046, IMG submission 94441) | Bog forest soil microbial communities from Calvert Island, British Columbia, Canada - Bog Forest MetaG ECP23OM3 | ecosystem: Environmental > Terrestrial > Soil > Wetlands ...
CAGGCGGGGAGCGTGCTGGTGCTCGACGCCGGAAACGGGCTGGGGCAAATTCAGGCGCGCAAGGCGCTCGATCTGCTGATGCCGATGGCGCGCCAGAACGGCGTGGCCGTGGCGACCATCCGCAACTCGCAACATTTTGGCGCACTCTCCTGGTACTGCAATCACGTGGCAAGCCAGGGCATGATTTTGCTGGCCATGACCAACTGCGAGCCCGCCATGTCGCCTGAAGGCGGATACGAAGCCTTCTTCGGCACCAATCCTATCGCCGCCTCGTTCCCGACCGGCAAGGGATTTCCGGTGAAGATCGATCTCGCGACTTCAGGCGTTGCGCGCGGCAACATTATCGCCGCACAAAAAAAAGGCCAGCCCATTCCGCTGGGCTGGGCGCTCGATCCCGAAGGGAATCCAACCACCGATGCATCGCAGGCGCTACTGGGCACGGTGCTCACGATGGCAGGCCACAAGGGCTATGCGTTGGCCATGATGGTGGAACTTTTTAGCGGCGTGCTTTCCGGCGCGGCGATCGGCCCTGACGTAGGCTCGATGTACAAGAATCTCGATCGCAAACAGGATGTGGGTCATTTCTTCTGCCTGTTCGATGTGAAGGCGTTTCTCGATTACGGCGAATATCTCGAGCGCATCGATGCGACCATCGATCGCATCAAGAACTCGAAAAAACGTGCAGGCGTAGAAGAGATACTGGTTCCCGGCGAGCGTTCTTCGCGGAAGGCCGCTGTCAACAACGCACAGGGCATTCCCGTTTCACCAGAGACCGTGGCGGAGATCGAGCAGTGGTGCTCCCGCTTGAACGTTGCATTCAATTGTCATGAGGTGGTGGGCCAGCCATGAAAGATATTTTGACCGATATTGTGATTTCAGAAAACATACAGGGCGCTTCCGTCGATGCGCTGGGTTCGCGGTTTCGCGTCGCCTTCCAGCCGGATTTGTGGAAGGATCCGGCGCTGCTTGCCGAAAAGGTGAAGAACTGCCGGGCGCTGATCGTGCGCAACCAGACGCCGGTGACAGCGTCGCTCATCGACGCCGCGCAGGAGTTGCTGGTGATCGGCAGGGCCGGCGTGGGGCTCGACAATGTTGATTACAAGTACGCCGAAAAGGCGGGCATTGTGGTCTCGTTTACGCCGGACCAGAATGCCATCAGCGTGGCCGAGATTGCCATCGGCATGATGCTTTCGCTGGCGCGATTTATTCCCGCGGCCGACGCGGATACGAAGAAGGGCAACTGGAATCGGCAGCGCTTTGTGGGCACGGAGCTCTACGGCAAGACGCTGGGCATCGTGGGCGCAGGTAAGATCGGCTACCTGACGGCGCGGCGCGCCATGGCGTTCGGCATGAAGGTTCTGGCTTACGATCCGTTTCTGAGCCGGGACAACATTCTGCTGAGCGAAATGCAAGCCGAGCTGGTGGAGCTGGACGAGTTGCTGGCGCGCGCGGACGTGGTTTCGTGCCATTTGCCGGCTACGGCGCAGACCGTGGGGCTGCTGAACCGCGAGCGATTCATGAGCATGAAGCCGGGCGCGTTTTTCATCAACACTTCGCGCGGCAAAGTGGTGGTGGAGCAGGATCTGGTGGAGGCGCTGAAGGCCGGGATTGTGGGTGGCGCGGGGCTCGATGTGAGGGGCAAGGAGCCTCCGCAGGTTGGCGAGCTCGAGACCATGCCGAACGTGATCCTTTTGCCACACATTGCGGCGTTCACGCGCGAGGCGCAGGATCGGGTGACGGCGGCAATCTGCGAGGATGTGGCGAGGGTGCTTGATGGAAAGCCGGCGCTGAATGCGGTGAAGCGGGCGACTCCGATGCCGCGCGTTACTTCCTAGGCCGGAACCGGGGGATGCTTCACCTGGCGATTGTCGTCTCCCACCCTTGCGACAGGAAAAAGTCGCAAGGATGGGGCACGGAGCTCTGAGGTACTGCAATCATGGAGCCGGTCTGAGCTGGATCGGTTTCTGGCCGTCTGGTTTTGGAACGAAGATGTCCTGCCAGACGAGGCCGCACTCTTTCACCATCTGGATCGGATATTCGAGGCGGCCCAACTCCGCCTCGGCGTTGTTGGTGCCGAAAGAGAATTTGCATCCGGCAGCTTTGGCCATTTTGAGAAACGCAGGGCTGGGAATTTTGCGGCGATTGTTGATTTCGATGGCCACCTCGTTGCGCAGAGCTGCATCAATTACGCGTTGCATCCGCTCGCGCGTCCACAGCGCGTCGTAATCCGCGGCAATCTGGTCGGGAATATAGGTGGCGTTGGCGTAGATGTCGATGGGCTCGCGCATCACGCCTTCAATGCGCTTGACTAACATCTCCATGAACGCTTGCTTGTCGGTAATGACACCGATCTCCTCGGGAATCCAGATCCGCATGCGTTTGCCGTTGTCGTCGCTAAAGGTCATCGCGTCGGTAAAAACGTAGTCGAAGCGGGCGACGGATTCCGGCGTGACGAGCGTTCTCCACTCGCGGCCTTCTGCCTGCATGGCGACAAAGCAGGGCTGGCCTTTCATGCTTTCGAGGTAGACGCGAATGCTGGCGTCGTCGTGCACCGGGAAGCTGAGGCCGCAATTGATGGCAATACCGTAGCCGATGCCGACGCGCCGCGAGTTGGCGAGGGCCTGGTCGAGCGTGAGGCCGCCTTTCAGGTGCGTGTGGTAATCGACCACGGGAATGTTGGCCGCGCCGAGACGAATGATGTCGCGATAGACATCGTCGACCTGCGGGCGCTCGTCGGAGAGTTGCGGGACGGCATCGGGCAGCGGGCGGACACGAAGGTTGCGGAAGAAAGTTGCGCCCTGCGGACTGAGCGCCTGCAGCGCGAATGTGCCGTGACCGGTGCGACAGTCGAAGCCAGCGTTGGCCGAGAAGGCGTCGGCGGGCTCGACGTAGTCGACGACCAGCATGTCGTTGACGCGGACTTGGATCTGTTTCTGGCGGACGAGAATGTTCAGCGTGAACCACTCGTTGTCGCGGATGTATTGCTTCCACACATGGCGCACGCCGAAGAGCGAGCCGGTTTTTCTGCGTTGGATAAAGCCATGGGGGCCACTGGAGTCGTTGGCGAGAAGCACCTGGAAGCCGGGAGCAGACGAGGTTACGGGCCGATCTTTGGTGTGGAAGCAGACGGCGGACTCTGCGCCGGGTTGCATCATGACTTCCGCACTAAATTCGAAATTCTTGAAGTCTGTTTGACCCGATGAGCCGATGAAGAAGAGTCGGGCATTCTCGCCGCGCACGGCAATCTGGCCATCTGCGGCTTTGAACGTATTCGCATGCCCACGAGCTCGCCATCCGCGCAGAGAGGTACCGTCAAAGAGCGAGATACCTTCCGCGGATTGGCCAGGAAGGGAATGGATTGCCGCGGGCGCGGCGAGGAGGAGTGCCAAAGCATCACGTCGCGTGAGAGTGGGCATGGAATCCTTTCGAGCCAGGACTATGCTGCCGCAACTGCAGGCCGATCTAGTGTGCGATATTTGCGGCCGACGGCGAAGAGTGCGACCGTGCCGGCGAGAGGCATGAGCGCGACCAGCACAAAGACCGGCGTGTAGGAGAAGCGGTCGATGAGAATGCCCGTGAGCAGCGGAAACAACGCGCCGCTCAAGTCTCCGGCGATGCCCATCAGCCCGGCGGCGCGGCCCACCTGGTGTTCGGGGAAGAGATCGGTGACGGCCGCGAACATATGCGCGGAGAGAAAATTGTCAGCTGCAATTGTCACGGAGAGCAGGGTCATAACCAGACCGATGCCGCGAAGAAAAGGCACGCCCAGGCTGAGCAGGCAGACGAGCGCGCTGCCGTACATCAGGATCCGCCGCGTGTTGCGCACCGAGAATCCTCGGCGAATCATCGCGCCCGCCGCCCATCCTCCTGCGATGCCGCCGACGTCGCCCATCAGAAACGGAATCCAGGCGACGATTCCAATCTGCACCATAGTCATGTGGCGCGCGCTGAAGAGATAGATGGGCGTCCAGTACCAGTAGAACTGCATGACAGGCCCGACGAAGAAACGGCAGAGGATGACAGCCCATGTGGAAGAGTTGCTGAGGAGCTCGCGTGCGGAGATTGAAGGCTGGCCAGCCGGCGCCGTCGATTTCGGCTCCTTGCCGTACATGAACCACCAGGTTGGAATCCATAGGAACCCGGCGATCGCCGGCACAAGGAACGCGACGCGGAAGCCGTAATGCTGGAGGAGATACACCATGACCGGCACGGCCAGAGTTGCGCCAATGACGCTACCGCCGTTGAAAATGCCGATGGCGAGCGTGCGGTCTTTCTTTTCAAAAAGCCGCGTGATGGTCTTGACTCCGCCGGTGTAGACCCCGCATTCACCAGTGCCTTTCCAGTATTGCGAGAGGCCCAGCGAGAGTCCGGAGCCGGCAAGTGCAAACGAAGCGGTCGCAGTCGACCACCAGGCGATGGCGGCCGTGAGCCCCAGGCGAGCGCCCAGTCGATCCATGAGATAGCCCATGGGGAATTCGCCGGTCATCATCCCGAAGCCGAGCGCGGAGACGATTCTTCCGTAGGCGGTGTTGGTGAGATGAAAAACCGTGCGCAGCACCGGCGCCATGACCGAAAGCGCCAGGCGGGCGATGAACATGATGACGGTGAGGAAGAAAAGCAGACAGAGAATAAGCCAAGCTCGCGCCCTGCTGGAAGGTTCAAGTGCTTGCGCGCTCCCGGTCTGGCCTAACTCTTCAGCGTGCGGCAAACTTCCTCCAGGATTGCTGCCTTGACTGCATAGTTCCGTGGCTAGTCATGGATTTGTGCGCGCGAGGACGCCCGCACGAGAGCCGGTCAGGAGACCGGCGCTACAGGTTCCTACCCTTGCAGGCCGCGGGCCTCGTGCCAAGGATACGCGGACTTGAGCACTTTGTTGATCTCTTTGACGTTGTGCAAGCCTGTGGTATTCAACCACGCTTCAAGCGCGGATGCGCCGCCTTTGACGTAGACGGGAACACCGTCCTGCCAAGTGGCGCGGCCGGCCAGCACACCGTGAAACTGCGCGCCGCTCTCAACCGCCAGTTCCAGCGTCTCAAGAAATACCTGGCTGCTCACGCCAGCCGAGAGAAAAATGATGGGTTTGCCGGTGAGTGCGGCTTCGGCGCGGATGAACTCCATGGCCTCGGCGCGAGTGTGGAGCTTCTGGCCGTTGAATGCGCGGGTCCCTTCGACATGCGCCATTTGCATGGGGACCTCGATCTTGAGCACGTCTGCGCAGTAGCGCTCCCTGCTGAACTCCTCCATGGACTTGAGGATGATTTCCGGCTTTCGGCGCGCGTATTCGATGCTCTTTTCGGCTTCGCCATGCACGTCGTAGGGAAGGAACTCGAGGAAGAACGGAATATCGACGGCCTTGCATTCGGCGCCGATGCGCTCGACCCAGGCCCGCTTGCGATCGTTGACCCATTCTTTTTCGAAGGGATTGTAATAGACAAGGATTTTGACAGCGTTGGCGCCCGCTTCCTTGATGCGCAGCGCCGACCAACCCTCAAAGAGCGAAGGTAGCCGCTCCGGCTTGTCGGGACTATATCCCGCGTGCTCGTAGGCGAGCAGCAGGCCTTTGCCGTTGATGTGCTTTGTGGCCTCAAGGCCATACTCGATGTCGAGCAGAATGGACGAAGCCTCTTTGGTCAGGGTCTGCGCAACCAGAGTCTTGAACTCCGACACCATCTCGGCAGGCGGCTCACCGCCCCCCAGTTCCCTGGCCAGCATATTCCGGAGCAGCCCACGTTGATCCATGGCCAACGCGGCGATCACGCCGCGGTCATCGGAAACAGCTTTCAAGCCGGCGATCTTGCCGGGCGTCAAATTAATTGCCATGTACTTCTCCCACTTGGAGATTTTCGGCACCCATGACGCGCAGGAGACTGCCGCAGCGGGAAAGCGCAAAGAACATGAGAGCTCGGGCCTGATCCAAAGAGTCGCAAGAACTATATCGGACTGGGTTTGGGGGTGTCAATCGATGATAACTGATAATCAATGATTTTAGAGCTGCAGCTTGATGCGTGCCCGGCTAAATCAAGCGCATGAATTTGCCCACAACTCGCGGCCGATCAAAAAAATAACTTGCTATTTATCAAATACTTACAAAAAATCTATTGAAATTGATTGACAGATGTTATCGTCTCTGCCTATACTTCGGCCCGAATCAGAGACCGTAGTTTTTTTGCCCCAGACCAGACTGCAAACTCTTCGAGGTTGGAGTGGGTCGACGATCCGCCTGCTTGATGCCGGTGGTTCCCGATCCAGATTCGCAATCCCGAATTTTGCGGGGTAACGTGCCATTGCTATGACGCAATCTGAGCAGAAAAACCGGCGGCGCTTGACAGGGCTGGATGCAGGCTCTAGATTAGCCATACCCGAACGGGGGCAAGATAGATTTGCCAGCGAACGGGAAAATGTCTCAGGTTTCGACGGCAATGATTTTCGGATTCACTCCCGCGATGTGTCTGTGCCGCTGCTGCTGCGGCGCAATGCGGGCGTGTTCCACGGGATAAGTTCAGAAGCGAATTCTGGATCCCGGCAACCCACCCGCCACGAGGCGCGGTGGGTTTTTGCATTTTCGGAAGATTCTGCGATTTTCGAGCAACTGAAGCAGTTTGTGATGGCGGCTTGAACCCCGAGTGGTTCGCGAGTTGACCTGAACGGAGGAAGTGAATGATGGCGGTTCGAAGAGCGGCGGGGCACAGATCGCGCAGGGAGGTTCTACAGGCGTTGGGAATGCTTGTGGCCAGCGGAACGATCTCTTCGCTGGGATCGGCGCGCGGGTTCGGGCAAAGCGGCCGGGTTCCGGCGGGGATCCGGTTCGGCGTGCAGTTGAATGCATTTCCTATCGATCCGAAACGCTTCGAAACTTTTACTGCCACGCTCGAGCAGGTGAAGCAGATCGGCTATCAGGGATTTGAGGCGGGCTTCCGTTATCTGAGCGAGCAGTTCGCCGCGCCGGAGATGGCGCGCCACAGCATCGAGCGGACCGGTCTGACGTTTTTCGGCATTCATATCTTTTTCCCGGACAATCTCTACGACCAGACGACGCGCATCGCGGCTCCCTCGGTGTACGAGCCCGTAGCACGCGGTGGTGCGGCGCTGGGCGCAAAGCATCTGATCCTGAGCGGCGCGCCGGCCCAAAATGCCGATCAACTGAAGGCCAAGATTGAAGCGTTGAATACCGCCGGCCGCTTTGCGCTCAGCACCGGTCTTAAGGCTGCCTATCACAATCACTGGTGGGAGTTCGAGTCCAAAATCGGCGAAATCGAAGCGCTCTATACGCAGACCGACCCTGAGCTCGTGCATTTTGTGCTCGACGCCGGACATGCATTTCATGGCGGCGCCGATGTTCCGGCATTCATTCGCGCGCATTCGCAGCGCATCATCGGATTCCACCTGCGCGATTTCAAGAACGACGAATATGTGGAACTCGGCACGGGCGATTTCCCGCTCCATCAAGTCGCGGCCACCATCGAGCAGATCGGCTGGAAGGGGTGGGTGGAGAACGAAGAGGAACGCGCCGACCATTCGCAGGGTGGCGAGAAGGTGATTGCGCCAGCTTACAAGGCCATGAGGGAGGCGTTTACATCGTGAACCGCCACGAGTTTATTTATACCGGAGCAGTAGCCGCCACGGCCGCCGCGCGCAGCATGGATGCGAGAGCCTACGCTGCCATTCCCGGCGCAAACGATCGTGTAGGATTGGGCGTGATCGGCCTGGGACGCCGCGGAACTATAGTTTGCGGCGGTTTTGTGCAGGATCCCAGGGTGCAGATCCGGGCGCTGGCCGACATTTACGACAAGCAGGCAGCGGACTTTCAAAGCCGGTTCAAAGAGCATGTGGCGCAGGCCCAGGTTTCGGTCGAGTACCAGAAGATGCTGGATCGCAAAGACGTGGATGCGGTGCTGGTTGCGACGCCGGATCACCTGCATGTCGAGATTGCCAAGGACACGCTGGGAGCGAACAAGCACACCTATCTGGAAAAGCCGACGCTGCACCGCTGGAGCGAGCGCGGGACGCTGATGAAAGCTGCGGAGTCGAGCAAAGCCATTCTGCAATGCGGCACGCAGCAGCGCAGCGGCGCGCATTACCAGCGCGTGAAGCAGGAGATTTTCGACACGGGCAAGCTGGGCAATATTGTTTTTGTGCGCGCGGTGTGGAGCAATTTTCCCTGGCAGCGGCGCGTGATTCCCAATGTGCCCCAACCGGCGGGACTGCGGTGGGATCTGTTCCTCGGGCCGGCGCCGAAGGTTCCGTTTGAGTTGTCGCGGTACAGTTCGTGGCGGTCTTATCACGACTACGGCAATGGCCTGCTCGCGGATATCCTGACGCACTGGGCGGATGTGGCGCAATGGATGCTGAGCGACGACAAGCCCGAGACCGCGGCCGCGTTGGGAGGCGACTTCCAGCTCACGGGCGATCTCACCAATCCAGACACCGTGAGCGCAGTGATCCGCTACAAGAACTGGAACCTCAATTTTGAGTCGTCCGTTCTCTCCATCCGCAATCCACGGCCTTCAGTGTACTTCGAGGGAACCGAAGGAACTCTCGACCTGAGCCGCGAAGGATACACGCTCACTCCCAACAACGGCGCGGCAACCCAGTTCGACTCAAAACAGGATCTGGAGCGCGCGCACACCGGAAACTTCATCGATGCCATTGTGAATGGCAGCAAGGTAAACGCGCCGCTCGCCGCCGGAATGGCCGCCAGCGTTCCCGTCATGATGGCGCTCCAGTCATACTGGTCGCGCAAGCTTTGTACGGCAGCAGAACTTTCTTAGAGGCCCCGCATGATTTTCAAGGCATGCGGATATGACAACCGTTCAATCAGGACACTTTCTCTCATGAAAGGACAGGATGAATAACACACTTCGCAAACTACTCTTCGCCAGCTTCGCAGTGCTCCTCACGCTGGGCGCTGCATCCCGCGCCTTCGCGCAATCCACAGGCAGCATCCGCGGCACGGTAAGCGATCCGAGCGGCGCTGCCATTGCCAACGCTGCAGTGACGGTGACGGACAACGGCACCGGCCTCAGCCGCGATACCGTCTCCAACGAAAGCGGCATCTTCGTGTATCCGGATCTACCCATCGGAACCTACACGCTGAAGATTTCCGCTGCAGGATTCAAGACGGAGAATCGTCCTGGCCTGACATTGCTCACCGGCCAGGTGATTGATCTGCCGATTGCGATGACGGTAGGCGCGCAGACACAGCAGATCACGGTCACTTCGGAAACCCAGCAGATCGAAACCAGTATTTCGACCGTGGAACAATCGGTCACTCAGCAACAGATGCGCGACTTGCCGCTGAACGGCCGCAATCCGCTGCAACTGACCACGCTGACGGCCGGAACGGTTCTGACCACCACCGGCACCGAAAGCGGCCAGGAAGACAACACTGGCCTTTCGGTAAACGGCTTGAGGGCTACGGAAAACACTTATTCGCTAGACGGCACGATCTACGTCAACCGTTTCTTCGACTCCGTGCCGACCATGCCGAACCCCGACGCACTGCAGGAATTCACCATCCAAGCCTCGAACTACAGCGCCGACCATGCCGGCGCAGGCGCCCTGGTCCAACTCTCCACACGCTCTGGAACCAGCGAGCTGCACGGCGAGGCATGGGAATACCTTCGCAACACGAAGGTGAATGCGCGCAACTATTTCTGGTCTGCTTCAAAGCCAAATCCCCCCTTCAAGCTCAACCAGTTCGGCGGTACGGTGGGCGGCCCGGTCTTCAAAAGCAAGAAAGCGTTCTTCTTCTTCTCGGCTGAAGATTTGCAACAGCGCTCCGCGCCTACGCCGATCACCGTCCAGGTGCCCACTGCAGCGGAACTCACGGGCGACTTTTCGGCATTGTTGAATCTGACAAATCCCACTAATGGAGCGCCAGTGCCGGTGGCCATTTACAATCCCGTCACCGGTTGCGCTTACGGACAAACGGGATCCTATTCCGCGGGCACCTGCAGCGGAAGCATCACGGACAAAATCCCCAATGATGGTCTGCCTGGCGATGGACCGATGGACCCGCTCTCGGCGGCCGTAAACAAGCAATACCTTGCCTCAGCCGAAGCCCTTTCATCTCCTGTTACCGCGTCCAACCTTGCAGGCGTATACAACACTCTCTCGACAAGCACGAATAACAACATCGATAACACGCAGTACCTCACACGGCTCGACTACGCCCTTGGACAGAATGACCATATCAGCGGCCGGTATTTCTACAATCAGGACAACTTCCAGCGGCCATTTACGGCTCCTCTGGGCTTTTATGCTGCGAACCTTTTCCGCAACCAGTCGCTGACGCTCAGCGAGGCGCACGTCTTTTCGCCGACGCTTACCGGCGCGGTGTATTTTGGCTTCTATCGCGGGGCGCGCACGCAGATTCCTGAGGCGCCTGGGCTCAAGACGGATTTTCAACTCGGGCAGACAGGCGTTCCCTACGGCAGCCCGACCGAGAACCTGGTTCCTTTTCCGGGAGTGCGTGACAACCTGAGCTACATCAATGTTTTCTCAGGCGGCGCTCTCACGCAGGATTCGACCACTTTCGATTTGCACGCGCAGATCGTCAAACTGGAGCACAAGCACACGCTGACCATGGGCGGGGACATGGAAAGGTCGCGCATCGACATGGACGACTACTCCTATACCCCGGGTGACAATACGTTTAACACTCAGCGCACACAGTCGCTCGGCGGAACCCCGGCCGGGTACGCCAGCACTGGCAACGCGTTCGCAAGCTTCTACGTTGGTTACGAATCCTCTTTCTACCAGGACAACGGACGCAAGGCGTATCTGCGGGAACTCCGTCCTGCTCTGTACGTCCAGGACGACTGGAAAGTGGCGCCCAAACTGACGCTCAATCTTGGTTTGCGCTGGGATCCGTGGATGCCGCCTATCGACAAGAACGGCACGCTGGTGGGCTTCAATCTGGCCAACCCCAGCTTCCAGTCGTCGATTGCCCCTGGAGCGCCGAAGGGTCTCATGTTCGTCGGTGATACCGGCGTGTCGAGCCCGGTCTTCAAGAACAACTGGAAGGACATGTCGCCGCGCGTGGGCTTTGCCTATAACGTCTTTGGCAACGGCAAGACGGTGGCTCGTGGAGCGTACGGTATCTTCTACGGGTTCCCGGAGGGCCTGCTCTATCAAAGAACCGATGCCATGCAACCAGTGGACCTTTATCTCAACATTCCCAATCCGCCCCAGTGGGACAACGTCTATACCGGATACGCGGGCGGCGATCCCTTCCCGCGTGGCCACGTTACGCCTTCGCAATTCGCGAGCTACACGTTCCTGAAGCCCCTCGCTGGCGGCGTACTGAATCCTGCCTCGCATGTGGAGTACACGCAGGCCTACAATTTCACAATCGAACAGGACCTGACGCACGGCTTTGCCTTCAACGTGGGCTACGTGGGCAACCACGCGGAGCACGTGATGGCATCACGGCAGTTCAACCCCGCCGTCTATAACCCGAACGACAGCCCTGCGGATAGCGTGGGCAACGAAAACAACCGCAGGCTCTTTCCCGGATTGGGCGCAGTGGAACTAGCCGACGCCTACGACTGGGAAAAGACCAATGCTCTGGAATTCAACGTGACGCGCCGGTCTGCTCATGGGCTGACCTTGCTCTCCAATGTCGTCTGGATGAAAACCATCGACAACGGATCATCGGGAACAGAAGGCCAGACCGGACCACCAAATCCCTTCAATCTGAATAGCGCGCGCGGCGTGGCCGACTTTGACCAGGCGCTGCGCATTACCGGCTCGGTGAACTATCCGTTCCCGAAATTCCATGTGAACAGTGTGGTCAGCGCCATCGCCAACGGCTGGCAGGCCAACGCTATCGTTACTTCCCAGAGCGGATTGCCTCTCACCATTACCAGCGGTGTGGACAACTCGCTCTCCGGTGTTGGTAACGACTACGCCGTTTACAAATCCGGTGTCAGTACTGCTCGTCCCGCCGGCGCTTCGAAGATTACGGAGTGGTTCAATCCTGCCGCATTCACAGTGAATCCGCTCCCAGCGGCAAATGGCAACGTACAGTCTTTCGGCAACGTGCCGCGTAACTCTCTGCGCGGTCCTGCCTACGAGGATACGGACATCTCGCTCTTCAAGGACATCATGGGCGAGCATCGCATTCACGGCCAGTTCCAGGCAGAGGCATTTAACGCGTGGAATCACACCAACCTCGCCAACCCCGGGACGAACGCATCGTCCACCGGAACCCTTGGGGTAATTACCGCCACCAGCAGCAGCACGGGCAGCGTGAACACACCATCTGCTGTGGGCACGCAGCGCGTGTGGCAGTTTGTGGCCAAGATTATCTTCTAAATGAAATGTGCCGGAGCCGCCAGCTGCGAGCCCAGCAACGGATTGCGATCTTACAATGAGATCGCAATCCGCGGGTTCGCAGTTGAGCTCCGGCAATATTTTTTGTCGATCGATATTTACAGGTGAATCCAGCCGCCGCGAATCAGCGAGAGTGACGCCACAGCCACAATGATCCACAGCACGACGCCTTGCAGAAGCGGCCGCACGCCAACCTGGCGAATGGTCTTCATGGAAAGCCCTGTGCCAATCAGATAGAGCGTTACGGTAAGGCCAATCACGCCGAGATGCTTGAGGATCGGGTAAGTCGGTTGAAAAGTGTGAATATAAGTATTGGCGATGGCCGCAAAGCAGAAGAAGAGAATGAACCACGGCCATTGCACGCGTGCGCTGCTTTTCCTGGCCACGGCGGTTCCCATGGAGATGGGCACAATCCACAGTGCGCGCGCCAGCTTGACTGTAGTGCCCACTGCCAGAGCCAGCGCGCCGAACTTGGCTGTTGCACCTACCACCGAGCTTGTATCGTGAATGGCGAGCGCGGACCACAAGCCAAACTGGGTCTGCGTCATGTGTAACAGGGTTCCAATGAGAGGAAAGGTCAGCAGGGCGACCGAGTTGAGGACGAAGACCGTGCCCAGCGAAACGGCAATCTCTTCTTCGCCGGCATCCGTAATGGGCGCGATGGCGGCAATGGCGCTGCCGCCGCAGATGGCGGTGCCTGCGCAGATCAGGAAAGAAGTTCCGCGGCTCACTTTGAGAAACTTGCCGAGTGCCCATCCCAGCGACAAGGCAAAGGCAATGCTGATTGCCGTGTAGACAAACCCGGAGCGGCCGACGCTGATGACCTCGTGGAGATCCATGCCGAAGCCCAGGCCGATGACGGAGGCTTGCAATAGGAATTTGGAGAGCCGCTTGGATTCTGAGTTGTACGGGTGGACGAATGAGAATCCGAAGACAAGGCCGCCGGCCAGCGCGACTGGTGGGGAAACAAGGCCCGTAGCAGCGAGGATCAGACCGAGGAAGAAGAGGGTTTTCGACACACATTCAGTGTGCGG
>Ga0074046_10003390_pt1 | contig 13366 bp, 14 predicted proteins | sample BogForMeECP23OM3_FD_94441 | JGI IMG/M metagenome (GOLD analysis project Ga0074046, IMG submission 94441) | Bog forest soil microbial communities from Calvert Island, British Columbia, Canada - Bog Forest MetaG ECP23OM3 | ecosystem: Environmental > Terrestrial > Soil > Wetlands ...
GCCTCATTGACTTCTGAGAGAAGTACCTGTAGGCGAAGGAATAGGGAGTGAAGACTACCAGCAGACCGGCGAATGCAGGAAGGACTCCTGACAGGACCAGCAGGGCTGCGTAGATTCCAGACGAGAGGTCGAATGCGTCCATCAGCTTCCGCGACGCGCCGGCGCCGAGCAAAACTGGAATAGTCCTCACCCCGTAAGCCGCGTCTGCCTCGACGTCGCGCACGTCGAAGAAGACCGTGTTGACCATCAGCCTGAGGAAGACGAAAGGACAGAGGGCGACTAGAGCGACCGGTAGCTGCGTGTAATAGAGCCCGACGAGGAGCGGAATCAGGGACCAGCCAAACGACACTGTCAGGTTCTTCACGAAGAGGCCTTCTTTCAGACGAGACATCCCAAGGGTTCTCTCCATCCTCTCGGAACCGACGCTGTATGCGACCGCAAGAACGACCGGGACGAGAAGCCCGGCGAACAGGTCCAGGTTCCTGAGGAACGCGAGGACATACCCCGCTCCGAAGCTAACAACCACAATCGCGGGCAGGGAGCGTCTCCTTCCCTCCAGGTACGCCGTCCTGTCCAGGTGGGAGACCCTGTCCTGGTCGAAGTCCGACAAGCGGTTGACCATGTAGGCTCCGTATGAGAAAAGGTACGCCATCAGCAGCAGGTCCCAGGTCGGGGTCCTGCCCAGCACGAGGGCAGCGGTCGCAGCTATGCTCGCCGTCCCAAGCGCCAGCAGGTGGCCTCCGTAGACCAGTTCCCTGTACAATCTTCCCGCCGCGGTCATTTGGCTTCCTCTTTGATCGCCCGCCGGCTTGCTTCAATCTCTGAGTACAGCCTCCATCCCCTACTCTCTTCGAACATCTCGTCAGGAATTGAAAGCGGCTTCGTCTTGGACGCGTCTAGCATCACGACCTCATACGCTTTCCCGACGCGTACCAGATTCATCTCGATCTGCTGGATACAGGTCTGAAACTCCGCGAGCGGTACGTCGACGATGGCGAGGTAGAGTCTGTCCTCGCTCCCTGCCTCAAGCCACGTGTACGGGAGGCTGTTGCAGAACTTTCTGATCTTCGACATCCCGGCCTCGTCGAGATTCCTTGCCATGATCAGGGCCTGCATGACCCCGCCAGTGTTCCCTTCCTGGAGCGGCTTTATCCATCTGATGTTGGTGCCCAGCATGAAGCTGTTCCTGAGGACGTGCTCCGAGTGATGATAGCGCACGGTCCTGGGATTGACGTTCATCTCCTTGGCCGCCTTCGCGAGGGGGGTCGTCGGATCCCTGAGGAGGGCGCTGAGGATCTTGAGGTCGACGAAGTCGACGGTCGAATCCCGATTGACCGAGATGAACGACGGTCCGGCCTCCTCCGTCGACAGGTCGAACCTGTTCCAGTCCATCTTCCAGCCCCGCTCCTCGAAGTCGTAGAATTCAGGTCTGAAAGGCGGGTACCTCATCCAGTAGAGTTCCTTGAATTCATACTCTTCAATCAGCCCGTCCTGCTTGATCTGTTCGAGCGCGTCGAGGTATTTCTTCTTGAGTCTGAAAGGGACCGCGCAGAGGCAGAAGTACCGGTTCGCCCCTATGTTCTTTCCGACGAACACGACGTAGCTCATCCTGTCCAGCCAGGACTTGCCAGACGCCCCGTTGGGCTTCACGCTGATGTACCCCATCGAGAGCCCCAGCTCTCCGTAGTTCACGTTGATCGATGTAGCGAGCCCCAGCTTCGTCAGGTGCTTGTTCACCTTGTACCTGATCGTCTCTGCGTTCAGGCCAGTGAGCCTCGAAAGGAGCGAGTAGTTCTGGACTCCGACCCTCTTTATAGTCTCGAGCAGAAGATAGTCCTGGTTCCTTCGCTGGAGCTTCTCTACGGAGCCCATCTTGCGCAATTTTCGCCGTTCGAGTAATAACTGATATGGAGCCTAACTTCATCTTTCGCGGTCGCATATAAGGTTCTTAGGCCCGTAGCCGCGCTGAATCACCCGGTGTTTAATGGAATCTGCGCGCTCCTGTCTGACTCGCCCAACGCACCCCGTTCAGAAACGGACAGGCTGGCTGGAGAAATGGCCTCCCGACGGATTCCGATCAAGGGCCAGACAGCGAAACCATAGGCGGCTTTGCCCGAAGCGCCCAAGTGCCTCGGACGGCGAAGAGCCTATCGTGGGCGCCAAGGTTCCAGAACGACTCCGTCCCCCGAAGGCGCGTCGAGACAAAAAGCATATAGTGGTCGATTCGGCTGGCCTCGGCAGAAACACTTGCCAGAATACGAAAGAGTTGCCACGGGGATTCCGGGGCTCGACGGCCTTGTTCAGGGAGGCCTCACAGCTGGCGATTTCGTCTTGCTCGTCGGCGGAATCGGAACCGGAAAGACGATCCTTTCATCCGAGTTCGCCTACAACGGGGCAAAGGAACTCCACCAGCCCGCTGTGTACGCGACGTTCGAGGAGGATGCTGCGAGCCTAAGGAGGAACATGCTGAAGCTCGGGTTCGATTTCGAAGCCCTCGAGAAATTGAAGAAGCTGAAACTCGTGGATCTCGAAGCCCTCGAAGGCAGGGGGATGGGTTCGAACATAGACACGATCCTGACGGCGATCGACGAGGTGAAGGCGAAGAGGCTCGTCATAGACTCCCTGACCGCGTTCCTTAGCGGGGCCACGGGAAAGTTCGACTACAGCTTCTTGATGCACCTGATATACAAGACCCTCAAACGGGAGAAGATCACTACGGTCGTCACGGTGAGCAAGTTCGAGAGACAGAGCGAGTACTCGATGGGTCTTGAGGAATTCGTCGCGGATGGCGTCTTCTACATGGAGAACTATCTCGCCGATAATATGGAACTCAAGACCAGATTCATGGTGAGGAAGCTGCGCGGAACTGAACATTCGAGAAAGTATCACACCGTTGTCTTCTCATCGAAGGGCGTCGAGATCCTCCCGTACACGGTCTGACTTCTCGTAGCGGGCCTGCCTCCGCTAAAAGTGATAAAAGCGACAAAAGCCACATATGTTGAAGCCGAGGAATAGATGCGGATTGAGAGCAGTAAAGGTCTGGGTCGCAGCCGTCTTCATCGTTCTCCTAGTTGGCGGAAGCGCAGCCTACGCGAAGCCTGAGACCATTTCGCTCCTTATGACCGGAGAAGTGCTTTCTCCGGGCAATCAGAGCTATTCCATCCAGGGCGGCCAGCTGGTCTCCGCTTCCATTCTCGGGAGCACGGTGAACCCCTGGAACTCGGTGTTGCATTATAGCCTGACCGCATCGGTGTCAGGACTTAGCGCCACCGGTTCTGCAACTTTTGACCTGAGCACGACCGTTTCGCACGGCCTCCACGAAGAGGTGAAGGGCACCGTCGCAATAGTAGGTATGACGCCTGCAGTGTCCCTTCCCCTCGGGTGCACGGCTGGCTGCACCGGGGCTATCCCTGCGCTTTTCAATGGAGAAGCGCAAGTCACCGTCTCCAGCGGAAATTCGATGAAGACACTCACCCTAGGTATGGCCTTTGAGTCCGCATATCTGAATCCGTTCGGAGGGCCCATCTTCTTCGCCTCGGCCGGGGGAGAAGTCGTGGTGATCGCCAGCTACTCGCAGGCCGGAATCCGGTGGACAGGGGTCGAGATGGGCGGTGCTGTGACCGGCTCTGCCGGAGGAAAATCGGTGTCCGGAAGTTTCATGATGAAGGTCAACTCTAGCGAAGACCTTAGGGCCGGGACGGAAAGGGACAGGGGGTCGATAGCCTTCTTAGGGATGAGCGACCCATCACTCGATGCCGCTGGTTCGTTCAGTGGATATTCCATGATACCGCAGGGAACGTCTGTCCCATGCACAGGCACAGGATTCCCTACGGGCACTTGCAACCAAACCGGGCTCAAATCATCAGGGGCCTTTTCGCAGACCACGACGAACGGGGGGACGATCTTGGGACTGTACACGACCCAATGGACCGTTCCGGCGGTGGGGTTCGAGAGCAGTGTCTTTGCCACTCTGACCAGCTCTCAATGGCATCATTGAGCTTGACTGGAAAGTGGCTTTCTCAAAGGAATACGGTTCTATACCTTTAGCCAAGCCCACAAATTGTTATATCACTTGGCCGGAGTGTACAGTGGCATGAGCGAAATGCCCGATGCCTATCACTGCAGGATATGCCTCAGGCCCTACGCTGACAAGACAACCATGGTGGAGCACCTCAGGCTCGAGCACGAAATCCTCGAAGTTGCATCCTACGCTGCGTCTACGATGATGCAGGAACAGGACAGGGACAAGATTGCGCGCGAGTTCCACAGGCAGCTGGAGCAGATCAAGAAGGAGATCGCCAGCGGCTAGCGAGCGCGCGCGCGACCATTTCGACTCTGCATATGGATTCTGCGTCCTGATGATTGAAATACCAAATCGAGAAATCCGTAGGGGTTGGTAAGAATGAAGCGTAGGGTGTCCGGCCTCTTCATTGCCCTAGCACTCCTCCTGGCGTTGCAGGCACTGCCCGCGTCGATGTCTGCAGCTTCGAACACACCGTCGCAGGCCGTAGGCCTCGGACTCACGATAATCCCACCCAGGCTGCCCGCCAACGGCACCTATCCTGCCGTGGTGGTCTCGCTCGTCGATTCGAAAGGCCTTCCCTCGGCAGCCCTCTCTAACCTGACTGTCTATCTTTCCTCCTCACAAACGAACATCGCGTCCGTCCCGAGCGCTGTCACAATCAATGCGGGCAGCGAGTACGTCGTGGTCAACGCAACCACCAGCTCGACTCCTGGCTCCACGACCATCACCGCTTCGTCGCATGGCTTGCAGTCGAAGTTCGCAACACTGACGACCGCCACCCCCAGCGGATTCCCGTCGAAGTTAGAGGTCTTCGTCTCGCCGTCGAATCTGTTGGGACGGGCGTACACCGGAAGCATCAGGGTCGAGTTGGTCGACGACGCCGGCTTCCCCTCAAAGGCGATAAACCCGGTCCCAGCGCTTCTCTCCTCGTCCAACGTCAGCGTCGCCAGCCTCAACCAGAACTCTTTAACGATCAATCCGGGCGAGATCTACGCCACAGGCAGCTTCACCACTCGATCGAGCTCTGGCCAGGCCGTCATCACCGCATCCTCGACAGGATACGGGTCGGGCGGAGTGGTCGTTACGGTGGTGTCTCCTAACTACTGCAAAGGCGCCTGCGGCCCCAGCGAACTGCTCCTAAAGCTCGTTCCAGGCATCTTGCCGGCGGACGGCAATACCTACAACGCGCTGGAGGTCGGCCTTGCGACTGGTTCGGCGCAGCCTGCGGCCTCCTCTTCGGGAATCATCGTCCAGCTCTCATCCGAGAACCCGAATGTCGTCTCGGTACCCAGCTTCATCACGATTCCGGCCGGGAACATCTCTGTCCTTGTCGGCCTGACCACAAGCTCGCTCCAAGGCCATTCGAGCATAACCGCGTTCTCCTCGTCTCTCCTGCCGGGCAACGTGAGCGTGACAACCTTGATTCCTGCTCCGTCAAGTCTGCAGGCGTACGTCGCTCCTCCCTCGACGTTTGTCACATCAGCCGGCAGCCCCCCTATCTTGGTTATCCAGCTACAGGACAGCAACGGTAATCCTGCGCGGGCGCGGGCTGTGACGAGCATCATCGTGACGTCGTCGAACAGCTCGATGGTGAGAGGGCCACTTCACCTGAGCATAGGGCTTGGCGCCGACTACATTCTCACCCTTCTCACGGCCTCGGGGTCCGGCCAGAGCGTCCTCACCGCCAGCTCCCAGGGGCTGAGCTCTTCTCAGGTCAGTCTCCAGCTTTCGAGGAGCCCTCTCGTCGACGAGCTCAACGCGTACATTCCGGGCGGGACTCTCTACTCTAACGGCACAGCCACCATGACGCTGTCTGTCACGTTTCTGGGTCAGCCTGTCCCGAACTTGGCAGTCAATTGGACCGCCACGGGAGGTTACGACTCGCCGCTCTCCACCACGACGGGGTCGTCTGGATCCACCTCAACGACGTTCACGCCGACCGCAGACGGAGGCGCCAACGTTACCGCGTCGACCTCGTCTCTGCTGACCGGTCCTATCAGCCTCAGCCACCCACTCTACGTCTACCAGCTTCCAGTGTCAGCAAAGCCCTCGCTTCTGCATACCATCATGGGGTACTGGTACTACATCGCTGCCGTAGTGGCGGTGGTCGTTGTTGGACTGGGCTATCTTCTCCGAATGCGCGGGAAAAAACAGAGGGCAGAGATAGAAGCGGGATTCGAAGTCGTTTGAGTTCCGCCGCCGTCGGGATGCGTCGAGGTTAGCGCTTCTTCCACGATCTAAGGAACCCAGGCTCTCCGGTCTCTTGACTCACGAAGTGACCATCGCGGCTCAGGGAACCACACGGGCCTGGCCCTCGGCGGAAACCTATGGTCCCCAGACTCGCTTGTTTATCCGCTCCATCACGAAGCTTGAGCCCAACTCCCCGAGGAGGTAGTAGAAAGCAGTGTGGAAGGCACCTGGGCGCCTGATCGCATCACCCGCCGTTACCTTATATCTGTCTAAGGACTCGAGGAGCAGAATCTGTCTCCCGGAGTAGCCAAAAATCGATTCGAGTTCTGACTCGACTTCGGCAGTCGCGTCCTTCTTCTTGCCGGTTCCCAGAACCTTCGACAGCTTCTCCATCTCTTCCCTGAATTCGATGGACATCCTTTCCCGGAGACCCGTCATTTTCTAATAAGAAGTGTGAAGAGAGTCTCTGGATTGCGGGTCTATCACGCGACTCTCGCTTTCGCTCCTCTTTGAACTGATTGGGCGCGAGGGAGTTTCCGCATCACCGACGTTACAACGGCCTCGAGGCGAAATTCCCTTTCGTGACTCGACTCTTGCTCTAACTGCGTGGTGAGGATCTCATTGCGGGCTGGTTCCTCCCCGCGATTCTAGGAGGAAGGACCGCGACCAGGATTCTTGCCGCTGCGATTGACGCGATTACTGTTATCAGAAGCGGGACCTGAACTCCCATCCAGATGCCAGACAGGAGCAGAATCGCGGACGCGAGCAGACAAGAAACAAAGGTCGGCGCAAGGTCAGTCAGCAAAAGGCCGTAAGCGAACAGCACCATTGCAGCCACGTACTGTGCGAATTCGAGATTGACAATGTATGTGGCCCCGTAGAATGCGAGGAACGCGAGGGCCATTCCCACACCCACGGGCCGAAGCTTGTAGCCCAGCACGAGCCCTCCGGCGAGACCTCCCGCGATGGCGAGCCACGCCCCAGCCGGGCAGACACTCAAAGAGATACCTTCCCCGATTCCGGCCCCGGCGATCCCCACCGTGATAAGGGAGACCTGCTTCAGGTAGCGCCTGCCTGTCGTGATGAGGAGCGCACCGACCTGGACCAGGATGATTACAGTGATAAAACTAAAGATCTCAGGAAGGGTCCGAAAGATTATGGGATACATCTGAAGGCATAGACATCGTCCCCGATATAAGTCGAGGGAATCCGCAATCCATATCCACCCTCCCAATGGTGTCGTTCCGCCCCCTTCCAGAGAATGTGGACGCCAGATCCAGCGACGTTTCCTACAGGATCAGTCCTTCTGAGCTCGGCCTTTACTTTGCGTGCAAGAAGTGTCCCGATTCCTGGAGGATTCAACAGTTCTCTCTTCGGGTCGGCTGATGCACTGGGGAGCAGTCTTCGCTCTACTTTTCGATGTTTGGGGTCCCTTTCTTCCCCCAGACACCTTGGTCACGCATGAACGCCCGGGTGTGTTTCGCGCACCAGTGCGAGGTCGCTCCGTTGTATGTGACAAGCCAGAGGGCCATCTCGTAGCAGCGCTGTTCCTCGCATCGGTTGCCCGTGACCATCCTCTGAATCCCGGCCTGCGAAGTCGCATTGCGCATGAATGATCTTGGGGGGTGACCGTACTTGTCTCTTTTCGGAGTTTCACCGATACCTCACCGAGGCCATTCTGGGAAAAGCATGGGGCGGCCCTTTGCTGGCGTCTTGATTCTCGGGCCCGGCGCGTGCACTGGGAAACACTGATCCAGGCTCCACAACCGCTTTTTGCCGCAACGGCCTGGGTCCTCTCTTGATCGAAGTAGAGATCTTCCGGCTAATTGCGAAAATGGTCCGCCTCCGTTGCCTGAGAGGAAACATCGACGACAAGTTCGGCTACATGGGTGGGTACTCCTGCAGACACTGTGGCGAGTTCTGGAAATCAGTCTGAGCCCTTGGCCTGGGGCCTGGCCGACATGGTACGGTGGGTTTGGTCTCTCTTCAGTTTCAGAGTGTCGCCTGACCGTCAGCCGACTGCGGTCTCTTTTCAAGTACTGCGCGGAACCACTGTATTGTCCTTCCGATTGCCTCCTGGTGGGTCGTGTAGGCTGTCGAGGGAAAGCCCTTGGCTAAATCTGAACCATCCAAGACGAACGGCTTGTAGTAATCGTAGGGGAGCTCAAGGAATTCCTTCGCATCCGAGCCAAGGAGACGACCCGTCACCATTATCCCCCGGCCCCAATGACCGACTCTTGGCTCTCTTCCGGCTGCTCGGTAGGCAAGTTCCATAAATGCCCTGCCCGTTATGGGATCGGGGCCGGACAGGTTCCATCTTCTCCCGTAGGCTCCGGGGCTTCGCCCAAGCAGCGTCATCATGCGCGCTGCATCATCGACATAGAGCAGGTTTCGAGGCACGTCTAGATCGCCCAACCAGTGTGCCTTCTTCCCCAGAATCGCGCATTCGAAGATGTGCTCCCAAAGCACGTTCACCACCCGAGGCCCGTAGATTTGGGGCATCCTGACAACCGAGGTCTTGGTCAGGTTCGAATCGTGGGCGTTGAGCAGGTCATTCTCCAGAGCTGCGTTGTCTGACTCGGAGACAAGAAGATGGCTCGCGAACACGAGGCTCGCCCCCGCTGCGATTGCTGCGGACAGGGCGTTGCTGATGACCTCTCGGATGGCGCGCTTCCAATTCGAGTATCTTGGCTCGAAGCAGTCGTAGACGACTGTGGCTCCCCTGAAGGCCTCCGCCAGGCTCGAAACGTTCAGTGGATCGGCGCTGACAATTTCAGCCGAGGCGGGATATGACCCCTCGACCAGAGATGGGTCGAAGACCACCCCTCTGACCCTCGATGGTCCTGAAGCGAGACTGCCCAGAACGGCCCGACCCAGGGGCCCAGCTGCAGAGAGGACGACCTGAAGCTCCCCTGGATTGCCAACCTGACCTCCTATCATAGAGGCTAGAAACGGTTCAGAAGGGTGTACTTCGGGCTCCTCCATTGTGGATGGCACTTGTTCCCAGCGATTTCTGTCTGAAGATCCTGATTAAGAATAGGGAACATTTATGAGGAATACAGACCGATTGGTGTGGGTAATGCCAAGAATCGGGAACCGCAGGGGCTCATCGCACCTCCAGCGGACGGTGGGAGGGATCACCGGGGGGCACGTCGTTGTGGCGCAGCTCGACTCGACTCGAGCGCGCGCGCGTTTCTAATCTCTGCCAGGAGGCTCCTTGGAGGCACGTTCCTTAGCTTAGAAATACAGATTAGGCCTTCACAACCCTTTAAGAAGACCGGACCCCACCAACACAGAACCCTTGGACGTTGAAGAAGCGATAGTAACGGCATTGCTCGCGGTAGGAATGATCCTCCTGGCGGCAGTGACGATAATGCTGTTCTTCTGAAATTCCCTACTGTGTCAGTCCTCGCGGCAGGACGGACTCCAGTCTTTCCTCCAGTTCAGCAGCGACATCAGCACTTGCTGCTGCTTGCAGCATCGAGTCCCTGTAGGTATTTTCAATCGGTTCTCTTGCTCGCCAACGCTTATCATTTCAACGCCCGAAAAACCGTCGTGGACCTAGACGGGCTCATCACCGAATTGCATATACGCGGGTTCGATGAACAGCGGATAGACTCTGCGCTCAGGTGCCTCGTTCACGTCTACGCCGTGCAAGACTGCACCAATGATGATGCTGGGGGAGTTCTCGTGAAGGACGTACTCAACTCGTACCCGCTCGAGGTCGCCCAGGTCGCCTCTGAGCTCTATTTTGAGAGGCTGAATGTCTACGGCCAGGACGCATTCAGGGTCAAGTGGGGATACGACGCCGCCGCCCGGTCGCTGGAGAAACAGGTCTGGGAGAACGCTTCGGCTCGCTGGGAAGAGTTCGTGGACGGGCTGGACGCCCGCTACTTGGGCTTCCTCCTTCCTCAAACGTACGAGAACGCCAGGGTCGTCGACCTCTGGAAGACGAGGGAGGACTTGAAATGGTTCGGGGTCGAATCGGAAGGGCATGGCCGGAACATACTCAGGCTAATTGACGATGTCGTCGCCGTGGGATGGGCGGTCGACCTTGTCTTCGGGTACAGGCCATTTGGTCCAGGCGGGATAGAAGGTCAGAGGATGCTGATTCACAGGAAGGCGTACGAGTCGCTGAAGAAGAGGGGCGAGCTTCCTCCCTATGCCCTGACGGCGGGGATCAGGCTGTGGAGGTTCTTCTCTCAGTTTGAACCCGCGGAATCGGAGATGGTGAAGCTGATGAAGGAATGCGGGGTCTCGCTCGAAGAAGTTCAGGCACAGGTGAACGTCTTCCACGACATGGGCCTGACGACCCCCTACCGCGAAGCTCAGTATCCGCCATATCTTGTGGTGGACAAGATGAAGAAGCAGTACGACGCGGCCGTCAGAGGTCTGCTCGAGGCGGTGGAGCGGTGGCTTTCGAGGAAGGAGCCCAACCCACAGGTTGCGCCCGTGGAAGCTTCGGCGGCCGGACAGGTCTTCCAAGCCTGGAAGCAGGACACCTGCCTTTCCTAGAGGTCGATCGGGCCGTCATTCCCCTGACGCCTTTCCCCCTTCCGCCATGCCTGCTCGCCCGCCATAGCCTTAAAGAAACTCGAGCGATGACCGAAGAGCAGAACGCCGATGGTCGACGGATTTGAGTTCTTCGCGATAATGGAATACGTGGTCGTTGTCGTCACGACCATCGCAGTCATGATGAGCATGCGCAGAGAAGTCCCCCGCCTTTCCAGAACAACGCACGATTCCTGGGGATTCCGAATCCAGGGGCGGAAAGCCAAGCGGCTGCCCGAGCAAGACGGAAGGGGAGGAGCTTCAGCAGTCGGCTCTGCGAAGAGCAGCAAACCTCCAGGAGGGCAAAAGGCTGTCCCGCCGAGCGATCACGACCTGGAGGCGGCCGCTCGGCTCGCAGGCATAAATGTAGCCAGCCTGAAGGCGTGACTGGCCGAGAGGAAGGAAAAGGCCAGGGAGGAAGAGGCAAGGAGGGTGCTCTTGCGGCGCCTGGCCGATCTTGAGATGGCGAGCGAGGAGCGGAAGTCGGGGAAGGAACGGTCGGATGCCTGAAGCCGCTGACTCGGACGGCAGGTTGACCTGACAGTCTCGGCGGACCAGCCTGGAAGGCGACCGTCGGTCGCTCGTTCTCAAAGAGGCCCCCCGGAAAGTATTCCCATTCCATATTGCCGCCAGGGTAAAGTCTGGATTAGCGCTGAAAGCAGTATATTCGCTGACCAGCTGACTTCTGCCCTATGTCGTCAGAGGAAGCCGACGCGCCGCAGGCCAAGTACGTGTTCAAGGCCAGGTACGGAACCGACCCTTCAAGGCTCCCTGCCCCGGAGGAGCCGTCTAAGGAGTACCTCGACACCTTCGTGAAGCGGATTCTCGGCCTGGAAAAGGACACCACTGACTAATAGGCACGTAGATGATGGCCGCGGGGGGAGACCGCTCAGAACCCAGTGACCAGCAGTCTAAGTTCCCGACCTGCGGGGGGGCTGCGGGGTGCTCGAGGCAGCCCGATGGTTCTGGGACCGTCTCCGGATTTCGCCATAGGGGCAACTGGTCGGTTGGCTGGTTGGCTGCCTGGCGGACGGCCAGAGCTCCCAATGCAATAAATAACGGGGTCACCATCGACAACCAGGGGTTCGTAATGGCGAAGAGCAACCTGCAGAGAACGGCCAGCCCGAATGGTCCAGAGGAATTCTTGAGGCTTGTTGGGCCCGGCAAGCACATCGCCTTGTTCTACGAGAGCCCTGACCGCGCTCGGAGGGTTGAATTTGCTTTCCTCGAGGCTGGACTCCGGAAGGGTGAGGCAGCGCTGTACGCCAGCAGCAGGGATGAGCCGGCGGATGTCCTGGGTGCGATGAAGATCTTCGGGATCAGCGCAGACCGTTATGTAAAGTCTGGCAAGCTCCGAGTCCGCAAGGTCCCCGACCCGGCACTGGACCCTGAAGGACCGCTCCACGGGCTCGAGGAATTCCTCAGGGAGACCGGGGGTCCCTTGACAGGTTCCTTCCGGCAGGTGATGAGACTTTTCGACCTGAACACCGAGAAGGAGGTCAAGAACGTCATCGAGATCGAGCGCATGGTCGGGACGTCGGTAGAGGGGACGCAGAACTCGTTTGTCTGCTCGTTTCACATGGACAAGGAGCAGCATCCCTCGTTCGAAGTCTGGTTCACGGAGATGATCAAAGATCATCATGGCGCCGTCTTCGTGCCGGCCTCGAGCGAAGGGATTGGCTTCTACTTCAAGTAGCTAAGACACGGGTGCCGTGAACGACGTTCTCGCATCAGACAGTCTCTTCAGTCACTGACAGGACTCACCTTGAAGATCAGAATCTTGTCTCAGCACCCGCGCCCCAGTCCCACCATGCTGAGCAGGGACTGTCCGGTCCACTTCCACGACCTCATCGTTCGCGGACTGTACTAGATGTCTTCGGTGTGAATCTGCGCGGTTGCCGCGACTGTTGAGATTCTTGGCTGACAACGCCCAGGCAGATGCTGCAGAAATAGGTGTTCCCACGCCGAAGGCTCATCAATGTCCCGTGGATAGCACAATTCCTAGAGATCGCCTCTGAACCGCCGCCTTCAGGAGCCAATTGACCCAGGGGATCGATTGTGGCGAGACGGGGCTGAGGATGTGCTTGCGCTTTGAGGGTCGTCACGTCAACGATGCTTTTAGCGTCCATCCTTTGTAAGCCTGATGGATCTCCAATACGAATTTCTGTTGCGTAGGGGATTGCGGACGTGCTCTCTCTCGTCTGATGTGCCCCCTTCTGTGCCCATCATCGTCACCTCCAGGGATGCGTACTCCGGTTCGGCTTGGCTCGGCTCGGCGACGAGGTTGGCCTCTGACGCCCCTTAGGGAAAGTCAGAGTCCCTCGAAGACCAGCTCATCCACCCCTTAACTCGCTCCTTCGTGGTTCCGCCCTTCCTTGATGCGCGTGCACCAAGGGCAAAAGTCTTATCATCAACTCGTCGCCCACCTTCTTCTCCAGAAGGTTCCACAGTTCCTGCACTTGTACTCTCCCCGGTACCCCCGCTTTCCGGTCGACATCGGTCGATTCGCACTCCGGGCATGCAATGGTGTCACCCGGCGCCTCGCTGGGGTCCGCATGGATGTACCTATAGTAGGCTTCTTCGAGCGGGTCGCTCAACCCA
>Ga0074046_10003391_pt1 | contig 13364 bp, 10 predicted proteins | sample BogForMeECP23OM3_FD_94441 | JGI IMG/M metagenome (GOLD analysis project Ga0074046, IMG submission 94441) | Bog forest soil microbial communities from Calvert Island, British Columbia, Canada - Bog Forest MetaG ECP23OM3 | ecosystem: Environmental > Terrestrial > Soil > Wetlands ...
AGTAGTACTCGCGCTGCGCGTCGACGTAGGCGAGAGACGACTGAATGGCTGAGAGTTCATTGTTGCCGATGCGCCGATTGAGGATCTCCTCCTTCCCGGCAGCCGTGTCGAAGCGCCAGCCTGCCTTTTCCTTCACCAGCGGGATCGGGAAGGGCCATCCGTCCTTGCCGACCACGAGGACGGCCTGCGTGTCGCTCGAATTTGTGAGATGGTTGGATTCTTCGTAGTTCTCCACAAAGCGCTGCAAGGCCGCGCGGTCGGCGACCGGATCGCCCGAGAAGATGAGGGGCTTGGCCGTCGGACCGAAGATCGCGAGCAGCGTCTTCTCGTCGCCCGCCTTCGCCGCCGTGACGAGTGCCGCGACAGCCTCTTCGGGTGAGGCGAAGTGACGCTCCTTCGGAGCGGCGACTGCCGCCATGGAGCGGGGAACTGCGCTCATCGCCAGCACGAGCAGGATGCACAGGAGAACCGGATGCATTCGCGCGTTCATTTGCATCCCCCAACTCCTGGTCGCTACACAGCGCCGCATCGAATCTCTCATCCCGGGCACTCCTATCGGCTCCTGCCCCCGCCACCGCCCGCCCGCTGGGCGCCGCCGCCACCCGTCCGCTGGGCGCCCCCCGCGCCACCGGTCCGTTGGACGCTGCTCCCTGCTCGGCCGCCGCTCGAAGCCGCGCTCTCACGGCTTGCCCGGCCACGGTCGCTGTCACGCCGAGCCTGTGCTCCGTTCGCTGAGCCCTCGAACGCTTTTGGACTGCGATCTCCCGTAGGGCGTCCGTCCCCAGCTGGCTTTGTGCTAGCGGTCGGGCGCTGCGACGCGGCCGCGGCGCCGCCTTGCGCTCCCCCAGCCGGTCTTGTGCTAGCGGTCGGACGCTGTGACCCGGCCGCGGCGCCGCCTTGCGCTCCCCCAGCGGGTCTTGTGCTAGCGGTCGGACGCTGCGACCCGGCCGCGGCGCCGCCTTGCGCTCCCCCAGCCGGCCTTGTGCTAGCGGTCGGACGCTGCGACCCCGCCGCACCGCCCTGCCCGAGCTGGCCCTGGCCACCGCCGATGCCCTCCCGGGCGAGCTGCTGCCTGCCTTGCTCCGCCCGACCGCGGTACGCATCACGCGAGGCGACGTTGGAGCTCTGCCCGCGCCCGTAACGCTCCTGCGTCCCCGAGTCCCGGTACTGAGCGCCCTTGCGGTGCGAGGGGTCGTGCTGCCAATTCCCATTCTGGTACTTATTCTGCACGTTCGTCTGGTTGTAGTTCTTGGTCACGTTCTGGTTGAAGTTGTTGTAGCGGTTCACGTTGATGTCGACGTTTCCGCGCCCCCAGTTGCAGCCGCCCCATAGAGCCGAGCCCACGGCCACACCCACGCCGAAGGAAAGCAACGACGTCGCCGCTACATAGCCGGGCGGGTAGTAGTAGTAGGGGGGGTACGCGGGGTAAGGCCACGCACCGTACACAACGGTCGGGTTATAAGTCGGAACATAGACCACCTGCGGATTCGCGGGCTCGATCACGATGACGGTCGTCCCGCCCGACGGCGGCGCCTCTTCGACAATCACCTTCTGCTGCTCCGTGGTCTTGAGGTTGCCCTCCGCCTGCGCCTTCGCGCGCAAACGTTGGACGGCGTCCATCACGTCCTTCTGCTGCGCGAGGACCGCGTCGCCCAGTTTCTGGGTCCAGTCGAGCCTCTCGTCCATCATCGTGAGCACCTGCGGGAACGAGACCAGGGACTTCACGCTCGGATCCCAGCTCCGCTGCTGGAGCGCGTCGTCCAGTGCTTTGTCCTCCAAGCTCGGATTCGCCTGCGCGAAACGCGCTGCTTCGACCACCTCAAGCGGGTACGTGGATGCCATCAACACTTGCGCGAGCAGCGCGTCTGGGTAGAGCGCGATCGGGGCGACGATCTGCTCGAGCTGCTCGGAGCTAAAGGTCGGCCCCTGTGCCTCGTTTTGCGCCTGGAGCGCCACGGGTAAGAGCGACGTGAGCACGACGAGCCCGATCGCAAGCAGCACAGAAAGTTTTCCGTGCGCGAACCCGTTCATACTCTCTCCCTCTCCGGCCTCGGGAACAAGACTACATCAACAGGCGCTGCGCGCTCGCTTCGGATCGGACTCGGCCACGCCTCAAGAGCATCGCGGGTGGCATGGACGGGAATCCTTAGAAGCGACAGCACTCGCAGTGCCGAATCGAAGCACAGCGATAGCCTCGCTCTTCTGGTCCCGTACCTTCGCGCCAAACGCGTAAAAGGAGTCCCCAAATGAATCAGCTTGTCCGTTACGAGACAGCGGGATCCATCGCGAAGGTGAGTATGGACGATGGAAAAGTAAACGTCATGTCATCGGCGATGCTCAAAGCCCTGCACGACGCGCTTGACCGCGCTCAGCAGGAAAAGTCTGTTGTCGTTCTGACCGGACGAGAAAAGATCTTCTCTGCAGGTTTTGATCTCAAGGTTTTTGCGAAGGGCGAAGCCGAGGAGATCTACGCCATGATGAGGCTCGGGGCGGAGCTTGCCCTACGCATCTTATCGTTTCCCACTCCTGTCGTCACGGCATGCAGCGGCAACGCCTTCCCCATGGGCGCGTTTCTGCTCCTGGCGTCGGATGTTCGAGTCGGGACGGACGGTCCGTTCAGAATCGGACTCAATGAAGTGGCGATCGGTATTGCGGTACCCAGTTTTGGGATCGAGCTCGCGCGGCAACGACTCACCCCGGCCTACTTCAACCGGACCGTCGTGACGGGAGAGATGCTAGCGCCGCGCGAAGCAGCGGTGGCGGGTTTTCTCGATCACGTGGTCGCTGCCGAGGAATTGCAAGCGACGGCCGATACGCTCGCTAGCGCCTTGACGAAGATCGACCTTGCTGCGCACGCAGCGACCAAAGAGCGCGTTCGCAGCCCCGCCGCCAGGGCCATTCGGGCCGCCATCGACACGGAGATCACCCTTGAGACTTACCAAGGGATCGTGGCGGCTCGTCGTTTGGGCTCACAATGACGGGAAATCGGCGCCGGAGGAACTCCTGAGGGAGGGAATGAAGACCGTGCTGTGCAGAGGATTCGGGCCGCCTCGCCGCACCCGACCGTTCGGTGCTCTTGCGCTCGGACGCCTGTCTTGGCGTGCCGGGCAGTCGTGGAAGTTGAGCCATCCTCTGGCACCACTGGCTGCCCTAAGGGCAAGAACGCCTCCGCGGCCTGCCCCGGGAGGCCGCAGTCTCCTATCGTCTCGATCCGGGGGCCAGCCCACGGGAGCGCATGCCGACCGCGGATCTCGGTGACGTTACGCTTCAATACGAGCTGGCCGGCGGGGGACCGCCTCTCCTCGTCGTAAGCGGGACGGGAAGCGACCTGCGCCGCCGTCCGTCGATCCTCGAATCGCCCCTTGTGCAGCACTTCACGGTGCTGGCCTACGATCATCGGGGCCTTGGCCTGAGCCGCGTGCCTGATCCCAGCTCTCAGCCGACGATGGCCGACTTCGCGCGTGATGCGCTGCGACTCTGCGATCACGTGGGATGGCAGGACCTGCTTCTGCTCGGCGTCTCCTTCGGCGGCATGGTTGCACAGGAGATCGCTCTCGCGGCGGGGAATCGCATCCGGCGCCTCGTGCTCGCATGTACGTCGCCCGGTGGCGCCGGGCGCGCTTCGGCACCACTCCACGAAGTTTACCTGCTACCGCCGGCCGAGCGAATGGAGCGCATTGCTTATTACACCGACCTGCGTGCAGCGACGGATCCGCGACGGCGCGAGGAGTTGATCCGGTTCCTCACGCTCGCCTCCGAGAGCGAGGATCCCGCCATCCCGCCGGGTCTCCGCAAGCAGCTCGAAGCCCGCCGCCATCACGACACCTGGGATCGGCTCTCCTCCCTGCGCGTGCCCACACTCGTGGCTGCCGGACGGCACGACGGCATCGCTCCCCTCGCGAACGCGGAGGCCCTGGCCTCGCGTATTCCCGGTGCGCGGCTCCGCGTTTTCGAGGGCGGGCACGTCTTCATGCTCGAGGACCGTGCCGCGTGGCCTGCGATGATCGCGTTCCTGCAGGAAGCCTGAACATGGACCTCTACGGCACGCTCGCGGCCGCCTTCCGGTCGCATCTGCAGGAGCCGTGGATCGAGCTTCCGGATGGAACAACGCTCCCGTATGCCGCGGTGGACGACGGGAGCGCGAAGGTGGCGGGACTGCTGCGCTCCCTCGGCGTCCGGCGAGGCGATCGCGTGGCGGTCCAAGTGGAGAAAACTCCCGACGCGCTTCTTGCCTACCTCGGCACCGTGCGCGCGGGCGCCGTCTTCGTTCCGTTGAATCCTGCGTATCGCGCCGAGGAGGTTGCGTACTTCTTCGCCGATGCCGAGCCGGTCGTGGCGATCGGGCGGCCAGAGGCGGCCCGCGACTTTGAGGCCGCGGCTGTGGCGAGGGGCGTCCGCCACGTCTTCACGCTGGGCGCGGACGGCCGCGGGAGCTGGTCGGACGCAGTGGCCGCCGCTTCGCCCCTCCTCGAGGACAGACCGGTCGGTGAGCGTGATCTCGCGTCGATTGTCTATACCTCCGGCACGACGGGCCGCGCTAAGGGCGCCATGCTCACGCACGAAAATCTGGCGTCGAACGCCGTGACGCTCCACAAGCTTTGGGGCTTCGAGCGCGGCGACGTGCTCTTGCACGCGCTCCCTATCTTCCACGTTCACGGCCTCTACGTCGCCACCCACACCGCCATGCTGAATGCGAGCCGGATCCGATTCCACGCGCGCTTCAACGCATCCGATGCGGTGAAGGCCCTTGCGGACTCCACTGTCTTCATGGGGGTTCCGACCATGTACACGCGCATGCTGGCGGAGCCAAGTCTGACGAGGCAGCGCTGTGCCGGGATGCGTCTTTTTGTGTCGGGTTCTGCGCCGCTCTTGCTGGAGACCTTCGAGCGCTTCCGGGAGCGCACGGCCCACACCATCCTCGAGCGCTATGGCATGACCGAGACGGGGATGAACGCATCGAACCCATGGCAGGGAGAGCGCCGCGCCGGCACCGTGGGAAAGGCACTCCCCGGCGTTGAGCTGCGCGTCGTAGGCGAGGACGGCCGGCCTCTGCCCGCGGGCCATGTGGGCGACGTGCAGGTGCGCGGCCCGAACGTGCTGGCCGGCTACTGGCGGCGGCCCGAAAAGGACGCCGAGGAGTTCACGGCCGACCGGTTTTTCCGTACCGGCGATATCGGCGTCTTTGACACAGACGGCTACCTCACGCTCGTCGGGCGCTCGAAGGACCTCGTCATCTCGGGCGGCTTCAACGTGTACCCGAAGGAGATCGAGCTTCTCCTCGACGCCGTTCCCGGAGTGGCGGAGTCGGCGGTGATCGGCGTGCCGCATCCCGACTTCGGCGAGGGCGTGACAGCGGTGTTGGTGCTAGAGCCTGGCAGACGAATGGACGAGGCGGACGTGCTGGCTGCCCTGCGCCCGCACCTCGCGGCCTTCAAGCTGCCGAAGGCCGTGCGCTTGGTAGACGAACTTCCGCGCAACGCCATGGGAAAGGTCCAGAAGAACCTGCTGCGTGAGCGCTTCGCTGGCCTCTACGGCTGACGCCCGACTCCTTGCCGTTTGCAGTCGGGCAAGGATCAGACGAGCGAGCGAGTCATCCGCTGGCGCCGAGGCCTCTCATAACGCCAGAGATCAGGCTGCCGTGCCTTTCTGCCATTCGATTGCTGAAGCTTTGGTTGGCCCACCCGAGGACATCAGGGTAAGCGCTCTCGTCCGATATCTCGATCACGTAACGATCTGCGTGCCCCGGATCGACACCGATATGCGGGGACCCAAAGTTCAAAAGACTGCCCAGCATCGATCCGAGGAGTCGGAGGTCGCGGCCGAAGGCGAGGAACCGCTCATCGGGGTCGATTGCGCAGAAGAATCCAACAAATCCATCCCGCGCTCGCAGAGGCGAGACGGATGAGTTGATCTTCGACCGGACGTCAGAGGCCCGCTCAATCAATCAGTTCGTTTGCTCCCTCTTGCTTGTCTAGCTCCTTCTGCTCGTCGGAACTGAGCGCAGCTTCTCCGAGTTTGACCACGAGCTTGTTGAGGGTGCCGGTGAACCGGAACGGGACCCTGTAATCCTCGCTGACCGGAGTGCCAGTGTCTTCACCGACATCGAAGGTCTCGTCCGCCGAGACGCGGAACGGGATGGTTCGCGCCAGCTTGCCATCGGCTGCCTTCTTCCCGTCCACGGTCAACGTGACGACTCCACCTTTGCCGATACCGCCACCGTCATACTTGAAGTCCACGACCACAGTGTGTTCGCCGGGAGGCAGCGGGTCCTTCCCAGCGACGGAGGTACGCTCGACACCCACCAGGTTGTAGTAGAAGACGGGTTTGCCCTTGAGGAGATAAAGCCCAAGGCCATTGAACCGGCCTCCCTGCGTCATCAGGACACCTTCTGCGCCACGTACGGGGATCTCCACATCGGCCGTGATGCGGTACGACTTGTTCTTGAAGTCCGGGGCGCTGCCCTCGGGCAGGCGGACCATACCAGGGTAGTAGGTGAACTCGGTCCGGCCCCGTGTGAGGCTTGGGCGAAGACTCACGTCGAAGCGCTCGGTCTTGCTGTTGTCGAGGGGCAACACATTGTACTTTTTCGCTTCCGTCCAGAATAGGTCTTGTAGCTCGTGCAGCTTCTCGGGTTCCCTCTCAACGAGGTTGTTGGCTTCGCTGAAGTCTTTGTCGACGTTGTAAAGTTCCCATTTGTAGTCCTCCACGGGCGGCGCATTGGTGGCCATCACCCAAGGCAGCACGGGCGGCGTGGTGGCGGCGACCCATCCGTCGCTGTAGATGGCGCGGTTCGCGAACATTTCAAAATACTGCGTTCGGTGGGTGGACTTCGCATTCGCGTCGTCAAAGGTGTAGACCATGCTCGCGCCCTCGACGGGCTTCTGCGGCACACCATTGAGGATCGAAGGTGTCGACACTCCCACGGCTTCGAGGATGGTCGGGTAAATGTCGATCACGCTGCTGAACTGCGTGCGGATGCCCCCCTTGTCCTTGATGCGTGCGGGCCAGGAGATGACGAGGTCGTTGCGCGTGCCGCCGAAGTGCGAAGCAACCTGCTTGGTCCACTGGAAGGGTGTGTCCATGGCATGCGCCCAACCCACTGGGTAATGGTTGAATGTCATCGGTCCTCCGAGCTCATTCATGTGCGCCATCACTTGCTTGAAGTCCTCGGGGATGCCATTGAAGATGGACATCTCGTTCAGCAACCCCTGGGGCGTACCCTCGGCGCTCGCGCCGTTGTCCCCCTGGATGTAGATCACCAGGGTGTTGTCGGTCTGGCCCATGGCCTCAATCGCGTCGAGGATGCGGGCGATCTGGGTGTCGCAATAGGAAAGGGCCGCGGCATACACCTCCATCATGTGGGCATAGACTTTCTTGTGGTCTGCATCGAGAGAATCCCACGCCTGGATCTCCTTGGGCCGGGGCGTGAGCTGGGTATCCGCGGGAACGATTCCGAGGGCCTTCTGACGCGCGAAGGTCTCTTCGCGCATCTTGTCCCAGCCCATGTCGAACTTGCCCTTGAACTTCGCGATCCACTCCTTCGGCGCATGATGGGGAGCGTGCGCGGTACCCGGAGCGTAGTAGGTAAGCCAAGGTTTCTCGGGAGCCACCGCATGCAGGAGTTGAATCCGGGCGATGGCGTGGTCAGCCATGTCCTTGTCGAAGAAATAGTCTGGCTGGTCGTGCGGGGGCTCAATCGGCTTGATGTTCTCGAAGAGAGCAGGCGCCCACTGACTGGTATCGCCCCCAAGGAACCCGTAGAAGTATTCAAAGCCGAGCCCCGTCGGCCAAAGGTCGAAGGGTCCGGCTTGGCTGCTGTGCCAGTCGGGCACGTTGTGGTTCTTGCCATACCACGCGGTGCTGTAGCCGTTCTCCTTGAGCACCTCCGCGAAGGTCCCGGCGCTCTTTGGCATGAGCGAGTTGTAGCCCGGGAAGCCGGTGGCGAGTTCCATGATGACGCCCGTCGCAGCGGAATGATGGTTGCGGCCAGAAAGCAACGCCGCACGGGTCGGTGAGCAGAGCGCCGTGGTGTGGAACCTCGTGTAGCGGAGGCCGTTCTTCGCGAGCCGTTCCAGGGTGGGTGTCGGAATCGGCCCGCCGAAGGTCGAAGAGGCGCCGAAGCCCACGTCGTCGGTCAAGATGAGCAGAATATTCGGCGCGCCCTTCGGCGCCACGACCTCCTGTGGGAAGTCCAGCGTGGACTCTTTCACGGTTCGGCCGATCTTCCCCTTGAAGGGCGGTTCGGGGCGAGGCAGGACTTCTTGGGCCCCTGCGGTGAGCCCGAAGACTCCGGCCAGGGCGAGGCCAAGTGCAGCGAGGACTGTCCTGGGTCGATTCATCTTCGAGCTTCCTTCTGGGCCCGCCGGCGACGTGAGCGATGCCTTGGGAGGGTTGATGCTGAGCAAGCAGAAGCAATTCCTAGGATCGGATCGTACGCAACCCGGTTGCCAGGAGCGAGCGCTTCGACGCAGGTCGCGGGAGCCATCGTAGGCGGCACGCGGCCTGGCTCTCGCGGCGTCGAGAACAACGCGGCCCGATCACCAGACTCAGCGAGCTCTTGCGAGGGCGCGGCTGCGAGCCAAGCCGGCGCCGACGACGGGCAAGCGACCCTCTCGCGCGTCCCGCGTCGCAGCCATTGCCTCACCCATGAATTCGATGAAACGACGCACTCGCGCCGTGCGTCGAAGGTCGGGATGGGTGAGCAGCCACATGCTTCCACACGGGACGAGCAACTCCGAGTCCACGCGTCGAAGTGTGGCATCGCGATCGGCGAGCGCGCAAGGCAGGAAGCAGATGCCGAAGCCCTCGCGAGCTGCATGGTACGCGATCAGCACCGAATCGAAGCGCGCGATGATATGAGCGTTAGGCACGTTCTCCCGCATCCAGCGCGCGACGTCAAGTTCGGCCAGGCTTTCGTCCCAACCCAACCATAGGTGCTGATCGAGAGCGGCCGCTTTTCCACGAGCACTGAGATAGTCCGTTGAACCGTACAACGCGAATACCACGGTTCCGACCTTGCGGCCGACCAGATGTTCAGCCGGCGAGCGCCTCCTTGAGGAGGCATTCGATGTCAAGCTCAAACCCGTTTTTCCGATATCGGTTTGCGATCTTGGTTGGCGCCGCCGTGCTTGCTGTTTCGGGCTCGGCGCGCCCGGACTCCGCGCTCCCGCCGCCCGAACGAGCCCCGTCCGTATCGATCGACGGCACTGGCCTTCGGCCGAGCCGACTCATCCTAGCCAGTGATCAACATCTCCTTTTCTACAACGACTCTGATTCGGTGGCACGCGTTGAGCTCGATCTTGAGCACGGAAGCGGCATTAACTGTCTTGGTATCGACGGACAAGTCCTGCATGGCCGAAAGTTCGTTGTACCAGCCGGAGGGATACTTGACTGTGAAGGGCCGCCCACGAACGTCAACTATCGGGTGTTCCGGAGCGGAAGCGGATCGGTTGCAAAGTCGGAGGGGCGGATTGAACTCGTGCGCAGCGACGAACGTTGACCCATCGATAAAGGCGTCCGAGCCCGGCTGAGGGGTCTGGCAGCGCACGGCATGCGTGGAGTGTGATCTGTGCGTCCTTGCGAGCTCGCGATCCGTCCACGCAGGACTGCCCTGGGCCGCCCCAGGCTACGCGCGTCGAGGATCGGCGGCCCGCTCCAGCGCCGACCGGTCCCACCCGCCGAGGTCCGCCGCCGCCTGGTACGTACTTTCCAAGAACTCGAGGAGCACCTCATCGGGCGAGTCTGCATTCCGCACCTGATCGTATGGCAGGAGGAACTCGCGAAGCTCGGAATTGTATGCGGCGCCAGAGGGCCGCACGGCCGCATCCCGGAAGCCTTGCGGTTCGGGATAGGCGTAGGAGTAGAACGCCGGGTACGAGATCGCGCCGCCTCCGGGCCAGAAACCCGCGCTGCTCACCTCGTGCGAGTAGGCCTCGCGCGCGACCCAATCCGGAAGATGCGGCACTCCGCCGGGGTGCTGCGGCGCGAGCCGGCCGGAGAACCGCGTCACCGCCAGGTCGAATGCCCCCCAAAAGACGTGCACTGGGCTGCACTTCCCGAGGAAGTGGGAGCGGAATCGCGTGAATACCCGTTCCGCTTGAACAAGCACTCGCCAGCATCGCTGGGCGGCATCGCCGTCGTAGGAGGCGTGAGTCTCATCCTCACCGAATGGGGTCGCATCCTCGAGTTCGTTCGGTCGGGGGTAGATCGCCACCTCGAGTCCCAGTGCGCGGAGTTGGGCCATCAGGTCCCCGTAGAAGTCCGCCACCGAGCGCGGGCGCAGTGCGACAGACCTGACCGCGCCATCGCTCGTACGGATGGGCAGCTGGTGGTCGATGAAGTCGAACTCGATCTGAAAGGACTTCGTGCCGTACGGGATCGGTGAAGTCGTTAGCCCACGGCTGGTGACGTAGAGCGTGACATGCCAGGAGTGGTTGATCCACGGCATCTGGGCGAGCCGCACCTTGCCGACGATTTGGGACCAGCGGTGCAGCGTCGCATAGGTGTCCTTCCACCCATCAAGCGGAAGGGCCGGCCAAGCCTCAAACTCCCGATGTTTCCCGGAACGCGCTCCGACCATAGGGACCTCCGGATGAGTGCGAATCCTCGGCTGGGCTTGGCCCGAATACGCGACGTTCATGGGATTGTCGCGCACGCCGTGGCTGAGAAGAGCGCCGCCTCTCTCCGCTCGGAGGCAGCTCGCGAAGCGACATGTACGCCATCCCACTCTCCGCTGGAGACTCATGCTAGCCCCTCCCTCCGAAGAGGTCGGGTTCTGTGGATTCCGACGCGGCAGGCCGAGGGCCGCATCGGGTCTGCCTTTGCCCGCTTGAGACGTTTGGGGGGAGGGCAGGGCCTTGCCCGGGGTCCCTTGTTCTGCGCCCCGCATCTCTGTAGGAGGAGTAGCCGGAAGAAGGACGACCGAATGATGCATCACGCGTGTCCCCGGCAGAGCCTCTCTTGCGCACACTAACCCGGCAGGGTTGTGCCGCATGCGTGAGCAGCGAAGAGCCGATTCCGTGCGAGATTTAGCCTGGATCGGCATGCTAAGGCCCGCTCTTGCCCCTGGCATCGCGGTTGCTGGGTCTCTCCTCAATGCTTGGTCTTGTGCTCACAGCCGGTGGTGCGCGTGGCGCCTATCAAGCGGGCGTCCTGCGACGGTTGGGGGAAATTCGTGCCCTGCGGGGGGCGCCCCTGCCATTCGCCATCGTCGCCGGCGCGTCTGCGGGTGCAATCAACGGCAGCCTGCTCGCTGCGCATGGAACGCGATTCGATGAGGCGACCACAGAGATTGCACGCATCTGGTCTGGGCTCCGCGTCGAGCATGTGGTTCGCACGGACTTGCGATCGCTCGTGTGCGGCGCCGCGGGCTTGACGCGCGATTTCGTCCTCGGCGGGCTTCTCGGGAGGACGGTGACGACTTCGTTCTTCGACGCATCTCCCCTGCACACACTGTTCAAGCGTACCTTTCCTTCCCAGGGGATCGGGAAGGCGATCCGCCAGGGGCATCTCTATGCCATCGCTGTATCGGCCACGAGCTACCATTCCGGTCGCTCGATCACGTTTGTGCAGGGCCGACCGGGTCATCCCGTTTGGGTGAAGAGCCGCCGCCTCGTGGTACCGGTGACGCTCCGTACCGAGCACATCCTCGCTTCCGCCGCCATTCCCCTCGTATTCCCTCCCGTGCCGATCGCGTCGCAGTCGGGAGAGCTGTGGTTCGGCGATGGGGGCCTGCGACTCGTCGCGCCGTTCAGCCCCGCCATCCGGCTCGGTGCAACGCGGGTCTTTGCCGTCGGCATACGCTCTGCACGCGCTGCGGACTCTCTCGCCCGGGACGAGCTCGGGGACTCGGGTACGGCGGGGCTGGAAGCTCCTCGACTCACATGCCCGCCGCTCGCGCAGATCTGTGGCGTCTTCATGAATGCGATCTTCCTCGATCACCTCGACGCCGATCTCGATCATCTCCGACGGATGAACGAACTGATCGCCGCGCATGCGCGGACGGGCGACGTGCGGGAGCCTATGCGGGTGGTTACACCATTGGTAGTAAGTCCGTCCGAGGACCTCGCGATGGTGGCTCAGCGGTTCGCCCACCGGATGCCTCGTCTCGTGCGGTATGTCCTCGACGGGCTCGGTACCCCCGATGCGCAGAGTGCAGACTTGATGAGCTACCTCCTCTTCGACCAGGCTTACACACGGGCGTTAATCGACATCGGATATCGCGATGCCAATGCGCGGATCGACGAAATAGAAGAGTTCCTACGAGTGGATCCGCTGCCCCGCACGCGTGGCATCCCGCACGTGCGAGCTGCGCGGGCCCACAAGCGGCTTGACCTGCGTCCGAGCGCCCATCCTTGACAGAGGTCGCTTTCCGCGATGTGATCGTTCACGGTTGCGGGGGCGCCAATGGTTCACTGCGAGAAGGGCGCTTCGGGACGAGATATCGGTCAAGGTTGCTAGATCGAGTCGTATCTGCCGATGATGGCGTGGCGCCGTTTCGAATGAGCCACCCACCGGCATACGCGAAACCGCCTTCGTCCGACGTATTGTGCTGGACTTCTTGACCCACCACCGCGGACCCGTTGGTTAGACAGGAGAGACAATGAAGACCGACCTCGCACGCATCGGCAGGTCCATGGCACCTGCATGAGGGGGATCCTTCTGTTCGCTTGTGCTCTCCTGCTGGTTCCATTTCCAGCATCCGGCTTCATCACGGGGAGCGACCTCCTGGGATGGTGCGAGGGGTCGGGCGAGGCAGACGTGGAGTGTCGGTTCTACATTATTGGCGTCGCGGATGCGCACGACGCCGACGCGGCTTCCCACGGATTCGCCAGGGGGTTCTGCATCCCCAAGGAGGTCAAGGCGAGTCAGCTGCAGGTCGTCGTGACAAATTGGCTCAAGGCGCACGCCAAGGACCTTCACTACGGCGCCGCCTCCCTTCTTCTCGCTGCGCTCCACCAAACCTTCCCGTGCGGAGACACGAACTGAGCTGGTATATCGAAGCACGCATTTGAAAATGCGCGGGCGCACGAGAGCCTGAGTAACGTGAGGAAACCCAGGCCCGCCACCCTCGAATCCTTCCCTCCGTTGAGGCGTATAAGGAGACGAGGGGTACCATGAAGAGGGCGGCATTCGTCGTTTGGTTGTCCTTTCTCCTCTGGTTCGTGCCTTCACCTAGCCAAGCCTGGGGTCGGGGCGGGTTTGGAGGTCACGGCGGCTTCCATGGCGGTTTCCGCGGTCACGCCTTCGGCCACGGCTTTCGTTTCCATGGCTTTGGCTTCCGGGGACCGCGCGTTGTGATCGGCCTCGGTCCGGCCCTCTGGTGGGGTTCCACGTTTGCGGCGCCGTTGTACTACCCGGCGCCG
>Ga0074046_10003393_pt1 | contig 13360 bp, 4 predicted proteins | sample BogForMeECP23OM3_FD_94441 | JGI IMG/M metagenome (GOLD analysis project Ga0074046, IMG submission 94441) | Bog forest soil microbial communities from Calvert Island, British Columbia, Canada - Bog Forest MetaG ECP23OM3 | ecosystem: Environmental > Terrestrial > Soil > Wetlands ...
CTCGTCGGCGGCGATGAGCGTGTCCGTGAAGCCCACCGGGAGAGCGTCCGCGTTGCCCTCGACCAGCTCGAACACTACACGCAAGCCCGCATCGGCGGCAATCATCCGCCCGAGACCACCGGCAAATTTATCGTCGCCAAGTTTGAGCACGATACAGCCCGTCCGGTCGATGGGTATGTCGCGCCACAACTGCATACGCATGCAGTCGTTTTCAATGTCACGGAGCGCGACAATGGCCAGCCGCGCGCAATCCAGCCGCAGAGCCTCTTCGGTTCCCAGCAATTTGCCACGGCGATTTATCAATCCGAGTTGACTTACCGCCTCCGACAATTTGGTTACGAAATTACGACAGGGCGGAGCGGGGCTCCGGAGATCAAGGGATACACACAGGAATATCTCGACGCATCCAGCCCCCGGAGCCAGCAAATTCGTGAATACCTCGAACGCACGGGCCGCTCGGGGAAGGAAGCTGCCGAGATCGCTGCGCACTCGACCCGTGACCGCAAGGAAATTCATTCACCGGGCGAGGTGATGGCCGCACACCGAAAGCTGGCTGCAGACTTTGGGCACCAAGCGGACGCAGTTGTACGCGCGGCGCGTGAACGGTCTCAACATCAGGAGAGGCCAGTCAACGTTTTTGACCGCGTTCGAGAATCTCTGACCTTTGCTCGCGACAAGAACTTTGAGCGTGAGGCGGTTGTGGATGAACGTGCGTTGATCCGCGACGGGCTCCGCCGTGGCATGGGTGAGATCACCCACGGACAGGTTCGTTCCAATCTTGAGGTTCGTTTGGCTTCCGGGGAATTTCAAATCGTGGAACGCACTCAGGGTGTTCCGGGCCGCCAATACACCACCGCGAAGACCATCGAAGCGGAACATGAAATTATCAGCACGATGCGTGAAGGACAAAACTTTGCTAAACCAGTCCTCTCACGTGCACACGCCATCGCCCTTGTCGATCAGCACACGCATCTCAATCACGCGCAGAAGATCGTGATCGAGGATGTTCTCAGTTCGCGGGACCGCATTCAAGGAATCCAAGGCTTCGCCGGCTCCGGCAAGACGACCACCCTCACAGTCATCCGCAGCGCCGCAGAAAGGCAGGGCTATCGAGTTGAGGGTTTCGCCCCGACCTCCCGCGCCGCGCGCCAACTGAACGACGCAGGAATTGAATCGGGAACCCTGCAAGGATTCCTCGCCCATGCTGCAAATCCCAACCTACCCGAGCAGAGGCATTTCTACCTTGTCGATGAATCGAGCCTTGCCAGCACCAACCAGATGCGCGAGTTTCTTTCCCGGCTTGGTCCCAATGACCGCGTGCTTCTGATCGGCGATATCCGCCAGCATCAGGGCGTCGAAGCGGGTCGCCCCTTCGAGCAACTGCAGGGGGCAGGAATGCGTACAACGATGCTGGACGAGATCGTTCGGCAGAAAGACCCGGCTCTGAAATCTACGGTGGAACTGCTAGCCACGGGACAAGTCTCCGCTGCGCTTGACGCACTCCATCAGCAGGGCCGTGTGAAGGAAATTCCCAACGCGGAAGAGCGCATCCGCGCTATCGCGAAGAGTTACGTCGAATCGCCCGATAAGACGCTCATCGTCTCGCCGGACAATGCTTCCCGTCGCGAACTGAACGTCGCCGTTCGTCACGAGTTGAAGGCCAATCGAAGTCTTGCGCCGGAAGACCATACCTTTCGCGTCCTCGTTCCGCGTCAGGACATGACCGGAGCCGAACGATCATGGGCAAGCCACTACGAGATCAACGACGTAGTTCGCTACACACGTGGCAGCAAAGCCATCGGAATCGAAGCTGCCGCCTACGCATCCGTCGTCGCGATCGACCCAGGCGCAAACGTGCTCACGGTCGAGAAAGCGAACCGCGAACTTGCCACCTACGATCCCCGCCGCCTCAGCGGCGTCAGCGTCTACCAAGAGATCGAACGCGAGCTTTCTGTAGGCGACCGCATCCAGTTTACGGCCCCCGACAAATCACTCGGCGTTGCAAATCGCGACATGGCCGCGATCGAGGCGATCCGCCCCGATGGTCGCCTGTCCGTCCGCCTCGACAACAACCGCCAGATCGAGTTCAACCCCAACGAGCATCGTCATCTCGACCACGGCTACGCTGTTACCAGCCACAGCTCCCAGGGCCTCACAGCCGAACGCGTCCTCGTTCACGCCGACAGCAGTGTCCACCCGGACCTGCTCAACTCCCGCTTCGCCTATGTCTCCATCTCGCGCGCCAGCCATCAAGCCACACTCTTTACAGACGATATGGCAAAGCTCGGTCCTCAATTAGGAGCCGATGTCTCGAAGACATCCGCTCTGGAAATCAATCAAGGCTCATCCATTGCCCAAGGAATTGGGCTAGGGCTGTGAAAATGCTTGCTCTTGGAATAGCCGAAAGAAGTCCATTTATATGCGTATGGGAGTGTCTCTCAAGTTACAGAAAGAGAGGTAGATATGTAGTATTATGCATGAAACGTTAATAAAATATTTGAAACACCGAGGTCTCGAAGAGTAGCCTAACGGTGGAGGATTAGGGAAAATGCGGACGAGCCCGCTTGAGCGGTTAAAGCGACATCTTCGGCCCGGACGTGTGTACCGCAGAGAAGACCTTCTGCCCTGGTCCCGTAGTGTTGATCGACATCTCAAAGAACTCACTGTCGACGGGACCCTCCAGAAACTCCGTACTGGCTTGTATTACAGTCCTCGTAAATTTGAATTTGGAGAGGCTCCCGCGGACGAGCACGAACTCGTGAAAGCGTTCTTGAAGACAGACCGGTTTGTCGTGACTTCCCCGAATGCATACAACCAGTTGGGACTTGGGACAACACAGCTCTACAACAGACGGGTTGTCTACAACCAGAAACGGCATGGGACATTTCCGCTCGGAAATCGACCGGTCACTTTCGAACGCCGCATGAATGTTCCAAGGCAACTCTCTCCCGAGTTTCTTCTGGTCGATCTTGTCAATGAACTAAGCAAGCTTGCGGAGGATCGGGACGCGGTTCTTTCTCGCGTTCGCGAAAAAGTCAAAGAGATGGACCCGAAAAAGCTCTCACGGGCGGTCTCTCTCTACGGCAAGTATTCCACGCAGAAAAAGTTTCAGAAGATCTTGCAACACGCCACCTGATTCTTTTCTACGTGAGGGAAGCCATTTCGAATCGCCAAAGGCCTCTACAACTTTTGCTTGGGTGCGAGCTATCCGAAACGTGCGGGTTTGCTAAAGTAATGCTTCGCATGAATATCACGACAAAGGGGATGCAAGCTTACGATTGAACGCAAGGTACAGCAAAACGTCAATCCGGTTGCAAGCGAAGTCACGGCATACCACACCAAGTACTATGCACATGACCTGACACGACGCGCCAGCGGCGGTCTGGACCGAATATCCATGTCGCTCTTTGATGCGACGGTCGACTTAAACCCGCACCAGATTGAAGCGGCACTTTTTGCATTGCACTCTCCTCTATCCAAGGGCGTGATCCTGGCCGATGAAGTCGGCTTAGGCAAGACCATCGAGGCCGGCATTGTGCTCTGCCAGTACTGGGCAGAACGGAAGAGACGACTACTCGTATTGTGTCCAGCCTCAATTCGCAAGCAATGGGCTTTGGAGCTTCAAGAGAAATTCAATCTTCCCGCTGTAGTCCTTGATTCGAAGACGTATCGTGAAGCGCAGAAGGACGGCCGCCTTCCTCTCCAGGAGAAGACGGTAACCGTAATGTCTTTTCATTTCGCGAGCCGAATGAAAGAGGAGCTCAGGGCGATTGCATGGGACCTAGTGGTAATCGACGAAGCGCACAAGCTTCGGAATGCCTATCGGCTCAGCAATAAAGTAGGCCAAACAATTCGCTGGGCAACCGAGGATCGCCGAAAACTCCTTCTCACTGCAACTCCGCTCCAGAACTCCTTAGTAGAGCTGTACGGGCTGTCAACGTTAATCGATGATCATATTTTCGGCGATATCAATTCTTTTCGATCGCAGTTTGTTGGGGGAGGCGGCAATCTTAGCGAGCTACGCCAGCGCCTTTCCAGGTTCTGTAAACGTACCCTCAGAAATGAGGTTCTGGAGTACATCCGGTATACCGAAAGGCGGGCAATCACACGCCCATTCAGGCCCACGGATGACGAACACGCCCTGTATGAGGCAGTATCGGCCTTCCTGCAACGACCCGACAGTTACGCACTACCCCACCGACAACGACATCTCATAGCCCTCGTACTGCGCAAGCTCCTGGCGTCCTCCTCGCAGGCAATCGCCAATACCCTCGAATCCATGAAGGTGCGCCTAGAGAACTTGAGGAATGAACAGGTCGAAGATGACCCTGACTTTCCTGAAGCGCTCATTGCGGAAGAGGAAATCGAGGATGAACTTCTCGACGAGATTCTTGCTGTTAGCGATGAAGAGAGTACGACGACTGGCCCGAAAGCCGCCACAATCGATTGGCCCAAGTTGCGCGACGAAATCCGGGTTCTGGAATGGCTGGCAGGGTGGGCGCGTCGCATCGGAACAGACACAAAGACCCAAACACTCCTTAAGGCGCTGGAGATCGGTTTTGACCAGATGCAGACAATGGGTGCTCAACGCAAGGCGCTCATCTTCACTGAATCTCGCAGGACACAGGAGTACGTTAAGACCTTTCTTGAAGGTAATGGATATCAGGGGCAGGTTGTTGTTTTCAACGGCACTAATGCGGGACCGGAAGCCACCGAGATTTACGAGAAATGGGTAGAACATAACCGAGGAACCGGGCGCGCATCTGGGTCACGCGCGTTGGATATCCGAACCGCATTGCTCGAACACTTTCGGGACGACGCGAGCATCATGATTGCGACCGAGGCAGCAGCCGAAGGCGTAAATCTGCAGTTCTGTTCCCTCGTTGTCAACTATGACCTACCCTGGAACCCGCAAAGAATTGAGCAGCGTATCGGACGCTGCCATCGCTACGGTCAGAAACATGACGTGGTCGTCATTAACTTCCTAAACGAACGGAACGAAGCTGACCGCCGCGTACTGGAGCTGCTGACCGAGAAATTTAACCTGTTTAGCGGCGTGTTTGGTGCGTCTGACGAAGTGCTGGGTACAATCGAATCTGGGGTCGATTTCGAAAAGCGAATTCTCTCCATATATCAGGAATGCCGAACTCCTGAAGAGATCGATGCGGCATTCCAAGCCCTTCAGACAGAGATGGATGAAACGATCCGCACCAGGCTGAGTGATACACGCAAACAGCTCTTCGAACATTTCGACGAAGAGGTCCATCAGCGCCTTAAACTCCAACTTGAAGACACCAAGGCCCAGCTCGACCGATTCAGCAAGCGGTTCTGGTCGATCACGCGCTTCATCCTCGACAAGCGGGCCAATTTCGATGAGCCTGCACTAGCGTTTGATCTTGAGCAGCCTCCGCGGGACGACATTTCTCGTGGCCGTTATCACCTCATCTCCAAATCGGCTCCACGGGCCAGCGAGACGGAAGGCGAGGAACGCGACTCGTTTTTATACCGTCTGTCTCATCCGCTGGGTGAATTGGTCATCGACCATGCAAAGCGAGCTGACACACCGCCAGCGCACGTCGTCTTCGATGTGACGCACCGCCCAGCAAGAATCCACGTTCTGGAGGCCCTACGCGGCCAGAGCGGTTATCTGACCCTTACCAAATTGGCAATCGACTCTTTTGAGCGCGAGGAGCATCTGCTATTCTCTGGGTTCTTATCCGACGGGCGTCCGGTCGATCCAGAGACTATCGAGAAGCTCTTCGAATGCAGCGCACAGGTCCAAGGATCGGACGCAATGGCCGATGAGGTGTCAAACAGGCTCGGCCTGGACGTAGAACGTCATTCAAAGGCTACAATCAGTCGGTCTCTGGAACAAAACAGCAGGTACTTCAACGACGCGCGAGATAAGTTGGAGAAGTGGGCCGACGATTTGGTGCTCGCATCTGAAAAGGCGCTAACCGACACCAAGGAGCAAATCAGGGCTCTTCGCCGTCAAGCGAGGCAATCGGTCACCCTGGACGACCAGCATGAAATCCAGCAGAAAATCCAAAAGTTGGAGCGGACCCAACGGCGGCAGCGGCAAGACATCTTCAAATCAGAAGACGAGATTATGGAAAAGCGAGACAGGCTCGTCGAATCTTTAGAACGTAGGCTCGCCCAGAAATCCTCTGGTGAGTGCTTATTCACCATAGCCTGGTCAGTCGTATAGCTGCAAACAGGAATTAAATGAGTCAAGCACAAAACATTCATTCGAACCAGAAATACGAGAAGCTGAAGAGTCTGTTGAAAGAGCTGTTTCAGCTTGACCAGCCCGATCTAGATTTTGGCCTGTACCGCATCATGCACGCCAAGAGCGCCGAAATCACTCAGTTCCTCGACAACGATCTACTCCCACAAGTGAAACAGGCATTTAGCCTCTACAAGAACGCTGACAGCGCTGAATTGCAGAAAGAGCTGGCTAAGGCCATCGAGCAGGCGCAGGCGCTGGGCGCCGACCCGGAAACGCTGCCAAAAGTTAAGGAACTACGCAATAAGCTGGCAAGCGACGCTGTTGACGTGGGAGCACTCGAAAACGAAGTCTACGACCACCTGTTCAGCTTTTTTCGTCGCTATTACTCCGATGGCGATTTTCTTAGCAAGCGAGTCTACAAGCCGGGAGTCTATGCCGTCCCTTATGAAGGAGAAGAGATCAAAGTTCATTGGGCCAACAATGACCAGTATTACATCAAGACGAACGAATACCTTCGCGAGTACGCATTTTGCCTGCGTCCCGAAGACGCCAAAAAACCAATGCGCGTTCACTTTATGCTTGCAGACGCCAAAGAGGGTGAACACGGCAATGTAAAAGCGTCTGAGGGCAAGGAGCGCCAATTCATACTGGCGTCTGATGCGTTCATCGCTGAAGAGAACGGCGACCTCACCATCCGGTTTGAGTATCGAACGCCGACTCTTAACGATTGGCCTCCGGACAGTGCAGATGGCAAACAGAAGCCGCCCACCCAGAAAGACCTTGTTGCCATCGCTGTGAAACGGGTGCTGTCCGTGGCAGATGGCTCTCTCGTTCCCTGGCTCGCCGAATTAGCTAGATCGCACGCCAATGGATCCGGCGAGGACGCGGGATATACGAAGCTGGAAGCACATCTCAAACGCTACGTTGCCAAGAACACGTTCGACTATTTCGTACACAAGGACCTCGGTAGCTTTCTTCGCCGGGAACTCGACTTCTACATTAAGAACGAAGTGATGCATCTTGATGATTTAGCGGAGGCAAGCGCTCCCCGCGTTGAGCAGTACCTCTCCAAAATCAAAATCATGAGAAGTATCGCCAGCAAGCTCATCGCCTTTCTTTCCCAGCTTGAGGATTTCCAGAAAAAGCTTTGGCTCAAAAGGAAGTTCGTTGTTGATTCCCAATATTGCGTCAGCCTAGATCGAATTCCCGAGGAGTTCTATCCTGAGATCGCTGCAAATGAGTCTCAGCGCGAAGAGTGGGTGCGTTTGTTTGCAATCGACGACATTAAGGGCAATCTCGCCGCGCCAGCATACAGCGTACCGCTGTCGGTGGACTTTCTGAAGGCCAACAAGAACCTCTTGCTGGATACAGCCTTGTTTACACCAGAGTTCATGTTGAAGCTAATTGACAGCCTGGAGGGACTTGACGAGAACGTTACGGGGGTGTTGATCCACAGTGAAAACTTTCAAGCGTTGCGCTTGCTGAGCCATCGTTACCGAGAACAGGTAAAGTGCGTTTATATCGACCCTCCTTACAACACGGCGAGCAGTTCGATCCCGTACAAGAATAACTATCGACATTCGTCTTGGGCCGCGATGATGTTTGATCGTCTCGCGCTGCTTCGCCAGACCATATCCCAAGACGGTGCCATTTTTGTCAGCATCGACAAAGCAGAGCGGACAATATTGGAACATGCTCTGAACGACGTCTTTGGAGCGGACAATCGGATCGAAGAGCTCGTCTGGTCGATGAATACAACCAACAGCCAGGTTCCCAACTACTCAACGAATCACGAGTATGTTGAGGTTTATGCAAAGGATCGAAAGACCGCGGAACAAGACCCCACGATGTTTCGAGAACCGAAGCCAGGCTTTGAAGAAGTCATGGCGCTCGTGACGCGTTTGAACCCTTCTTATCCTCCAATTTCTGACATCGAAGCACAGCTCCGTGCTCTCTACGAACGTCATAAGATGGAGTTTCGAGAGGAGATCGAGGCACAAGGGCTGGAGTGGGAAGATGAAAAAGGCAACGATCCTTGGAAAGGACTATTCAACTATGGCAAGGCAGAGTACCGAGACTCGCTAGGTGCGCTCGTCAAGGAAAACGAGGCGGAACAAGGACAAGCATCAATTTGGGTTTGGCAAGAAGATAATACGGCCATGCCAGCTACGAAGCAGGCGGCGAGTACACGAGACCCCAATCATCCCAATTGGCGTTTTTATAAGCCACCTCATCCGCGGACCGGTCAGCCATGTCCCCATCCCAAGAGCGGCTGGAAATTCGCATACGACGACGACGCGGATTCACCTGATAAGCGTAGCTTCGTGTCATTGGATCGCGATGGTCGTATCGCGTGGGGCCCGGATGAGAACAAGGTTCCGCGCTTGAAAAGGATGCTGCACGAAGTTGAAACAAATATTGGGAAGAGCGTTTTTCATGATTACTCGGACGGGGAAAAACAAACGTCAGCCATGTTTGGCAAATCTGGACTGTTTCTCGCCCCAAAACATGCCAATTATGTATCTAGATTCATTCTTCATGCGGCCAGGAAGGACAGCATCGTCCTCGACTGCTTCGGCGGTTCGGGCAGCACAGCACATGCCGTTATCCAACTCAATCGAGATGACCGTGGCAAAAGAAAATATGTCTTAGCCGAGATTGGTCAGTATTTCGATACGGTCACGAAGCCGCGTGTGCTAAAAGCCGCGTACTCGCACGACTGGAAGTCCGGCAAACCGATTTCACGAGAGGGCATCAGTCAATGCGTGAAAGTAATCCGGCTTGAGACATATGAAGATGTTCTGAACAACCTCAAGGTGGATCGCAAACAGGCACAGCAAACACTGCTCAATTCAGCGGACGCTCAAGGCCAAGATGGCCTGAAGGAGCAATACACGCTCCGGTACATGCTCGATGTCGAGACACTCGACAGTCAGTCGCTTCTTAATATACGGGCATTCTCAGATCCAACAGCATACAAACTTAAAATCAGACCATCTGGAAGCGACGAAAGTCGAAACATCAATGTCGATCTGCTGGAAACCTTCAACTGGCTGGTCGGTATCACGGTCCAACACATTGCGGCACCGCAGACTTTCACAGCCGAATTCGAACGCGACAGCGAGAAGCGGTTGCGGCTCAAAGGCAAACTGAAGCAAGACGCCGCGGGGCCTTGGTGGTTCCGCAAGGTTGAAGGTCGAACGCCGGACGGACGCAAGACGTTGATTGTCTGGCGGAAACTCACCGGCGATCCGGAGCAGGACAATCTGGTATTGGACGTTTGGATGAAAGACCGTCTCAAAATCAGCACAAAGGACTTTGAATTTGACCTGATTTACGTGAATGGCGGTAACAACCTGGAGAATCTCAAGTTGCCCGATGACACCTGGAAGGTGCGGCTAATTGAGGAAGACTTCCACCGCCTGATGTTCGATACGGAGAGTCTCTAAGCGTGGCCGCGAAGAAGGCAGCTTCGAAGAAAAAGCCGCAAATACCGTTTGCGTACAAGCTGGTCCTCAATCAGTGGCTTTTATCGCTTTTCGGTGTGACGCGCTTTGATGAACTGGCTGAGCATCTGCGTAATGAGAAACTGGAAGGGCTGGACGAGAACAATATCCACCATTTTCACCACGCGCTCACTGCACAGCTCTTCAACCTGACTCACTTGCCCACAGAGCTACTGCTCGAATACGACCAGAACATCGTGAAGCACACTCAACGCCTGAATGATCGGCGCATCACAGTCGGAGAACAACCGATCGTTTGGAAATATTTCCAATACCTGACCCTGCTTTTTACCGAAATCTATCTCGACCGCTATTTCAGCGACGCTCCGTCACTATTGAAAACGCTAGACGCCCAGGTGGCAGCGACGAATTCAGGCCGGCCCGAAGCCGAGCAAATCACCGCGTTTGACAAGCAGGATGAGGCATGGCCTCAGCTCAATAAACTTGCGTACTGGAACGCCACGGGCAGCGGCAAGACACTGCTGATGCACGCGAACATACTTCAGTATCAGTTCTATCTGGAAAAACACGGACGCAGGCGCGAACTGAATCGTATCATCCTGCTTACGCCGAATGAAGGTTTGAGCCAGCAGCATTTGCGAGAATTCGAAACGGCCGGAATTTCGGCGGAACTCTTCAATCAAGACGGGCAGGGGCTGTTCGCCGGGCAAGCAGTAGAGATTCTTGACATCCACAAACTGAAAGAAGAAAAGGGCGATAAAACCTTCGCCATCGATGCATTTGAGGGCAATAATCTCGTTTTGGTGGATGAAGGTCATCGTGGGGCCTCGGGCGGGGAAGAAGGCGCGTGGATGCGTTTTCGCAATGCACTATGCGAGAGGGGCTTCTCCTTCGAGTATTCGGCAACATTCAGCCAAGCGGTCAAAGGAAATAAGAAGCTCACTGACACATACGCCAAGAGCATTCTGTTCGATTATTCGTACCGCTACTTTTACGGCGACGGTTTTGGCAAGGATTACCAGATATTAAACCTTGATGAGGCGACGCAAAACAATCACCTGGAGCTTTATCTGGTGGCCTGCCTGTTGGCCTTTTACCAACAGCAGCGACTCTACCGTGAGCGGGAAACGGCCTTCCGACCGTTCAATATTGAAAAACCGCTTTGGATCTTTGTGGGCGGCAGTGTAACGGCGACACTGGCGAAGAAAGACGCTTCCGACATTGTCGCGATCCTTAAATTCCTGGCCCGTTATCTGGCGGACAAGACTGGAAGCATCCAGCGCATCGAGCAAGTATTGAATCAGGGGCTAGTTGCCGCAGATGGGAAGAATCTGTTCGATGGCCGATTCACCTATCTCAACACGACAGGACTCTCGCCTACCCAGGTATTTGAAGACACGATGACCACGCTCTTTAACGCAGCCAGCGGCGGATTGCTGCGCGTTGAAAACCTGAGAGGCGCTACTGGCGAAGTGGCTCTGCGCGTAAGCGACAACGATCCTTTTGGCGTAATCAATGTAGGCGACGACACCAAGCTTGTGACCCTGTGTGAGCAGAACGGATTGCAGACCAGCGAACGCGAGTTTTCGGGCTCTCTCTTTCACGACATCAACAAGTCGTATTCGACCGTGAATGTCCTGATCGGTTCGAAAAAGTTTACCGAAGGCTGGAACAGCTGGCGCGTCAGCACGATGGGTTTGATGAACGTCGGCAAAACTGAGGGTTCGCAGATTATCCAACTGTTCGGTCGAGGCGTGCGACTCAAGGGTTATGGAATGAGCCTCAAGCGCAGCGGCAAAACGCAACTTCCTGACGACGTGACACGGCCAAAATACATCAACCAGCTTGAGACGCTCTCAATTTTTGGCATAGACGCTGAATATATGGCGACGTTCAGGGACTTCCTTGAAGAAGAAGGACTTCCAACGAACGACGACCGTGTGGAATTGTTGCTGCCTGTGATCAACAACCTCGGTACGCAGAAACTGAAGATCATCCGTCTTAAAAAAATGATCAACGGCGTGAGCACAGAATTCGGCGACGCCTTTCGCAAACTCGGGCCGGTGCCGACACTCGCGAAGCCCAATCCAGCGAAGGACAAGGCCACTTCGTATCTGCAGAAGAATCAGGTCGTGCTCAACTGGTATCCGAAGATTCAAGCCCTGAAGTCGGGAGGTGTGCTTGGCGGCGATGCGGACGCGGTACGCAACCAGACCCATCTCACAGCGGGACACGTAGCTTTTCTTGACATGAATCGGTTGTACTTTGAGTTAGAGCGCTTCAAGGCCGAACGCGGCTGGTACAACTTGAATCTGAAACAGGAGAATATCGACCCGCTGCTCATCGATCAAACGTGGTATCAACTACTCATTCCTGCCGAAGAACTGGCGTTCGACTCCTTCGAAAAGGTACGGTTGTGGCAGGACATTGCGCTGTCACTGCTGAAGAAATACACCGAGCGCTTCTACACCTTCCGCAAGCGGGAGTGGGAGCTACCACATCTCGAATATCAGGATTTGGCTGCAAACGATCCGAACTTCCTGGGTTCAAAGGATGAGCCCGATAAAGGCTACTACCGCATCCTGATCGAGAAGTCGCAGGAGGACATTGCCGCAAAGCTAACAGAACTCAAAGAATCCATTACAAAGGGCGAGCTCAAGAAATTTGACTTCCAAGGCATGAAGGCGATCTGGTTTGGCCGGCACTTGTATGAACCGCTCCTGTATGTGGACCACAAAATCGTCGAGATCAGCCCCGTGCCGCTAAATAAAGGTGAAAGACGTTTTGTTGAGGACCTAGAGGCGTTTCATGGAAACGACAGCGGTTACTTTGCAGGCAAAGAATTGTATCTGCTCCGGAATCTCAGCAAAGGACGTGGCGTAGGGTTCTTCGAAGCAGGTAATTTCCACCCCGATTTCATAGTTTGGTTGCTGACGGAGGACCGACAGCACGTTGTCTTCGTAGACCCGAAAGGCATCCGAAACATCGGGGCAACTGATCCAAAGATCCAGTTCTACGAAACGATCAAGGAAATTGAAGAGCGAATGGGAGACCCCAAAATCTCCCTCGATTCTTTCATCATCTCCGGCACGCCGTCACATATCATGCGAATGTTGTGGGGCATGGACAAGCCCGCTATGAAGCAACGGCACGTTCTCTTTCAAGAAGAGGATCAGGACACCTATGTTCGTGAGATGCTTTGTGTTTTGATACCAGCTTAGGATCGGACAATCAGAGACATCGACCAGTTTGTTTCACTTTCATCACGATTTCGTCGTGACGCTGCAACTCTAGCCCAATCCGACAACGAACTTTGCAATCAAGCCCGCAGTCGTCAGGATAGCGGGCGCAATGTCCTTGACAGTTTCTGCGGCATCTTTCAGACCCTTCGCAGAAAGCTCTAACATGTTTTTCTTCCGCTCTCCCGATGGCTTGGAAGCGTGGGCTACCGCCTTCTCAACCGCACTCGCGATTTCCTTTGCCTCTTCTGGATGGCTGGCCTTGATGGAATCGAGTTCGGTTTTCAGCGCCTCAACCATCGTTTCCAGCCGCGATTTCTGGCTAGCATCCAACCCCGGCGCAATACCGATAGTCTGCGCGACGTTGCTGAGCGTTGAATCGATGGCAATTATTGCGGGACCTGTGACGTTTATTTTGTGCCCCA
>Ga0074046_10003394_pt1 | contig 13358 bp, 13 predicted proteins | sample BogForMeECP23OM3_FD_94441 | JGI IMG/M metagenome (GOLD analysis project Ga0074046, IMG submission 94441) | Bog forest soil microbial communities from Calvert Island, British Columbia, Canada - Bog Forest MetaG ECP23OM3 | ecosystem: Environmental > Terrestrial > Soil > Wetlands ...
CTTCATGTTCTGGTCCGCCAGCATGTAGCCCAGGTAATTCAGCGCCGATGCATGCTCGGGATCGCTGGCCAGCACTTTCTTGAACTGTTCTTCTGCTTCGGAGTAGCGCTTCTCCCGCTCAAATGTCGAGCCGCGGAGAAACCAGATGTATTCTTTGTCTTCCGTCTTCGTCGAGAGCTGCTCGGCTTTGTCGAGCGCCTGCTCGGCGTCGCTGAACCGGCGGAGCCGCGTGTTCATCTGCGCCAGCGTGATGTAAACCTGGCGGTCGTCTGGGTTGGCGTTGGCGTCGCCCTTCAACATCGCCCGGACGTCTTTCAGCGCCTTGTCGGCATCGCCCATATCCGCTTGCTGCGCCGCCAGAACCATTTTCAGATCGCGGCTCGTGGGCAGCTTCTGCACTGCTTCCTTGGCAACGTCGGTAGCCTTCTGCCATTCCTTGGCTTCGCGCCAGGTATCGATAATCTCCTGATAGCCGCGCTCGATGTTTTCACTGTCACCCAGGGCGACGATCTCGCGGAAAGTCTCGATGGCGGCCTGGTTATTCCCTTGCTCGCGGTAGATGGTCCCCAGCCTCTCCAGAAACACCGCCCGGTTGCTCTTTTCACCGGCTGAGTACTTGCCCTCCGGCTTTTCCGATTTCTTCAGCAGGTCGCGCATGATCGGTATGGCTTCGTCGTACCGGCCCTGCGCCTGGTAGATGGCGGCAATGTTGTAGGGAACTTCAACCGAGTCCTGCACCATCGACTCCGCTTTCTTCAGATGGTCAAGCGCCAGATCGAATTTGCCCTGCTTGCGGTAGATTTCCGCGATGCGAACGTAGGTTTGCGCGTCTTCCGGATTCGCGTCCGCAATCACCTTGTATTGCTCGAGAGCGGCGTCGGCCTGGCCATCGTTCAGCAGGTTCTGAGCCAGCCCGCGAATGGCATCCAGATTGTCGCGATCCAGTTCAATCGCGTGCCGATACGCCTCGATGGCGTTCTTGTATTCCTTTTGCTGCTCGTAGGTGTACCCGAGCGCCGAATAGAGCTTTGCCGAACGAGCAAGGTTCGGTACCGAACTGAGCACCTGAGCGGCGCGAGCCGTGTCGCCCAGTTCGTTGTAGAGATAGGCCAGGGTAGTGACCGCCTCTTCCGAGTCCGGCTGCAGCTTCACCGCAGTCTTGAATTCGCTCTCCGCCTTTTGCAGATCGTTGTTCAGGCGATACAGGCGCCCGAGAAGCAGGTGGTCGTCCATGCTGTCGGGTTGCAAGCGCACGATTTGCTCGTACTGCTCGATCGCCAGCTTCAGAATGCTCTCGGAACCGCTGCCTGCCTGCATGTCGCCCAGCGAACGCAGATAGATCCTTCCCAGCAGGCGGCGGGCTTCCAGATTGTTGGGATTGCGTTTGATCAGGTCCTGCGCCTCGACCACGGCGTCACGAATTCGGCCCAATTTGTTATAGAGCTCGGCCAAGCCTGATGTCAGATACGCCGAGGTCGGGTCCGCATCAATGGCAGCGCGGTATTCCTCAATCGCCTTATTGGCCAACTCGCTGCGCCCGTTGGCAACTTGTTCCTCGTACATGTGCGCCAGGGCGAAGTGGTAATAGGCGGCAGCGCGGTCGGGCGTCTTGCCCTTAGCGGCGGATTGGGTGCCAGCCGCAGCCGGCGAATCCGCGGCCCGAGCGGCCTGGTTCTGGGCCACTAAAAAGGACCCGCTTAGAACGACACTGACAATCCAAAACTGCTTTTGCATGAAAAATCCCGCAATCCGCAAATTGGAGCCCACATCATTGTTGGATGCCAACGCTTGGATGTTGATCGTAGGCCATCCGTGTTTTCTTATTCTACCCTCGCCAGGCCCTTTAAGCCCCGAGAAAGCGCAGGGTAGGAGGAAAGCCGGAAGTACAGGGGCTTTGGACGCTCTGGGGCTGTCTCTTGTGTGGTGACGGGGCGGAGCCTGCCCTGAGCGGAGTCGAAGGGCCCCTTCCAAGCGGGGCGAAGCCCCGCTTCCACATGAGCATATGGCTAATGCCGGAAATGCCGTACCCCAGTGAAGATCATGGCCAGCCCAAGACGGTCAGCGGCTTCGATGACCTCCTGATCCCGAACTGAGCCCCCTGGCTGGATGATCGCGGTAGCCCCCGCTTTGGCGATTTCCTCGACCCCGTCCGGGAAGGGGAAGAAGGCATCCGAGGCAGCCACCGTGCCTTTCAGCGGCAACTGCGCCTTCATGGCCCCCAGCTTGCAGGAATCGACGCGGCTCATCTGTCCGGCACCAACGCCCACTGTTTGCCCGTCGCGCGCGTAAAGAATCGCGTTCGACTTCACGTGCTTGCAAACCTTCCACGCGAACAGCAGCGCCCGTTTTTCTTCCGCAGTCGGCGCCCGCCTGGTCACCACTTTCAGATCGCCCTCGGCCAGTTTGTGAAGATCGGAATCCTGCACTAGCATGCCTCCAGAAATGTTTTTCAGAACCCAGGTTTGCTGTCCCGCAGGAACCTCGACCAGCCGCAGATTCTTCTTTGAGGCGAACGCCGCTTTCGCCCCTTCATCGAATGCCGGAGCGGCAATGACTTCCAGGAACAGCTTGGCCATCTCCTGAGCCGCCGCCGCATCCACCGTGCAGTTCACACCGATCACCCCGCCAAAAGCTGAGACGGGATCGCATTCCAAAGCCCGCACATAAGCCTCGGCGAGCGTCTTGCCGGTCGCGGTTCCGCAGGGATTAGTGTGTTTGATAATGGCGCATACCGGCTCCTCAAACTCCCGCGCCAGATCCCACGCCGCTTGCAGATCGACAATGTTGTTGTAGGAAAGCTCTTTACCCTGCACCTGACGCGCGTTTGCCACACCCGTGCCCGAACCGTCCGCATACATCGCGGCCTTCTGGTGCGGATTCTCTCCATAACGCAGGTCCGCCACTTTCTGAAAAGCCAACCGCAAATTTTGTGGAAAGCCTTCCGCCGGCTTTAATTCGAAGTCGCCGCCCACCCGCTCCAGCGTCGAGGCTATGGCGGAATCGTAAGCTGCGGTGGTCGCAAACGCTTTCTGCGCCAGTCGCCACTTTGTTTCCTTAGACAGCGTGCCCCCCGAGCGCACCATCTCGTCAGCGATCGCGGCGTAATCGGCGGGCGAGGTAACCACCGCGACATCCTGAAAATTCTTCGCTGCCGAACGGATCATCGAAGGACCGCCGATATCGATGTTTTCAATCAACTCCTCAAAGTGCACGCCCGGCTTGGCGGCGGTCTTTTCGAAGGCGTACAGGTTGACCACCACCATGTCGATCGCCGGGATGCCATGCTCGGCCACCGCCGCCCGATGACTACTGTCATCGCGGCGGTGCAGTATCCCGCCGTGAACCTTCGGATGCAAAGTCTTGACGCGCCCATCCAGCATTTCAGGAAATCCGGTCAGCTCGGAAATATCTTTCACGGCAATGCCGGAATCGCGCAGCAGCTTGGCCGTACCTCCAGTGGAAACCAGTTCCACGCCAAGCGCGGCAAGTCTGCGAGCGAAATCTACCAGTCCGGATTTGTCGGTGACGCTAAGAATGGCGCGCTGGATTCTAGACATAAGACCCTCGGAAGCAGATTAGTGAAGAGGAATTCTAGCAGTATCGAAGGGAGTTCTCAGTTCTCAGTTCTCAGTCGTCGACGCTCGAGTCCTGCGAGTGGGTTTTCACCAGAAAAAAAACAAGCAACCAAAATCACGAGGGCGATCCCAAAACTGAGAACTGAGAACTGCTTCTAGCTTTTCGCCTTAGCCTTAAGTTTCACATGTCCACCCTGTATCTGACCGAGTACACCACCGTATCGCAATGGTGCTGCTTGCGAAGCTCGCTCGTCTTTTTCTTGACGAACGCCGCAAAAGAATCGAAGTTCCCGGAAACTTTTTCACCCGACTTTTGCTTGGCTTCGGTGAGTGCCTTATAGAGCGATTCAACCTGCTCCCGCTCGACTGCCGCGCCCGAACACTGTATCGAGAAAGGTGGCTCGCTCGTCCCGCCCGCAGCTTCGGCGTGGTGGCTCAGGCCGTATACCGGATTATGCTTCGCTTCCCGTTGCTCGACGACGCGCACTCCCTGCACCGAAAGGATCGCGTCCGCTGGCCGGCGATAACCTTCTTCCCGAATCCGCATTTTCTTGCGCCACAGATCGGCTTGAATCGCGTAGCGCTGCGCCATTTCGTTGTACCGGAAGCGTTGTGGGAAACTCATCCGCGCGCCATCGCTGAATTTGCGAAGTAACGCCAGAACCTTCCATTCGATGTCAGCGGGAGGCCGTTTGCTCGGATTATTGAAGAAGATTTCGTACTCGATCTTCAACCGGCGAAGTTGTTGATCGAGCAGACTTAATTCTTCATCAGTGGTCACAAGGAGTCCCCAGCCCCTACCTTAGCGTTCCCAGCAAAGCTTGGCGAGGTTCCCACCGGACACGGAAGGGATAGCACAAAAGTACCTGAGGGCGGCTGTCAGCTCTCAGCGATCAGCTCTCAGTAAAACCTTGATTCCCTTGGGACACACGCTGGATCGACGATCTCGAAGCCTGAAAGCGTCTAGGGGGTTGGTTTTCCTGAGAGCTGACAGCTGAGAGCTGATTTACTTCGAACTCGACGCCATCTTCTTCACCATCGCCAGCACCAGCTTCCGGTCGCTGTCGTTCAGATTCGCCGAATACCGGCGCATCTGGCTCAGGAAGCGGACTTCATCGTCGGAGAGCTGTGGCAGCCCCTTATGGCCGTTGCTGTGGCCTTCGGCAAAGAATTGCGACAAGGCCAGATCCATGGCCCCGGCAATCTTGGCGAGCGTGTCCAGCGAAGGAATGGTGTGCCCGTTTTCAACCCGCGACAGGTAACAGCGCAACAGGCCGGTGCGCTTTTCGATGTCGCCCTGGGACATGCTTCGCTGAAGCCGGAAATTGCGGATGGTCTCGCCGATATTCATAGACACGCGACTAACTCAATCCCTACGTTGAATGGCAATATTTGAAGATGCGTGCATAGTAACCAGAGTAGTACCGTCTGGCAAGTGGAAATTCCTTGCCTCCCAACCGGAAGTGTCTTCCAAAAAGGCCAGGACCTCAGTCGTGCCATAGAAGACTACTAACAGCGGATTTTAGCAGGCCGCGGGAAGACTGGGATTTCGTATCAGGGTATCGCTTTAGCGATACGCAAGTTTTTCAAAATCAGACGCCCCTTTAGGGGCAGAGCGTCGAACCTCAACTTTCTCCGCAGCCTCTTATCCCTGAGGACAGCCTTCCATAATCCCATAAAGATTTCTGTGCACGACTCTCTCACTCACAAAGAATCCGATCTGCCGCATCACTTCTTCAATGTCGTAGCCAGAAACGCGACCGTGCGCTGCCAGGCATCGGCAGCGTCCTCGGGCCGGTATCCCTGCTTGTTGTTGGGATTTTCAAACGCATGACCCGCATCCGGATAGATTTTCATCTCGATCTTCTTGCCCAGCTTTTCCATCGCTTGCTGAAACTTCTTCACATCCTCCGGAGTGATGCCGCGATCCTGCCCGCCAAATAGCCCCAGAATCGGAGCGTTGATCTTTTTCAGTTCGGCAGGCTCGGTCGCCAGATGCCCGTAGTTGATGACCGTGGCCGCCAACTGCGGCTCTACCAGGGCCGTATCCAGCGCATAGCCTCCTCCCATGCACCAGCCAATCGAGCCGATCCGATCTTTTTTCACGTTCGCTTGCGACGCCAAAAAGTCGTAGGCCGCTCGCAAGTCCCGTATAGCCCGGTCTTCCGGCAAGCCCCGCATCAGTTCGTGGGCCAAGTCCGGATTGTCAGCGACCTTGCCGCGATACAGGTCGATTGCCAGCGCCACGTAACCCTGCTCCGCCAGCTTCCCGGCTTGTTGCTTAACCCAGTCGTTCAATCCCCACCACTCGTGAATCACGATGAGCGCTGGAAACGGTCCTTGGCCGGCGGGAGTGTAGAGAACTCCATTAACGCTCTCGTCCCCAGACTTGTACGAAACGGCCTTGCCATTCGCGGCCAGAGCCGTAACGCACAACGAGAGAGACAAAATCAGAGACAGGAGAAGGCTTCTCATCTGACAACCTCCGAGATTCGTATCAGGGTATCGCTTTAGCGATACCGCAGTTTCGTCGCAAACGTATGCCCCTTTAGGGGCTGGCTGCTAATTATGCTTGATGAACTTGCCGTTCTTCTGTCCCGTCAGCGAGTTGTACAGCGTTTCCAGAAACGCATCTTCGCTGAGGAAATCTCCGGAATACTTCTTCCAGGGATCGAGAATCTTTTTCTCCTTCATCTGCTCCAGTGTCATTTTCTGGTCGAGCGCGCCCTGCACCACGGCCCGCGTTTCTTTCAGCATCTTCACGTATGCGCGCACGTCATCAAGGGTCGAAACCGCGCCGTGGCCGGGGATGATCTTCACGTCGGGCGGAAGTTGGGCAATGGCGCCCTCGACGCCGCTGATCATGCCGTCGATGCTGCCGCCGCTATCCACGTCAATGAAGGGAAAGCCATAGGTCACGAAATCGTCGCCCATATGAACCACATTGGACTTCGGGAAATAGATGACCGAGTCGCCGTCCGTGTGCCCAGCCGGGAAGTGCAGCGCGCGGATGTCTTCCCCGTTCAAGTGCACGGTGATGTCGTGATCGAACGTGATAATCGGCAGCGCGTCCTTCGGCTGCGGCTTAGCTTCGAAGTGCAGCGACGCCCCATTGCCCCCTCGACCGCCTTCTTCCAGGCGCTTGCGGACGTTATCGTGCGCGATGATGGGCGCCTGCTTCTGGAAGAATTCGTTTCCGCCCGTATGGTCGTCGTGGTAATGCGTATTGATGATGAAGCGCACCGGCTTGCCGGTAATGCCTTTGAGCGCCTCCTGAATTCTTTCGGCCAGCGGAGCGTACTGATCGTCAACGATCACGATGCCGTCATTGCCCACCGACGCGCCAATGTTGCCCCCGGCCCCCGTAAGCATGTAAACATTGCCCGCGACTTTCGAAACCTTAATTTGCACTTTGCTGAAGTCCTGATCTTGAGCCAAACACAACCCTGCCGAAAGACATGCGAGTACAGCGATACGAGATGTGGTGCGCATGGTTCTCACCTCTGAGAGAGGTTGACATTGTAAATGGAAAGTGAGGGCGTGAGAGAGGCAATCGGACCAGCGGGTGATCGAAGCTCGGTCTTTGAATTTAGATCGCCCGATGGCCCGATGATCCGATGACCCGATTGAGTTAAGGTGTTCCCTCAAACAGCGGCCAGAGCCCGTCGGCGGTGACGCGGTAGATGGCGTAGGCGCTGCCATCGTCAAAGGTGCGCCGGAACAGCAATTCGCCGCGGCCATCGCCGTCGGCATCGACCGCATCGATCAACTCCATCCGGGGAGCGACGTCGAGATGCCGCGAATCCGTCTGCGAGAAAAACAGTTTTTGCAACTCGTTTTCCAGGTTGGTGCGGGCAATCAGTGTGATCTCTTTAGGTTCTTCGATGCTCCTGGTGGCGCCCGCGGCCGGCGGCCGGGTTTTCGCGGAGAGCACCAGCACCGGCTCATTCGAATTGGAGAGATCAAAGATGCGCAAGCTCACATCGTCGAAGGCAGGTTGGGGCAACTTGCCCGTAGATTTGCCAGAAGATGATTTCTTGCGCGGGAGGGCAGCCTCTTGGTTCGCCGCGCTTGCCTGCCCGCGAAGCTGTGCCGAGGCCAGATCGAGCATCCGGCTGCGATAGGTCGCTTCTTCCGCGGGTTTCACATCATAGGTGTAGGGACGCGGATCAGGACCGCCCGCATCGGAAATCGCCGGGATGATGACGATCTGCGGCGAAGCTGCGGCGGAATCTTTTGCAGATGCGCCGGCCTTCCCTGTGCCTGTCGAAGCAGTGCCCGGCGTAGTGTCCGTCAGAGCGTCGAACGTCGTAAACGGTTCGCGGCGCGTGCTCGAGTCCGGCTTTCCGCGCCGCAACCGGGGCCGGTTCGGATCCTCGATTGTCTCGTCTGTCGCAGCACTCTTCGCGGTTTCCGGTGGTGCGGCCGCCTTGGCAGTTTCCGGTGCGGGCGGCGCCGCCGTCTTTTGCTGGTCCTTATCCTTATCCTTGTCCTTGCTGTCGGAGCCGCCATCCGAGGCCGCTTTGTCGCTGTGCCGGTGAAGTACCGGTGGCGCGTCCTTGTCTTCGATCACCGGCGCCGCATATTTCTTGCTTTTCTCCGGAGCCTTCATTCCCGCAGGCAGCCACGAACCTTCGGCGATCCAGACGTGGTTCAGTTGTCCCGGCTGCGTAATCGTGAAGACGCCCTGCGACACACCGGTGCGAAACCCCTCGTACACGATGTCGAAGTCCAGAGCCATGGGGACGGGCGTAGCTTTATACGAACCCGCGTCGTAAAATTTCCCGTCCATCATGATGGCGATCGGTGTCAGGCGTCCCTTGTTACCCTTGGGTGAAAGCTGGATCAGTCCCAGGGCGCGCGGCCCTTTGTCGGCCGCCGCCTTGCGCCCGTACTGCTGCAGCGGACCTTGAGCTGCCAGGAATGAACCGGGCAGCCAGGTCAAGGCGGCCAAGGTGACGGCGAACAGCCGGTTGCGATATAACCTGCGATGTAACTGTAACAATGTTCGGCAAGGAGAGAATTCCATGGAAGTCAATGATAAATCCCCAGACTTCAGTACGACGGACGAGAACGGCAAAGAGGTTGCCTTGAAAGATTTTCGCGGCAAGACCGTGGTGCTGTTTTTCTACCCGAAAGCCGACACTCCCGGCTGAACCAAAGAAGCGTGCGGGTTCCGCGACGCATACAAGCTGATTCAGAAGACCGGGGCGGTAGTGCTCGGCATCTCCGGCGACTCTTCGGACAAGCAGAAGAAGTTTCAGGATAAGTACGACCTTCCCTACACTTTGCTGGCGGACGACAGTAGGAAGGTCTGCGAGGCCTTCGGCGTGATCAAAGAGAAGAACATGTACGGCAGGAAAGTGAAAGGGATAGCGCGGACAACCTTCGTCATCGGCCCCGACGGCAAGATCAAGCACATCTTCAATAACGTGAAAGCAGAAGGCCACGCAGAAGAGGTGCTGGCGTACTTGAAAGGCGCAGCCTGAGGAGATTAAGAAAGCTATCTGCAATTCAAAATACAAATCCAAACTGTCATCCTGAGCGAAGCGAAGGACCTCTGTACTTGGCGGCGGAATGCATGGGTCTTTCGCTTCGCTCAAGATGACAGTTCAAATGAGCTCACGACTGCGCATGAGTTCGCTCGGCCGCATCACTCCGCTGAAAGCTGATTTTTTCAATCGCGACCCGCGGCAAGTGGCGCGAGCCCTGCTCGGGAAACTGCTGCTCCGCAAAACGCCTGGCGGAATTCTGGCCGGCCGAATTGTCGAAACCGAAGCCTATCTCGGCCAAGGCGATGCCGCAGCGCACGCGGCCGCAGGCAAGACGGCGCGCAATTCCGTTCTCTTCGGCCCTCCCGGTCACGCCTACGTGTACTTCATCTACGGCAACCATTACTGCTTGAATGTTTCCTGCCTGCCCGACGGCGTCCCCGGCTGCGTCCTGTTCCGCGCCCTGGAACCGATGGCGGGAATCAAGCAGATGGCAAAAGCGCGAGGCATCAAGCTAGCGAAAGAATCCGATCTCAATAAAATTTCCTCCGGCCCAGGACGCCTGTCCGAAGCCCTCGGAATCACGCGCGCCCGCGACAACGGAAAAAGCCTGGTAAGCCCGCGTTCGGACCTGCGGATTGTCGACGACGGCTATCGCGTGCGAAGAGTAGCAGTCACGCCGCGCATCGGGATCGTGAGGTCCGCCGAACGGCCGTTGCGCTACTTCATCGCCGGAAATCCGTTTGTCTCAGGGCGGAGCCAGTAGGGTTGAGCCGCGAAGCCATTCCAACTCAAGGCTCCAGCACAATGTTGTCAATCAGCCGCGTAGTTCCGACGTAGGCGGCGACGGCGACTAGGGTCTCTTGCGAGATCCGTTCGACACGATCGAGCGTGTCGGGATCGACAATCTCGAAATAATCGAGCACGACTCCCGGCTCGCGGGCGATAACTTGTTTGCCAGCGAAGATCAGCTTGGCGGCGATCCTTTCCCCGGCTTGAAATTGCTGCCCAACGTCCTGTAACGACCGCTGCAGCACCAGCGCCCGGCTGCGCTCTTCTCGATTCAAGTAAGCGTTCCGCGAGCTCATAGCCAGGCCATCGGGTTCGCGCACGATGGGGCAGGCGACGATTTCTGCCGGGAAGTTCAGGTCCCGCACCATGCGCCGGATCACGGCCAGTTGCGCCGCGTCTTTCTGTCCAAAGAACGCCGCCTCGGGCTCGATAATATGAAACAGCTTCGAGACGACCGTGGTCACGCCGCGGAAATGGCCGGGACGGGAGCGTCCGTCGAGCTTTTCGCTCAGGCCCTCGACCAGCACCCACGTGACTCCGCCTTCGGGATACATTTCTTCGACCGGCGGCGCGAACAAAATCTCGATGCCCTCTTTTTCCAGCAACCGGCAGTCACGCTCGAACTGGCGCGGATATTTCGACAAATCTTCGTTCGGGCCGAATTGCGTTGGGTTCACGAAAATGGAAACCGCAACCGCGTCGCACTGCGCGCGAGCAGCGCGAACCAGCGACAGATGTCCCTCATGCAGAGCGCCCATCGTCGGAACCAAGCCGAGTCGTTTACGACTCGCGCGGGCATCGCGGCAAGCCACGCGAGCTTCCGGAATGGTCGAGCATATTTTCATGGCTCGGGGCGTCAACGTTTGACAGGCTGCGGAAGAAATCAAGGTTCGTATCAGGGCATCGCTTTAGTGATGCCGATATTCATCCACTCTTGAACGCCCCTTTAGGGGCCGCACACTGACCGTCGGCCTGTAACGCTCATGGCGCCTCGCGGTATTGCACGTCCAATTCTTTGAGCGTTCCGAGGAGCAGGGCGCGATTCTTGCGCACGTCTGCCTTCGTCTGCTCGCTTGGAGCTTTGGGAACGGCTTCGGCAACCAGCACCACCCGACCGTAAGGCCACGCGCTCGATGGCAGCGCGACCAATTCGGCTTGGACTTCTTCCGGCTTGAGCAGATGAATCTCGCGATTGGCCAGGTCGAGGAAGCCGATCCCATCGTCGCGAACGATTAAGTATGGATTCTTCCAGCCGCTCATGTTGCTAAACGGCGGATATTTTGCGGGATCCGCCGCGGGAATCGACTCCAGGCCGGTTACACGCTGCGTTTCCGTGGGCTCAGCCTGTGGGGGTTTGGAGCACGAGACCAGAGCCACGACCAGCATGAAGGCGACGAGCGTTCGCACTATGTCTCGCACAACGTCTTCTCCGCCCGCCATTATCGCCGCAGGGCCTGCTTGCGGTGCAGTACCGTTTCGACTGCGGCCTGCGTCTCTTTCGGCAGGTGGTAGGACTCGGCATCGTTCGGGAACTGGTGCGAAACCACGTCGGCCTTGAAAGCCAGCACAGCTTGCGTGATCAGCGCAGCGGCATCTCCATAGCGGCGAACAAATTTTGCCGGATGTCCGAAAGTCAGGTTGACCAGGTCGTGGAAGACCAGCACCTGGCCATCGCAATCGGGGCCCGCGCCAATGCCGATGGTGGGCGCTTCGACTTCGGCGGTAATCATGGCCGCGACTTCGCGCGGTATGCCTTCCAGATAGATGCACGCCACACCGGCGCGGTCAAGCGCGATCGCATCGCGCATGAGCTGCTCGATGGCGTTCAGCGTTTTGCCCTGCACTTTGTAGCCACCCATCATGTTGATCGATTGCGGCGTGAGGCCAATGTGCCCGGCCACGGGAATCTCGGCATCGATCACGCGCCGGATCACCTCCACGCGCTTCTCGCCGCCTTCCATCTTGACCGCCTCAGCGCCCCCCTCCTTCACAAAGCGGGCGGCATTGTGAACCGCCTCGGTAGCATCAACCTGATAAGACCCGTAGGGCATATCGGCGATCAGCAGCGCATCCTTCACGCCGCGGCGCACCGCCCGGACGTGGTGCAGCATCTCGTCCACCGTGACCGAAAGTGTGTTCTCGTAGCCCAGCATGGTCATGGCCAGCGAATCGCCGACAAGCGCAATGTCGATGCCGGCCTCGTCCACCAGGCGCGCGGTAGCGTAGTCGTAAGCGGTCAGGCAGGTGATGGGTTCGCGTTGAAACTTCTTTTCGCGGAGCGTGGCAGTGGTGGTCTTGCGGCGAGGTTCGCCGATAGGCGTGAGACTCACGATGTCCTCCAGTGCCCCTCCGCAAACCGGGCGGATAGAGCCTGTACGCGTCTTTGGATGACGCTGCGGGGATTATAGCTGCAAAAGGGGCCGTGGTCGATGCTCATTTTGTCGTTGGGCCAGCGAGCCTGCTAGGAGGGAGGTTCCTTCTCAAGGTAAAGCCGGTGGGAAGAAAGCCCCAAAATCCAGCCCCGAAGGGGCAGCAGATGAAAGCCCCGGACGTAAGTCCGGGGTACGAGTGGGAAATGACGGAGCCCCTTTTGGGGCGGCACCTGAGGATCGCACCAGCCGATAGAATTAGGTTATGCGCCGCACCGTGATAAATGCGAAGGGTCAAGTAACGATTCCAGCCGAGTTGTGGCAACGGTTCGGAATTGAGAAAGGCACTCGGATTAACTGGAAAGAAGAGCGAGGTCGGCTGGTGTTGACTCCGATGACAGAGCGATTCATCCACGAGTGTATGGGCATCTTGAAGCCCCTTCCGGGCGAGCCATCTGCATTCGAAGAGTTGTTCGCGGAACGAGCGCGCGAGCGCAAAAGAGAGGATCTCACGTATGCCCAGCTCTCGGGCGGCAAAGGCAAGAAGGTCGAAATTGAGGCGGCTGACATCCGCAAGAAAGTGCTAATCGCGGCCTCACGCGGAAGAGTGCTGCGGATGTCCAAAACTAGCCACTAACCACCGATCACTATCCACTGATCTCACGCGCTAGCCGCGTCCTGCCCACCCAGCGGCAGGAAGTATTGCGTGCCCTTGATCGGGGCGGAGACTTTTTTCAGCAGTTCCTGCAGGTCTTCATTGCGGTCGACAAAATCGATCTCGGACGTATTCACGATCAGCAAGTCGGACTGCGTGTAGTGAAAGAAAAAGTGTTCGTAGGCCTTCACCACTTCCATCAGGTAATCCTCGCTGATGGCCTTCTCGCCGGCCACGTTCTTCTTCTTCAGCCGCTTCTTCAGCACTTCCGGCGTGGCCTGTAGATAAATGACCAGGTCGGGCGTAGGGAGCTGTTCCCGAAAATAATTGAAGTAGCGATTATAGGTATCGAGTTCCTGATCGTTCAGATTAAGGCAGGCGAAGAGCTTGTCTTTTTCAAAAATGTAATCGGAAACCACTGTCTTATTTGACCGCGGCCCCAGATCGAGCGCGCGCAGTTGCTCGAAGCGCCGGA
>Ga0074046_10003396_pt1 | contig 13346 bp, 1 predicted proteins | sample BogForMeECP23OM3_FD_94441 | JGI IMG/M metagenome (GOLD analysis project Ga0074046, IMG submission 94441) | Bog forest soil microbial communities from Calvert Island, British Columbia, Canada - Bog Forest MetaG ECP23OM3 | ecosystem: Environmental > Terrestrial > Soil > Wetlands ...
GCCTGATCTACCATCTGCTCAAATACAAAGACCAATACCGTGAACCCGACCCTGTCACCTACCAACTCAAATTGGAAAAAACCATCCTTCACAAACTCCAGAAACAAGCCGCTTCACTTGGCTACCAGCTCTTACCAAGCGCCCTGGTTCCCGCCTAATTCCCCTGTTCACCGTTTAAGTTCCTGAGAAGAATCAAAGCGAGACGCTTCGACTACGCGACACGCCGATACGCCGACACGCTCCTCCTACTCCCCTCCCCCGTATCCGAGAACCTCAACGGTAATGAGAGACGGAAGCTCCTGCTGCTGGGTTTGGGTGGCGGCCTGGTTCGCAACCTGCTCGGCTGCGTTCGAGGAGGCGCCGGCAGTGTTTGAGGCAGCGGTCAGTCCACCGATATTTGGAGCTATAACGGTCGGGATGCCGACGGAGGTACCAGCGACCGTGACGTTGCCGTTGGTGATGACGTGGAGCGCAGCAACGTTGAAGTTGCCTGAGACACGGATACCTGCGTCACTCGCATTGACGGTCCCGTCGGGCGCGATCAGGTCGATGTCGGCCGGCGGGGCGCCCTTGACCGCGGGTAGCGTCGCGATGCCGTTACCAGTCGCCACGGCGGCGGGATCAAGGCCAATGTCTGCAGTGGCATCATCTATCAGGAACGCCTGGGGCGGCGCAACCAGCTCCGTTTTGGAGCCTTTGCCGGCGTCGATATTGGCAATCTTATCCAATGGCGGGTTAGGAACTTTGGCCGGATCGGTGTTACCCGCCCAAATGATAATCGATCCGCCGCCGAGGGTCGCCATTCGCGACTGATTTACCTCGACACTGCCCGCCGAGTAGGTGCTGATACTCCCTCCGCGCACCGTCGTCACACCGCTTTTGAGCGAGGCGGTGCCATTTGGCTGACCCACCGTGATTGGACCACCAGGTGCAAGAAGCTGGATGCTTCCATCGCGCGCTGTGGTGATCTGGCCACTGACAAAATTGCCATTGACCAACGCGCCGGAAAGATCGATGTCGCCCGTATAACTCGCTGCAGGGAACAGGAGATTAAGAGCGGCGAACCCGCGCCGGTAGGAGCCGAAATCCGGCGCCGTCGGGTTATTGTAGTCGCGGCCCGACATCTTCAATTCATCAAAGTAGGCGGGCAGGACGTACAACGCCGCCTGTAATTCGGGTGAGAGACTTTCGAGATAATTCAAAGCTTCGGCCGCCGAAAGGTTCAGAGAGACCTCAACAGTATTAAGATAGTTGGCGGCCACCTTCGCGGCGTTTGCGGGATTGAAATAAGCCTGAATGAATCCGGCGTAGTTGGGATAGTATGCGGCGCCGATGCCACCCAATCCCGCCAGCACCGTTATGTTTGCACCCTGTGCCGGCAAGGCGATATCGTCGCCGTTGCCTTCGCTGAGGATTCGCGTGTCGCTCAAGACATCGCGGCCAGCCTGGACATACACTGTGCCGGGTCCACCGATTCGGATATTGAGATCGATATCCTGCCCAGCTTCGATGACCGAGAGATCGTTTGGAGCAAGGTTCTCAATCCATTGGGGGGTCGTCTTGATCTCACTGGGCTGGAGCCGAAGGTCATTGTAAATGCTTAACGTATTCAGATTTATGCTCACATCTTCCCCAGCCTTGACCCAGACCGGCTTGGGCATCTCGAAGAAATAGTCGGTGGGCGACACAACTGTGCTAAACAAGACGTTTCCCGACACGGAATAGATGCGAACGGGATCGGAGTCGCCCGAATGAAGTAGTGCTGGTGAATGCACCTGGGAGACGTTTGGCAGTGTCGCAAGCGAGGTTCCCTGGGGGACCGTCGCGAGCACCTGGCTCAGAAAAGTGTTGCTGTGAATTTGCTGAATAGATCGAGGTTGAACGTAAGCCTGCGGGTTGAACAGCGTCGGGTAGCCGGTAGGATCGGCGTCACTGAGCGCCGGCAGAATGGAGATGTCCTGGTAGGCAAGATACTCGGCCGTTCCAAGCGGGGCGGGGAATTGGAAGTCGGCTCCCAAAAATTGATACCCAGCTTTACTAAATTTGAGATCGGCATTTGTATCCTCTTCACTGCCGGGCGCGAAAATACCTCCATCGAACGCCGTGACAAACATGTTCGTCGGTAGAACTTGGACCGTCTGATTCGGCGCTTGGCTTCCACCGTACCCGGTCAACGAGGGTAAAAGGGATTCGAGTGTAGTCCCGAACCTATCGACAGCCCATTCATGGTGCAGGAACGTGTAATCAGGAGTCGGCGGGGTCTCTCCGACCGGCGCTCCCGGAAGGAAGGGTTGAAAAGCAGGCAGAATGTCGCCTGACAAGCTCGTCTCGTCGAGTTCGGTCCTCGGTGTGTAGCCGAATTCGTAGCTTCGCTCAATATTCGTAAAGTTTGCGAGGGAGAAATTATTTCGATTAGCAAAAACCTGATTCTCGACCAGCGGATCGAATGGGGCCAATTTGAGATCGCCGCCGCTGCGGACCGAAACGACGGCATCGTCCATCGCAATCTCGGCGGTTATTGTGCCCGGTGCGTTGGTAAGTCGAACTGTCGCGATATCTCCGCGTCCGCGGGCTACATAAAAGATGCTGCCGACGCCGCCCCCATTTAACGTGTTTTGATTCGGGTCGAAATCGCCCGAAGCGACGCCGATGTTGCCGCCGGAACGGACGTATAGATCGCCCCCGCCCTGGATCACGAGGTTATTCGAGCCCGTCTGATATCCATTGCTAGGGATAACGACCGAGAGATCAGTGATGGATCCTCCGGCATTGATCGTGATATTGCCACCGGCAAGGGCACCAATCCCTTGCGCGAAAGAATAGTCACCCGGTACGGACATAATCCCCGAGCCGCCCGCTCCCGACGGCGGCTTTAAGATCGGCGCTTGCAGCCCGAAGATCGGACCCCAGGCTTCCGGTGTATAGCTGCCATCGGAATTGGCGCCGCCCTGACGCCACAGCCAATCGGTAATTAGTTGCGGTGTTTGCACCGCGGTGATCGAGCCCTGGACGTTGATCGTAATGTTCCCGCCATCCGTCGGGAAATTGATGGGATTGGCGATTTGATAATTCGCTGTCCACCCTGCGCCGCTATTGTTAATCGGAACACCGGCCGTATAAATCGTGGAAAGCGCGTCTTTGAGCATCATGTTCCCGCCGACGGCGATCGTAATGTTTCCTGTGCCCGTGCGGATATAGTTATCCGAGGCAAGCGTAAAGTTGCCCTCAACGTAGAGCGTTTGTCCAGATGGAGTCAAATACGGCAACAACTTTGACGAGCTCTCGACTTGTGTGACATCCGCGGCGCGCAGATACGCGCCGCTGACCAGAGTATAAGCCCAGGAATCACCGGTTGTCTGTACCGAATTATAAGTTGCCGTCTGCGTCGCGGAATCGTAGGTCGTGACACCGTTGAACCCGTCGCTCAGCGAACTGTTGATATTGATGTTCCCCGCGGCTCGAAGTGTCAGGTACCCGGGTTCGCCGTTTACCGATCTCCAGGTGTGAAAGTCCCAGCCGGTGGTGCCGTTGTCGACAGTGATATCGCCGGTAGAATCGACTTCGATACCGCCGCGCACGTGCAGATTGCTGACATTGGCAAGGCCGGCCGGCACAGCGACACTGATGCTGTTGAACATGCCTTCTAGGGTGTTCATGGTGTTCTGATCGATCACACCACCTGCTCCCAACGAGTAGGTCTCATACGCTTCGAGCTCGACACTTTTGGCGCCGATGATCGACCCGGCCACTGTGCTTGCCGCATTCCCGGCGAGCACGCGGAGATGGACATCGCCGCCAAAGCTCTGTCCGGTCACGGCGTCTGCCCCGGGAACGGACACGTTAATGATTCCGCCGCCCAGATTCAGCGTGCCGGACGTCGACGTCGTATCGATCTCCACGGTTGCTTCGTTTTCGGCATCAATCGGTTTCCCATACCCGTCGAGGGCGACACTCGTCGCGTGAGCATCCAGAAGCGACCCAGGTGCAAGCGTCACGTTGCCACCGGCGGCTAGCTCAATTGTTCCGCCGCGAGTTCCGCTCGCGTCGATGACACCCTGGACGGTGATGTTGCCGCTGTCCGCGGAAAGGATAAAGGTGTGCGAGATGGCCGTACCGGTAATTGTAACATTCCCGGTCCTAATGCGGAGATTGCGCGATTCGGCGAAACCTCCGGCGTTAAGCTGTGCATTCAGACCGGAATAATCGGCCAGCGTACCGGTGTTGAGCACAAACGAACCGCTGTGGTTACCGGATGCAGCAGTTCCGAGCAATTGGCCCTGGCTTGTGAAAGATCCTGCAGCCGCGTTCGCTGCGTTGTTCGCACCGGCGCTTACTTCAAACGTGCCGGCATCGCCTCCGGCGGCAATCCCAGAACTGCCCATGAACCCGCTCACGTTAATGATCGACCCTGGACCAAGCGTCACGTTTCCGAGATCGGAGGTAAGATTGATCTGGCCTCCGGGCGCGTAACGAACCTGATCGAAAAATTGTTGTGCGACGCCGCTCACATCGATAGCTCCGCCAGAGCTCAGCGCGACATCGCCCGTCGTCGCTTCAAGTTGCACGACGCCCGACTGCATCTGGATGAGGCTGCCGATTTGCACGGATGAGGCCGCGATGGAAAGGCCGGAGTTTAAGCTTGGGTCGGTGGCAGGAACCAGCGCGGCGCCGGACGGCCGGCTCAGCACGAAGGCGCCCGTAGCGGATATCTGCTCATAGACGTTTGGCATAGCCGTTAACTGAGGGGTCACAAAGGTCAGAGAGCCGGGCACGGTTAAAGAGCCAGTTTGCTCCAAAACGATTTGGCGTGCCGCCGTTAAGCCGACCGCACTAAACCCGTCAATATATTTGGCGCCTCCGCCAATCGTGATGATGCCGCCGCTACCATCGGCGAGGCCCGTCGCATTCAACATGAGCGAGCCGCTCGTGATCCCATTTCTGGCATGATACGAATCGGTTGCCTGAATCGTGACGTTGCCTGCGCTCACCGTTAAAGTCGAGTTGCTGGTTCGATTACTTAATTGGCCGGCGTCCAGCACCAAATTGGCCAGGTTACCGCCGCCAAGATTGACCGAGCCCCAGAAGTCGATGCTTGTCTGGCTGACAAGAGTGAGGTCGCGCGTCGCCTGGAGCCCCTGGAAGATTTGAGTCGAGAAATCTAATCCGTTGACGGAATCGGGCACGGCGCCGAGGCTCACGAGGTAACCGCTCGCATAAATCGAGGGCGCCTCAAGCAGAGCCCCGGTTCTAAGGATCGCGCTCTGATCGCCTTCGATCAGAATTGCGTTACCGCTGATCAATTGCGATCCAGGTTCGATTATAAGGTTGCCTGAGCTATTTGCGGCGCCAAACCGATTGAATCCAATCGCCGCCCCATTTGTTCTATTTGAAACTAGCACCACAGAACCTGGCGCGCCGGTCGGCGTTCCGTTCAGCGTTCCATAATTGCCAAAATTCGGTTGGATGAATCGGGCTAAGTCTGTAACGAAATTAAGATCGCCGTTTGATGCGCCGCTCACGGCGCCGACCGCTTTGATAACTGCGGCGGGCGTCAGATCGATGATGTTGCTTGAAGCGAGGATGATTTCAGGAGCCTGCAGCACGGATCCGCCGCCATTGTCGACCGTGATGTTTGAGGTAGCAGCGACGATGTAGGTCTGGTTTTGCGGATTCACATTCGCGGCGGAATCGGCAGCAACCTGGCGAGTGCCGCCGATGAGGATGCTTTCAGCATTCAAATTTTCGAGAGCACTCACCTTCAAGACGATCGCCGAATTCCCGTAATCGGCGCCGCTGGCGCCGGTAGTGCCATCTGTCCCACCGTTACCGACAATCGCGATATTGCGGCTGATATTAAGATCAACGCGGCCTCCAATGGTGCCCGGCGCATGGTTGAAGATGCCCTCGGCGTCGAGGTCAAGAGTCTGCAAAGGACTCACGATTAACTGGCCGGCGTCTTCGGGCAGCAACGGAAAGATTTGGTTGTTTGTGATCAGATTCTTGAACGCAAAGGTGTTCGCGAAACTCTCGAGGTATTGAGAGTTTTGGCGCACGATCGCACCGGACTCGACGCTGAATTGTTGCCACGGATTATGGCTTCCATCCGCGCGAGTGCCCGGGGTCGTCACCGTCTCGAAATAGCCGAGCGTGCTATAGGAGCCATTTGGGTTGACAACGTTCTGCGCCAGCGCGGAGATATTACTGGAGGCAAGCGTAACGCGATATCCGCCCGGCAGAAGTGCGTAGTGGGCGGGAAGCAGCACGTAATCGCCCGTCGGTAAGCCGGCAACACCGCTAACATGGAGCATTTGGCCATATTGGGGCGCCTTGTCAGGCGAAGGGTTCGCGCCATTAAATACGCTCGTTGGGCTGCCGAGCAGGGAATACTGGTCGTAGGTGGGCAAGATGGCGTAGACGCCGGGCGCATTCGCGGTGCTGGGTTGGTTAAGCACGTCGTTGCTGCCACCAACCCCGGGGACAAACTCATAGGCATAAAGGTTGCCGCCGCCGGAGCCATTGATTATCGCGCGACCGCCAGTCCAAGCGTCCCCTTGAATGTGAATGTTAGCACCGCTCAGTGTCATGACCCCGGCGGGCAGGCTTTCGCGCTTAAAAGATTGGTCGCCGACGGTAAAATACCATGCCGAGCCTGAAGTTGTGGTGGTTCCGTAAGGAACGACGTTGCCGTCGAGCGAGATCGACGTCACGCTTTCAGACGTCAATGTCAATGACTGCGTGATCGGCACCGGGAAGAAAGTTCCGTAATAATCCGTGTACGAGCCTGTATTGGAGCCGAGCGTGAGACCCCCGAGCGGCACCTTGATCACGCCGCCTTGGATGATAGTTGGGGCGAAAACGCCAAGGGAGCCGCCGGCGGACAGCGGCGTTGACCCGGTTTCCGTCGGGGAAGACCGTGTAAACGTGATCGACGCAGAATCAGTGGGCCCCGAAGGCTGGTAAAAGTCCACGATGGTTTCGGCAACGCCGGAAAGCGGATAGATTTGCGTAGCTCGGAACGTGACCGGACTATTTAAGACAATGCTGTTATTTGAGCTGCTTGGCGCTTGAGAACCGGCTGAAGTTAGACTATTCTTGGCAATCGCTCCCACAAACCGCAAATCGCGATCGGCACTGAAGTTAATTTTTCCGAAGCTCGGGAGGGCCGGCGAGCTGACCTGATTATCGTTAATATCGACCGTGACTTGTTGGAGCCGCCCGGAACTAAACCCGTCAAGGTCTAGAGTTGTGGCGTGCACGTCGAGCACGGAATTGTTTATGACGACATTGTTGGTCCCGGAAGAATTCGAAACTCCGGCTCCATCAAGGAAGATATGCGAGGCCGAAAGCGTGACCGTCGGATTATCTGTAGTGGAATAGTTGCCCGTTGGTGAGTAAGTCGAGGCGGCGCTGACGCCAGGCGCGTGAAGCTCGAGGTCATTAAGCCCGCTGAGGGTGACGCTTCCTATAAAATGGATGAATTGGACCGCTTGCAGGGCCACGCTGTCGAAAGCGCCACCCTCGAGCGTCTGGGCAGAGACAAACCCTGCGCCTGGAAGAAACGCCGTGCTGGGCATTACAGTGGCGCCCGCGTTTGTGGCCAGAGGGGATGGAGTATCTTGCGAGATAATTAAGCCGCCATTGTCGTACATGACGTTATTGGGACTTGGAACAAGGAGCGGTACTGGCTGGCCGATAGCCTGAATAACCAGAGAGCCGCCCCTGGCAACGGATCCAGTTAGAACGCCGTAATCGCCAGGCCGGCCCAGCAAAGTTCCGTCAATGAACAGACCATTCAGTGCAGAGAGAGAGATCGAGCCACCATTGCTGGCAACCAGACTGGGTCCATATTGGGGAACTAAGCCGGAGAGCCGGCCCGTCGCGAGATCGAGGGTGGTCTCGGTTCCCGAGACGTCAATAACAGAACCCGGTTTAGCAATGAAGTAGAGAGTATTCTGGATGGTGACTGAACCGCCGTCCAGAACGCTGCCGATTCGATGACCGAGCCCATCGACCGCGAGAAGCGCAGCGCCTTTGGCGGAAACAACGCTCTGGGGCCCGAGATAGATCGTGTTGAAGGCAGTAGATGAGATCGGCGCCGTGTTTGTATCTACCGGAAATCCAGCGTCGAGGGTAATGGTGCCGGCGGGGGCGTCGAGCGTTCCGAAAACGTCTATGTAGGCCGCCGCAGCGAATCCCGCTTCGCCTGGGTTCTTGATTATAAGAGGGGTCCCTTTGAGGGTAATGGAGGCGCCCGGATCCGTTTCGATTGCCGCTGCATTGCCGATGGTGACCGTTGTATTCGCGGTCAGGGTGATACTGGTCGGCTTACGTTCGAATTGCGGTAGAAGCGTGGGACTAGCGAAGCTGTAAATGTCTGAACCGGTCGGCGCATTGTTACGTTTTTGAATGTCGCCGCTCATCAATACCTTTTGCGAGGGGCGCAACTGCGTGCCATCAGGGACCGTCAAGTCCGTCGCTGAGGCGAAAGAGTACGAGGAAAACCCGCCCTGGGCGACGAGACCGGCGGGGACGATTATTCCCGGGGTTGGGCCAGAGGATGTCTGGAGGATACCGCTGGCGATTGCACTGCCTGGGCCGTTCGAAAATGAAATGGCGCCGGCACCGAGTGCCAGCGAACCGTCTCCTCCCATTCCATAGGCCAGAAACGTGCCATTAAACTGGACAGGTTTCAGCTCGTTGTTCGCTAGTTGGCCGTTATTGCCCGAGAGATATGGATTGGTATCGCCGAGAAAGCTTAAGCTGCCCCCCTTTCCCTGGTCGCTGGAAGCCATTTTTCCATTGGCGTGGAGCCAACCGCCGCCGGTGACATCGAACAGGCTGCTGGATGAAATCGTGATCGCCCCAGGCGCCGACAATGAGAACGAACCGCCGTTGATCCAGAGCGGTTGGAGAGTGTTGTCGGGTGGCTGATTGGTTTCGTTCGTCCACTGACCGCGGAGCTTGAATGTCGGGGTCGACCCCTGGATCGACCCAACGGTAATCGAAGGTGGATTCGCCAGGTACGCAGGGTCGGACAACCCCAGAAATTTTTGCGCGTATAAGACGCCGGCATTGAATGCAATTTTGCCGGCGGGCGCGGTAATGCTGCCTTCCAGGTCGACATTTCCGTAGGCATCGACGATCACATTGGCGCTGTTGTTCGTGTTGACGCTGACCGTTCCAATCGTCCCATCGGCATTCCGGGCAACTGTGCCATCGTAATTGAAATTCAGTGTAGCGGACGCGGCGTTGCCGAAGTCTAGCTCAACGCCTTCCGGTAAAGAGACATTACCAGCGAAGGGCGAGGTCGTCGCAACTGTCTTGGTAGAGGTTGCCCCAGCTGCTGTCGTGGTCACAATATTCGACGAGGCTTCGGTCGAAAACGTGGTAAAACCGCCGGTCGAGAACATGTCGACCGGCAACAACAGAGCTTGATCGCGATCGATGCTCGGATCGGACAGGGGCAGCATGCCATCCCCCAGGGCCAGCGCCTGGACGGGCGTCAAGATGGCATGGCTCGGGACAAACGTGAGATTCTCCTGGATCGCACCAGCGTAGCCTGCCGGGCTCAGGGTATTTATATCGGGCGGTGTTTGCAGGGTCAGGCTCCCACCGAGCGGCACGCTGGAATCCACATTGGCGTTGATGGTTCGCTGCCGCGGACCGGAGACAGAATTGCCGAGCAGGGTTCCATCCAGGATCATTTGGTTGGCCGTAATGGCTATCGAGCCGGCGGAACGACCGTCGAGATATCCTTGCTCGAAGCGCTGGTCGGTACCTGAGACAAGCGGGGTGCTGAACGTCTCGGTCACACCCCAACGGGGATGGATGATGGTTATGCCGCCGGCAATCCCGACGTAGGTGAGATTGGGATCGGCATTGGCGATATCGTAAAGATGGCCATCCGTACCCAGCAGACGTGTAGTCGAGACGATCCCGCTTTGGTAGTCAAGCCAGCCACCGGAGACGTTCATGGTCGAGCCATTGACCGCGACCACGTCGCCAGCCGAGATCAGATTTATGGCGCCGCCAATGGCCGTGCGTTCGGCCACGTTCCGGCCGATTAAGGCAATGTAGCCCGAAGCATCGGCAAATGGCGTACCGTACCAAGTCGAGCCGTCGGCGTTTGTCCCGGTGACGGTGATATCGACGTTGACGGTCTTGCCGTGAAGCGGACCATTCCGCTGCAACGGTGAATCTCTAAGCTCGTTGGCGCGCAAATTCACTGGGACAACGTTGCGGCTCACCGGCACGGAGACATCTTGGGTTCCGGAAACGTCAATGGTTGCTCCGTTGTCGATGAAGATCCGCGGCGCAGCGCCAGCTGCGGCAGGCGTCGCATAGATAGGGCCGAAGGGGAACGGTTGCTGCAGCCCAAAGGCGGTCGTAAAATCACTCGCTTGGCCACTCGCTTGGCCCGGAAAGCCAAACCCAGTCGGAGCGGTGACGGAGACCGTGCCGCCAGGGGCGACCAACTCCGCGCCGGGCGAGATCGCCTGACCATTCAATCCGATCGGAGGCGCACCGGGAAAGCTCGCTCCCTCAAATGCGACCGTCTTGCCTTGCACAACGATGACCGAAGGATTGAATCCCTGGGCATCCAGGGTCGTCGTAGGATCGCTGAGATCGGGCAGAATCTGCGTCACGCTGTAGGGGCCGAAGGTGACGGAACCCGGTATCGCTGGTGAAATATAGTTGTTATTTGTCGCGGCGGCGGACGTAGTCTGCGCGTAGCGCGCAGTAAGGATGATCGAGCCGTTGAAATCCACTCCGGTCAGCGCGCTAATTATTCCGTTTTGGGCGATGATGGCACCGTCGAGGGTCGCGTTGCCTTTTCCGACCGTGATCAGACCGGAATTCGTCGTAGTGCCAACAGTCGGGTCTGCCAGCGGATTCACCGTCGTTTTGTTCGTGTTCGTGTTCGGATCGATTAATACGTCAACTGAAAGTCCGCGCATCTGAGCCGTCGGGTCCGCGTAAAGGTAGGCGCTATCGCCGGCTGCCAGGATCGTTTGGCCATCAGGCGTGGAAATCGTACCTCCATTTTTGACATGGGCACCGAGAAGGATCACTCGACCGCCTTCGGAGGTCGTAATCGAGCTGCCTCGTTGTGCCACCACATCGGCGCTATTCGGCGCAGGTGTCGCGTTCGGCGCAGGTGTCGCGGCAAGGGTCGGAGCCCCGGTATCGGAATTCTGATAAAAGCGCGAGAAAGAAGGGAAGGCGTTGCCGGCGGAGGGACTGGCATTGCCCATGGAGGTGCTGAAAACCGCGGATGAATTGTAGTTATTCTCCGTATAAGCCAGGAAACCCTGTTTGAAAGCAGCATCCGGTATGTTGAGGGTGGAGGCGATCAAGGTATTGACATTGACCTGGGATCCGCCGCCAAAAATGATGCCGTTCTGGTTGATCAGATAGACCTGTCCATCCGCCTTGATCGAGCCCAGGATCTGACTGGGCACACCTGTCGGGTCGAGAACCCGATTAAGTGCGATCCAGCTGTTTGTGCCGTTCTGCGTTCCCGCGCTCTGATCGAAATCCGCGATAGTGTTCTTGCCGACATTGAAGGTTTGCCAGGTCAGGATTGCCTTGGGCGCGGTCTGCGTGATCGTGACTGTAGTTTGGCCGTTGGAGGCGGTTTGGATTGGAAGATTGGCGTTCTGCCAATTGGCGGTAGCGCCCTGAGCGACCTGGAGACCGCCGGGCGTTAACCCGTTCGGGACGTTTGGTAACTGTTGGCCAGGATGGTTCGGATCGAGGCCGAGATTGTTCGGGCCATTTTGAGCGATGTTTTGGGCGGCGCTCTGCATGGCTTGCACAGCCTGCAACGCCTGTGTCGTCCGCGATAAGATGTCCTGCTCGTTGGCTCGGAGCCGGGCGACCATCGCTGTATTGCCACTGCCGGAGGTGGTCGCCGCCGGCGCGGTTCGGGCGGAAAACCCGCCTCGGAGGATGTCGCCGGCCTGAGCGGTGCTGAAGGAGAGAAAGAAGAGCATCACACAGAGGGCACAGAGGTCACGAAGGTTTTTGAAGATTTTGAGGGATAGGCCGGAATTGGAAATCGTCCGGTTCGGGCAACTTTTATACGTCCTTCGCGACCTATTCCGACTTTCGTGTGCGTCTTCCCTACGCCCGCACGCCGATACGCCGATACGCTCAGTTGCCAAGAGGCAAAGCGGGACGCTTCGCTCACACGGGCCCCCGAGGAGACCCACGGAATACATCGGATTTTTTCGAAGATTCACTTACTCCTCACTTTTCACGTTTGACGTTCGGCTCTCGCCTCTCGCCTCTCACCTCTCACCTCTCACCTCTCACCTCTCACCTCTCACCTCTCACGGTCGGCTGGGCTTCTGCTCCGGCTTCGCTTTCTGCTCGGTTGGCGACGGCGTTTGCTCGGGCTTTTCCGGCGCCGGATTCGAGGGCGGTTGACCGGGCTTAATTTTTTGGTCGAGCAATTTGTCCTGGTAATCCTGGACCTGGTTCTCGAGTTTGACCCGGGCAATGCCAACGAAGGGTTCGCGCGCTGCCAGAACGTCGCCGAGACCGAACCGTTCGTAACGCCTCAGAATTTCGCTACCAATCCTAAACAGCTCGGCGTTTTTGGTCTCCCGATCGGCTACTTTGCGGTCAAGCAAAATGACCTGGCTCGCCAGTTTGGCGCGTTCAGCTTCCTTTACATTGGCGATATCGGCAGCCTTCGCGTAGCCCTCTTTCCATTTTTCGAGCGCGTCCTTCAGTTGGGTGATCTGCGTGTCCTGATCTGCGACTTTGGCTTTGAGATCGGTAATCGCCCTATCGGACGCGTCCTTGTCGGCAGCGCTCTGTTTGGTCAAAGCCTCAACCTGTTCGGTCAACGCCTTTTCCTTCGCAGCGCTCTCGGCCTGGGCGGCCTGCAGAGCCGCGCGCTCGGTTTCAGCCGCCCTCAACTGTAGAATTGTGGTCCGCAGCATTTCGCGCAGACGCGTCTCGGCGCTGGCGGGTTGGTCGGCGGCGTGTGTGAGTTGCGTCAGTGCGAGGAGAACCAGGGTAATCGCGAGCAGAGAGAAGTGCGGGAAAGCGGCGACCCTACGTGAGAGGTGAGAGGTGAGAAGTGAGAGGCGTAAGAACGGCAGGTTCCCAATCGTCCTCGTCCTCGAACTCGTCCTCGTCCTCGATCTTTGAACGTCGCACGCGATGAAGAGGCCTATCGGCGAGCAGAGTTTCTTCTGTAGCGCTTGATCGCTTTTTTGCGGATTCCTAGGGCTACGCCCTAGGCTAAAATCTTTAGCCCACTTCGGGGCAACAAATCCCGGCGGATCGGCGGATCGGTGTATCGGCGATCGGGCGCCCTGAAAGGGCCAAAA
>Ga0074046_10003397_pt1 | contig 13343 bp, 9 predicted proteins | sample BogForMeECP23OM3_FD_94441 | JGI IMG/M metagenome (GOLD analysis project Ga0074046, IMG submission 94441) | Bog forest soil microbial communities from Calvert Island, British Columbia, Canada - Bog Forest MetaG ECP23OM3 | ecosystem: Environmental > Terrestrial > Soil > Wetlands ...
GGTTCCAGGCGGGGCTGGTGCAATCGGCCTTTTATCTGGGATATTTTCTGCTGGCCATCCCCGCCGCCTTGCTCATGCGACGACTGGGGTACAAAGCAGGATTTGTGACCGGCCTCTTTTTGTACGGAATTGGAGCTTTTCTTTTCTGGCCGGCGGCGCTGAGCGGAAAGTATGCATTTTTCCTTATGGCGCTCTTTGTGATTGCGAGCGGTCTGTCGTTCCTGGAAACCGCGGCCAATCCTTTTATCGCCCAACTCGGCGATCCAGAGAGTTCGGAGCGGCGGCTCAATTTCTCTCAGGCATTCAATCCGCTCGGCTCGATCACCGGAGTTTTGATCGGGACGGTATTCATTTTTTCCGGGGTAGAGCTGACTGCGCCGCAAATTGACGCGCTTAAGGCCCAGCACATTTATGACGCGTATCTGCGATCCGAGACGTTGCGCGTGGTCAAGCCCTATCTGGTTCTGGGAACGTTCACCATTTTCTGGGCGTTGCTGATTCTGCGCACGAAGTTTCCTGCCATTCAAAGCGAGCACGAGGCCAGCAAGGAAGATCACGGGCACTTTCGGGATCTGCTCCGCTACCCGCATTTCCTGCTGGCGGTTGTGGCTCAGTTCATGTACGTCGGCGCGCAGGTGGGCACCTGGAGCTATTTCATCCAATATGTGCAGGAGTCGACGCACCAGCCGGAAAAAATTGCCGGGTATTTTCTGACCGGCACGCTGGCCGCGTTCGGATCCGGGCGGTTTATCTCGGCTTACCTGATGCGCTTCCTGGCACCGACCAGGTTGCTGGGCGCGTATGCCTTAATTAACGTGGCGCTAGTCGCGGTCGGTGTCTTGCGGCCGGGATGGGTGGGACTGTGGGCGGTATTTCTGACCAGCTTCTTCATGTCGGTCATGTTTCCGACCATCTTCGCCCTGGGATTGAAGAAACTGGGGCCAAACACCAAGATTGGCGGCTCACTTCTGGTAATGGCAATCGTCGGTGGCGCAGTGTTGACGCCTGCTATGGGACTGATCTCGCAGGCCTATAGCATCGCAGCAGCCTATCTGGTCCCACTGATCGCGTACCTTTTCGTGGCTGCTTACGCTTTCTTCGGAGCGAGTGTTCGTCCCAGCACAGAACTCGCATAAGCGGACGCCATTGCCGGCCATCTCGTGCCACCGCCTCCGCCCAGAACAAAAACGGTCGCGGTGAAAGCGACTTTGCGTTAGTCTTTTCGGTTGGCTCCGCCGCAGCATAGTGCGGCTGATTTTACGATTCCGATCTGAATATCGGCGAGAAAGCTCTTATGACCTACGTTCCAGCCAGTTCGCGCTATGACACCATGCAATACCGCCGCTGCGGGCGCAGCGGCTTGCTGCTCCCGGCTATTTCGCTCGGCCTTTGGCACAACTTTGGCGGCGTCGACCGGCTCGAGAACTGCCGCGCCATGCTCCGCCGCGCTTTCGACCTCGGGATCACCCACTTCGACCTGGCAAACAATTACGGCCCTCCGCCCGGATCCGCCGAGGAGAATTTCGGCCGCATCCTGCATGCGGATTTCGCGGCGCATCGCGACGAACTGATCATCAGCACGAAAGCCGGTTGGGATATGTGGCCCGGTCCCTACGGCGACTGGGGCTCGCGCAAGTATCTTCTTGCCAGCCTGGACCAAAGCCTGCGCCGCATGCAGCTGGATTACGTGGACATCTTTTATTCCCACCGTCCCGACCCGCAAACGCCGGTGGAAGAAACTATGTCGGCGCTCGATCAGGGAGTGCACTCCGGCAAGGCGCTCTACGCCGGCATTTCCAGTTACGACGCGGCTCAAACCGCGGTTGCGGCCAAAGAACTGCGACGCCTGGGCACGCCGTGCCTGATTCACCAACCCATGTATTCCATGTTCGAAAGAAACATCGAGGCCGGTTTGCTCGATGTGCTGGAAAAGGAGGGAATCGGCTGCATCGCCTTCTGCCCACTGGCCCAGGGCCTGCTTACGGATCGCTATCTCAACGGCATTCCGGCCGATTCCCGCGCCGGTAAACCGGACACTTTTCTGCAGCGAGGCGACGTCACGGAACGGGCGGTCGCGCAAGTTCGCGAACTCAGCAAGCTGGCGCTGTCGCGTGGCCAGTCCGTGGCTCAGATGGCGCTGGCTTGGGTTCTGCGCGATGCGCGTATGACCAGCGCCCTTATCGGGGCAAGCCGCGTCGAACAAATCGAGCAGAACGTCGCGGCTCTAGCGAATCTGCGTTTCTCTTCCGCGGAACTCGCGCAGATCGACGCTATTCTCACTTAGCGCGCGAGCGCGGAATGAGTGATTGAACAATGTTGTGAGGGCTACCGTTCAGATGGCAGAGATCACCTGTGCCGGACGCACGTATGCTCGGCGCACTGCTCCAGAGCGTGCAATGCCTGGAAGGCGTCGTCAATGGCACTTTGCTCCTGCAGATGGTCTTCCGGAGTCTGGAAAAGCTCACGGGCACGCACGACCAATGCGCTCTTAGCTTCCGCAATCCGGCCTACCATGCGTTGCTCATCCTTCTCAAAGAGCGCCGCGACATAGAGTCCTCGCCAAACTGGTGATGCAGGTGCTCCTGGCGGAGCGCAGGTGTCACTCATGTTTGTTTTCAGCGGTATGTGACTCCAGTGCGGAAGGAAGTGTCGAATTGATCGCATACTGAGCCTCGAAACTTTTTTTCTCACCTACTGCAACCGCAATCCGCAAACAAATACGGCGGCGTCCCCGTTCGGCAGATTGCACTCCGCCGTGACCCGCGTGTTCCATTCATGGTAGGGAGAAGCAGAATCTTTTAGTTCGACTACTTCGAGCCAAGGATTTTCCTGAGGTGGCTGGTAGAAATGACAACGGACGCACACGTCGCGCTGCATCGCACCGCTCCTGCGGCCGGCCTACGCAGCATGGAGAATACTTTCTTGCCGGCGAGGCCGTACTCGCGCAAGAAAAGGGGACAGGCGATTCCCCGCCTTCTCCCGACATAAGACAACACTAGCGCTGCGTCGCGCGCAAGGGTAGAGACATCTCGGATACCCCCCGCAGAGCGAAGCTTAGGGCAAGATGGGCTTGATGCCGGTAAGTTCGCAGAAATCGATCAGCGCGGGATACAGATCGGCTCCGTAGCCGAGGCACGCGTATTCGTTCGTCCAGCTCTCCAGCATTTTGTCCATATCGCAATGAGCAGTCACAAAGCCGTGCGGCCAGAAGGGAATGCCGCACTCGTGGAGCCGCTTCTGAATTTTGTCCTTCGGCGGCTCGAAGATGGTCGCCCGAGTAATCACCATCTGGAATTCGCCGTTAACCCGGCCGAGGCGTGCCAGGACTCCTTCGCCTACTTTGCAAATCAGCTTGACGGAAAGCCCGCCGGCTTCGCCCTCGGTGGGAATGCCATGTTCCGAGAAACCCGCCGGACCGAGCTTGCCGGCAAGCGAGGGAGGACAGGCTCCATCGCCGATGATTTTGATTTCTTTGTTCTTTTTGTCAATGTGCTGAAGGTCGCCGTAATACACCGGTTCTTTGCTGAGCCTGGTTAAGAGCAGGACGGTCAGCGCCGTGTTGAAGTCTCCCAGAGTGGAGGTGCCGTAGCCATCCTCCAGCATCATGCTTTGCGCGAAGCAGGTGGCGGAATAATGGTCGCCCAACCCGGGAAAGGATTGGATGGTGTAGAAATCAAATTTCTCTTTTTCGACCAGCTTCCTGAGCGCAAGGTAAAGACGAATGGAACGTTCGTTGACGACGTCTTTTTCCGGCGCCGTGCCAAAAAGCTTCTTCAGGCGAGGCCGGAGACCGGAGATTTCCCTGGCAGTGACTGCCTCGGCGGCGCGAATGAGTTCGGTTGTGTCGCGGGAGTCAATATCAACCCCAAACATCCGCATCCATTGTGAGGGATCGGCGACACCGCACGTCTGCCCCATGCCGCGGCCGCCGAACGTGCCCATCGTAGACATGTTCAGCAGATTCTTGCAGTGCGCGGCGCGGGCGTAGCTCGAAATCTTGAGGATGGTCTCCGCGTCACCCGCTTCGCCATAGACGAATTTATGCGGCACACCGATTTCGAGGAGGCCGCCGTGCATCACCAACCCTCCGACCGGCCGCCAGCCTTGCGAACCCGGGTGCGTCCACAACAGAACCGCTTTGCCTGTGGCTGCGTAGTCGCGGATGGCCGCGACCAAGTGTGCCGCCCATACCCAGGTTCCAGAAAACAGCACGACCATGTCGATCCGGTCGTCGGTTTTCATCTTCTTGAGCGCACTGCGGGCTTCGTCTTTCGTCGCAATCACAAGGTCGTGCTCAATGACCTTCAAGCCCGCTTGGCGGAGAGCGGCTTTGGATCGCTTGACGATGGCGTCGTCGACAAAGGGAGTTCCCATGGGATCTTTGAGCCCGTCTTTATGAACTCCATACACAATGAAACCTACTGTCGGTTGAATCACGTTTCCTCCTCGTCTGTCAGAAAAAATCTTTCGCTCTGTTCGACCACCGTGGATCTTAGCTGCTTGTAGCGTTTGGTTTGACCACGATAACTCGCGGCCATTGCCGGATCGGAATGGAGCACTGAGCTTTCTTCAACCACTCCGGCAACTGCCTGTTGAATGCTCGCGTATTCGCCAATGGCCACACCGGCCAGGATGGCGGTGCCTAGGCAAACGGCTTCCTGCCGGCTCATGATATGCAGGCGACGGCCGGTGAGGGCGGCTCGAAGTTGCAAACCTAGCGCCGAGCGCGTGCCGCCGCCCGTGACGTAGATGTCCTCGAATTCTCCCACCGCCTCCGCCAACACTTCGGCGACAATGGTCAATTCGCAGGCGAGTCCTTCCAGAACGCCCTTATAAATGTGCGCCCGGTCAGTCGCGGGCGTGAGGCCGCTGATCAAGCCGCGAGCTCGAGGGTTGAACTCGGGATTGCAGGTTCCGATCAAATGCGGAGTGATGCAGAGGCCGGTTGGACCTTTCGGAGCGTGGGCTTCAAGAAACTCATAGTGGCTGCTCTCGAGATCTTGGGCCTCGGAAGCGACTTCGCATGCTCCATTGCCATACAACAAATCGTGGAACCACTTGACCATGATTCCGGAGGGAAAGTAAGCGATGGTCACAAATGTATCGGCAACAACATGACAATAGGTGTTCAGCGAGCCATCAAGGGCTTTGTCATTCAGGATGGGCGCGGCAGAGGCAGCAAGCAGAGACTCGTACGTGCCGATCGAATCGTAGACCCGGCCCCCCCCAATCACCCCGGCGCCCAGGGCTCCGGAAGGCTGGTCGTGGCCGCCTAACACAACGGGAGTCCCTGACAAAAGGCCCAGCTGGTTCGCCATTTCTGAATTCAGTCTTCCCGTAATCGTACCCGCAGGAACGGGGACGGGGAGGAGTTCCTTATCCAGTTCCACCGCTGCGAGAATTTCAGCTGACCACGAACGCTTTTGGATGTCGAACGCCAGGAAGCGCGACGCCAGCGAATAGTCCGCGTAGGGAGGATGGCCCATCTTTTCGAGGAGATAGCCGATCAAAGTGAGGAACGACCGGGTGGAAGCAAAGACCTCCGGCCGGTTCTTTCGCAGCCAGAGAATCTTGGGGACAGGATACATGGGATGCGCGAGGTGCCCGGTGATTTGGAACAGACGCTGGCGGCCAATCTTTTCTTCGCATTGCGCCGATTCACGCATTGCGCGGCTGTCCTGATTGAGGATTGCAGCCATCAGCGGCCTGCCTTGGGAATCAACCGCGACAAATGTTTCGCCATGCGAACTCAAACAAAGAGCATGAACGGGATCCTTCAGGTCTTTGGCCGCGGTGCGGGAGCAAACGCAGACGGCATCCCAGAACTTCTCAGGATTGATTTCGGCAAAACCTGGGCGGGGGAACTCCGGTATGTAGCTCGATGAGTGCTGCGCGAGGATCGCTCCACTGGCGGCAAAGACGACGGCTTTACATTTGCTCGACCCGATATCAATTGCCAGCAGGCTCACGTTTCGGGAATCTCCTTGCTGTGCCGGAGACGCGCACTGTCAACGGTCGCGGCTTAACTTTGCCAATGTGAAAGTTATCGTTTCGGCTGAAGCGCTTTGCCGTCAAGAACTGCGCGGGCTCGCTGCAGGAACAATTGCATGTCCGCGGCCTGGAAGACATTTCGGCCAAAGAATACCCCGGCGGCCCCGGCGAGGACTATGTTCCGGATCGTATCCAACGCTTCTTGATCGGAGCCTTGACGGCTGCCGCCCAGCACGAGAATCGGGATGGGACAACCCTCGACGACTGACCGCATCGACGTCGGGTCACCCGTGTAATCGGTTTTCACGGCATCGGCGCCAAGCTCAGCCGCCATGCGAGTGTGCAGGTTCAGCCATTTTGGTTCTCCGGGATTGGCTACGTTCTTCCCGCGCGCCAGGGACTCGACGATCAGCGGTATGCCGACACGTTCACACTCGCGCGCGACCTCGGCGGTGCGAGCGACTTCCTTGCTCTCGAAATCGGCGTCGCCTGTACCCACGACCATGTAAGTCAACACCGCGTCTGCGCCATGGCGTAAAGCGTCTTCCGGGCGGGCCAACAGAGCACTGCGCAGGGCGCCACCTCCGTTGGTGGAGACTGCCGACCAGACCGTAGTCCAGTCAATGCGGGCGATGAGCGCCGGCAAGGGACCGGCAGGAGTGGAATTCGCAAACTGACGAATGAGGCCGAGATTCAGCAAAAGCGCATCGACCTTAGCCTCTGCGAACCGCCGAATCTGGCCGAGCGGGTCTTCAGTTCCCGGAATCGGCCCCAAAACCAAAGCATGGTCGAAGGCAACGACCAAAGCGCGATGCCCCGCGCCGCCAAGCACCCGGCACAACCTTACTTTCTTGCCGCAGTCGCTCAAGAATCCTCCTTAATTTCTAGTTCCGGCGATAAAACTAGTCCGTATCTGAGCCCTCCTCCAACACCTACGGAACGGCCCAGCCCAGAGTCATTCAATTCGCAATGAAGTTCTCATTCTAAGCCGGAAAGCTAGAGCAGTTTCGTTTTTACTATAGTCCAAAGCTTTGTCATCCTGAGCGGCGCTCTTTGCCGCGAAGAGCCTGCCCTGAGCGTAGTCGAAACGGACCTATGCAACTGGCCGACAAGTACTACATAGGCCCATCGCTTCGCTCAGGATGACAACTTCATAGATCACACTATTTCCGAAAATGCTCTAATCGGGCAGGTACGGGCTGGGAGGCGCAATAACCATCTCTCCGCTCACAGAAACTGACCCCTGCTTTTCCGCCGGAATCGCGTCGACGCCATCCACCACCAGTCGGACGGTAAAGTCGCCACTCTTGGTGTAGGCATGACGCACCTCCCTGCCGTCCTCATGCGTGCCGTCGCCAAAGTCCCAGTGGTAGCTAAGGGCAGGAACTCCTTTGGGATCCGCGGTGCAGGATAAATGGAGATCTTCATAGATCTTCGCGTGCCGCGGAATCTCAGCCGCGACTTGGGGTGCCCCAGCCGGTACGGAAGCATCGATGGTCTTGACGATCCTCACCGAATGGGCGGGCTGCTCCAAGTGGATGGAACTGCCGTCCGTTGCCAGGTGATGCGCTGGGTCCAGCACGTCTTCGAAATCGTAGGGGTGGCCGGGGACAAGACCGAGCTCAGAAAGTGAGAAGCCATGCGACCTCGGTTGCTCAGTCCAATTGAAAACCGCGAGCATCGATTGGCGGGCGTCTTCGCGCAGCAGAAATACGCTGGGCTGCTCGTCTTCGGGACGATAGGCCAGAAGATCGAGAGGAATCGCAGCACGTCCCAGCTTGGCCATCTGCAGAAGGTCCGGGTTCTTGAGCAGCGCTACCCGGTCAGGATCTGCTCCCAAGGTTGGGAGGTCATCGCCGATTTCGTACATTCCTCCTGAAACGGCGGAGAGCGCAATCGACACCTGTGCCTCGTTCAACGTAAGCGGAGCCTGGATTTCCCGCTCCTCGATCATTTGCCGCGATACGGTGAACGCGTCCGGATCACTGACGAAGAAATTCCGGTGCATGTAATAGCGGGCGGCAATGCCGGAAGCCGCTTCCTTGCTGCGCTGAAAAGTATGGCCGGTGTCCTGCGATACACGCCCGTCGTCGACGATGCCCACCGGATTCAACATCGGGCTGCCGTCTTTATCCAGCAGACAGTCGTTGCCTACGGCTTCGCGGATGACCTGCAACCCAATTCGCTGCGTCTCCAGGGCAGTCGTGTTGGGCCGGAAGTGGTAGCCCTCGATCGCCGTGTTGTCCATGAAATCCAGTTTGATATATTTCACACCCCACTCTCGAACCAGAGTTCGGTAGGTCTGGCGGAGAAACTCCTGCGCTCCCGGGTGGGTGGCATCCAGCACAAAGACTTGCTCATTAGGAACCTCTTCGTCCATCGTGACCGGAATGGGATTTCCCTTCGCGTTGTGCACCAGCCAGTCTTTGTGGTTCGCATAGACCGAACTGCGCTCTCCCACCTCAAACGGCGAGGTCCAGATGCCAATCTTCAGGCCCAGTTGCTGGATGCGCTGGGTGAGGGGCCGCATGCCATGGGGGAACTTGGAGGCGTTCGGAACGGTGTAGTCCACTCGCGCATATCCGTAGCCGAAATCGAAATGGAACCAGTCATAGCCGAGAGACTTCAGCCGCTCCGCCTGCCACAGCGCGTTGGTAAACGTGTTGCCTTCCGTGATCTTCATGTAGAAGGCCGTCCAACTCCACCAGCCCAGCATGTTGTCTTGCGGAATGCGGCTGTGGTGCAGGTCACGGATCGCAGCTCCATAATTCTCGAGCTGGGCGTGGTAATCGGACCCGACGGCGAACATCAGGCGTTCCGCAGACATGCTGTCGCCGTTCGCCAGAGGCAGGCTCAGTTCGATCAGGTTCTCTGCCGGGCCCTTGCGCATTCCCGATTCCTCTTCCGTCGCCTGAATCTCGGTTGTGCCGGTGGACTCCACGGTGAAGCTGGCAATCTGAGGGCCGGCAGCGGTTGGCTGCGTTTGCAAATGGAGAATTGTCAAGAGGCGATCCGAGGTGAGCGCCCCGAAAAATACGCTCTCCTTACTTTGCTGGTTGTAAACCAGTTGGCTCCCAACCGCCCGATGCATGCCGTTCGGCGCTTTGCCCAGATCGTAGATTTGCATCGCAGGCCAATCTTCGCTGTAGCTGTCCGACAACACGCGATCCGAGGCGGGACTCGCATGCAGATCGAGAATGGTCTTGCCCGTGGCCTCCACACTGCGAATGCTTTCGACTTCAAGCGACCGGCCGGAGTGATTCTGGACCTGCACCTGGATCTCACCGAATGAGTGCGTCTGGTACAGGCGAATCGTATAAACAAGATCGGGACGATCGGCGAGGCCGCTTGCCCTTACCTGCACTTGCCGGCCCCGTCCCAACGTGTCTTCGAAATCTGAGGCGGTGACCTCATGCTTGGGATATTCGGCGGACTTGATCCAATGATGATCCACTTCAGCCGCGACACCTGCGTGTACCACGGGAGACGGCGCGCCCTTCGCCGAGATCGCATACGAACCGTCGGCCGCATCAATTCTGATGAATACGACATCGTTCTTGAGCTCAGTGTCTGCGGAATACGCGAAGGCTGTGAACAGGCAGGCAACCGCCGCCGAGAGAATCAGGGTTTGGGCACGGAATCGTGCGGAGGAAGATCGAATTTTCGACACACTGCAAGATCCTTGCTTCAAGGGCACGTTTCACCTCGGGATAGCTGGAGTCCGACCGCATTCAATCGCAAACGAACACGAATGACATGCAAGACGTCACAAAGGTATTGACCGCCGCGGGTCCTTGTCAACGAAAGGCGGCGGCGTTTGTTGACCGGCAGGGACAGCCCAACCCGGCGAGGGCGGCGCTCGCCGCCCTGCCGGAGGAGTGCACCTACTTCTTCGCTGGCGTGATCACAATGTTGCGAAAAGCAACGTGGCCGGCCTCACTACCCTGCAGATAGATGGGGCCGGGCAATGCTTCATGACTATCCAAAGCCCCGCCTGTGATGCCCGGAATTTCCTGTTTGTCAATAATTGTCTGACCGTTTTGCATAACGGTGACCATTCGTCCAACCAGCGTGATGTCGTAGGTCTGCCATACTCCTGGCCTGCGTGGCTGTTCCGGCGACGGGGCCAGGAAGCCATATATGCCTCCGGTGCGCATCGTCGGCCCTTCTGGCTCCGGGTCGTCTTCGATCTGAAGTTCGTATCGACCGCGCAGGTAGACGCCGCTATTCGACCCTGGCGCGCAATTGAATTCCACGTGTAACTTGAAATCTTCGAACTTAGCATCGCTGATAAGTTCAGGACCATGTCCGGGACTCACCAGCGTTCCGTTTTCGACCTTCCACGCCACCGTTGGCGCCGGATCGCTGGCCGTCCAGCCGCTGAGATCCTTACCGTTGAACAACTGGATTGCCTTTCCCCATGCGGGGGCCTTGGTTTCGATCAGCGCGGGCGCGCGCTTTCCGGTCCACGACCAGGAGGTCCCGTCCGGAGCGGCTACCGATCCAGAGAGCGTCTCCCCAACCAACTTGCCCTCGAACACCATGTCGCTCTTGCTGTCTTCTTGTTCTTTGGGAGAGACAAAGGTGAGGCGCCCTTCCGTCAATTCAGCTTTTGGGAGAGGCCTGGCGTTGCCCCACCGACCCACCATCTGGGCCGTCAGTTTTCCATTTTCTTCAAGCCGCAACTCCAGCCATGAGGGGTACTCTCGGTCGGGAGCTTTCAACGTGAGGTCCCATGAACCGAGGAAGGGCTTAACCGCCGAAGGGTCCAGCTTGTTGTCTTGGCAGACGGCGCAGGCTGAGAGAAGGGTTGCTATCGTTAAAACAAACAATGTGGTCTTGCGTACGATGATTGAGAACATGGTTCCTCCAAAGACAAGTGGTCTCTGCGAATGATTGCGACTGCCAACCGTTTATGCTTCTCGTTGGCGCTTGTCAAGTCTCTACCTGTAATTTTTCTGCATGCAGGCCGCAACCTTCCGCAATTGTCGCCACTGTGAAACCAAGGTAGTGTCGTGTCCCGGTTCGTAGAATAAATGGTCGACCGATTTGAACGGGCGGCGCGGCTTTAGCCGCTGAGACCAGGAAACCTCAACCCAGATTTGAGACCTGACTCTGTTCGCGTATTTGCGGGACACTACAGTAGATCATGTATTTGAACTAGGTTCCTCTTTGTCTCATCGTCCTTGCATAGTCCTATAATGACTGAAGATGCGGGGGTTGGCTTTGACTTGTTCGGTCTTTAGCGCTGTTTCTTGATCCGTGGCTGCGAAACTACATCTGAGAAGTGGGGTTAAATTAATTGCAGCGCGGCTGCCAGCGGTCGCGCCGGACCCTTCCCCGGAAATTGCCCACGGAAGACGGGTGGAAAGATTCCGTGGTCAGACGGGAACCGAACAGCGAGTAACGTGACCCGGGAAAATAAGCCCTTGATGTTACTGAGTTGGAATCAGTAAAACGAATCGCAGGAGGACACTATGCGCTTTGCGTTCGTCCGTATGGTAGTGCTCGCGCTCGCTGTGCTGAGCGTGTCGGCCACAGCGTTCGCTCAAATCGGCATTTCAGTGAATTTTGGACCGCCGGCTCTTCCTGTCTACGAACAGCCCATTTGTCCCGGCGACGGCTATATATGGACGCCCGGTTATTGGGCATGGGACCCTGATTTTGGTGATTATTACTGGGTTCCGGGAACCTGGATTCTGGCCCCGGAAGTCGGTTTCCTGTGGACCCCTCCCTGGTGGGGATGGGAAGGCGGCAGGTTCTTCTTCCATGAAGGATACTGGGGACCACATATCGGCTTCTATGGCGGCGTCTACTACGGCTTCGGCTATTTCGGCGTGGGTTTCGCAGGCGGACGCTGGGACGGCGGACACTTCTTTTACAACCGCTCCGTGACCAATATCAATGTCGTCAACATTCACAACGTGTACAACGAGACGGTGATCAACAACAACGTCACCATCAATCGTGTCAGTTACAACGGCGGACCGGGCGGCATCGAGCGGCGCCCGACGCCGGAAGAGGAAAGGTGGGGGCAGGGGCGGCACGTTGCACCGGTAGCGGCACAGACGCAACATTTCGAACAGGCCCGCGCGAACCGGGAGCTGCGCGCGTCGGTCAATCAGGGCAGGCCACCCATCGCCGCCACGGGCCGCCCGGGAGAATTCTCCGGCCGCGACATCGTAACGTCCAGGGAAGCCGGAGCGCCCTATCATCCTCCCGCCGAACGCGGTGGAAATCCACCGTCCGGTGGTGGCGGTTCTCGTCCAGTGCATCCCAACGAGCTTCCTCCGTTTCAACGGCCGGCTCCGCCTAACACCGGCGATGCCAATCGCGACCGGAAATACCAGCAGCAACAAGACAAGTTGTTTGCCAAACAGCAACAGGAGCGGCAGCAACTCCAGCAAAAGCAGGAGCAGGAACACCAGCGCATGGATCGCCAGAACGCTAGCCAGGCTCAAAGGCAACAGACGGAGCAGCGGCACCAGCAACAGACCCAGCAGATGTCCGAGAAACACACGCAGCAGCAACAGCGGATACAACAAAAACAGCACAGATAACAAAAGACTAACATCGCCCCCTCTTCGACCCGGTATGGTCCGAACCGACCCGGTCGAAGGGGGAGTACTTTCTGCAGAGAAGCTAATGCGGCTCGCTCCCATTTCGGGATCGAATCCGCCCGTCCACAGAAACCACTCGCCTCTTAAGCGAACACTTCGTCTCGTGGCAGGCAGGCAACGTTGGAATCCCCTCATGCCCAATTAAGTCACCGCCATCGAAAACGTTCCCATCCGGTCGTCAGTGCTTCGTCCAAGGATCGCCCGAAAGCTGATGCGGCCCAGCCGCGGACTGTAAGCGACCAGCAAAACGGAAATTGTACGCGAAATCACACGCGTCAGCTAAGCCACCAGCCCGATAGTGTCTACGGATGATCGTTATGCCCAAAATGGGACAAATCACGCGAAGAGAAAAAATGCGGCTATGAACGAGGTTGCTGGCCCTGCACTTGCAAGATGCTCTCGAAGGTCACAGTTACTGCCCGCTGCCTGATCGGGGGTTGTGATTAACATCACTTAGATGCGTGTTTGTAGTTCTGGCCGGCACTGACCCCGACTCGCTATGTTCTTAGACAGGGGAATTTGCGGAAAGGAATGCGATGTCCACACCTCTGCAAGTGCATCTTCCAACCGACGAGCAAGCTTTTATTGACAAACTGGTAGCTGAGAGCGCCGGACGTCCCGGGGCGCTGCTGGGGATTCTCGAAGCGGTGCAGGAGAGAAATCCGCACAAATATCTGCCGGTCGAGACGCTGCGCTACATCGCCGTGAAGACCAGAACGCCATTTTCACGGA
>Ga0074046_10003399_pt1 | contig 13333 bp, 9 predicted proteins | sample BogForMeECP23OM3_FD_94441 | JGI IMG/M metagenome (GOLD analysis project Ga0074046, IMG submission 94441) | Bog forest soil microbial communities from Calvert Island, British Columbia, Canada - Bog Forest MetaG ECP23OM3 | ecosystem: Environmental > Terrestrial > Soil > Wetlands ...
GGAACGTAGGGAAAGGTGTCGATACGGAAGCCGTCAACGCCTCCGATTTCCATCCACCAATAGGCGTTTTGCAGCAGGTACTCGGCCACCAGCGGGTTTTCCTGCGCCAGATCGGGTAGAACGCCGACAAACCAGCCATCGAGTGCGCTGCGGTAGTTCTTCTCGACCGCGTGAGGATCGGTCACTGGCGGGAAGTCGTAATCGGTGTTGTTGATGTGATGTTCGGCGGTACCGTGCAGCCAACCCGGCGCGGGCTGCGAAGCCGCCCAGGGATGATTGGGTCCAACGTGGTTGGGAACCATGTCGAGGAGGACCTTGATTCCCTGTTGGTGAGCGGCGTCGACCAGTTGCTGGAACTGTTGCAGTGTGCCGAAGTGGTCCTCGACAGCGTAAAGATCGATCGCACCATAGCCGTGATAGGTCTCGCTTACGTTGTCGTTATCGACGATGGGATTCAGCCACAGGGTCGTGACTCCGAGTTCCTTGAGGTATGGGAGGTGGTCCTGAATGCCCCTGAGGTCGCCGCCGTGGTAAGCCTTGGGAGCGTTGCGATCGTAAGTACCTGGGGCGGCTCCTTTGGGCATGTCGTTGCTGGGATCGCCGTCGGCAAAGCGGTCGGGCATGATCAGGTAGATGACGTCATCGCGTGTGACGCCCTGAAAGCGACCCGGCGTGGGTAGCCGCTGGAGCAGAGGGAGTGTAGCGCTGGTCGTGCCAGCTTCAGTCTTTACCGCCAGGTTCACGATACCCGGTTTGGCGTTTTTCGCGATGCTCAGCCAGACGAATGCGTGTTTGCCATCGGGCTGCAATTGCGACCTCTCGATTTTGACTCCGGAGTAAGACACCGAGAATTTCGCATCGCTCAGGTTCTCGCCATACAGCAGAACCATGACGGGCGAGACAAAGTCAGTCCACCAATTGGGGGGCTCGATTTTGGTGATGTGCGGTGGACCGGCGGGAACCGCAGCACAACTGAACGACAAGACAGCGGCAAATATAACTACTAAGATCGGCTTGCGGACAACGCGAACCAAGCGAGACTCGATCACGGCGATGCCTCGATACTGCAACAATGAGCGGTGGAATCACTCCGCACAACCAGCGATGGTATTGGAAGGTTCATCCTCGGGGCAAACAAAATTGCCGAACCAGGCCAGCAATTGTTTTGGAAGTTGGGCGGCAAACGGAGTACAGTGTCGGATGGTTCGATTGCCGCTCGGCAAATCACGGCACAGGATCAGCGCTGCGTGATGCAGAAACCGCGAAAAAGCTTCTGGCAAATCTGGAACATGAGTTTCGGGTTCCTCGGCATTCAGTTCGGCTGGGGCCTGCAGATGGCCAATATGAGCGCCATCTACGAGTATCTGGGGGCGCGAGCGGACCAGATTCCGATCTTGTGGTTGGCGGCGCCGCTTACGGGATTGCTGGTACAGCCCATCATCGGGCACTCGAGCGATAACACCTGGACATGGCTGGGGCGCCGGAGGCCCTATTTCCTCACCGGCGCCATCCTCAGCTCGTGCGCGCTGATTCTGATGCCACGGTCGTCGACGCTCTGGATGGCCGCGGGGCTGCTATGGATTTTGGATTCTTGCATCAACATCAGCATGGAGCCATTCCGCGCATTCGTGGCCGATCTTTTGCCAGAAGAGCAGCGTACGCAAGGCTTCGCCATGCAGAGCCTGTTCATCGGGCTGGGCGCGGTGGTGGCATCGGCCTTGCCGTGGCTGATGACCAATGTGTTCCACGTCGGTAGCGAACACGGCGCGCACGCGATTCCGCTGACGGTTCGCCTATCGTTCTATATCGGGGCAGCCGCATTCTTCACCGCGGTTCTGTGGACGATCGTCACGACTAAGGAATATCCGCCCGACGACCTGACAGCGTTCCGGCAAAAGAAATCTGAGCATCGTGGCATTGGCAGCCACGCCAGCGAGATCTTCGCGGCGATCGGCAACATGCCTGCGACGATGCGACAACTGGCTCCGGTGCAGTTGCTCACGTGGCTTGGTCTGTTCTGCATGTGGCTTTACTTCCCGGTTGCGGTCGCACGCAATGTGTTCGGAGCCACGGACCAGAGTTCGCCGATCTATACCCGCGGGGTGGAGTGGGGCGGCGTGTGTTTCGGCATGTATTCGCTGGTGTGTTTCGCATTTTCATTTTTCCTGCCCGCGCTCGCCAAGGCGGTCGGCAGGAAGCACGCCCATAGCCTGTGTTTATTCTGCGGCGCGCTTGGGCTCGCATCGGTCGCAGTGATCCACGACAAGAACCTGTTGCTGTTGTCGATGGTGGGAGTCGGAATTGCCTGGGCCAGCACGCTCTCCATGCCGTATTCAGTGCTGGCGGGATCGCTGCCCGCGGAACACACCGGTGTCTATATGGGCATCTTCAATTTCTTCATCGTGCTGCCGGAGATCATCGCATCGCTGGGATTCGGCTGGGTGATGAATCACGTGCTCAACAACAATCGGCTGGCGGCGGTGATCGCGGGCGGAGTGTTCATGGCCCTGGCCGCGTTGCTGATGCAACGGGTGGTCGATCCGGGAGCGGAGATGATTGAGGAGGCGGTGCCTTTGCCCGCTGACGCCGAGGTTTTGACCTCCTGGAAGCCTGACAGGCCGACGCGCTAGATCATCGAACATGGCGATTTCCAGGACAGTCAGCCGAGTATGAGCTTCCCACGATCCAGCGGAATTCTCTTGCATCCCACATCGCTCCCCGGCGCACACGGTATCGGGGAGCTTGGCGGCGAGGCACACCGTTTCGTTGACTTCCTGAAAGACGCGGGTCAGCGCATCTGGCAGGTGCTGCCGCTGGGGCCAACCGGTTACGGCGACTCGCCCTATCAGTGTTTCTCGGCGTTCGCGGGAAGTCCTCTCCTGATCAACTTGGATAGCTTGGTGAAGCGAGGATACCTCTCGTCTGACGATCTGGGGCAGCAGCCCAAGCTGCCGCGCGACAGCGTCGATTTTGGAACGCTAATCCGGTGGAAGCTTCCACTGCTGCGCAAGGCCGCAGAGAATTTCCGGCTCAGCGCGGACAGCGGCGAACAAGCAGCCTACCAGGCATTTTGCCAGCGCCATTCATCGTGGTTGGAAGAGTTCGCGCTGTTCATGGCGTTGAAGGAAGTCCACGACTATGTGATGTGGACGTTGTGGGAGCCCGAACTCGCATTGCGCGAACCTACTGCGCTCGACAAGGCACGTCGCGACCTGCACGAGCAGATCGAGACCAACAAGTTCATCCAGTTTGAGTTCGACCGGGAGTGGTCGGACTTGAAGGCGCATTGCGGGCGCAACGGCATTCGTGTCATGGGCGACGTGCCGATTTATGTGGCACAGGACAGCTCTGACGTGTGGGCCGAACCCGGTATGTTTGATTTGGAACCGGACGGTAAGCCACGCGTGATTGCGGGAGTGCCTCCCGACTATTTCAGCGCCACGGGACAGTGTTGGGGCAACCCGATTTATCGTTGGGATATCCACGCCAAGACCGGCTTCCAGTGGTGGATTGCGCGCTTCCGCCGGGCGTTCGAGATGCTCGACATGATTCGCCTCGACCACTTCCGCGGATTCGAAGCGTATTACGAGATTCCTGGGACGGAAACGACAGCGGTCAACGGCAAGTGGGTGAAGGGCCCGGGAGCTGCGCTCTTTGAGGCGGTGGGGACAGCGCTGGAAAATCTGTCGATTCTGGCCGAGGACCTTGGAGTGATTACGCCTGAAGTTACTGGGCTCCGTAACCGATTCGGTTTCCCGGGCATGGCCATCCTGCAGTTCGCTTTCGGCAAAGATCCCCAAGCGCCGGATTTCAAGCCGCACAATTACCCGCGCCATCGCGTGGCGTACACGGGCACGCACGATAATGACACCGTCGTGGGATGGTGGAATAGCACCGGCGCTGCTGACAGCACCCGCACTCCCGAGGACGTGGAAAAGGAAATGGAGTTCGCTAAGCGTTATCTCGACACGGATGGCACAGACATTCACTGGGTCATGATCCGCACGCTGATGGCGTCGGTCGCGGACACAGTGATCTTTCCTCTGCAGGATGTCTTGGGGATCGGCAGCGAAGGACGCATGAACCTGCCCGGCACGTCGTCCGGGAACTGGCGCTGGCGCTACCGTGCCGAAGAACTCACACTTGGGATCGGCAGGCGTCTCAACCAGCTCGTCCAGACCTACGACCGCTGATGCATGAAACAAATGATTCATTCTTCTGGTTTAGGTGAAACATAACCGTCACCTTGGTGTCGTACGTCACAGACGGCAGCGCGCGGCCCATTCGACAATAAGGCGTACTTCGGGGGTGAAAACATGCCGGCACCCTGGGCCCATCGCTACGCACAGCGGACGAAAACAGCAAAGAGCTCTATTATTCGCGAACTCCTCAAGCTCACTACCAATCCGGAGATCATTTCCTTTGCCGGCGGGCTGCCCGCGCCCGAAGTGTTCCCCGTGGAACAATTCCGCCTAGCCTGCGAACGGGTGCTGGCGACGCAACCCACCGCGGCGCTTCAGTATGGGCCATCGGAAGGTTATAAGCCGTTGCGCGAGTTGATCGTGGCGCAGATGGCGAAATACGGCATAGTCGCTACCGTCGATAACGTACTCATTACCTCGGGGTCGCAGCAGGCGCTCGATCTCATCGCTAAGCTGCTGATCAACCGTGGGGATCGAATCCTGGTGGAGTCGCCCACGTACCTTGGCGCACTGCAAGCGTTTGACCTGATGGGAGCGGAGTACGTCACCGTTCCCATCGATGGACAGGGTCTGCAAACGCGGCTGTTGGAAGGAGCTATGCGCTCGGGCCCGAAGTTCATGTATGTGCTGCCGAACTTCCAGAACCCGGGCGGCGTAACGCTCTCCGAAGACCGGCGCATGCAACTGGTTTGGCTGTCGGACAAGTACGGCATCCCCATCATCGAAGACGATCCCTACGGGCAATTGCGATACGAGGGCGAACACATCAGGCCGCTGGTGGTACTCGACCGCATGAATGCGCTGCGGGACGATGGCTATCACTTCGGAAATGTGATTTACCTGAGCACATTCTCAAAGGTGCTGGCTCCTGGCCTGCGGCTGGGGTGGATTGTAGCGCCGCCGGACGTGATTTCGCGGCTGGTGCAACTGAAGCAGTGCGCTGACCTGCACACCAGCACGTTCACACAGATGGTCGCCTACGAGGTGGCCAAGGACGGATTCATCGACGAGCACGTCAAGACCATCCGCCAGTGTTACAAGGAGCGGCGCGACGCCATGCTGGCCGCGCTGAATGACTTCTTCCCGCCTGAGGTGAAGTGGACGCATCCGCAAGGAGGGCTGTTCCTGTGGGTCACGCTGCCGGCCGGCGTCGATTGCATGCGGTTGTTCGACGAAGCCATCCGTCACAACGTTGCCTTCGTACCTGGGCAGCCCTTCTTTGCCGAAGGCGATACCGGTTCGCACATGCGGCTTAACTTCTCCAACGCCACACCGGAGATGCTGCGCGAAGGGATTCGACGGCTGTCGATCGCGGTGGCGCACGAGATCGAGCACAAGGCCGGAGTGGAATCGGCGGCTGCGGTGTAGATGTGCTCCGCCAGTTTATGCGTTGACTCGGAACGCGCAAAGGCTCCGAAAATTCCGGAGCCTTTGCTATTAGCCCACAAAATCCGTCAGTAACCGTGCCCGCTGGCAGCCTCCTCCACGCGCACTTTGCCACGGAACATGCGGTAGACGAAGACAAAGTAACAGGCAGCAAGAATCATGCCTAATGTCCACCATACGAAACCTACCTTCATTCCGTGGGCTCCGGTGGCGGTGTTGTAAATGGTGAGACTGTAAGCGGGATCCGTGGTGGCCGGCAGAACCTTGGGATAGAGCGCGAACGCCGCACCCACGAGCATGCCGACAATGTAGCCGCAGGATGCAAGGAAGGCTCTTCGGTCGTTCTTCTGCCGCTGAGCAATTAGAAGATAGACGAGACTCCCCGCAACCACCAATGGAATGACGTAGCCGACAGGCCATGTGCTGAAGTTCGCCAGGACGCCCGGGCGGATATAGAGCGTGGCGGCGAGGCTGACGATGGTGAGCAGCACCTGCACTGGCCAGAGTACGAATGCCACGCGACGTGAGCGCGCGTTCAGCTCGCCCTCTGTCTTAGTGGCGAGATAAAGCGAACCATGCACGACCAGCGTGACCAGGGAGACCACCCCAATTAGGACGGTATACCAGTCGAGAATTCCATTGTTGACGCCGACACGGAAGTCGGTCCATAGCGGCTCGAAGAAGTATCCGTCCGCATTCAACGGTACGCCGCGCACAACGTTGCCCAGAGCGGCCCCAAAGAAGATTGCCAGAAGGACACTGGCAACCGAAAAAATGACGTCGAACGCCGTGGTCCAAAGGCTATCGTGCAATTGGCTGCGAAACTCAATTCCAATGCCGCGCAGCATCAGGAGCCAGAGCACCATGATGAGCGGCAGATAGAACCCGCTGAAGCTGGAGGCATATAACAGCGGGAATGCGAAGTAGAGCGTTCCCCCGGCGGCGAGGAGCCAGACTTCATTGCCATCCCACACTGGGCCGATGGCGCGCAGGATGGTGCGACGCTCGATGTCGTTTTTGGCAATGAGCAGGTGGACAGCGCCGGCGCCGATGTCAAAGCCGTCGAGCAAAACGTACATGGCGACCATTACTGCGATGATCATGAACCAGATGGTTGCCATGGCTAACTCACCTGCGCAGGCTCAAGGCGGCCCGACTTTGGCTGCTCCGGCGCGGGCCTTGGCTCAGGACCGCGTTCAATCTCGCGGCGTATCAGGAACAGGAAAAGAAATGACAGGATGGTGTACATCCCGGCGAAACCCAGGAAGGTGAACCAGCCGTTGCCGGCCGACACCATCTTGGAGAAACCCTCCTCGGTGCGCATCAGGCCGTAAACCAGCCAGGGCTGGCGCCCCAATTCAGCGGTCATCCAACCGGCGGTGTTGGCGACGTAGGGCAGGGGGAACACGAGCATCAAAAGCCACAACATCCAGCGCGATCGGTCGAGCTCGCCGCGCCAAAGCAGGAACGCCGCAATAGCCATAACGGCGATAAACAGCGTTCCCAGTCCAACCATGATGTGGTAGGAGAAGTAGAGCAGAGGAATATTTTGCGGCCAGTCCGTTTCAGGCACTTCGTTGAGCCCGTGTACCTGCGCGTTCCAGCGGCGATATGTAAGGAAGCTCAACATTTTGGGCACCAGGATGGGGTTGTCGATCTTGCGGGCCGCCATGTCGGGCTGGCCGATGATGACCAGCGGCGCTCCATGTTGTGTGTCGAACAAGGCCTCCATTGCTGCCAGGGTTACAGGTTGCCTCTGGGCGACCATTCTCCCTGCCCAGTCTCCCGTGGGAAACAGCTGCAAGACGCTGACGATGAGGCCTGCGATCACGCCCAGGCGCACGAAGATGCGAGCCTGCTCAAGATGCCGGTTACTCAGCAGATAAAATGCACCCACGGCAGCCATCACGAATGAGCCGGTGATGACCGCTCCGCTCATGTTGTGGGCATACTGCACCCACGCCCAAGGATTCAACACCAGCGCCCAGAAGCTGGCGAGTTGAACCGAGCCGTCGGCGGCTTTTTCATGGCCGACGGGATTCTGCATCCAGGCATCGGTGGCGACGATGAAGTAGCCCGACGCCCATGAGCCGACGAACACCATGAAGGCTGCGAACCAGTGCAATGCCTGGCCGAGGCGCTTCTCGCCGTAGAGAAACAACCCGAGGAAAGTCGATTCGAGGAAGAAGGCAAATACGCCCTCCATGGCCAGCGTTTGCCCGATCACTCCGCCGGCAAATCGCGAGAAGTGCGACCAGTTGGTGCCGAATTGGAATTCCATGGGAATGCCGGTCACCACGCCGATCGCGAAATTGATGCCGAAGATCCTGGCCCAGAAGCGGGCCGCCTGGTTGTAGGTTTCGTCGCTTTTCTTGATCGCCAGCGTTTTCAGAATCACGATGAGCGGCGCCAGTCCCATGGTTAGCTGCGGGAACAGGTAGTGATAGGTCACGGTAAAGGCGAACTGCAGGCGATGAATCAGGAGTGCGCTATCCATTCAAAGACCTCAGCAAGAGAATACGCTCGCAGCGGACCCTGGGGAACGGCCACGAGCGGCGAATCTTTCATTCTCGCTGACGTGGGCACGCCGTGCTGTGATTGGAATCACAAGTTACGATGGTTAAAGTCGGACGGGTCTTGATTGCAGCGATTGGGACTAAACTAGACTTGATGTTGAGCGTCATCGCCAGATCGATACTTGTTCTCGCCATGTTTGCCTTCACGACGCCGCTGACTGCGTTTCAAACCTCCCCAGACGCAACGACGCAGCAGCAAACCAAGCGCCTCATTCTGAAGGATGGTACTTACCAATCGGTTGTGAAATATGAGATTCAAGGCGATCGTGTGCACTACTTAAGCGCGGAGCGTTATGAGTGGGAGGACCTTCCGGCGTCGCTGGTAGATTGGGACGCTACCAAGAAGAACGAGGCCGACTTCGGCAGTGGGAAGACTCGGGTCCACGTAGAGACGGCAGAGGAGCGGGAAGAGCGCGAAAAAGAAGAGGCTAATTCGCCCGAGATCCTGCCGGGGCTGCGATTGCCAGGAACCGGCGGTGTGTTTCTGTTGGACCAATTTAACGGAAAACCCGAACTGGCTGAGATCCTGCAGAATGGCAGCGAACTGAACCAGAACGCCAACAAGAAAAGCGTGCTACGCAGCGCTATTAACCCGATCGGCAGCTCCAAACACTCCTTCGAGTTGAAAGAGCCGCATGCCAAGATCCAGGCGCATGTTCCGTCGCCCGTCCTTTACATCGATATTGATGAGGGAGCGCTGAACGATGTGCCTCTGAGTGGCCGCTTTCGCATCGCGCGCGCCGAGGTGAAAAAGGATACGCGCGTGGTCGGCAACCTGAAGGTGACTTTTACCGGCAAGACTTCGGAAGTAGGCAATTTCATCGCGACAAATGTGGAAAAGATGGGAACGGGAGAGTGGGTGAAGGTGACGCCGGCGCAGGACTTGCCGCCCGGCGAGTATGCGGTGGTCGAGATGCTCGGCCCGGAGGAGATGAATCTGTACGTATGGGACTTCGGAGTCAACCGGCAGGCGCCGGCAAATACCAATACCTGGCGCTCTGCACCAGCGCAGAGCGCATCATCCACACAGTGACTGCGTGCCGGAAGCTCCGAACCGGCTAGAGCCGTAGAGTATATGTGAACTTTGGAACCGTTACCTCAGCGGCTAAAGCCGATTTGTCGTCGGCAGTTTCAATGCACGCCTGAAGGCGTACTCCACCCGCGCTCGGTCTACGCTGATCGTGAAACCGCTCTAATCTGGTGCTCGGTTTCCATTCAATCCGACAATCCCTGCGCCATAAACGGCGATGTTGTCGCGTCCCGCCTGCTTGACGGCGTACATCATCTCGTCCGCGCGCTGAACGATCGCCTGGGGAGTCGTTGCATCCGCCGGATAAGTGGCAAGCCCAATGCTGGCTCGAAGTTCAATTTGAAATTCGTCTTCGGGAAGCCATCGCCGATGGTGAAACACGTAACCGATGCGCCGTGCAACCCGTAATCCGGCTTCGCGCGAAGTCTGGGGCAGAAGAATCGCAAACTCGTCGCCGCCATAGCGGAATGCGGCATCGACTAATCGAAGGTTCTCGCGCAGGCACACGCCAACTTCCGCCAGGAGTTTGCTTCCAACCAGGTGTCCGTGCTGGTCATTGACCCATTTGAAGTGGTCGAGATCGAGAAACAACAGCGTGAATTCGTAGCCGAAGCGCGCGGAGCGGTGGACCTCTTCGGAAATCACCGTAAATAGATGGCGAGCGTTATAAAGGCCGGTGCAATCGTCGGTGATACTGAGTTCCTGAATACGCCGTACGGCTCTGGCGTTTTCAATGGCGATGGCGGCGTAGTCGGCCAACGTATGCAAAAGCAACTCGCTTCTGACATACACCGTCATGTCGATGTTCAGGAGTTGAATGACGCCCATAACTTTGCCGCTGGTTGGTACCGGAACGCACACCACGGAACAACTTCCTTCGAACCATCCTCTGCGGCTATCAGGATCGACGATCGGGTCGTCATTAACGTTTTCAATCACCAGGGTTTCCCCGTGGGCGATCACCCATTCCGTCAAAGTCGAGCCGTCCGACAGTCGCAGCGCCGCCAATGACTCTGCGCCCGTGCCCACAGACGCCGCGTAGTACGGCTCCTGGCTCGATTCGTCGATCATAATGAGCGACCAGGTGGCCGGTTCAAAGTACGCGGCCATCTTGTCCATAATGGTCTGGAGAATGGTATCGAGGTCGAGAGTTGACGTGAGCGCCTTAGCGACGTCGTGAAAGATCTTCAACTCGTAAAGCTGGCGATCGTTGTCCGCTGTTGCCACCGATGTGCGCTAACCTGAACTGGAGTTGCCGGCGCCCGAGTCGACCGCGTCGTCGCGCCGACTAGTGCGCGTTCCATCAATAAGGGGCTAGACCACAGCCGCGGAACTGGTCTATGTTACAGGAAAAATAGTGGGTTATCCTATACTTCTTATGCTGAATCGGGTAAACGGCGATCCGATTGGGAAATCGAGAGCATTCCGCGTCCCGCAATTAGCTACAGATTGCGTCGTTTGACACCGGAGAGAACGGTTTCTATCATCGCGGCGGTTGTCAGTGCACAGTGGTGATTCGGATCTCTGATTTAAGGATGGGTACAGTGGGTTCCTTTGGCGATAGGCTTCGTCGCGAACGCGAGATGCGCGGAGTTTCACTCGACGATATTGCTGAAGCAACCAAGATTGGAACCCGTCTGCTACGCGCCCTGGAAGAGGAACATTTCGAACTGCTTCCGGGTGGCATCTTTAACAAAGGATTCGTCCGCGCCTACGCCAAATACCTCGGTCTGAACGAGGAGGAAGCGGTGACGGATTATCTGGCTGCAGCCGGCGAGTCTTCTCCCGATCCTCGCGTAATCGCCGAACAGAACTCGTCGCGAATCGACCGTGGGGGCCTGGATGCGGGCAACAGCCGTCCGGCCGGGTTTCCCATTATTCCCGTCCTTATTCTTCTATTGGTCATCGCAGCCGGCGCCGGAGGCTGGCAAATATACCAGGAGCGCCAGCGTGAGCGACTAGCCAGAGAGGATGCGGCGCGCGCGGCGTCAGCTAACATTTCTACGCCTGCAAGCACGGCGCCGGATTCGAGCGCCTCAACGACTTCGGCAGCACCTTCAGGGCAAGCAAGGGAAAATGCGGCAACAACGCCGGCTGCACAGAACGCCGTCGCCGGGGAAGCTGCGAAAGCTCCGCCAACGCCGCCCGCACTCAAGAGCTCGGTGGATTTGAACTCCCAAGCAAAGCCGGGTGAATCCGCGGCGAGTCAGGCGCCAATTCCGGGTGCCGTAGGCACTACGCCCAAAGCTACGGAGCTGGGAGCGCGGAGCTCGCCGGCAGCAGGCGGAGTCGCAACCACTGGACAGCCTTTTGAAGTTGAGGTCCGTGCCACGGACCGCGCCTGGGTATCGATCAAGTCCGATGGCAAATACACAGTGCGTGGCATCATCAGCCCACCCGACGTGAAAGTCGTTCGGGCTACGGACCAGATTGTCTTTTTTACGGGCAATGCCGGTGCGGTAGAGATTTCCTTTAATGGCCAGCGAGTTGCGCTGGCGGGTGGTCCGAATTCAGAGGGCGTGCTGGTCTTTAATTCTCACGGAGTCGTGATACCAAAGCCGGGATCGCCCGCCCCCGAGCCGTAACGCTGACGCCATCTCTCTCATGAAGAACATCGCCGAAAATGTGGTGCGCATTGAAGCTGAAGCGCTGCGGTCGCTGGCTGACAGAATTGCTGGTGCGATGGCCACGGACTTTGAGCGCGCCATTAATTTTCTGTACGAATGCACCGGCCGGGCGGTTGTGACCGGTATGGGCAAGAGCGGACTGATCGCGCGCAAGGTAGCGGCTACGCTCAGTTCAACCGGAACTCCTGCGCTTTACCTGCATCCTGCAGAGGCCCTGCACGGCGACCTGGGCATGATCGTGCGCGGCGACGTCGTCATCGCCATGTCGGCTAGCGGTGAAACCGATGAGATCCTGCAATTGCTGGCGACGATAAAACGCCTGGGTGTCCGTCTGATCGGCATTACCTGCGACGACCTCTACTCCCCTCAGGCAGCGAGCCGGCGGCGCTCAACTCTGGCCCAGGCGGCAGACGTTGCGCTCGATTGTTCGGTAGCCAGCGAAGCTTGCTCATTCGGCCTCGCACCTACGGCATCGACGACGACCATGCTCGCGCTGGGTGATGCGTTGGCGGTTGCGCTATCGCAGAAACGCGGATTTCGGGAAGAGGACTTCGCGAACCTCCATCCCGGTGGAAAGCTGGGCAAGCGTCTCACCCGGGTGTCGGCGCTGATGCACAGTGGAGAAGCGCTGCCGAGCGTATCTCTCTCGACACCGATCAGCCAGGTCATCTATGAGATGTCACGTAAGAGCCTGGGGATGACGACGGTGGTGGAGAGCGGCAAGCTGGTGGGCGTCATCAGCGATGGGGACCTGCGACGCCTGCTTGAACGCCATGGCAAAGAGGTGTTCGATCTTATCGCCAGCCAGTGCATGACTCGGGAACCAAAAACGATCGACCCGGAATCCTATGCGATCGCCGCGCTCGACATCATGGAGCAGAAGAAGATCACTTCCCTGCCCGTGGTCGACGACCAAGGCCGGCTGTTAGGTGTTCTGCACCTGCACGATCTGTGGGGAACACAGATGGTCTAGAGCAAACACAGAGTTGCTGTAGCCCAGGATTGGAATGGTAGTGCGGCGCTTCAGCGCCGCGTCCCGCGCGACCTTATGAAGAGCCGGGTTTCAACCCGGCGGCACCTCGGCCTGTCTTACAGATACACCAACTCTGGAATTGCTTTAGGCGTCTGCAAGATTCGATATTCTTGAGGTTATGCGAGCGTTTCTGGCTCGGGGGTCGACGCAGACGTAAGAGACGTTGCGGGAGTGCGCCTGCGATATCCAAACCGCGGGTGCCTCACTCAAGCTTCTTTTGCTTGAGTGGGGGTTTTGATCTTCACTCATTTGAATCTGGGTGCCCCATCCTTTCCCTTCTTTTGGGAAAGGGTGGGAGGTGAAGTCTCCACCCCCACCACGGTTCGCCGCGTGCCCCACTCAAGTTTCTTTCGCTTGAATGGGGGTTTTGAACTCGAAACTCGGTTATTCCGTCTTCACAAACCCGAGGGCAATTTCGCGGGAACGCGGGCCGTCTAGCTCGACCAGGATTACGCGCTGCCAGGTTCCGAGTATCAGCC
>Ga0074046_10003400_pt1 | contig 13332 bp, 7 predicted proteins | sample BogForMeECP23OM3_FD_94441 | JGI IMG/M metagenome (GOLD analysis project Ga0074046, IMG submission 94441) | Bog forest soil microbial communities from Calvert Island, British Columbia, Canada - Bog Forest MetaG ECP23OM3 | ecosystem: Environmental > Terrestrial > Soil > Wetlands ...
CTGAGTCATCTCCGGAATCACCCGGCTGACCGAATAACGATACGAGCCGACCGCGAGACCCTCGCGTGGCAGTACGTCTTTTAGCTCCAGTCCGTATACGATGGGAAACACACGCTCCAGCAAGGGCTTAGACACTTGGAAACCAATAAAATCGTGGTACTGCTGAGAAGAGTAACGGTTCTTCGCTACTTGTACCATGTCGAACCCAAATTCCGTCCTCAGGTGCGCTGTTTTGTCCTGTGCATACCGGACGGACGTGCCAAATTTCGCACGCAGCTTCGGATATTCGACCGCGACCGAGCGGTTGACTGCGGGGTGGCCGTCAATATCCGCGACATAATGCGACAGGGCGCCCAGGGCGAACGCATACTCATTCGCGTCCTGGCTCTGCGCCAACAACTCACAAACGAAATCTCCGCTGCGAACATAATGCACCAGGTTGCTGAATTCAACGCTACCAAATGGATAGTAGCCGAGGTCCTGTATGACGGCGCCGCCGTAAGCGTAGGCATGGGCCTCTCTGATCTGATCTTCTGACAGCCCTGGATAACGCTTGAGGATGAGCGGCTTGAGTTGGTCACTCCAGAGCAGATCGACGATCTCCTCGTGGGTCAGAACGGAATATGAGAAGGAGACTTTAGTGCAGAGGACGATGACGAGAACAGTAAATAACACCCGAATATTAAGCAGCCGGCTTCTCTTGACTCTTGCGCCGAACCGCGACATTAAAGGCCGAAAGCTCTCCAACGATAGGGCGTTGTCCTTGCTATGTTTCATACTTGCCAGCTACTCGCATTCGATATTGGTATGGCGTGGCGTTCTCCCGCGGTGTTTTGATTGCGACCTGAGGCGAAAGTACCGCCCACCGAGGTGGGCGGTATCCCCCAATAGGATCCTTCCGTTGGGCCCCTGGTGGCGGACTAGCTAGCCTTGCGATGAGGAACCGTATCCAGGTCGCTATTCGTAGCTGCGTCCCACTCCCGGATCTGCTTGGCAGCCTCTTCCTTCGTGATCCCGTACCGTTCCTGGATCTTCCCCTGCAACTGGTCGTGCTTGCCCGCGATCACGTCCAGGTCATCGTCCGTCAGTTTGCCCCATTTTTCCTTCACGGAGCCCTTTAGCTGTTTCCACTTACCCTCGAGTTGATCTGAATTCATCGTTTTCTCCTCTTCAAAGTGTAGAGCGGTCTTGCTGGGATCCAGCTTAAGTCTTTTGCTTGGCCGCAGACATCGGGTACTACTCGTAAAGTAGGGAGGAATAGTCCTTAGGTTATGTTTTAGGTTCGGGGTCTGTTACCCTAAGCCGTCGACGCCGACTAATGGCCCAAGTTCTCTAAGCAACCTATACGATGTGCCTACGGGGATCACCCGATTGCGGGGTCTTGGCAAACGCCGTTACGCTACTCACGTTACTGCAACACCATCCGCATTCGCCCCAGCCAACTCGCCTCCATCAACGGCAGACGCCGGCAGTTGATCGAAAGATCGGCCGGCGTCTGAGCCCGCCTCAGCTTGGCGCGTGCTTTATATAGCCGGAAGCCTGCCACTCGTAACCTGCGTTACCCAACTACTAAGGGAACGGCGACTTATTAACTGGGGTTTCGCCGTATGTACCTGACTGCGGTTTGAGGCTAGAGTGCAGACACCAGGCCGGAAGTACCTTGCGGAGGGACTGATGAAGGCGCACGTTTTGTTAGTTGATGACAATGCTTCGCGGTCCGCCGAGCGGTGGCAATATCTGGTCGGAGCCGGAATCGAGGTCATAAATGCGTCGGATGATCGTCAGGCAATTGAAGTAGTGCAGTCCCACCGCGTGGACGTGGTCTGCATTGATGCGCAATCTGCCGTGAATCGTGGATCCGGGATCGGCGCATTCGTCAAGTACCTGAAACCTCATGTTCCGGTGGTTTTGATCGCCGATGACGGCAGAATTCCTGGTCATTTCGAGGAGCACGTCGACATCGTGATTAATCGCGCAGACTTCGATATCAGAGGGGGACACCTGGTTCGAGAACTATACCGGAATCAGAATCCATTTTTCTGGCGATGGTTTAACGAGTGGGCGAGCCGTCGCACCTCTAAGCCGGGGGGCGATGAAACGATTTACACGTGCTGAATTAACAAATGTTACTCAACTCTTACATCGAAAAGGAGCAAAGACAATGGTAACCATTCTGATCGTATTACTGGTACTGGCGTTGGTGGGTGCGCTACCTAGCTGGCCGTACAGTCGAGGCTGGGGCTATTACCCAAGTGGGGGGTTAGGACTGGTCGTTCTCATCCTTGTCGTTTTGTTGCTGATGGGGCGTGTGTGATCGACGCATGGATCGCAATCCCTGCGACGGCGATCGGCTAGGGTGAATTCGCAGGAGGCCTACAGAGTTCGCCGGATTCGCGCGCTTTCATTCTGACGGTACTCTTCGCCAATGCTTTCACGGCCGCGTGACTACGCAGTTCGTGAAAGACTCGCATATCGAAGGATTACAAAAGGAGACAGAACAATGAAATTACTCACGCGAATGGCAGCTCAAACCCTGATATTGACAGGCGTGCTGGTTCCTGGGACAACAGGGATATTCGCGCAGCAGCCCGACAACACGAAGATGAATCAGGAGGATCGCAGCAATGATCAGCCCACAGCCGATCAGCAGAAAAATAATCCCTCGGACCGCCAGCTGACTCAGCACGTGCGCCAGGCCATCATGGGGGACAAATCACTCTCAACCTACGCCCACAATGTGAAGATTATTTCGCAGAACGGGGTCGTCACTCTGAAGGGGCCCGTACGCTCGGACGACGAGAAGCGGGCAATCGAGGCCAAAGCTGATGAAGTGGCCGGCAAGGACAAAGTGGTTAACGAAATGACTGTCGTGCCGGACCAGAAGTAGCGGTTCTAACATCGTCAAAGACACAAAAGGAGAATTCTCATGGCAGGTAAAAATACGTCCGTATTCGGTATCTACCCCACGTATTCCGACGTGGAAAGCGGGGTTGATGCCCTGAAGGCAGCAGGATTCCGGAACACCGATATTTCGGTTCTGTTTCCGGAAAATGTGGGATCAAAAGATTTCGCGCACAAGAAGAACACAAAGGCACCGGAAGGTGCAACGGCTGGCGCTGGAACCGGAGTGGTACTGGGAGGCGCCTTGGGATGGCTGGTGGGCATTGGAGCTTTGGCCATTCCTGGCCTTGGGCCATTCATTGCGGCTGGTCCGATCATGGCTGCACTCGCTGGTGCGGGGATCGGAAGCGCAGTGGGAGGGCTGACTGGTGCATTGATCGGAATGGGCATCCCGGAATACGAGGCCAAACGGTACGAAGGCCGCGTTAAAGACGGGGGCATATTGATCTCTGTTCATTGCGACAGCTCCGAGTGGACCAAGCGAGCGAAGGAGATCCTGGAGCACACCGGTGCCCAAGACGTTTCATCAACGGGCGAAGCGAGCGCAGACTTTGCGAAAAGCGACAGACCGCTCCCTCGCACGGGAACCCTCGGCTAAAAAGCCGGGACAGCGGTAGAATGCCCGGCCGCATAGGGCTCGTTTCTGAATGCCGCTAAGGCCGATCCTGCCAGTAACAGGCAACCACCTGGGTGGCTGGCAGGATATCGGGATAGTCGGTGCTTATGAAGCGAGCCCTTGAACTGCTCTTGTGCCGTATCATCCGTAAGAGTCGTGACAGCGATTCGTTCCTTCGAGCCAGTCGCTGAATGCGGATCGCCTACTCCACGTGATGAGCGCTACTGCGCCTGAATTCACGCATGTTTTTCGCGGGCCGCTCCAACTTCAATGGCCTGCGTGTCAATGTACTGGGGGTCGAAGACGAAAGCGGCGAAAAATCCTGTGCCAGGACCGATAAGCCTGGGCGGTGTGGACGAGCCTATCCGTGCCGAACTTTTTGGCCTAGAGCGGCTGGAGCAGCACGCTGAGAGCCTGGCGGCAGCGCAGACGGTCAGGAAGGAGCCGCAACAGGGCCTTCCGTTGATCCCGCGTGTCCTCGAGAATGGCCGGGTGCTGCTGGATTCGTACCGGGGAATCGCGCAGGCGATCAAAGAGAAGCAAGCGATCACCCCGGCGGCGGAATGGCTGGTCGATAACTTCCATATCGTCGAGGAGCAGCTGCGGGAAATCCGCGACGATTTGCCGGCCGGCTACTACCGCAAACTACCCAAACTCGCATCCGGTCATTTGCAGGGTTACCCGAGAGTGTACGGACTGGCGTGGGCGTATGTGGCGCACACGGACAGTCGCTTCGATCCGGAAGGCTTGCGCCGGTTTGTGCAGGCTTACCAGCGCGTTCAACCGCTGGACATCGGCGAACTGTGGGCGGTGGCCATCACGCTGCGCGTGGTGCTGGTGGAGAACCTGCGCAGGCTGACGGACCGCATCGAACGAAGCCGCGCCGAGCGCCAGGATGCCGACCTGCTGGCCGACAGTCTATTAGGTACGGGCGGACAAACGTCCATCCCCCCGGAGATGGCGCTGCGCCGATTCCAGAAAACGCCACTTGCCAGAGCATTCGTCGTGCAGCTTGTGCAGCGTCTGCGCGATGCTGACCCGAACGTGGGAACGGTGCTGCGCTGGCTAGACCTACGCCTGGCCGGACAAGGGACGACGGCTGACGAAATCGTGCGCGCCGAGCACCACGAACAGACGGCAATGAACGTCACCGTGCGAAACATTATCCCGAGTATGCGGCTGATGATGGACTTCGACTGGCATGAATTCGTCGAGAGCGTCAGCTTGGTCGACGAAATCTTGCGGAGTGAAACTAATTTCGGAGATCTGGATTTTGCCACTCGAGACGCGTACCGCCATGCAATCGAAGACCTCTCGCGGGGCTCCAGCCACAACGAAATCGAGATTGCAGAGCAAGTTGTGCGCCGCGTCCAGCGGGTCCGAGCCGAGCCGGAAGGGGATGGACAGTCACACGAAAATCGCAAGATTGACCCCGGCTATTACCTGGTTTCCACGGGACGATTAGGGTTTGAGCGTGCACTCGGCGTCCGCGTGCCCCTGAAAACCAGGCTGTTGCGTCTGTACATGCGAAGTGCTGCCGCCGCTTATCTGGGGACGATCGCCCTAGGTACAGCATTTCTGGTGGCGCTGCCGCTGCTCCACGAAAGACGACCCGGGTTGGCGACGTGGGAATTGGTGGTGCTCGGAATTCTCGCCGCCGTACCCGCCTCCGATCTCGCCATCGCTCTCATTAACCGATTAGTAACCGACCTGGTCGGCCCCCGCGTGCTGCCGCGGTTGGATTTACGTGACGGCGTGACCCAACCGTTGCGAACCCTTGTCGTTGTGCCGGCCCTGCTGGCAACCCGGCACGTCATAGAGCAATTGGTCGAGCGGTTGGAGGTCCACTACCTGGCCAATTCCGAGGGCGAGCTTCATTTCGCGCTGTTGTCCGACTGGCTGGACGCTGAGAACGAGGCGCTTCCTGACGATGACGAACTGCTGGCCATCGCCGTTGACGGAATCGAGCGGCTCAATCGAATACATGGTCCTACTGCCGATGGCGGTAAGCGGTTCCTGCTGCTGCATAGAAGGCGCGTTTGGAACCAGAGTGAAGGTAAATGGATGGGATGGGAGCGCAAGCGGGGAAAGTTGCGTGAGCTGAACCAACTTCTCCGTGGCGGAGCTAACACGACATTTCTCCCCCTCGGAGGACTTCCAGCGCAAGTTCCCGCGGGCGTCCGCTACGTGATTACGCTTGATGCGGACACGCGGATGCAGCGCGGCATCGCCTGCCGCCTGGTCGCGACCATGGCGCATCCTCTCAATCAGCCGAGATTCAGCGCGCGCGAGGGGCGAGTCGTGGAGGGCTACGGGATTGTGCAGCCGCGCATCACGCATTCGCTGACATCCGACCACGAGAGATCGTTTTTTCAGACACTTTTTGCAGGGCCCAGCGGCGTCGATCCGTACGCATTTGCAGTGTCGGATGTATACCAAGACCTATTTCAAGAAGGCTCCTTCACAGGCAAAGGAATCTACGATGTCGATGCATTCGAGGCGTCGTTAGCCGGCAAGGTCAGCGATAACTCGCTGTTGAGTCACGATCTCTTCGAAGGGATCTTTGCCCGCGCCGCACTTGCCTCCGACATCGAGCTGTTCGAGGAATTCCCTTCGCACTATGAGGTCGCGGCGGCCCGTCAACATCGCTGGGTGCGCGGGGACTGGCAACTGCTGCCCTGGATTTTCGGGCGTTGGACAGTGGCATCAGGCAACGGGCTTTCGCCGGGCATTACCTTAATGGGCCGTTGGAAGATGCTGGACAATCTGCGCCGCTCTTTGTCCGCACCAACCGCAATGTGCGTGCTGGTTGCTGCCTGCCTGTTGCCGTCGGCCTCACCCTCGGTGTGGACCCGCTTCATTCTCGCGACGATTGCGCTTCCGGCATTGCTGTCATTCATGATCGGAATCAACCCGGTAAGGCATGGAATCTCCAAGCGATCGCATTTCCGGGCGATGCTCTCCGACTTTACGCTGAGCCTCTCGCAAACCGCCGTCACGGTGACGATGCTGGCGTACCAGGCTTGGTTGATGTCGGACGCCATCGTGCGCACGCTCATTCGCATGTTCGTCACCCACCGTCACCTGCTGGAATGGATCACGGCAAGACAGGCCAAACATGCGGTTGATCTGAAGCCGATCGGCCTCTATAGGCGCATGACTGGAGGGGTCCTGGTTGCGCTAGGGGCACTGGTGGTTGTTGCCTATTGGGGTCACCCTGGCCGGGGCGTTCTGCTTCCGTTCATCATTCTGTGGATGGCTTCACCGGCGATAGCGTGGCAGATCAGTCTGCCACCGCGGCGCACGGCTGTCGAGTCGCTCACCGCAGCGAATGCCCGGGTCCTCCGCTTGATTTCGCGCCGAACCTGGCGTTTCTTCGAAGCCTTTATCACCACGGCCGAGCATGCATTGCCACCCGACAACTATCAGGAAGACCCGAAGCCAATCGTTGCTCATCGCACTTCGCCAACCAACATTGGGCTATATCTGCTGTCAACATTGGCGGCGCACGACCTTGGTTATCTGGGCACGCTGGACACCGTTGACCGACTGGAAGCCACATTCGACACAATGAGCCAACTTGAATTGGTTGGAGGACACTTCTACAACTGGTACGACACTCGCGATCTTCGTCCTTTAGAGCCCAGGTATGTCTCGACCGTGGACAGTGGAAACCTCGCCGGACATCTGCTGGCTTTGGCTCACGGCTGCCGGCAAATGCTGCAGCGGACTGTCCTCGGCGAGACCTCTCTTTCCGGCATCAGCGACACGCTCGAACTTCTGAGGGAAGCCCTAAGCAAGGTCGAGAAAGCCCACCGAACGAGTACCGTCACCCAGAAACAGATCAGCAATGCCCTCGACGCGCTGTCTGCCTCGTTGGAGTTGACGCCGATGAATGCGGCGGAGTGGGCGGTACGTCTCGCGGAACTGAGGACGCGTGCCCTCACTGTGGCTGACATCGCTCAGACCATGGTCCAGGAACGCGGTGACCCTTCGGATTCCGAATTACGAGTCTGGGCCGATGCTGTCAGGGCTTGCGTCGAAAGCCACCTTCGGGACGTGGCGACACTTATGCCTTGGGCTCGCCGGCATTCAACCCGCCTTACAGAGGTCGCGGACGATCTTCTGGAGCCGGGGCCCGAGTGGGCCGCGATTGAGCCTCTTTTGAGTTCGGTGCCCACGCTGTCGGACGCTCCCGAACGGTTTGAAGAGGCCGAGCGGGCGCTTTCTTTATTACGAGCTAGCCTGGCTGACGATTCCGCGACGAACTACGAAACCCTGAAGCGCGTCGATGCTTTGACCCAGGATTTGCAGCAATCAGGGAGGGATGCCGTCGCGCTGACTCGCCGTCTCTCCGTAATAGCGCAAAAGGCTGGCGATATGTTCCAGGCGATGAATTTCAGCTTTCTCTTCGATCACACGCGCAAGCAGTTTTCCATCGGGTACCGCGTCGCCGACAAGAAACCGGACCCAAACTGCTACGACCTGTTGGCTTCGGAAGCGCGGCTCGCGAGTTTCATTGCGATTGCCAAAGGCGACGTTCCTTCCTCTCACTGGTTTCGTCTGGGCCGGACGCTCACCCCGATTGGCCGGGGCTCCGCCCTCATATCGTGGTCCGGTTCGATGTTCGAATACCTTATGCCTGCGCTGATGATGATCTCGCCTGTCGGCAGCTTGCTCAATCAGACGTACGAACTGATCGTGCGACGTCAAATTGACTACGGCAGAGAGCGTGGTGTTCCCTGGGGGATCTCAGAGTCGGCATACAACGCACGGGACTTGGATCTGACCTATCAATACATGGCTTTTGGCGTGCCCGGATTAGGACTTAAGCGTGGACTTAGCGAAGATCTGGTGATTGCGCCTTATGCTACCGCGCTGGCGGCCATGATCGATCCAAACGCGGCGGCGGAGAACTTTGCGCAACTCGCCTCGGCCGGTGGCAAAGGAGTCTACGGCTTTTACGAGGCGCTGGATTACACCAGCGAACGTGTGCCCGAAGGGGAAAACGTAGCCGTGGTCCGTGCGTATATGGCGCACCATCAAGGGATGTCGCTCGTGGCGCTCTCCAACGCGCTGGGTAACGGCGCCATGCGAGCCCGGTTCCACGCTGAACCGATCGTGCAAGCCTCCGAATTGCTGCTGCAGGAACGGACGCCGCGCGATGTACTGGTGGCACGGCCGCGGGCGGAAGAGGTCTCTACCGCTGCCCACGTTAGGGAACTCATCCCGCCGGTAGTGCGCCGGTTCACCTCTCCCCATGAACCAATTCCACGCACGCATCTGCTGTCTAACGGGCGCTATGGGGTGATGCTCACGACGGCTGGGTCGGGCTATAGCCGATGGTGGAATCTCGGTGTTACTCGCTGGCGCGAAGACGCTACCCGCGACTGTTGGGGCTCTTTCATCTTTCTCCGGGATGCGCAGAGTGGCCAAATTTGGTCGGCTGGCTATCAGCCCTCAGGGGTTGAACCGGATAGCTATGAAGCCAGCTTTACCGAAGATCGCGCTGAATTCGTCCGGCGTGACGGGTCCCTGGTCACCACCTTGGAGGTAGTAGTTTCACCCGAAGACGATGCGGAAGTTCGCCGGGTTTCCATCGTAAACCTGGGGTCGCGCACTCGCGAAGTTCAGGTCACTTCGTACGCAGAGATCGTGCTTGCGCCCCAGGCTGCTGACGAAGCGCATCCGGCGTTCTCCAACTTGTTTGTGGAATCGGAATTCGTGGCCAGCGCAGCGGCGCTGCTGGCCACCCGCCGTCGGCAATCGGAAAATGAACTGCCGGCTTGGCTCGCGCATGTGGCAGTTGTGGACGGCGAGCACATTGGAGACCTGCAATTCGAAACGGACCGCGCCCGCTTTCTGGGGCGAGGGCATTCGGTTCGCGACGCCGTATCCATTACGGATGGGCGGCCTCTCTCCAACACCGTCGGTCCGGTGCTTGATCCCGTGGTCAGCCTGCGGCATGCGGTGCGCATTGCGGCCGGCGCGACCGCCCGAATTGTTTTCTCAACCATGGTCGCCCCGTCTCGCGCGCAGGTGCTCGATCTGGCCGACAAGTATGGTGACGCCAGAACTTGGGAACGCACACTGACTTCGGCTTGGACCCAGGCGCAAGTGCAACTGCATCATCTTGGCATCACCCCGGATGAAGCCCACTTGTTCCAGCGACTGGCCAATGCCGTCCTGTACTCCGACCCATCGCTGCGCCCTTCCTCTGACCTGCTGAGCCGTACCACAATTGATTTGACCGCCCTATGGGCGCAGGGAATTTCCGGCGATCTGCCCTTCGTCCTAGCGAGGATTGATGAGGCTGCGGATGTCGGAACGATTCGGCAATTACTAAGGGCGCAGGAATATTGGCGTAGTAAGGGCCTATCAGTGGATGTGGTGGTTCTGAACGACAAGGCCCCGTCGTACGAACAGGAACTCCAGGGATCGTTGGACGATCTTGTACGGGTGCATCAGCAGCGAGTGTCCGCTGATCTCGGCGACGTCCACGGCAATGTTTTTCTGCTTCGCGGAGATTTGACGTCCGAGCGAGAGCGCTTGCTGTTGCAATCCGCGGCCCGGGTTGTGCTACTGAGCCGCCACGGCACGATAGCTGAACAGGTTATTCGTTCGCAGCGCCCAGAAACTACGCCGCGGCCCGCTCGCCGTCCGCCCCGATTGCGAAATGATGCCGAGGCGCCATGGAGCATTCCCGACCTTGAATATTTCAATGGCCTGGGCGGCTTCGCCGAGGGAGGTCGTCAATACGTGACCGTCCTAGGCGAAGGATTGCGCACGCCGGCTCCTTGGATCAATGTCATAGCAAATCCTTCATTCGGTTTTCTCGTCTCGGAATCCGGATCGGGCTACACCTGGTCAGGCAACAGTCATGAGAACCAACTCACTCCCTGGTCGAATGATCCCGTGACGGACCCAACCGGCGAAGCTGTCTATATCCGTGATGAGGAGAGCGGTGTTATTTGGACCCCGACGGCACTGCCGGCTCGCGATGAGGCTTCCACCTATGTGGCATGGCACGCCCCCGGCTACAGCCGGTTTCGGAATGGATCGCAAGGAATTCGATCCGACCTGCTCCAATACGTACCCATTCACGATCCGATCAAGATCTCGAGCTTGACGTTGCACAATCATTCGGCGAGAACCCGTCGCCTCACCGTGACGGCGTATGAGGAATGGGTTCTCGGAAGTTCGCGCAGCCGCACGGCTCCGCACATTATCACAGAACTCGATGCCGGCACGAACGCTATGTTCGCCCGCAGCTCATGGGGCGGCGAGTTTGGGGGGCGAATTGCTTTCCTCGATCTCTGTGGACGGCAGAACTCATGGTCGGGAGACCGTGCCGAGTTCCTGGGACGTAACGGAGTGAGTGCGCGGCCGGCGGCACTGCAGAGAAGCGGGCCGCTTTCCGGAAGGGTAGGCGCCGGTCTTGATCCCTGCGCGGCGCTCCAAACGCTGTTCGAGTTGCGTCCCGATGAACGCATTGAGATCGTGGTTTTACTGGGCCAGGGGAAAGACCGGAAAGAGGCGAGGGAATTGATCACTCGTTATCGCGCGGCGAACCTCGACGAAGTCTTGGCCGAGGTCGCCCAGCAATGGGACGAGATCCTCGGCGCCGTGCAGATCACCACACCCGACCATTCCATGGATATTCTGGTGAACCGCTGGCTGCTCTATCAGACGCTTTCCTGCCGGGTATGGGGACGCGCAGCCTTCTACCAGACCAGTGGAGCATACGGCTTTCGTGATCAATTGCAGGATGTGATGGCGCTCACCGTAGCTAGACGCGATGTCGCTCGCGCGCATCTATTACGCGCCGCTTCGCGCCAATTCATCGAGGGCGACGTCCAACACTGGTGGCACCCGCCGTCTGGACGCGGCCTTCGGACACGCATTTCGGACGATCTCCTGTGGTTACCTTACGCCGCCATCCATTACATCGAGGTCGCGGGAGAGTTAGATATCCTCGATGAGGTCGTGACTTTCCTGGAAGGCGATAAGCTTGCTGTGGGCAAGCTTGAGTCTTATTTCCAGCCGCGGGTGTCGGAAACACGCGCAACCCTCTTTGAACATTGCGCCCGAGCGCTGGATCGAAGCCTCGCCGTCGGCAGTCATGGTCTTCCGCTGATCGGCACGGGAGACTGGAACGACGGAATGAACCGGGTTGGACAAGACGGCCAGGGTGAGAGTGTTTGGCTGGGATGGTTCCTGCACTCAATTCTCTGGGAGTTCGCCAAGATTGCGGATGCACGCGGCGATCACAAGCGCGCTGAAATGTGGCGGCTACATGTTAGCGCGCTCAAGGCCGCGCTCGAACGTGACGGTTGGGACGGCGAGTGGTATCGCAGGGCCTTCTTCGACGATGGCACGCCACTCGGCACGTCCCACGATCGGGAGTGTCGTATCGACTCCATTGGCCAGTCCTGGGGTGTTCTCAGCGGCGCCGCTGAACCAGCTCGGGGAGCGCGCGCGATGGCTGCCGTCGACCAGCATCTGGTGCGAAGGCCGGAAAACCTGGTCCTGCTACTGACCCCGCCTTTTGACAAGACGGATCATGATCCTGGATACATCAAGGGCTATTTGCCCGGCGTCCGCGAAAATGGCGGGCAGTACACGCACGCGGCGGCGTGGGCGCTCCTGGCTTTTGCAGCACTCAGCGACGGAGACAAAGCCGGCGAGCTGTTTCGCATGCTCAACCCAATCAACCACACCTCGTCGCGAGCGGGTGTGCAACGTTACAAAGTGGAGCCTTACGTCGCGGCAGGCGACGTCTACTCCGAATCTCCCCATATCGGACGCGGTGGGTGGACCTGGTACACAGGCTCGGCGGGATGGTTATATCGCGGCGCTGTCGAATGGATTCTCGGCTTCCGGCTACGAGGACCAGTGCTTTCGATAGATCCTTGCATACCGCGAAACTGGCCGAGCTACTCTGTTCGCTTTCGGTATCACTCGACCACGTACAACATAAGGGTAGAGAATCCGTCAGGCGTTTCGCGCGGCATCACGCTGGTTGAAATGAACGGCAAGCCGGTGCCCACAGCTCCCAATGTTCCGCTCGTCGACGACGGCGAGGATCATCAAGTCCGCGTGGTTCTGGGTTAGGCGAATCTCGGGAAGTCCGCTGGTAGACTCGCATCCCCCAACCGCCGCAGCCATGGTTGGATCTTGCTACACAGCTGATGCCGCCCATCCCCAATTTCTGGGCGGGCTTATCCGACGGGACTGCGACCCTGAATGATGCGTATCAACATCACTACCAGCGCCAGCACAAGAAGAATGTGGATAAAGCCGCCTAGGGTATAGGAGCTGACAACTCCAAGCAGCCAGAGCACGAGTAAAATCACAAAGATTGTCCAAAGCACGTCTGTACTCCCTGTATTACAGTGGGCTTCCCATTCGCTACGTTGGCCCCATCCGATCATGGCTTGTTGCTCCTTCTGCTCGTAGCACTAGGGAAGTCGGTCCAAGTGGGGCGATCTACTGACTCCTGCTCGTGAGAGTGCTCGATTCGCCCCAACTGATCCTGGCTACTGCCGCCCGTCCGTTTTTTGATCATCCAGTTTGGCGGCTTGAGCGTTGGCTGAGAACTTTCTGACCGCCGCAAGAAAAGACTCCGAGCCGCTGGGCGCCGCAACTCTTCCCTGCAGAATGTCGCGGAACGACGTTTGGTGGCCGTAGAAATCATAAGTGGCCTCTTTGTCCTGCTCGATGACCGCTCCGTTGACTGTCAAACCCGCGAACACTCCACGGGCCCGTGAATAGGTCAGGACCTCGGCCCTCATCTTCCAGTCGGTTTCTCCCTC